>Ga0163151_10009099_pt1 | contig 10925 bp, 10 predicted proteins | sample OliLakLV19MP5IB2_FD_145596 | JGI IMG/M metagenome (GOLD analysis project Ga0163151, IMG submission 145596) | Freshwater microbial mat bacterial communities from Lake Vanda, McMurdo Dry Valleys, Antarctica - Oligotrophic Lake LV.19.MP5.IB-2 | ecosystem: Environmental > Aquatic > Freshwater >...
GAACTCCACCGTCCACTCGAGTTTGCCCTGTTTCCCGGTTTCGATTCCGGAACCCTTAAGTTCAAACGTCACGACCTGCTCGTTGGGTAACAAGGCGCGCCCGCGGGCGGTCATCGTGCCCACGCGCACATCGAAAGGCAATTGGGCCTGCTTGAGGATTCCCTCAAACGGTTCCGTGGTTTCTGCCCTCGTCGGCTGCGCTCCCGGAGAGCCGGGAGCGGGTGGCGTGGTGGCGGGGTCTGTGGCGGTGGCATTTCGCAGGTCGACGACTAGATTGTCGATCGTCACGCTGTCCGCATTGAGTCGGTTCTGAGTAAGATAATCCCACGCGGAATAGCGGGCCGAGATGCCTTTGGCGGTGATGACGATTCCATTCGTGGTGAAACGAAGATCCGAGATGTCCGTGGCCGATGGTCCAGCGGCCAGGCGGGACACGTCGAGGGTCGTGCCGGGTTGTCCCGCGACCGCGCGTTTGACCGCCCAGGTTTGGATCGATGGCGTGAGCGCAAGCGCGATCAGAACGACACCGAGGAGGATGAATCCACCGAGGAGGAGGCCGACAATCTTGAGTGCTTTCATGGCGTTAGGACACGCACCTGCAATAAGAGGAGCCCGACAAGACAAATCCCGCCGGGCGGGTGCGATCTGCCGGGAAAAGACGGCTGGGACTCAGCAAAGTTCCCATCCCGGCACGGGCACACGACGGGGGATAGCTTCGTGGAAACGTCCATGGCGCGGGTCGTTTCCGTGCGGTACAATATCGCATGGGCTACATTATCGCACTCGTCCTCATCGCCATCGTGGTACCGTTAATTTTCATCCTTTTGTCCCGGCGAACGTCGGGGGGAGGCGGGATTGAGTCAGCCGACCGTGGGATGACGACGTCGGAGCCCAGCGCCGAAGAAACAACGCCCCGCGCCGGTTCGATAAATCCATCACCGCCAAGTGAACGGAAGTTGCCGCCGGCCTGACAGGCAGGGAAGTTCGCGCCAGCGGGAGTGGATGCGTTTCAGTAATACCGGACAGAGCGGTGTGCCTTCCAAAACCAAAGGCACGCGTGGTCCCGCCCAAAGGGGTTGGTGAGTAAGGCGATGCCACTGCCGGTTCGCGTCGCACCGCTTTTCATCATTCGCGGAAGACCGCGACCCAAGCAACCACCGGGCTAAACCCCGGCCTGGGAATCAACGGTTGACCGAGGTCGGTGGGGTGCGTTTCGCGATCACGCCGATCCCGGCGAGGACGAGTACACCGCCAGCGACCATATAGCCGACGTGACGAGTGGTACGGGTGCCGCCGTCGACTGCGTTCGCAATGTCGGTGCCCGCGCTCGCGGCCCGGCCGGCCAGCGAGTCTTTACGGTTCAGGCCCTGGAAGAAGATGATGGCGCCGGCGACGATGAGAACGATTCCGATGATGGTCTTCATAAATAAGAAAGAAAAAGGGGGGGGCCGATCAGACTACTAAGTTTCCTTCGGACCAACAATCAGGCAGGAACCGTCCCCGTTTATGGGGAATTGCCCGGTCGCGCGGCGGTGAGAATGCGCAACCCCGGTTTATCTGTGGGAAGCGCTCCCATTATTGATGGTGCATTCCACCAGCATCGATCGGCGATGAACTCGGATGGTCGGGCGGTGCAAATACGGCTACTGTTTACACCAATGAACGTACACGAGATCATGACTGCTCACGCGCGTTGGGTAAGCCCCGACAACACTCTGGTCGAAGCAGCGGGCCTGATGCGGGAGCTGGATGTCGGCTCGCTCCCGGTGAGTGAAGGTGACCGGCTCGTCGGGATGATCACTGACCGCGATATGGTGATCCGCGCGATCGCGCATGGGCTTGATCCGAACGAAACGGTAGTGGCCGACGTGATGTCGCCTGGCGTTGCACACATAGCTGCGGATGACTCGGTGGAACAGGCGGCCCGGTTGATGCAGGAGCGCGGCATCCGACGTTTGCCGGTGCTGGATCGCGTTCAGCGGCTCGTGGGAATCGTATCACTCGGTGACATGGCGGTGAGTTCAAATCCCGCCTTCTCCGGCTTTACGCTCCGCGAAGTTTCGCATCCCGTTCGCCTCAACGGTCGGGACCGGAGACGTGAAGCATTGGGGCGTTTCGCGGGAGGTGCGATCATGCCACACGTCCCTGAGGTGGCGTCGGCGAAGAAGTCTGCGAGTCCGAAACGACGCGCCGCGCAAGGCAAACGGCCGATACCTCGATCGGCCGCGAAGGGCCGCAAGCCCGCAGCTGCGACGAAGAAAGCGCCATCGAAAACGACGTCGAAGAAGAAGGCCAGGTCTGCGACCGCGCGAAAGCGCAGTCGCTAGCTATGTTGAGCTGAAACCCAGGCATGAGCCGCGAACAACCGGGGACCAGCCGCCTTGGTCCCAGGCAAGCTTACGTGGTTCGGCACAGAGCTTGCGCGACCGGCAGCAGCAGGTTGCAGGGGAGCCGAAATGGGTCCGCGGCAAGACAGACCGCGACCCGTTCCGCCTCCTGCAGAATCATGCTCAACTGGTCTACCCGGGGAAATTTGGCGACATAGCACTGAGCTCCGCAATGAAGAGCTTCTCCGACGTCACGAGGCTCGTCCGAAGACGACAACATCACCACGGGGATCTCGTTGCACGCGTGCTGGCATCGGATCCAGCGGAGCACATCAAAGCCATTCATTCCGGCCATTTTCACATCGATGAAGCACAGGAGGGGAGCGGGAGCACCTCGCAGCACCCCGATCAGCGCATCAATCAAATCCTCGCCGCGGGAAAATGTGTGACACGGATTGGAGGCGCCCGCATCGCACAACAAACGGGTGAATCGCATCCGGTCGAATTCCTGGTCATCGACCATGAATACAGGACGCGACGCGGGAGGCGGGGAATCAGAGGACAAGTGCACCTGCATAGAACGTTGAAGTTTTATCCTGCGCCGCGGAACGTGAGGGAAAGGGCGAAACTCAATAAAGCACGCCCCTGGTTCGCGGACAATGGGGTTCAAACCCCGTCGAACGGCGATGTCACCGCCGGCCCGGATCGCACGTGCAAGCCTTACTTGATGTTAACGGCATCGCCGGCGTCGATGAAACGATAATGCCAATGGAGAAACGTTTTCCTGGGTGGCGCCAACGCCGCAAACTCACGGGCTTCTTCGAGCAAGGTTCGCATGGCGGGAGCGGACGGATACTTCGTCACGTACGCCTGCGCCCCCAGTTCGCGGGCCAGATCAACATCCTCGGGATGGTCGGATGAGGAATACATGATGAAGGGAAGCGTATCGAGGCCCTTCGGCACGCGTATCCACTTAACCCCTGATTGTGAGATGCGGAAAACGTCTACGCCAATCGCGAAACGTTTCCGGAGACCGCGCGGACGTCCCGCCCTGCGTAACCAGTGACCGGATACGACCCGGCTGGGGCGCGCGCCCCAGCCAACGCGACCAGACCCACGCTAACGGCGCAGGGCGGTTCGCAGCACGGGTTCGAACAGATCCGCCTGGCGGACGAAGCCGAGATCGTTCGGATGCGAGCCGTCGGTGGCGCCTTCGGCGTCGTGACCGAGCAGGTCGTCTCCGCCAAGATAATACAGACCTTTCACGCCGTCCTGCTGAAGCCGCGCGAAACTCTCCCGGAGGGCCGCATGGTTGTCGGTGTGATGCTGGTTCCGTGCCGGCAGGATCCAGGAGTTGGTGTTGCGCCGATCCTCCACGAGGACGATCGGGGTATCCGGCCGCGCGGCCCGCAATTGTTTCACCAACGGAATGCATTTTTCGCGGACGGCCTCCGCATTCATATTGGGCAGACAGTCGATGACGTATACGGCGGCATCGATCTTCACCAGCAGTTCGCCCACGGCCGCATCCATCCGACCGTTGCCGGAGAAGCCGAGGTTTACCACGGGCTGATCGAAACGGCGGCCGAGAATCGCGGTGTGTACCATGCCAGGACGTGACGCGCTCGCTCCGTGGGTGATGGACGTTCCGTAGAACACAATCGGCTTGGCCGCGCGGGGTGCCACCGGCTCGAACTTCGCATTGGGCGGTACGCCGATGGAGAGGTTTTCGACGCCATTATAGAGTGGCAGGTAAACGGCGTATTCGCGGAAGCCGGGAGCGAGGCCCGAGATGATTTCCTGGCGAACAATTTTTCCGGCGGGCCGCGTGACTCCGACCCAGCGCCACTGACCCTTACTGTCGCGGGCGTAGAGATCGAGTCCGCTCGCGCCGATGGCCGTCATGTTCGCTCCAGCCAGACGTTCGTTGAACAGCGTGTAATCCGCCCAGAGCGTGGTCGCATCGGTTCTGAATTGAACCATCATGCCCGCGCTATCGCGACTGAGCCGCCAAACCGCGTCGGTCACACGTCCTTCGGCGGCGGCTGGGAATCGATCGAACCAACGCTTGCGCTCCATGTCGTGAAACGCGCGGCCTTCGACGCCCCACTGGGAAACATCCTGCCATTTGAGCGCGGGCTCGGCGGCCTTTTTCGCAGCCGCGCCGGCGGCTTTCTTAGCCGGCGGCGAACCGGCGGTTTGGGCCTGAACGCCCCCGAGTGCGACAAGCGACACGAGGAGCAGGGCGGAGATCAGGCGGAGGCGCATGGAGGGAATTAGGGGCGAGGAAGATAAAACGAATCAAGCGAACGCGCCGCTAACGGGGCGATCACTCGGTTTTGCCGGGGGGCGTGGTCGGCTTGGGTGGTTGATAATACGGCGTCATTTCCCGGACGATGGTCGCGATGGTTGTATCCAGATCGATGACACCATTATGCCGCCAGACGATCTTGCCGCCCGGCGCAACGAGCACCGTATGCGGCAGCGGACCGGGCCACTCGGGATCCAGCGCCGCGCCCAAGGCATCCTGACTGGCGCCGGTATAAAGATAGTGGTTGGTGCGGCGGCCTTCCTTGTCCACCGACGTTTGTTTCCGCTTGGTCAACCCTGCGCCTTGCGTTTGCAGGAAGGCGAGGGCTTTGGCTTCATGCTTGGGATCGTCCATACTGAGGGTGATCAACTCGAACTCGCGCAGATCGAATTTGCGGGAGATCGCAACCAGGGCGGGAAACTCTTCGACGCACGGCGCGCACCACGTCGCCCACACATTGATGAGCCGGTATTTTTCGGTGGGATTTGCCCGCAGGGCCGCGATTCCGGTGGCATCGATTTTGTCCAGGTTTACGGGGATTTTGGTCCAGCTGCTTTCGGTGGCGACATGGCCCGCGCGCTTTTCCCGCCACTTGGTGGAGCAACCGAAAGGCTTGGTCATTTCGACCGCGACCGGGCGGCCGGCGAACATCGCCTCGAGCGCGTCGCGCACATAGTGTTTGTTGACCGTCTCCTCCTGCGGATACCGGGAATCGTCGAACGCGCCGGCGTAACGCAACGTTCGCGCCCGATCGAAAAGGAAGACATGCGGTGTGGCCAGACAGCCATAGGCGCGGGCCGTCAGCTGTTTGTCTCCATCATACAAATACGGAAAATCCCATCCGTTCTTTTCGGCATAGGGTTTCATCTCCTCGAACGAGTCGCCATACTCGCCGTACCCGAGTTCGTTCACGCTGAGCCCGTCGGGATGATTGGGGTTGATCACAACGAGTCCGAAGCTGCGGCCGCGGTAATCATTGCGCAGTTTTTTCAGCCGCTCCTCGATCCCGTGCGAAGTCGGACAGTGGTTCGAGGTGAACAACACCATGAGTACGTCGGGCCGGGAGAAATCCGCGAGCCGGTGGGTTTTTCCGTCGATGCCCGGCAGGGCGAAATCCGGGGCGGCGTCGCCAATCGCGAGGGCGCGAAAACCGGCGGGGTTGCCGCTCTTATCGAGGAGGGAAGGGGTTTTTTCAGCGGCAATCAAAGGCGCTGCGCTCAGGGCGACGAGCGCGGAAAACGTGAGACTCAGAGCGAGGGAACGTGGCATGACGTACTAGGGGGACGGGGTGGGAATTACGCCGGACAGAACAGTCGTAGCTGGGAATCTGATGCTGGCAAGCGAGCGCTGATGCGGGTGGGCTGGATGAGAGACGGCACGTGGCTAGAAAAAGAAGTTGCCGCGCAAAAAGTTCCGGGCCGATAGTCGCCCCTACCTCATGAAAAACGTTCGTCTCGGTATCGTCGGTCTCGGCAACATCGGCAAGTTTCACACGAGCTATCTGCTCGATAACAAAATCTCGCGCTGCACTCTCAGCGCCGTCAGCGACGCGTATGCTCCCGGCCTCAAGCCCTTCGAAGGGCGTCCCGGGCTGAAAACCTACGCGAGTTGCGACGAAATGATTCGCTCTGGCGAGATCGACGCGCTAGTGGTGGCGACACCTCATTTTCTTCATACCACGATTGGCATTGATGCGTTGAAGAACGGCCTGCACGTCATGATCGAGAAGCCGATCTCGGCCCACAAGGCGGACGCGGAACGGCTCATCGCCGTGGCAAACGAGCACCCGAAGCAAGTTTTCGCGGGCATGTTCCAGATGCGCGTCGAGCCGCGTTATCAAAAAATCCGCAATCTCATCACGAGCGGCGAGCTCGGCAAGATCGTCCGGGTAAACTGGATCATCACCGACTGGTTCCGCACCGAGGCCTACTATGCGAGCGGCGGCTGGCGGGCGACCTGGAAAGGCGAGGGCGGCGGCGTACTGCTCAACCAATGCCTCCATCAACTCGACATGCTCCAGTGGCTCTGTGGCATGCCGGCCAAGGTGCGCGGCTTCTGTCAGCTGGGCCGGTTCCACGACATCGAAGTCGAGGACAACATCACGACGTATTTGGAATGGGCGGACGGCGGCACCGGCGTGTTCGTCTCGTCGACCGGCGAAGCCCCGGGCACGAACCGTTTCGAAATTTGCGGAACCCGCGGCAAAGTTGTGCTCGAGAACAACAAGCTCACCTTCAACCGGAATGACGCGGACATGATCGAGTTCAGCAAGACCTCGAAGAGCGGTTTCGCGAAGCCCGAGGTGTGGAATGTCGAGATTCCATTCGAGACCGCGACCAATCCGCACGGGATTCTGATGCAGAACTTCGTGGATGCGATCCTCGACGGCTCACCGCTGATCGCTCCCGGAGCCGAAGGCATGGGCTCGGTGGAGCTGGCCAATGTTCTCCTCTACTCGTCGTTGAAGAATGAAACGATCGAGCTGCCAATGGACAGTGCCGCCTGGGAACAAAAGCTCAACCAGCTGATCGCCGACTCGCGTCACGAAAAGAAAGTGGTGGAGACGGCGACCGAGGATTTCACGAAGTCCTTCCGGCGCTGAGCCGTTAAAGCCGGACGGGGCGCAGTCGCGCCCCTTTTATTTTGTATGTCTGGGTGCCGTCACCGCTCCCGGGCGGCATCATGGCCGCACGTGAGTGCGTCGGGCAGCTTCGGACGTCAAATGGCTAAAGCGATTTCGCCAACGGATCGGGCGGATCGAAAAAATAGCCGCGGCCAAGTCCGGGGAGGTATCAGCGGCCAGGCTGACGAGAGGCCGCTGAGGGCGGCGCATTGGCCGGAACGATGACGCGATCGGACCGCTCCAGGATGGCACCCGACGAATCCTGAAAACGTACCATGCGTCGCTCCTGGTCGTATCCAACAAAAACGATTCCAAGTTTCTCATCAACGATGTCACCACGATTGAACGAGACCTTTCCGACCAAAATTCGCGGATTCGAACTCACGCGCACGCCGGATATTCTGACATTATCAACCCAGGAACGAAACGCGGATCCGGCGTCTTCACCCGGCAGGTGAAGGGAAGGTGATGGGGCGGGTTCCGATGCAGGAACTGGGCCTGCCGGCGGTGCTGTCGTGCCTTCGGACGCATTGACCGTTGGCTCCGCTGGCGCGGGTTCCTGAGACGAAAACAAGGAAGGGGCCGGGTTCTTGAACGCACCGGGCACACTTTCGGAGTGATCGGCTACGGGCGGACGAACGATAAGCCGGTAGGCGAGGAAACCGGCTCCAACGAAGAGCAAAATGATAAGGGAACCCAGGATGATAACGGCGCGTTGGGCGCGGCGGACAGCTGGTGGTGGCGGCGTAGCAATGGGGGGAGGGTTTGCGCCCTGAAAATATCCAGGCGTTTTCGGGCTCACGTTGGCGGACTCGCTGCCAACTTCGAGGTTAGGCTGTAAACGAGGCGGCGCAACCCGCTCGCGCTCCGCTGCGCCTGGACGATTCGAAGGTTCGACCGCGCCACCGGTCGGGCCGGGCTCTGTCCGGAGCGCAGATGAGACAGGCGCGCCAGCAGATGTACGCGGGTTCAGTCGGAGTTTCTGCACGTTGTCGCTCATACGTCATCCTTCGTGGAAGGTGAGAAATGGGAAAAGATTTGTTTGGAGGAATGATCGTCCCTGGAGTTGGCGCCAACGCGGCAGTAGCGTGACAATCGAGTGCCGGGTTTTGGGGCCGCGATTTTCATGCTTTATTGGTTCGAATCGGGGCGAACGGAAAGCGTTCGCGATGAGCTCCATCTACTTGCGGCGCGGTCGCCGAAATCTGTAATCGATTCTCGATTGATCTTGGGATTCGGTCGACGCTGAGGGCGGCTCCAGATCAGGTAAAATGACCGGTTGGAGTCATTGGGCAACAACCGGTTCGGTTCCTCTGAAAAGGGGTATTTTAGAACCTCCTCCGGCCCTCGAATTGGGGTTTTGGGCCGCTTGACGGCCAGTGCCTGCCTGCGTCGGAATATCCGCACAGAACCCTCACTGATCCGGCTCCGGCACCTTAACTCGTTCCTCCCATGCTCAAGCTATGTCTCCCTGTCCTGCTCGCCCTCATCGTTAGTTCCGCCACTGCGACGACGATTAGCCAGTTCAATGTTCCCGTTGTCCAAAATTTCGATACGCTCGCGAACGCGGGCACAGCGAACGCAACGGTGCCGGCAGGCTGGAGTTTTGCGGAGACCGGCTCGGGGGCGAACACCACCTACGCGGCCGGCACTGGAAGTTCCGCGACCGGCAATACCTACAGTTTCGGGGCGACCGCCTCCACCGAGCGGGCATTCGGCGCGTTGCGTACGAGCTCACTCCTATCCGCGCTTGGCTCCGTGGTCACGAACGAGACCGGTGCAGCGATCACGAGTTTAATGATCGCATATACGGGCGAGCAATGGCGACTGGGGGCAACCGCTCGGGTCGATCGACTCGATTTTTCCTATAGCTTGGACGCGACGTCGCTCACGACGGGTTCGTGGTTGGATTTTGACGCGCTCGACTTCGTCGCACCGATTTCCGCGGGAACCCTTGGGGTGCTCGACGGCAACGCGGCGGCCAATCAGTCGGCGATCTCGTCCACCCTTAGCGGCCTGAACATTGCGACCGGTTCAAACGTCTGGCTTCGTTGGACCGATTTCGTGGCCACGGGCTCGAATGACGGATTGGGGATTGATGATGTGACGATTTCCGCGCTGGGAGCGGTGAATCTGAATCCTGAACCGCCTACCGCGAGCGTGCCGGAAGGAATACCAACCAGCTATTTGGCGATCGTTTTGCTGGGTGTCCTGCGGGCCGGAGCCGCGCGTCGGATGAGCGCTGTCCCGGTCAGCTAACAATCGCGTGCAAAGCCTGAGTTGGGAGGCGCTCATCGAGCCGGGCACCTTCCCCCACTCCCGGCGCCGAGGCTAATCACGGAAGCCAGCCGTCGGCCCCGCTATTCTCCATAAAATCGGCCCATGCTTTTCTGCTGCGCTGCAATGCCGGCAAAGAACGGACGACTTCGATGGCGTGCGCTCGACGCGGGAGGACCTTCCGGGCCTCCAAGGTCACGCGGACCTGGTGTTGGAGTTCTGGTCCGCCACGAACCCGTTTATGGATCGTGGTAAACCGAAAACAAACCCGAGTCCGAGCCCGGCGCCAAAACCAGCGAGATGAGCGCCGAGATCGACGTTGGCTCCGCCCGCGCCGTGAAGCGCCAGGACGGTCATTCCGGCCGCCAGGGGAACAAACATTGCCCGCCAGCGGTGCGGGTGCCGAGACCGGGCAACGACACGGATGGCGCGGCCCGTCAGCAAGCCCACGGCGGCGAAGATCGCGGTGGAGGCCCCCAACGAACGGTAGTCGGTAGGGTAATGTGCGGCAGCCATTGCAAGATTGGCTCCGACCGATGCGATGGCGACGAGCAACCAACCTCGACCAAGGCCAAATGTCGCCACGATGGCGGTGAAGACGAGAATACCACTCAGAGAGTTCGAGATTACGTGGGAGACACTGCCATGGAGAAAAAGGGCCGTGGCCGCGCGCCACCATTCACCGCGATCGACCATGGCGCGGGGATCGAGTAAGCCGGCATCCACCCACGGGGCTTGTTGCACAAAGCAGGCGAGAATCATGACTGACCAGAGAAGGGGCGTGAGCCAGGCGAAGGAGTGGCTGATCCACGGATCCGCAATTGCCGGTGGGGGCCACCCGCCGCGTTCCTGTGCGTAGGCGGCGAGAGGTCGTCGCACGGCATTCGCGGCGGGGCGTTCGACGAGCAACCGGTACCGCTCACCCGCATTCTCCACCCAGTACGGCCAGCCTAAGGCCAGAATAACCAGACCGTGCTCGTGAGCCTCCTTAGCCGTCAAAAACACGCTCATCGCTACGAGGTCCTCCTCCGGTGAGGGTTCGCCGTGAGCATCGGCCAGGTCGAGCGATTGCACTCCAGACCCATAATCACGGACGCGACTTGTTCCAGCCGGCATGCGAAAAAAAACCTCTGGAGCTCGGCTGGGTTTTGCGACTCAAGACGGTCCGCGATCAAGTCTCAGACATCCTGATCTCCCCCGGAGCGAGGTGGGATCGGCGGGAAGGAAAATGAGACTGATCGGGCGGTTATTGCTGACGTGCCGTGGCGCAAGCGGCTACGAAGCGAGGCATGCCCCAAGTGCAACTTCCCGTTTTCCCCAACGGCAGCGTCGAGATTAACGCCGGGTTGGCCTGCCGAACCGAGAGCGAGCAAGTGGTCTATTACAA
>Ga0163151_10009100_pt1 | contig 10923 bp, 9 predicted proteins | sample OliLakLV19MP5IB2_FD_145596 | JGI IMG/M metagenome (GOLD analysis project Ga0163151, IMG submission 145596) | Freshwater microbial mat bacterial communities from Lake Vanda, McMurdo Dry Valleys, Antarctica - Oligotrophic Lake LV.19.MP5.IB-2 | ecosystem: Environmental > Aquatic > Freshwater > Lake...
GAATATACGCGCGGGTTCCCTCCCTCCCTCGTGTCCGTTCTCATTTTCCCCCTCCCCCCCGGGGCCAAAGATCCAAGATCCTCAGGGCCTGTGCGCCCACCAGCCGAGGGCCTGCGCACCTTCGGTGCTGTCCCTCAAGGTATCTCGTCACTCCATTCGATTCCACCAGGTTGAGCGTTCGTGCTACTTTGGCGCGTTGTCGGCACGGCGTGGATAGCGTTCGGTGCCGAATGGACCGTGGCCAATCTCGGGGCGGGTGCACGCCTCGCTCATTGGCTCGTTGAACATCAGTCGTTCGCTCGCAGGCTCGCTCCCACCTCGTCCAAGGGGCGCCGCAAACCACCGCCACCGTGAGCCTCGCACCTGTCGCGCCAGGGCGGTCCCTGTCACGCCTGCTGCTGGGACCGACGCATAATCGAACGTTATGCAAAGTGTGCGCTCTCTCGTCCCTCGTCCAGGGGAGTCCGGACGGGGTCATGTCGTGAATCGTGATAGCGGGCGGCAGAGTCTACCGCGATTTGGGTAGGCCACATGGGTTACATGCAGTATTCATCGCGAAACGCTCGAACCGGATGCCACAAAAGGTGCGAGTCGAATTTGCGGGCTTGGTCTCATCACGTCGGAACCGGGAAGATTACCGCCGGCACCTGTTTGTGCACAAAAAGGCAGCCGATTATTTTAGTTTTGAATCGATGGCTCGCGAGCGCCTTCAGCTCGGGAAGGGCGGCCGGGAGCGACTGTGCCCCCAGTCGGGCAAAGGCTGATTCCACCTGGGCAAGCTGCTCGCGGCTCAAGCGCGTATTGCGCGCCACGATCTCGCCATGATTGGCCGCCATCACCTCCAACTCGGTCTTGTGTCCGTAGGCGTCCGCTTTCGATTTGAAGCGCTTTCGGTAGCGGCCGGCCCCGGTCCAGCCTTCCACCTGGTACGACTTGTAAGCGTAGCCATGCTGGTGCAAATGCACCTCGCGCACCGTGAAGCCTTGCCGCTTTTTCTTCATGGCAGGGTCTCCGTGTCAAACTCTCGCCCGGTCTTGGTGGCGAGAGTGGGCCGCGACGAGCGGTCTTCACTCTGTAAACGGTGGTGCTCAGGAAGGGACTCGAACCCTTACGCCTTTCGGCACACGCCCCTCAAACGTGTGTGTCTACCAATTCCACCACCTGAGCGATTTCCAACGAGGAAGGCGGACTAAGAGAGATCACAGATTCCTTGTCCAGCCCGGAATTAAACTCTCCTCGAATTCTCATGAAGTCTCAGCACCACAACGTGTTCCCTGACCCGATTTGTTCAAAAATTCCTCCATCACTTTCCCACGCGAGGCGCCGCCTCTTGGTCCTTAACCGCCCGATCTCCCGCGGTGAGGTTTCTGGGAAACATCAGTGCAAACCTTGGGAGAGTACCGATGCCACTGGCGACCCACTGAAAACTGCGCCGACCAAGGCCGGACGGAGTGCAACAGAGTCGGAGCGACAGAAACAGACAGGAATGTCTGTATCACTTCGGATTGGGTCGCAGGGCTTGGCGGTCGGCCAGGCCGCGTGCCAGCTCTGCAGCGAAAAAGGGGCCGCGATAGATCATTCCCGTGTAGAGCTGCACCAGCGTCGCCCCGGCATCAAGTTTCTCCCCGGCGCTCGCGACATCCGTGATGCCACCGACTCCGATGATCGGCAGGCGACCGTTCGTCGCGCGCGCAATATAGTTCACGATCTCGGTCGAGCGCCGCCGCACCGGAGCTCCGCTCAAACCTCCGGCTTCGTTGACCGACGCAAAAAAGCCCGGGCGCGCCAGGGTCGTATTCGTCGCGATGATACCATCAAGACCGTACTCCGCGATCACGATCAGTACCGTGTCGATCTGTGGCCAGGTAAGATCCGGCGCAATCTTCAAGAGGAGCGGCACGCGGGTCTTGCCTTCGTCGGTCGCCCGCCGGCGATTCGCCGTGGTCACCGCATGGAGTAACTCGCGCAACCGGGACTCGTCCTGGAGCTGGCGCAGATTGGGGGTGTTGGGGCTCGAGACGTTGAGCACGAGATAATCGGCAAAATCGGCCAGGCGCGCGAAGCTCGCGAGGTAGTCGGCGGGCGCGTTTTCGATCTCGGTGAGCTTCGATTTTCCGAGATTGATTCCGAGCGGGATGCGCCGCTGACCGCGTTGCGGCTGCCGCGCCAGCTGAGCCGCCACTGCTTCTGCCCCATGGTTGTTGAAGCCCATCCGGTTGATGACCGCTTCCTGCGCCGGATAGCGGAAAACGCGAGGTTTAGGATTACCGGGCTGCGCCAGGGCCGTGACCGTTCCGATCTCGACGTGGCCAAATCCAAGCGCGGCCGCTGCCGGCCAGGCGGTGGCGTGTTTGTCGAAACCCGCCGCCAATCCGACCACATTGGGAAAATCCAGTCCGAAGGCACGCACCGGAAGCCGGGCCGCGCCCGAGCGAGCGTGCCACTCGAGGACGCGGCAAAGCGGTGACACGACGCCGAGGGCCGCCATGCCTCTAACTCCGAGCTCGTGGGCTCGTTCGGAGTCCATCCGGAACATCCAAAGCCGGACCAAGTGCTCGTAATATTTCCCCATAAGATTGGACCGTTAAATCCCGGTTGTGCTTTGGCAAGCATCCGGGGGCTCCGAAGGCGCTTCCAAGGAGAGATTTCGGGACCACGATTTGTCGGCAACTTTCGTTCAAAGAACCTTTGGTTTGTGCTTGTTTTTTATATCTCCCCTCGCACGCTGCGCAAAAATTCCATGGCAAAAGTAATCTCCACTCTCGACTGGTGTATCGTTCGTTTGGGCGAGGATCACAACTGGTGGGTCGCGGAAACAAGCGATCCGGTTCGATGGGACGTGGACGGTCTCAGCATCGTTGATCCGCGCCAGATCCAGCACTTGATCGAGCTCGTAGACGCGCAGCGCGACTACGGTTTCGACCAGGACGTCTTCGAATCCGCCTTTATCCCGTTCCGCATCGAGAAGGACCTCGGCGAGGGCCGCGTGCGGCTCAAGCGGGTCAAGGAATCGCTGTTCGATTCCGAGGACAAGCTCTTCGGGCTACCCGACATCCTCGACGAGGAAAACGGGCCTTATGCGGACTTGCTCGATCATCTCACGCGCTGCCGCGTCAAGATGCTGAACGATTTGTTCAAGTTTGAATCGAAGCTCTCCGTCGACGAGGTCGAGGACGAGATCCGCGAAGACCAGAACAGCAGTTTCATTCAGGGCCAGGCGGTGCACACGTTCGACGAGCTCGCCGCGATTCTGGACTACATGCCCGCCGGCTACGACACCGACGAAGAGGCCCCGGCCAAAGACATCGAGGACGACGATGATCTGCCCGAGCTCGACGAGGCCGAGGAGGAGAAGCTGAAGAACGACGAGAGCCTCAAATGGGATGAGGACGAAGAAGGCGCCGCGGCCGAAGGCAAAGAGGGCGAAAAGAAGAAGGCCGTCAAATCCGACGACGAAGAAGAAGACGAAGATGAGGACGAGGATGAAGACGACGACGACGACGATGAGGATGAAGACGAGGACGAAGACGAAAAGCCCAAGAAGAAGGCCAAGGGTAAGCGCTGATTTTTTGGTTCGCCCGTTCAATTGAAAAACGGCAGCCGCGGGGCTGCCGTTTTTTGTGCCGCCAAGGGCGAGCACGACCGCCACCCACTTTAACAAAGATGATCGCCGACGCAGCGCGCGGTTTCCAAACCGGCTTCTGCGGTCCGCCTAACCCTTGAAACGATCTTCCGGAGCGAAGACTGCTCGTCGACGTTGCCTTTTTAAGGCGATTCACGCACGAACCCATCGCATGTATTTCATTCGCGTTTGGCTCTGTGGCCTCGCTGCCTGTTGCCTCCTGGCCGCTTGTGCGACCAGCCCGGTCACGACGTCCAACCCGCAGATTCCCGTCAGCGCGTCCACGACTCAGTTGCGGCCTGGTGACAGCCTGAACATCGCGGTCCAAGGCGTTCCGGATGCGACCACCCATGCCATTCAAATTGATGAACAGGGCTTGATCAGCCTGCCGTTTATCGGGGCAGTGGCAGGAGCTGGCTCGACGACGGCAGAACTCTCGCAACGGATCCGGGACACCTACGTGGCGAAAAAAATCTACACGATGGTCGACGTGTCGGTGAGCGTGACGGAGCGGTATATTTACGTCGGCGGCGAGGTCCAGCGTCCGGGCCGCATCATCTGGACGCCCGACCTGACAGCAGCCAAGGCGATTCAATCCGCGGGGGGATTCACCCTCTATGCGAAAGAGACGGCGATCAGTCTGATTCGGGAGCAAGGCGCCTATGCGATCGACGTGAAACTCGCCCAGCGCGATCCCTCCCAGGATCCGCGCCTTTTACCGGGTGACTCGCTGCAAGTTCCGCGCTCAGCATTTTAAACCAGGGACGGGTTTCACCAAGCCGTCGTGAACTTCCTGCCTGCAAGTCCCGGATCGGTCGCGGCTTTCACCGTGATTGTCGTAGCGGTGATCGGGGCGTTTCATTTCGGAGTCTATCACGTGAATCGCGCGGCGCCCGATAAGGCAAAGGCGCTGACACTGCGAACCACAGTGGTCACGATCGCCTGGCTCGGTCTTCTGTCCTGGCTCGTGGGCAGTGGGACGCTGCAGCAGTTTCCCTTCGCCGGGATTCCGTTCTTCTTTGGTGCCGTGTTACTCGCAAGCTTGGCGGTCGGGCTCTCCCCACTGGGTGGACGGCTGGCGGCGGGGATACCGATTGCCGCCTTGGTCGGCTTTCAAGCCTTCCGCCTGCCGCTTGAACTCGTTCTCCACGCTTGGAGCGAGCAAGGCACCATCCCGCGAACGATGACGTGGAACGGCCAGAACTGGGATATTATCAGCGGTATCGTGGCGCTGATGGCCATGCCATTCGTTCACCGGTCTCGGGCCCTGGCGGTGACGGCGAATATCATCGGATTTTCGCTGCTACTTAATGTGATTCGGGTCGCAGTCATGTCATCACCGCTGCCGATCGGCTGGAACGTGAGCCCACCCTTGCTCCTGGCGCTCCATTTGCCGTACGCGCTCATTGGTCCGGTATGCGTGAGCGGCGCCCTGATTGGCCACATCGTGCTCACGCGCGCCCTCCTCATCAGGCGGTCGTAAAGGCGCCGGAACAGTAGATCGCTGGTAACTAAGTGCGAAGGCGGGCCCCCTGGGGCCCGCCCTACTCGGTCGAACTTACAACGCGGAATCGCCGCGCTCGTCCGTGCGAATCCGGACGACCTCATCGAGGGGCGTGATGAAAATTTTCCCATCCCCAATCTTGCCGGTCTTCGCCGCGTTCACGATGGCATCGATTGCCTTCGCGGCCGCCTCGTCGGCAATGGCGAGTTCGATTTTTACCTTGGGCAGGAAATCGACGGTGTATTCGCTTCCTCGATATATCTCGGTGTGGCCTTTCTGGCGGCCGAAGCCCTTGACCTCCGTGACGGTCATGCCCTCGACGCCAATTTCGGCGAGAGCAGCTTTCACTTCTTCCAGTTTGAAGGGCTTAATAATGGCGGTGATGAGTTTCATAGACAGAGGTAAGAAGGAGGAAAAAAATCAGGGAGGGCTTAGGACTTCGCCTCATAAATATAGCCTTCCTCACCATGATCGCTGAGATCGAGGCCCTCCTGTTCGGCCTCCACCGACGGACGAAGGCCGATGGTCGCTTTCACCACGAGGGCAATGATCGCCGTGGCGAACACGGACAGCACCACCGTAAACACGGATGCCTTGATCTGCTCGATGAGCAATCCGTCCATGACATTAGCGATCGCCGGATTAACGGCGGGCGTGGCAAAGACGCCCGTAAGGATGGCGCCCATGGTACCGCCCACCGCGTGGATGCCGAAGGTATCGAGCGCGTCATCATAGCGGAGCAGCGACTTCAGACTCACACAGAAAACGAATGTAACGACTGCACCGATAAAGCCCATGAGCACGGCGCCGGTCGTGGTGACGAAACCAGCGGCCGGCGTGATGACGACGAGTCCGGCGACAACGCCTGAGCAAAAACCCAGGACCGACGCGTGGCGTTTGGTCATGAACTCAAGTATTCCCCACGTGAACGAGGCTACAGCGGCCGCCAGCGTGGTCGTGGTAAAGGCGTTTGAGGCGATACCGTCGGCCGCACCGGCGCTGCCGGCGTTGAAACCATACCAGCCGACCCAGAGCATGCCGGTGCCAACCATACAGAGGACCATGCTATGGGGAGGCATGGGAGTTTTGCCATAGCCAAGCCGCGGCCCAAGAATGATACAGAGCACCAAGGCCGACCACCCGGAGCTCATATGCACCACGGTGCCACCCGCGAAATCGATTGCCTTGATCGTGCCGGCTGCGCCCGACATGAAACCGCCACCCCAGACCATGTGGGCGAGCGGGAAATAGACCGCGAACATCCAGAGCGTCACAAACAGAAGAACCGAGGAAAACTTCATCCGCTCCGCCACCGCACCAACAATCAGGGCCGGCGTGATGATGGCAAAGGTGAGTTGGAAAATGGCAAAGACATTCTGGGAAACCCACGGGAGGGTCCCGGGATCACTCGTCACTCCGGCAAAGAAGAAATGCTCGGTTCCCCCGATGAACGCATTGCCAGGAGCGAACGCGAGGCTGAAGCCAACCGCCCACCAGAGGATTGTAACCAGTCCAGCAATACCGAGGCACTGGGCCAGAACAGACAGGACGTTTTTCTTCCGCACCAGACCGCCATAGAACAGGGCCAGGCCTGGGAGCGTCATGAAGAGCACGAGTGCGCTCGACGTCATCATCCAGGCATTGTGGCCGGGCCCAGGACCGGCCACCTTCGACGCGACATTTTCTGTTCGCGCGCCATTATTCATGTAGGCTTCGAGATCGGCGATACGCTGTTCGATCGTCGGTTCCGGAAGCGGAGCGGCCACCGGACCCGTTTGGGCATTGGCAGCGCAGCCCAGAAATCCGACGAGCAGACACGCGGCGAGAAGAAGGCGGCGGAGGTTTAGGGGGAAGATGTTCATGGAGTCTCCAGCTCTATGAGCAAAATTGATGCCGACGGCGCCTCGCATGCATGATTCGTGGATAAAAATCTTACGCCTCCGCAACTCATTTATGAACAGATGTCTATCGACGCGCTTCAACATACCGGCCGGGAACGCAGCCTCCGCCGAAATCAACCTGTCCCTGTTACTTCGTTCACGCGCTCCAACGGACCGGCCGGGAACTCAGCCTCCGCCGAAATTAACCTGTCCCTGTTAAGTCGTCCCCGAAATTAACCTGTCCCTTTTAGGTCGTCGCGCTGCGCTGCGGCACGCAGGCCGCTGTCGACCAATCACTTGGGCAGCGACGAACCTCGGATGGCCCAAAAATGAGGTGGGGCCGGGTCATTCAACTCCAACGCATCAAAAGAAAAGCGGCCGAACTCGGGAGGAGTTCGGCCGCGGTTAACCACGTTGATAGCCCGCTTAGACGGCGGATTCTCCGCGTTCGTCCGTCCGGATGCGGACGACTTCGTCGAGGGGAAGCACGAAGACCTTTCCGTCACCGATCTTCCCGGTCTTGGCGGCTTTCACGATGGTGTCGACGGCTTTACCGGCGGTTTCGTCACCAACGGCGACTTCGATTTTCACCTTAGGCAGGAAGTCGACGGTGTATTCACTGCCGCGATAGATTTCGGTATGTCCCTTCTGACGACCGAAGCCTTTGACCTCGGTCACCGTCATGCCCTCGATGCCGGCGGCGGCGAGCGCCTCCTTCACTTCCTCGAGCTTGAACGGTTTGATGATGGCGATGATGAGTTTCATGCGAGATTGATACGTTGAAGTTGGAGTGAGTTTGTTGAGCGGCATCCCTAGCGCAAGAATTCGTTCCTGCGCAGGTTGCGCGCTCGGTTGGGTTACTTGTGCGCGGGGGTAAAATCGGGATAGGCTTCGTTGCCATGTTCGCCGATGTCGAGTCCCTCGGTTTCCTCCTCGGCGCTGACGCGCAGGCCCATGGTCGCGTTAAGCACGTAGAACAGTGCCAGAGCGAAGATGAACGTGAAAGTACCGACCGCCGCGACACCGATGAGCTGCGACATCAACTGGGCGCCTCCGGCTAGTTTGCCGAAGAGACCGACCGCCAGGGTACCCCAGATTCCGCAAACCAAGTGGACCGAGATCGCGCCGACGGGATCGTCGATCTTGATCTTGTCGAAGAAGATGACGGAGAACACCACGATGACGCCAGCGATGCCGCCGATGATGATCGAGGACATTGGACCCATTTGATCCGCACCGGCGGTGATACCGACGAGACCAGCGAGGACTCCGTTGAGGACCATGGAGAGGTCGGGTTTCTTGATCACGGCCCAAGCGGCCGTGGCTGCTGCCACGCCGCCGGCAGCGGCTGCAAGACAGGTGGTGACGAGAGTGATTGAAACCAGCGCCGGATCAGCCGAGAGCACGGAGCCGCCATTGAAACCGAACCAACCGAACCAGAGCAGAAACACACCCAGCGTGGCGAGAGGCATCGAATGACCCAGGAGCGGTTGGACGCGACCCGCGCGGTACTTTCCGAGACGAGGACCGAGCACGATCACACCGGCCAGCGCACCCCAACCACCGACTGAGTGAACGATCGTGGAACCAGCAAAGTCATAGAACGGGGTCGCCATCGTATTCAGCCAGCCGTTACCCCACTTCCACATGCCGGTGATTGGATAGGCGATGGACACAAACAGCGTGGAGAAGAGCAGGAAGGTCCCCAGCTTCACCCGCTCAGCAACCGCCCCGGAGACGATCGTGGCGGCCGTGGCGGCGAACATGCCCTGGAAGAGGAAGTCGGTCCAGTAGGTGTAGCCCGCGTTATAGACATTTGTGAGCGAGGCGACATCATCGGCGACCGAGATGCCGAAGCCGGAAAACCCGAACCACTTCCCAGCGTAATCAGCGCCTGGATACATCAGGTTGAACCCGACAATCGCGTAGGTCAGCAGACCAATGCACGGAATCAGCGTATTCTTAAAGAGAATGTTGACGGTGTTCTTCGCCCGGGTGAGTCCCGACTCGAGCGCCGCAAAGCCCAAGTGCATGATGAAGACCAGCGCGGCGGCGATCATCATCCAGAGATTATTCACCGTGAATTGAGCAAAGCCCGACGACTCCTTGAAAGCGGCGTAGTCTTTAAAGGGCGGCGGTTCGGCAGCGGCAGCCACCGCCGCGACCGCTTCGGCAGCGGGTGCGGCAACTTGCGCGAAACTTGTCGAGACCAGAGCCAGCGTCGCGAAGATGCCTGCCATCTTCAGCGTGCCTGACCAGTGAGAAGACCGTAGCTTCATAATATTTAAAACTAAGAGGGTTGAAGGGACTCGAATACCCAATCGCGGGAGAGGGCGATGCCCGAAAAGCAAAGGCTGTGCCAAGGTTGGCCCTTCCCGAAATTAGCTCAGAGCAATCAAGTAACAGAGCCGTACAGGCCAAGCGCCGTTGGCCGAAACCCCGCGTCGGGTATAATCCGGGGATTCCTCGATAAATAAAAAAACGCGTCTCCGGAAAACGGAGACGCGTTAAAACCAATAGCCCGAGGACGCCTTCGCGTCTTCGGCTGGCCTAAGTCATGATTCACTCTGGAATCACCGTCGCGATGTGCAGCTCTTTCAGCTGCCGGGCAGTGACGGGAGTCGGGCTTTGCGCCATCAGATCCTGACCCTTTTGCGTTTTCGGGAACGCAATGACATCGCGGATACTGGTCGTGCCACACAATAGGGCCGCCACCCGGTCCAAGCCAAACGCAATCCCACCATGCGGCGGCGCGCCATAGGTAAAGGCCTTCAGCATATAGCCGAACCGGCTCTCCACGATGTCGGCCGGAATCTTCAGCACGTCTTCAAAGATCTTCTTCTGCAGGGCCGGTTGATGAATCCGGATCGAGCCGCCGCCCAGCTCCATGCCGTTCAACACGACATCATAATGCTGCCCGCGCACGGCCTTCGGGTTCGAGTCGAGGAACGGAACATCCTCCTCCACGGGAGCCGTGAACGGATGATGCGTGGCTACATAGCGATTTTCCGCTTCGTCGTGGCTCATCAACGGAAAGTCGATCACCCAGAGAAACTTCCAGTCATCGTGACGCACCGTCAGCTTGCCGCGTTTTTGCAGCAAGGCCGACGCCTCCAATCGCATCCGACCGAGGATCGCGCAGGCCTTTTCCCACGGCGCCGCTGCAAAGAACACGATGTCGCCATCCTCAATCTTGAGCTGGCTCGTCAGCGCGGCCTTCTCCGCGTCCGAGAAGAACTTCACGATCGGCGATTTCCATTCGCCGCCTTCCACTTTGATAAAGGCGAGGCCTTTCGCGCCCAGAGACTTGGCGATCTCCTCCAGACTCTTGAGTTCGCCCTGGGTGATATCGGCGAGGCCTTTGGCGTTAAGCCCCTTGATCACACCGCCGCCCGCGACGGTCGCTTGGAATACCTTGAAGGCAGAATCCTTAAACGTGTCTGACAGATCCACCAATTCCATCCCGAAACGAAGGTCGGGCTTGTCCACGCCATAGCAGTTCATCGCATCGATGTACGGCATGCGTGGAAAGGGCGTCGGAATGTCCGTGCCGAGCACATCCTTCCAGACCTTCTTCAACATGCCTTCGAAGAGCGCGTAGATATCTTCGCGGGTAACAAACGACGCCTCGACGTCGACCTGGGTAAACTCCATCTGCCGGTCGGCGCGCAGATCTTCGTCGCGAAAGCAGCGCGCAAGCTGAAAATACCGCTCCACGCCCGCGACCATGAGGATCTGTTTAAATTGCTGGGGCGACTGCGACAGAGCATAGAACTCGCCCGGATGAATGCGCGACGGCACGAGGTACTCGCGAGCGCCCTCCGGCGTGCTCTTGAAGAGAGCCGGCGTTTCAACTTCGATGAATTCGTTGGCGTCAAAGTAATCGCGGATCGACTTAGCCGCGCGATGCCGCAGCT
>Ga0163151_10009103_pt1 | contig 10918 bp, 7 predicted proteins | sample OliLakLV19MP5IB2_FD_145596 | JGI IMG/M metagenome (GOLD analysis project Ga0163151, IMG submission 145596) | Freshwater microbial mat bacterial communities from Lake Vanda, McMurdo Dry Valleys, Antarctica - Oligotrophic Lake LV.19.MP5.IB-2 | ecosystem: Environmental > Aquatic > Freshwater > Lake...
GGCCCATTGCTGCTCGCGAGAGCAGCCCGACCATGAGCCCACCTGACACCGAATCGACCCTCCCCGCGATCACCGCCGACGCGAGTCTCGCCTCACTCGCCACGAGCTGGGCCGGCGCCTCGCGCGTGTTCCTGCGCCACGGCCTCGACTTCTGCTGCCACGGCCAGCAGACCGTTGCCGCCGCGTGCACGAAAAAGGGCCTCGACGTCGAGCAGGTCCTCGGCGAGTTGCGCACCGAACTGCTACCGGCCGGCCCGGCCGAACGCTGGGACGATCTGCCGCTGTCACACCTGCTCGTCCACATCCTCGATCACTACCACGCCGGCCACCGCGCCGAGCTGCCGCGGCTGCTGCAGATGGCCGAACGCGTCGAAGCCGTCCATGCGGCCAAGGCCGACTGCCCGCGCGGCCTCGCGGCCCACTTGCGCCACGTCGCGCACGAGCTCGAACAGCACATGCAGAAGGAGGAGCAGGTGCTGTTCCCGATGTTCCTCGCCGGCAACGGCACGCGCGCCAGCGATCCGATCTCGGTCATCGAAGCCGAGCACGAGGAACACGGCCGCAACCTCGAGAGACTGCGCCAACTCGCCCACGACTTCGTGCCGCCGGCCCAGGCGTGTGGCACGTGGCGCGCGTTGTACCTCGGCCTGCAGGAACTCGAGCGCGACGTGATGCAGCACATCCACCTCGAGAACCACGTGCTGTTCCCGCGCGCGATGCGTGGCTGACCAGCATCGTCCTCTGCCAGGTCAGTGTCTGCCAGGTCAGTGTCTGCCAGGTCAGCGCACGACGACGCCGGCGATCCCTGCCTCCGCCGGCAGCCGCACTGCGCCGGCCTGCTTGCCGAACGCCTCCCACGCCGCGCCGAACGCCGGTAGACGCGCGATCAACCACTGCACGGCCCGGTCGGTGACGACGAGCTGCGCTCCGCGATCCCTGACCCCTTTCAGGATCACGCCGGCGAGCCATCCCGCGATCACGTCTGGTTGCTGCTCGAAGCCACGCAGGTGCGGATTGGCGCGCAAATCGTCGAACTCCTTCCTCGCCACGAGCAGGTCCAGCTTCGCAACGGCGAGGAACGCACCGTCCATCTCGGGGAAATCGGCGACGAAGAACACGGTCTTCTGCGCGTTCGCCATCGCCGCTGCCGCACGCCCGAACGCGCGGTCGGGCGGCAGGCGACCTGGCTCACCGCGGAACACGAACCCGCACGTGACCCCAATCGCCAGCAGCACGGGCCACCACCGCCGGGGCACGACGGCCAGGGTCAGCGACACCGCAGGCCACAGCAGCGGTAGCAAGTAGCCACCGCGCTCGTCGGTGACCGCGTGCACCATCACGACGGTCGCGCCCAGGTAGATCGCGAGCACCACCGCGAAGAGCCAACCCTCCACGCGCCAGCGGCGGCTCGCCAACGCACCGAGGCACAAGACGGAAACCGGCGCGTACGGCAGCCACCATTCGGTGACCGTGGTCAGAGGCAGCTGCGCCAACAGGCTCACGCCACCGACCGACACCAGGAAGTACTCCCCCGGGTTGCTCGGCTGCGCTCCGGTGACTTCGGCAAGGCCGATCACGGACCCCGGCAAGTGGCCGCTTGCACGGATCAGCCAGTAGGCACCGCCCCAGACCAGCAAGTGCGCCACCGCGAACCCCGCCCACCGCAGCCAGCTGTGCCCGCTGTGCCGGCTGTGCCGACGATGCGCGACGACGATCGCGACGAAGACCGCCGGCACGAGCAGTTGCCCCGTCGCGTGCAACAGCGTCGCGGCCCCGGTCAGCACGCCGGTCGTCAGCGCCCAGCGCACCGTCGGCTCCTTCGCCCAGCGCACCGCCGACCACAGCGCCCACGCCATCACTCCTGCGAACGGCGCGTGCAGTTCGCAGACCGTCGCGAAGTGGAACAGCGCTGGCGTGAACATCGCGAGTACCGCCGCCAATCGCGCCGCGACGCGATCCCCGCCGAGAGCGATCGACGCGCGGTGCAGGCCCGCCACCGCGACGGCGCCGCCGAGCGCCGAGAACACGCACAGCACCGCATGCACGTCGAGCCCGAGCGGCGACAGCAGCCAGCGCAACGCGCGCGCTACCGGCAAGTAGCCGGGATGATGCGGGTGCACGGCCCCGGCTTCGTCGAGCCACAGCACGAGCCACCGCCAGTCCGTGCCGTGCAACGCTTCCTGCCGCAGCATCGCGTACAGCCCGAACGCCACGGCGCCGAGCAGCCACGTCTCGCGGGTCGCCCGTCCGTCCATCGCCGGCCCGCTGATCGCCATCGTTCTCCGAGAGGGTAGCCAAGTGCAACGACCACGACTACCTTGATGGGCCGCTCCGCCATGTCCGCTCCCTCCTCGCTCCAGACCGACGCCCGCACCCGCACGCTACGCGCGCTCGCCGGGCAACTGGGCCACGAGTTCACCGACCTCGGCCTGCTCGACCGCGCGCTGACCCACTCGTCGACCGGCAACGAGGGCATGAAGAGCTACGAACGCTTCGAGTTCCTCGGCGACGCGTTCCTCAACTTCGCCGTCGCCGACGCGCTGTTCCGCGCCGAGACCGACGTCGCCGAGGGCCGGCTGACCGAGACGCGCGCGACGATCGTCAGCCGAAAGCCGCTCGCCGCGATCGGCAGGCGGCTCGAGCTCGCCAACCACCTCGCGCACGGCAAGGGCCTGCGCGAAGAGGAACGCAGCAGCGAGCGCATCCTCGCCGACCTCGTCGAGGCGGTGCTCGGCGCGATCCTGATCGACGGCGGCGTGACGGCGGCGCGCGCGTTCGTGCGCCGCCACGTGCTGCCGAAGGGCGCGCCCGAGGTGCTGGCACCCGAGACCGGGAAGGACAGCAAGACCGCGCTGCTGCACTTCTGCCAGCACCACAAGCTGGGCCAGCCGCACTACGACCTCGTCGAGACGATCGGGCTGCAGCACGAACAGGAATTTCGCGTCGCTGCGCGGGTCAACGACGGGCGGCGCGCGGAAGCGCGCGCGCGCACCAAACGCGCGGCCGAGAAGCTCGCGGCGGCGAAGCTGCTGCTGCAGCTCGGCGGCAACCCGGCGCGCAACCAGGATCACGGAGACCACGAATGACGACGATCGCACTGCTCGGTACCGGACTGCTCGGCAGCGGCATGGTGGAGAACCTGCTCGCCAAGGGGCACACGGTGCGGATCTGGAACCGTTCCGCCCAGAAACTGGCGCCGCTCGTGAGCAAAGGTGCGATCGCCGCGAAGGATCCTGCCGACGCGGTGCGCGGCGCCTCGCGCGTGCACCTCGTGCTCGCCGAAGACGCCGCGGTCGATGCGGTGCTCGCGCAGCTGCGACCCGGACTCGGCAAGGGCGTGCCGGTGATCGACCACAGCACCAACCTGCCGCAGAAGGTCGCAAGCCGCTTCCTGAAGCTGCGCGCCGAGACGGTTAGCTACGTGCCGGCACCGGTGTTCATGTCGCCGCAGAACGCGCGCGAAGCGAGCGGGATGATGGTGGTCTCGGGGCCCAAGGCCGAGGCCGACGCGCTGTTGTCCGAGCTGGCGCCGATGACCGGCAAGGTCTGGTGGGTTGGCGAACGCCCTGACCTCGCCGCCGTGTTCAAGCTCGCCGGCAACTCGATGTTCTTCGCGCTCGCCGGGGCGATCAGCGACGTGCTCGCAATGGGCAAGGGCAACGACGTGACGAGCGACGTGATGCTGAGCCTGTTCGAAGTCTGGAAGGTGGGCGGCGTGGTGCCGTTCCTCGGCCAGCGCATCGCCCAGGCCCGCCCAGGTGCTGCGAGTTTCGAGCTGGTGATGGCGCGCAAGGACGCACGGTTGATGCAGGAAGCGGCGGGCAAGCAGCCGCTGATCGTGCTGCCCGCGGTGGCCGCGGCGATGGATCGCGCGATCGCGCGCGGCGATGGCAAGCAGGACTACGCGGTGTTCACGAAGGCCTGAAGCAGCGGCAGAACTGCCGCCGACAGTTCAGCCAAGCACGCGTCCCGCCGCCGGTTCCCGCGTGAACTCCACGTACGGCAGGACCGTGATGCCGCGATCCTGCCGCCGGTCCTTGCCGCCGTAGACCCTCGAACAGGTAGAACTCAACTGACCGCGACGGATGAGTGATCTGCTGCCGGGGCGGGGCAAGAAGCCGCATCACTCGCGACCGCGCCGGCGCGGCACGTAGACGAACACCTCGCCGAGCTCGACCTCGAACACCGCCGCGATCTGGAACGCGAGTTCGAGCGTCGGCGAGTACTTGCCGTTCTCGATCGCGAGCACGGTCTGGCGCGTCACGCCGATCCGGTCGGCGAGCTGCTGCTGCGTCATCTCGCCGCTGCGGAAGCGCAGCTCGCGGATGCAGTTCTCGATCGGCAGGCGGCCCATGTCAGACCGAGCAGCGGTAGTAGACGAACTGAGCCGCGAACTTGACGACCTCGGCGACGGTCGACAGCAGCATCAATGCGTGCAACACCACGAGCGGCGATGCCCAGCGGCCGACCAGAGGTGCCACGGCGAGGCCCACGATCAGGGCGGCCACGCCATATGACAGAGTCACGTAGCCAAGGCGCGCGGCGCGCAGGTCGATCAGACGGTCGCGTTCGTCGCGCGGCTCCTCGCGCGAGCTGATCGCGATCAGGATCGCGTAGACGATCTGCACGACGATGAGCAACACGACCGCGCCGATCACCGGGCCGACGAAGTCGAGGTAGGAGGGGTTCTCCTGCAGCAGCAACGGCACCGCGAGCGTGAAGTAGCCGATCGACACGCACACCGTCGCGATCAGCGAACCGAGGATGCTCTTCTCGCGGAACGACAGGTCGGGCATGGAGTCCATGTCCTCTATTCTTTACACTGTGTCTAGTATTCTAGACACGCAGGAACAGTGCGGCGCAACGCCGCCGCAGCACTACGGCGGCCTTCAGGCGCCGACCACGACGAACAGCCCGTCGCTCGCGACGGCGATGCCGAGTGCCGGACCGCCCGGTGCGAGCACGCCCCACTGCGCGACGAGCACCGTACCGACCAACGCACTCGCGTTCGGCAGCGCCAGGCCGAGCAAAGCACTGCCGGCTGCCGAGGTGAACGTGCTCGCAGTCGCACCCGGCAATCGGGGGTACAGCGTGCAACTGCCGAGCGGCTGGTCGCCGCGCGCAAACGACACGAGCAGCAGCGCGAATGCCTGCGCGGGAGCGTTGGCGACCGTGAAGCCGAAACAGTGGGCGACCATCCGCGCAAGCTAGCGAATCGGTCGAGGCGCGGTCATCGCGCCGCGCGCGACGGGCGACATTCCAGACTCTGGCAGCATTCCCCGCGAGCATCCCCCACGAGCACCGCGGTTTCCCGGTCGGGCCCGTCGGGCCTTGCGCCCAATCTACTTCAGCATGTATTGTCTCGTTGAACGTGACAATGCATTGCAGATGACAAAACGCCTGGAAGAAGCGCTTAGAATCGCTGCAAGCATAGTCTCTGAAGGGTCTTCCGTTGCTTCCATCGGAATCGATTCGGACCGTGCGAAGACAGGCGCACACCGCGGCATCCTCACGACTCCTCGCGGCACCAGGCACCGGGCCATCTTCGTGCCAGTACGGGGCAGTCTCGGCCTCGCCGGCATCAACCGGATCTTGCAGAAGGCCTCGCCTACCAAGGCATCCCCGGTCGTGGTCCTCAAGCTTCAGGCAGGTGCAGGGGAAGGGTGGACGCGCGACTGGGTAGTCGGGGCGCATTTGGGTAGGTACACGGCACTGCGTCCGGCCACACCGTGAGGCTACAAGATCTCGGGCGCTACTTGTTCTGCGGGGCTCGCAGTCCGAACTGATCAGATTCTTCGCGCGTCAGGTCGCGGGACTTCGCCGCCATCGCCGCGGAGGCGACGTCAACTGGCACTTTCAGGACGGAGCCCGCCGAATCATAGATGGCGATCGATCGGCCATTGTCTTCGAAGCCGCCCCAATGCTTGAACGATGTCGATGGGATGGTCAGCAACTCGCGGAAACCACCGCACTCGTAGACGCGCCACAAGTCTGGCGACCCGCATCGAAGGAGAATCGTTGCACCAGTTGGGTCGAAAGAAGGGTGTGTCCATTGGGCCTTTCGATCGGCCGCCAGATCTGCAACTTTCACCCCTGTCATAGCGTCCCAAACCACAGAAAAGCCGCTTCGCGGGGCCGTGACGACCCACCGGCCGGCGGGACTCATGGTGATCGCGTCCAGGTAGACATTCTTTTCTCCGTATCGCTGCAGGGTCTCGCCCGTCGCCACGTCGATCAGGTAGCCCTGGGTGTTGCAGGCGACGATCCTGGATCCGTCCCAAGAGAACTCTGCGCTGTCGAGGTCCCGCAGGGTCAGCAACTTGCCGGCGGTCCGGATGTCCCACAGAAACACCTGGCCTCGTTCCGTCCCGGATCCGGAACCCCTGGTGACATACGTACCTCTCCCGTTGGACAGCAAGCGCCTGCCATCGTGATCGAACTGCAAAGACTTCACGTGACTGCCGTGCCCCTTCATCACGCCCACGCACTCCCCCGTCGCGCTCCGCCAGATGCGAATGGCCCTGTCCTGCCCGCCGGTCGCGACCAGAGACCCATTGGGACTGAAGGTTGCTGCGTCCACGGTATCGACATGTCCATCCAGGGTTGCGACCACCGCACCACTTCCAACCCTTCGAATCTGTGCAACCGAGTCGGTCCGCGGTCCCGTGAGGCGCAACATGCGAAGTTCCGCTCCTTCACCCCAGGAATGGAAGACGCGTCCTCGAGGCGCCGGGTAGGTTGCTACCAGGGCCCCGTTTTCGATGTGCCACAGGCGCGCAGTCCCGTCGTCAGAAGCCGACAGGAGGTGGATCGCATCGGACAAGAAGCGAAGCGAGAACACCGGGCCTGCATGCCCTTTCAGTTCCTGCTTCCTCTCCCCGGAAGTGGCGTTCCACAATCTCACGACACCATCCTCGCCTCCGGTGGCGATCAGCGAACCGTCGGCCGAGAAGACTGCTGTAAGCACTGGGGCGGACCCTGGGGTGATCCGAAGGATCTCATGACCACCCGACGCGTCCCAGACGCGGGCCGTTCCGTCGTGAGATGCCGTCAATACCAGTGAGCCAGAGGGGTCGAAACACGCGCCGACCACGCTGGATCCGTGCCCGGCCAGTCGAACAGGCGATGAGACCCTGTCTCTCCATGACCACACATAGGCCGCGCCGTCGTCGCAGGCGGCGACCACGCGATCACCGCCGGAGTCGAAACCGGCTTGGAACACCCAGTCGGTGAAATGGCGAGTAGCGAGCTGTTGCGACGCCTTGACGTCGAAGACACGCACGTTTTCGGAAGCATCGCAGGTGAGCAAGCGGTCGCTCTGCTTGCTGAAGGTGACGCTCAGCACCTCGCTGCCATGGCCGCCAAGCAGTGCGATTCTCTCCCCGGTGGGCACACTCCAGACCGCTGCTTCCTTTTCGTCCTGCGCAGTCGCGATGCATGTCCCATCGGGGCTGATTACAGCTGCGTTCAGAGGTTCGTCCATCACCACCTTGGTGAGGACGGCACCGCTGATCCCATCGACCAGCTCTGCGGCGCGGTCGAGCTTGCGGTCCGTCACGGTGACCACGAGAGCGGTCTCGGCATGCGGGGGCGTCAGGTGACGAAGACCCGGCGTAGCGGGAAGCACGCGTCGGAACTCCGATGATCTCTCCCACAGCCGCACCGTTCCGTCCCAGGCGCACGAACCTAGCATGCGTCCGTCTTGACTGAACTCCACTCGCGTCACCCGATCCTTGTGACCCTTGAGACGTAGCTTCACGGCTGCTGTCTCGGTGGCGCAAGTGCACACCAGGCCGTCGAGCGTACCCACCGCGAACTCGCTGCCGTCCGGAGCGAACGCGACATCCATGATCCAACCACTTCGGAGGTTCATGCTCGCAATCGCGACACCCGTTTCGGCATCCCAGACGCGCGCCACTCCATCCCACCCGCCCGTGAGGGCGCGACGGCCGCTCGGGTCGAATGCAACCGTCGAAACGAAGCGCACACCCGGAAGCACGGCGATCGTTGTGCCGGTCTGGAGTTCCCAAAGACGCGCCGTGCCATCTTCGGACCCTGTCAACAGCCTCCCTCCGTCCGGACTGAAAACCACGCACTTGACTCCGAGTGCATGACCACGCAGGCGCTGACTCTCGCGTCCTTTGGCGAGATCCCAAACGCACACCGTATGGTCCCCCGAGACTGTCGCTATGCGTCCCGATCCAGGGTGGATCGCGAACTGGTGGATGTAGCTGTCGTGCTCGGACAGCACCGTTGCTTCGCTACGCGTGTTCCATTCCCAAACGAACAAATCGGAGCTACCAAAGTTGGCAACGACGAAGGCGCCCGTGCGATCGAACATGGCGCTTGCGGTCGACATTCGCGAAGTGCCGCGGCGATCATCGGATTGCGGATGAAAGATGGCGAGCGTCTCCCACGTCATCGCATCGAACACAGTTGCACACGAGGAGAACGCAACGACCACGCGCCTTCCATCAGGGCTGAATTCTACGTCATGGGGGCGCGCCCACTGGTCACTCGGAAGTCTCACGGCCCGAATCAACTTGCCGTCGGTGGCCGACCATACTCGCAGAGAGTCGTCATCGTTGCAGATCGTGGCTACCCGACCCGCATCTGCATCGAACGCGAACGAAGCCTCGCGACGATCGGTAGGGGCATTGCCGTTCGCCCGCTCGGTGCGAAGTACGACTCTTTCGTGGTGGTCTCGCAGAGCTGCGAGCAGCGCATTGTTCGACTGAAGTCCGGGCGCACCCTTGGCGCCTTCGATCGCCAACAACAAAGCGAGAGAAGGATCGGTAGGCAACGCCGCCATCGAGTGTGCTACGAACCGGAGACCTTCGGAGAGCCGCAAGGCCTCTTCCGACGCGGTCAAGGCTCGCTCCTTCGCCTGTCGCAGCGAGTCGCTGTCCTCCTTCGCCACGCGCGCCTGTTCGGCACTGGCAGTGGCGATGCTCGCACTCGCACGAGCTTCGGCCCGCGCGGCATCTGCCTCGAGGTACAGGCGCACACTCACGACCAGACCCGCCGCGAGCGCGACAACGACGCTGATCGACGCGAGCACCGGTCCGCGATGCCGGCGCATCATCTTCGCGGCGAGGTAGGTGAGGCTGGGGGGGCCGGCATCGACCGGCTCGTGTCGCAGATGGCGCTCCACATCCAGGGCCAGCTCCGAGGCGGTCTGGTATCGCCGAGCCGGGTCCTTTTCGAGCGCCCTCATCGTGATCCAGTCGAGGTCACCGCGCAATGCGCGCACGAGGCCTCCCGCGTCGTGCAGCCGGAGCACCGCGATCTCCGCGGCTCCAAGGTTGGTGCTCACGCGAGTACTCGGTCGCGGCGGTTCCTCCTCGCGGATCACCCGCTGGATCTCCAGGTAGCCGGCCTTGCGTAGCGCAAGGCCATCGAACGGCAAAGCGCCAGTGATGAGCTCGTAGAGGAGGACGCCGAGCGAGTACACGTCGGTCCGCGTGTCGACGTTGAGCCCCGTCATCTCGGCTTGCTCCGGGCTCATGTACTCGGGAGTGCCGATAATGCGGCCCTGCTCGGTGAACAGCGTGCGTTCGGTAAGATGCTGGTTGGTCGCCTTGGCGATGCCGAAGTCGATGATCTTCGCGGTCGGCGTCACGTCTTGCATCTGCACCAAGATGTTCGATGGCTTGATGTCCCGGTGCATCACACCGTTCTGGTGCGCGTGCTGCACCGCGCGACAGACCTGCGTAAAGAGCGTGAGCCGCTCTGCCATGCCGAGCTTCTGCTTATCGCAGTAGTCGGTAATCGGTACGCCTGGCACATGCTCCATCACGAAGTACGGTCGCCCTTCCGGCGTCGCACCCGCATCGAACACCTTTGCAATGTTCGGATGGTTCATCATCGCGAGTGCTTGGCGTTCGACTTCGAACCGCGCGACGACCTCCTTGGTGTCCATGCCGAGCTTGATGAGCTTCAGCGCAACGCGGCGGCGGATTGGTTCCTTCTGTTCGGCGAGATAGACCGTGCCCATCCCACCCTCGCCGAGCGTGTCGAGGATCCGGTAGGGGCCGATCTGCTTGGGTGCCGAGGGGTCCCGGCCACTGCTTGGCGGCTGCTCGGTGTCCATACCGGCGGGATGCTACCTGAGCGGGCCGCGTCAGCGCGCTATTCGACCGCCGCCTGCAGCACTGCGATCGCCTTCCTGATCGCCACACGAAGCCGTTCCACCTCGTCGCCTCCGTGGGCCTGCAGCTTCCCCACCATCCCGCGAACGAGGGCTTCCACGTCGAGCTCGGTCTGCGGGACTCGCGCGGTTCGAACCGACGCGGTGAAGGCGCGGGAGGCGCGCTGGAGGAACGCGACTACTTCTTCTTGTCGGCTGCGAAGGGCCCCGGTTCTCGCGTAGCTTCCTCGCCCTTCGCAACACACCGCAGTGCCCCCCTCCCCGACCGAACGACTGATCGACGACTTCGCGCGCCTGCCGGTGACGAAGAACCTCGTCGCGCAGCTGGCACTCGGTGCGCACTGCAAGGCGGGCGGGCTGTGGGGTGCTTCGGCGGGGCTGCTGCTCGCGGCGATCCTGCAGCGGCGCGAAGGTTCGATGCTCGTGCTGACGGCCGACGACGTCGACAGCATCCAGCTGCAGACCGATCTCGCCGCGTTCGGCACACGCGCGCACGTGCTGCCGCGCGAAGAACAGGCCGACGACGGCACACCCGACCCCGCGACGCGCAGTGAACGCCAACGCGTGCTCGTCGAGCACGCCGCCGACCACGCGCCGCTGATCGCGGGCATCGAGGCGATGCTGCAGCGCACGGCGACGCCGAAGAGCCTCAACCGCGCGCAACTCGAACTGCGCGCCGGCCAACGCATCGATCGCACGCAGGTGCTGCACCGCGCCCAGGCCGCCGGGCTGCGTTCGGTGCCACTCGTGCTCGCACCGGGCGAATGC
>Ga0163151_10009105_pt1 | contig 10917 bp, 4 predicted proteins | sample OliLakLV19MP5IB2_FD_145596 | JGI IMG/M metagenome (GOLD analysis project Ga0163151, IMG submission 145596) | Freshwater microbial mat bacterial communities from Lake Vanda, McMurdo Dry Valleys, Antarctica - Oligotrophic Lake LV.19.MP5.IB-2 | ecosystem: Environmental > Aquatic > Freshwater > Lake...
GTCGAAATTGACGCCGCCGCCCTGGATGCCGCCTGATTGTAAAATCACCATCATGGCCTCGGTGAGTTCCATGACATTGTTGGGAAACTGGTCGGTGTCCCAGCCGTTCTGGTAGTCGCCGCGATTCGCGTCGATGGAGCCGAGCATACCCGCATTGGCGGCTACCTGGAGTTCGTGCTGGAAGGTGTGCAGCGCGAGGGTGGCATGATTGACCTCGATATTGAGTTTAAAATCCTTGTCCAGACCATATTCGCGCAGGAAACCGACACAAGTAGCCGCGTCGAAGTCGTACTGATGTTTGCTGGGTTCCATCGGTTTGGGTTCGATAAAAAAAGAACCGTTGAAACCCGATTTGCGCGCGTAGTCTTTGGCCATGTGCAGGAAACGCGCCAGGTGGTCGAGTTCCTTTTTCATATTGGTATTGAGCAGGCTCATGTAGCCTTCGCGGCCACCCCAGAACACGTAGTTTTCGCCGCCGAGTTTGATCGTGGCATCGAGCGCATTTTTCACTTGCGCACCGGCATAAGCCACTACGGCAAAGTCGGGATTGGTGGCGGCGCCGTTCATGTAGCGCGGATTGGAGAACAGGTTGGCAGTGCCCCAGAGCAGTTTCACACCCGATTCCGCCTGTTTTTGCGCAGCGTAATCGGTTATTTTTTGCAGACGCCGTTCGCTTTCCCGCAGCGTCGGCCCTTCCTGCACCAGGTCAAAATCGTGGAAACAATAGTACGGGATGCCGATTTTGGTGATGAACTCGAATGCCGCATCCATTTTATCGTAAGCCTGCTGCACCGGATTTTTCGCTTCCAGCCAGGGAAATGCTTTGGTGCCCGGACCGAAGGGGTCGCCACCCGTTCCGCAGAGCGTATGCCAGTAGGCTACCGCGAATTTGAAGTGTTCGTTCATGGTTTTTCCGCCTACTTTCTGGTTGGGATTGTACCAGCGGAAAGCCAGCGGATTATCTGACTTAGGCCCTTCGTACTGGATGGAAGAGATGTTTTTAAAGTAAGTGCGTTTGCCGGTAATTACGTTCATTTAGGAATGATGAATGATGAATGATAAATAAGTGGGGATAAGTAGTTGTGCCAAAAGGCCTATCGGGCCGGTATTTAATCGATCAAGATACCGGCCCGCTGAGCCTTTTGACGCAATGCCTTACCCTGGCTAATGTAGCGCAATATCCAATTCCTTTTTCCATTTTTCGTATGCAATCCGGTAAGCCTCGTTTGCTTTTTCAGGCTCGTAGCGGTGTACGACACGACCTCCCTGCATTGCTGCTTCCACGCTGCTGTAAATACCAACGGATACCCCGGCGGCTTTGGCAGCGCCGACGGCTCCGGTGGTAGCGTGCATTTCTATTTCGCTATCGACCAGCGTAGCGATGGTTTTTGAAAAAACAGCGGACTGGAACAAATTGTCATTGCCGACGCGCAGCATTTTGACGGGAATATGCATATCGCGCAATGCTTCCATACCGTACACAAAGGCAAATGCGATACCTTCCAGTGTAGCCCGGAAAATATGGCGTTTGTCATGGCGGTTGAAATGCAGGCCGAGCAGCCGCGATCCCGGCGTGCGGTTGCCCAGCATCCGTTCGGCGCCGTTGCCGAAAGGCAGTACCGTCACGCCGTCCGAACCGATGGCAACTGTGCCTGCTGCCTGTTCCATGTCGGGATAACTCAGGGTATTGTCGCCCATGATTTGCCGGATAAAACGGTATTGGCTGCCCGACCCGTTGATACAGAGCAGGATACCTGTGAGCGGATTTTCAGCCGAATAATTAACGTGTGCAAAACCGTTGACCCGTTGTTGGGGATCGTGCAAAGGTTTGGCCGCAACGGCATACACTACCCCCGAAGTGCCGCCGGTAGCGGCTACCTCACCCGGGCGGAGTACATTTAAAGAAAGCGCGTTGTTGGGCTGGTCGCCGGCCCGATAACCGACCGGTATGCCGGCCTGGAGACCAAGCGCGGCAGCGGCTGCGGCATGGAGCCGGCCCTGCTGTTCAAATACGCCCCGGACAGGCGGCAGCATCGACTCCGGGATTTCATAATAATCCAGCAGTTTTTTTGCGAGGCCGTTTGTTGTAAAATCCCAAAAAACGCCTTCTGACAATCCTGTTACGGTCGAACAAATCTCGCCGGTCATGCGGTAGGCGATATAATCGCCCGGCAGCATGATCTTGTCAATTTTTTTGAAAATATCCGGCTCGTTTTCCCGTACCCAGCGCAGTTTGGAAGCTGTAAAATTGCCGGGGGTATTGAGGTAATGCTCCAGACAGTACTGTTCGCCAACGGCCTGAAACGCTTTGTCGCCAATGGCTACGGCGCGGCTATCGCACCAGATAATCGAAGGGCGCAATACCTCGCCCTGCGCATCGAGTGCAACCAGGCCGTGCATCTGGTAGGCGATTCCGATGGCGGCGATCTGGCGGGGGTCTATCTGCGTTTTGTCTAAGAGTTTGCGGGTGGCATGGCACACAGCCTCCCACCATACAGAAGGGTGTTGTTCAGCCCAATCGGGATGCGGCGCAATGATGTCCATTTCCCGCTCGGGATAATGAGCGGTGCCAATGATTTGGCCGGTGTCAGCCGCTATGAGCGCTGCTTTGATAGAAGAAGAACCGATGTCAAAACCAATCAAATACAAGGGCGGAGCGGGTGTTTTTTTGTATGATTTTTACGAATGTGCACAATTTTTTTTCTGGCAGCAGCATCGAAAAAAAACAGATTCTATCAACAGAGGGCAAAGAAAAGCGCTTTTTTCACAGTTTTTGTAATATTTTGTATATAGAAGGTTTGCAAGGCGGGATCAATTTGCAAACGGTGCATACGACAAGTAAAATTTTATTTAAGTTTGCCGCTCCAATCTTTAATTTTTTTGAAAACGTTGACGGACATTCCTTCTCTAACCTTGCTTAATTGCTTGATCCTGCAACCGTTCTGTTTTTTTTAATCGCACCACTTTCATTCGTTAACCAAACCATTTCTTTCTATGAAAAAAGTCCTACTTGGGCTGGCGCTGCTATTTATGAGCGCCACGCTGGCCTTAGCTCAGCGCACCGTGACCGGTAAAGTCACAGACGAACAGGGAGAGCCGCTTATCGGCGCCACTGTTCTTGTAAAAGGCACCACTTCCGGTGCAGTTTCCGATGTAAATGGTGTCTACAAGGTAAATGTGTCAAAAGATGACGCCATCCTTGTTGTCACTTATTCAGGTTTTGCAACCACTGAAGTGGCTGTGGGTACCTCTAATGACCTTGACATTACGATGAAAGAAGGTTTGATCCTTCAGGAAACGGTTGTTACGGCTTTCGGTATCAAAAAGAACAAAGAGAATCTCGGTTATGCCGTGACGGAAATCAGTAGTCAGGAGTTGACGACTGCCCGCGTTACAAACGTAACGAATGCACTGGCTGCGAAAGTGCCGGGGGTTCGGATCAGCGGTTCCGGCGGTTCTTTCACCGGTTCCAGTATTATCATTCGTGGTTTTACGACCTTTACCGGTAGTAACCAGCCGCTTTTTGTAGTGGATGGTGTGCCGATCGACAATAGCGGCGGTAACACGCCGCTGCAAAGCGGTCCGGCCCTCTCCAACCGCGCGATTGACCTGAATCAGGAAGACATCGAAAGCCTGAGCGTACTGAAAGGCGCTGCGGCTACGGCGTTGTACGGTTCGCGCGCGGCCAGCGGTGTGATCCTGATCACAACTAAAAAAGGCAAAGCAGGTGTAAAAAATGGGATTACCTACACCTCTAACTACGCTTTTCAGGAAGTGAACCGCACACCTGATTACCAGAATACGTATGGCCAGGGTGCCGGGGGCAATTACAACCCTACGGCTATTTCCTCCTGGGGACCGCGTATCGCAGGTCAGAATGTAATTCTGCCACCCGATTATCGCAATAAACTGATCAGCCAGAATGACTCCGTAGCACTCACGGCTTATCCGGACAACGTAACAGACATCTTCCAGCGCGGTAGCAATATGCAGCACAACCTGGCATTCCAGGGAAGCAAGGATGCAACAAACTATCGTTTATCTTTGGGTTATCTGGATGACCAAGGCGTTTTGGATAACAACCGCCTGCAGCGTTACAACCTGGGCTTTAATGCCACTTCAGCCATTACCAGCAAACTGACTGCAGGTATTTCTGTTAACTATTCGCACAACAAATCGGCTCGTACGCAACAGGGTAACCAATTGTCGAACCCGCTGTTCCGTGCCTGGTTTCTGCCTCGCAGCCTGGATCTGAGCGGTTTGCCGTACAAAACAGCTACAGGAACGCAATTGAACTACGACCCGGTTGTTGACAATCCATACTGGACCATTGAACAAAACCTGTTCGATGACTTGACCAACCGTATCCTGGGTAACTTCAACCTCCGCTACCAATTGTTGGACTGGTTGAACGTGAATTACACCTTGGGTATTGACAACTATTCTTTTATTCGCAGGGGTTACGACCAAATTGGTGCCCGTGGCGGTGCTAACACCAGCGCCAACCAATCAGGTGGTATTCTGGAAGGCCGAGACCTATCTCGTTTGCTGAACTCCAACCTTACGTTGGTGGGTAACCGCCAGATTGGTAAAGACCTGGACCTTACTTTTGTTCTGGGACATGAGGTGGTGGATGATATATCTACTAGTTCTCAGGTTATTGGTCGTGGTATCACCGTGCGTGATTTCCGCGATCTGGATGCCAATACGACCACTTACGTGCCAGGATTTGGTATCAGCCAAGGCCGTATCATCGGCGCGTTTGCTAATGTGACTACCGTTTATCGCAATTTTGCAACGATCGACCTGGCAGTTCGGAATGACTGGAACTCTACCCTGCGGAAAGGCAATAATTCCTACTTGTATTACTCTGTTGCAGGCACCTTGAATCTGACAGAAGCATTCCCATCCATCAAATCGGATTGGCTGAGTCTGGCAAAAATTCGTGGTAATTATGGCCGTACTGGTAAAGCCAGCGAGCGTTATGCAACGGACTCTTACTTTGGAACAGCCGCTCCTGCGGATGGATTCGGTCCAACGATTCAGTTCCCATTCAATAACCTGCCTGGTTTTACCTTGTTCAATGGAGCAGGTAACCCTGCGTTGGAACCAGAATTTACCACCAGTGCGGAAGTTGGTCTGGACGTATCTGTTTGGAAAGACCGCCTCAGTTTTGAGATCACGCGTTACCAGACTAACTCTACTGGTGTAATCCTGTCTGTTCCGAACTCTTCTGCGGCAGGTATTTCTTCAGTAGTATTGAATGCAGGTAGCCTGAAAACAAACGGTTGGGAAGCAGGCGTAACGATCACGCCAATCAAAACGAAAAGCGGCAGCTGGTCTACTACCTTCAACTTTACACAGTTTAAGTCTGTTGTAGAAGACCTCGCTCCGGGAGTACAGAACATCTTCCTGGGTGGTTTTGTGACGCCAAACGTTCGTCTGGTAGAAGGCGATGAGTACGGACAACTGTATGGTAACCAGTACAAACGCGATGCAAACGGCAACTTGTTGCTCACAGCAGCCGGTTTGCCGCAGCCTAGTGCCAACGTAGCCAAAATTGGTAACCCAAACCCGAACTGGTCATTAGGCGTCAACAATACGATCAATTACAAAGCGATTACCCTTAGCGTATTGCTAGACATTCGCAAAGGCGGTAGCCAGTATTCCCGTAACCTTGCTGACTTGCATCGCAATGGCGCGGTAGCGGAAACGGCTGAATTTAACCGTTTTAATGACGATGGTACAGTGGCGACACCTTACAAGTTTGAAGGTATCTTCGAAGCAGGTGCCAATGCTGGTCAGGTGAACGGCGGTGATGTAGAAAAACGCGTTACTACGGAGCAATACTGGGGTAACGGCGGTAGACACGTGGCTGCAGAAGGATTTATTTATGATATTTCCTGGTTCCGTGTCCGCGAGGCATCCTTATCCTATAACCTGCCTAGAAAATGGTTGGATAAAAGCCCATTCGGCGCTCTTGAAGTGGCTATATTTGGCCGCAACCTGTTCCTGAACGCACCCAATTACCCGCACCTTGATCCAGAGCAAAATGCCCTCGGTATTAATAATGCACAGGGTTTGGAGTTCAATGCGTTGCCACAACAGCGTTCTTATGGTGCAAGCCTTCGCGTAACGCTTTAATTTTTAGCAGTAACTATACTTGCTAAAATAAATTGTTTCACTTTTAAATAAATCAGGGATTTATGCAACTGAATAAATTCTTCAAATACAGCGTTCTGGTCATGGGGGTTTCTTTGCTCGCTTCTTGCAAGGATTTCCTCGACGTGAACGTGAGCCCCAATAGTGTATTGGATGCTCCGATTGAGCAATTGCTCACCTCGTCCACGGTTTCTGTGGGCTTCTTTGCGGGTTCCGACCTTCACCGCTTTAGCGCATTGCTGGCGCAGCAGTTCTCCGGCCAGGGCCAGGGCGCTACTACACAAAACCAGGAATACGAGCGTTACAATATCCAAGGCTCCGATCTGAACAACGTGTGGAACCTGATGTACTCTACCATCCTGAGCGATCTGGAACTCGTTATTCAAAAGGCAGCTGCGGAGAACAGCCCGCATTATGCCGGTGTCGCCAAAATCCTGAAAGCGTACACGTTCCAACTGATCGTGGATGCCTGGGGTAAAGCGCCTTACACACAAGCGCTGCTGTTCACAGCAAATACTTCTCCGGCATTTGATGACGGCGAGGCGATTTATGGCGCTCTGGAACGCTTGCTGAACGAAGCGATTGTCGACTTAAACGCAGCAACATCTGTTAAATCACCGGGCACGAACTCTACCATTTTTACAGGTGCTTACGCTGCTTCCAAGCCACGTTGGGAAAAATTAGCCAATACGTTGAAACTGCGTATGCTGATTCACCAAAGCAAAAAGGATAGGGCTGGTACAGTGCAAAAAATTTCGGCACTGGTAGGTTCAGGTGTATTCATGGAAAGCAATGCGGACAACTTCCAAATGGGTTTCATCAATGAGGCACGCCGCCAGAATCCAATGCACCAGTTTGAACTGGATCGCGCGAATCAGTTTTTCCCCAATGCTACTTTGGTGGACCTGATGAATGTACGCAATGACCCACGTCGTACACGTTATTTCACGCCGTTCCCATTCACTCGCCCGTTTGAAACGGCTACCTTCACCGGTGCAAAATCGGGTGATGCCCCTTCTTTCAAATATTCCCGTATGCACACCTTCCTGCGCGGCGATACAACGAACGCAAATGCTGTAGTACCAGCTGCAGATGGTTCGATTACGAATACCGCTTATACCTACAACGGTACAGCGCCTGTCCGTATGCTCACATTTGCGGAATACAACTTCATCCGCGCTGAAGCGGCCGTTTACGGCGCTCCAGGTGATGCAGAAGTATTCTTCCAGGCTGGTATTCGCGCTTCCATGGCTGCAACAGGTGTACCTACTGCACAAATTGATGCATATATCACTTCAAACGGCGCTTTGGCTGGAACAGACGATGAAAAAGTGCGCGCGATCATCGAAGAAAAGTTTATTGCGAACTACGGTGTAATTATGGAGGGCTGGAACGACCTGCGTCGTACCGGTTACCCGGCTATCACGATCCCATCAAATGCTTTGGTGGCTGAGTTGCCGCGTTCCCTGTACTATCCGCAGTCTGAAATTGACCTGAATGCTAATGCTCCGGCCCAAAAAGGCGGTTTGAACGAGCGTGTATTCTGGGATGTTCAGTAATAGTTTGCCCAGTTTGGCGATGAATAATCGCTCGAAATAGTAATATCCCGGATTTTTCCACTGTGAAGAATCCGGGATTTTTTTTGATTTTTACCACATAGGTACCACACTACTGGAAATCACAGCGCCAGTTCTGCGCCTTCCTGGCCCACCAGCGTACCGATAGCGACTCCCATGCCACTCAGGCGGACGGCTACAGTAATGCGGGGCGATATACGCTGAACAATAGGCTTCTTGACCGGGCCAAGCCCCAAAATTCCTGTCCACCAGGTATCAATGGCAACTTTCCGGCCCGGGCAAATGACCGTATGCAACAGATGGGTCAAGGCATTTCGGATCAATTCATTGGTGCCAAAATCCTCGGTTTTTTCTGTTTCCAAATCTAAGTTGCGGCCACCACCGAGCAGAATACGTCCGTCTATATTCCGGAAATAAAAATAACCGCGGTCGTAGTGAAAGCAGCCTTTTACGGGAAGTCCGGGCACAGGTTGCGTGATAAGTACCTGGTTTCGTGCGGGTTGTACACCGAGTGAAGGCAGGAGTTGCCGGGCAAATCCGTTGACAGCGACTAATACGCGTGGAACCCGCAATGTCCAGCCGGCAGCCGTTTCGATCTCGACGCCCTGTGAGCTGTCTTCTAATCGTTTGATCTCGAAACCGTTAAAAATCCGGACGCCGCAGTCGAGGGCTTTCTGCAGTAGCACGGCCATCATTTTGCCGGTATGCACCTGTCCTTCCGCCTGGTTGAGTATCAGGTGTTGTACGCCCTGAAACCCGAATCCGGGCAGGCGTTCATCCACGATGCGATATACTTCGGGATGCCCTGTGATGCGGCCCATTTTTTGATTGAAATCGGGAATCCGTTCGGCGCATTGCTGAAAAATGGCGCTTTCCTCGCCGGTAAACATTTCGTAGCCGCCGTGTGTCTGGAAATCTATTAGAGCGTCGCCGGTGAGGGCCCGCAGGCATTGCAGGCCCCGCCAGCGTTTTTCCACAATAGTCAGCACCTCGTCTTCCGACATGATTGTCATATCGTCCAGCAGCTCAGTCATGGAACCGAAGCAGGCAAAACCGGCATTGCGGGTGCTGGCGCCGACCGGCAGGGTTCCACGTTCGAGTACCACTACGCGCAGTGTCGGGTCTAAAGTGCGCAGGTGTATCGCCGCAGTCAGTCCGACGATACCGCTGCCGATTACGGCGATGTCGATGTCGCGATAAAAGGTTTCGCGCTCCCAGTAACTGAGGGTGTATTGCATGGGCGGTTATCCGTTATTAGTTATTGGTTATCAATGCGAATAATGGATAACTACTTTACATGTGCGTCTCCCACCAGTCTTTCACCTGTTTTCCTTTCAGGTACATGACCGGCAGGATAATCAGGGTGATGAACGTGGCAAAACCCAGGCCGTATATAATGGTCCAGGACAGTGGCCCCCAGAATGCTACGGAGTCGCCGCCGAAGTAAATTTTCGGGTTGCCGTTTTCAAAAAGACTTACAAAGTCGATATTGAAACCCACTGCCAGCGGCAAGAGGCCGAGGATGGCGGCGGTGGCTGTCAGCAAAACGGGGGTCATACGAATACGCCCTGCTTCGATCACCGCTTCGCGGACACCCATACCCCGCTCTCGAAGAATGTCGGTAAATTCGACGATCAAAATCCCGTTTCGCACTACAATACCGGCCAATGCCACGATACCAACGCCCATCATAATGACCGAGAAATCCATATTGGTGAAATACATGCCGAGCAATACGCCGATAATGGAGAATATCACTTCGGTCATAATGATGAGCATTTTACCAACGGAGTTAAATTGAGTCACCAGAATCAGCAGGATCAACCCAAGTGAAATGAGCAGGGAAGTGCCTAAGAAAGTAGCCGCATCAATGAATTCTGCGTCTTCGCCGGCAAACCCGACCACCGTACCGTCTTGTTGGGGAAGTGCCGCCACGCCTGCTTTTACGGCATTCACCACCTCCGTTTGTTTGGGTTGGTATTCAGCCGTAATATTGGAGGAAATCGTGACTAAACGCTCCTGATCCTTGCGGCGGATACCGCCATACGTATTGGTGTATTTAACATCAGCCAGTGCCGCCATCGGTACCGAACGCAGTACGCCGCCCATATTCATATCGCGGAACGTAATGTTGAGATTCTCAACGGAGTTAATATTCTCGCGCTGATCTTTCTGCAAACGGATCACCACGGGAATTTCATCTTCGCCGTCTTTAAATTTGGTAGCTTCTTTACCCAAAATTGCCGTTCGGAATTCACCGCCTATTTGTGCAGTCGAAATTCCTTCTCTGTTAGCGCGATCGCGGTCAATTTGAATACTGATTTCAGGTTTTGATACAACCAGGTCGCTGCGGAGTTCTTCCACACCCGGGATAGAAAGAGAGTCCAGGTAGCGTTTTACCCTCAAAGCGGTAGCGGCAAGTTTTTGAAAATCATCGCCGCGTATTTCCACCGAAATGGGTTTCGGAGTAGGAGGGCCGCCCTGCTCCTGGTCTACCACAATTTCTGCACCGGGAATGATACCCTTGGTAGCATTGCGTATTTTATCCATGTAGGCTGCTGTGCTGACGCCGTTGCGTTGTCCAAATTCTACAAATGCCACCCCTACTTTTCCTTTGTTGGAAGTAGCGGAACGGTCGAATTGGTCTTCCGATGCGCCCAATGCCACGTTGGCAATCACCGATTCGACGATCGGATTGTTTTCGCCCAATACCTCCTGCACTTTGTTTTCCATCATGCGGGTAAGCGAGTCGGTGACATTAATATCCGTACCTACCGGGAGCGTCATGTAGACGTAGATAAAATTCGGGTCTGCTTTCGGGAACAAGACAATATTTGGCTGGTGCGAGAGCGTAAGACCGCAGGCGCTAAAAAGCAGGAAGGTCATACCGATCAGCATTTTCCAGGGATGGTTGAGCACGGCAGACAGGAATCCTGCGTAGGCGTTCTGGAAGGCTGGCCAGGCTTTGTTCTGGAACCAATTGACCGCTTTTTCCAATACGAAACGATACAACACGACAAACAGGCCGCAGGTCACCATAAAATTGCCCATAGCGATGTTGCCATTCACATAGAAATACAGGGTGGCAAGACCGAATATGGCATACCCGGCATACGTGCGGTTGCGCACTTTTTTATGATCTATCTTGCGCGATTCGTCGCCTTCCTTTTTCATAAAC
>Ga0163151_10009106_pt1 | contig 10916 bp, 14 predicted proteins | sample OliLakLV19MP5IB2_FD_145596 | JGI IMG/M metagenome (GOLD analysis project Ga0163151, IMG submission 145596) | Freshwater microbial mat bacterial communities from Lake Vanda, McMurdo Dry Valleys, Antarctica - Oligotrophic Lake LV.19.MP5.IB-2 | ecosystem: Environmental > Aquatic > Freshwater >...
GCCCAGGAGCCAACGCCCAGGCGCGCGCTGGCCCAGGGAAGAAACGACGATGAGGCGCGTGGTGCGCGACCGAGCCAGCTTCACCAGCACTTCGTCGGGCGGGCCGGTGAGCAGTTCTTCCTTCACTATCTGGCCAAGCGCTCGCAGGCGTTCAGCTTCAGAGTGCAGCTTTTCGCGGATGCTGGCCGAAAGCAAATCGAAGACTTTGGGCGAGGATGTCCCCAGCCCGGCATTTTCGACCGAATGGACGAGCACGAGTGTTTCTTTCAAACGCGCCGCGAGGGCCGCTGCCGCGTTGGCCGCTTGCGTCGCCAGCTTCGAGAAGTCGGTGCCACAAAGGATTCTCACTGGGTCCTCCGTTCCAGTTCGCGCACCACCAGCACGGGACAAGGCGCGTGGCGCACGACGCGTTCGGCAGTGCTGCCTAGCAGCACATGCTTCAATCCGGTGTAGCCGTGAGTGGTGAGGACAATCAGGTCCGCGCTCCCGGATTTCGCCGCGTCGCAGATTTCCGCAAACGGCGTGCCTCTTCGAGCAGCCACTGCCGCCTTCACGCCGGACACTTCACCCAACTCCATGGCTATCCGTTCCAAGTCTGCCTCGGCCTGCTTCATCAGAGGCACGGTGGTCTGGTGCGTTAGTTCACGCCCTAGGAGCGAGTCGATCGGAAACATTTCCACGATGTGAAGCAGGAGGAGTTCAGCGCCGTAGTGTCCGGCCAGGAGGACGGCGTAGGGCAAGGCGTCCTTCGAGAGGTTCGAGAAATCAATCGGGACGAGAATCTTTTGCAATTTGAAGGGCGGCGTTTTGCCCGCGCGCTTGGGCAACTCCCGAGCAGGAACGACCAGCACGGGACAAGGCGCGTGGCGCACGACGCGTTCGGCAGTGCTGCCTAGCAGCACGCGCTCAACTCCGGCGTAGCCATGAGTGGCAATGACAATCAAGTCGGCTGCACATTCGCGCGCCGCCGTGGTGATTTCGTGGAACGGTTTGCCGGTGCGCACGGAAGATGTGGCAGTCACATCACGTCCAACGTCACTCTTGGCCAGCTTCGCCAGTTGCGCGCGGGCCAGAGCAACCACCTCCGAGTCTTTGCGAGCCCCGTATTGGTCCATCCACGAGCGTGGCTCGACCACATGGAGCAAGGCGATATCCGCGTTCAGCTTTTCGGCCAGGGCCGCGGCATAGCACACCCCAGCTCGGGAATCGCCGGAGAAGTCTGTCGTAGCCAGAATCGTTTGGAGGTTCGGTGGCGTTGCCGCCGCCGCGATTCCGCGCCGGCCCTTCCCGGACGGTTTCGAGTTCTTCGTTTTCATAATAATGTTTTGACCTGATTGTTTTGCGCCGCCTCAACTTCAGCATGACGTCGCGCCGTCGCTCACCGGATTTCGCCAGGGACAGAACGCCCGTTCCCGGGAAAATGTTACATCCATGTTGAACACCAACGCCAGCGCAACCCACACGCCGCTCCAAGTCAGCGCCTCTTTCATGCCGACCGAGTGCGACTTGCGTTGAAACACGCCGAAACCAATCCAAATCATGGGTTCTCGCGTCATGGCCTGACTCCTCCAGCGTCGCTGCGGTTGTCGAAAGCGGCGGCCTGAACGCCATGATTAAAGACGGCAAGGACAGCGGCTTGATAAGCCGGGGCAAATTCTGCCGGGCCAGCGATCGTCAGGCTCAAATCCCGCAGCAGGCCGTCACTGATTGCGTAAATCCAGCCATGCACGGTCAACTCCTGTCCCCGCTCCCAGGCATCCTGCACGATGGTTGTCTGGCATACGTTCGCCACTTGTTCGATGACGTTCAACTCGCAGAGCCGGTCGCAGCGCAGCGACTCATCACCGGCGGTGGCGAGTTGTGCCGCGTGTTTCTCCCTCACGTCCTGCACGTGGCGCAGCCAGTTGTCCACCAGACCCACCCGGTCGCCGCGCAGGGCCGCGCGCACGCCGCGGCAACCATAATGGCCGCACACGATGATGCGTTGCACCTTCGACACGTCCACAGCTAACTGCAACACGGAAAGGCAATTGAGGTCGGTGGGCACCACTAGATATGCCAGGTTGCGGTGGTCCACGAGTTCGCCTGGCGGAAGGAAGTCGGGCGGTTGCCCGCCATCCGAGCAGCCAATCCAGAGGCAGCTTGCCGATGGTTGCTGCGAAAGATTGCGAAAGAACTCCGGATCGTCTGCTTTCATCCGGTCGGCCCAAGCCCGGTTGTTTTCGAAGAGATGGTTCAGGGCGCGCATAAGTTTTCGGATGCTCCGGGGTTCGAGTGTTCGCTTGGCTTTATTGGCCCTGGCCGCGCGAGAAGCCGGGCTGGCCGTCGAAGTTGTAGAGTAGTTCCATCTTCACGAACTCCAGCCCGGCACGATGGATCCGGTCCAGCAAGGCGATGATTCTGTCGTGCGGCACCGCGCCGCTCGCGCCATCCGGCAACTTGAAGCGGCAGCGGAACACATCCACGCAAAAGGTTTCGGCGATTTCCTTGGGCCAGACGGCCATGCCGCGGTTGGAGAGCATTTCCAGTTTCAAGCCGTCGGCTTCCAGCGGCTGGACCTTCGCCGCTAGGTCTTTCGGCCCGCCGCTGGTGAACTCGATGAACACGTCGGCCCCGACCAGTTCCTTCTTTTCCACCGGCCGCTGATAGACATAACCGCCGCCCAGCGCGCCGCCGGAGCGGGGTTGATAGGCAACGGGCTTGAGTTTTTCGGGCGATTGGCCCAGTCGGGCCACGACGGCTTGCGCGAATTCCTTGGTGCCAACTTTTTTCTGGCTGACGCCTTCGGCGAAAATGTCATAGGTGTGAATGCCGTCTTCGAGGGTGCGCAGCCAGGCGTTGTGAACGCGCGTGGCGGCTTCGGTCTGGTTGATGTGGACAAGCATCATGACCGCTCCGAGCAACAGCCCGGATGGGTTGGCCAGGTTCTGATTGGCGCGGCGCGGGGCCGAGCCGTGGATGGCCTCGAACATGGCGCAGGAGGTGCCGATGTTGGCCGAGCCGGCCAGCCCGACCGAGCCGGCGATCTGCGCGGCCACGTCGGAGAGGATGTCGCCATAGAGATTGGGCATCACGACCACGTCGAAGGCCTCGGGCGTGTCGGCCAGCTTGGCCGCGCCAATGTCCACGATCCAGTGTTCCTTCTCGACCTCGGGATACTTCGCGCCGATTTCGTCGAAGACGCGGTGGAACAACCCGTCGGTGCGCTTCATGATGTTGTCCTTGGTGAAGCAGGTGACTTTTTTGCGGTTGTTGGCGCGGGCGTAGTCGAAGGCGTAAAGGACGATTTTTTCGCAACCCGGGCGGCTGATGAGTTTCAAGCATTGCTCAACGTCAATGGTCTGGCGGTGCTCGATGCCAGCGTAAAGATCCTCTTCGTTTTCCCGGACGATGACGACGTCCATCTTTGAATGTTTGGTCTCCACGAACGGATGGTAGGAGACGCAGGGACGAACGTTGGCGTAGAGGCCGAGAGCCTTGCGGGTGGTGACGTTGAGGCTCTTGAAGCCGCCGCCCTGAGGAGTGGTGATGGGAGCCTTGAGGAAGACTTTCGTGCGCTGGAGCGATTCCCACGAGCTGGATTCGATCCCGGCCAGGTTGCCGCGCAAATAAACCTGCTCGCCGATCTCGATAGTTTGGATGTTCAGTTGTGCGCCGGCCGCTTCCAGGATGGAGAGGGTCGCGGCCATGATTTCCGGGCCGATGCCGTCGCCGTGAGCCACTGTGATGGGTGTATTGTTCATAATGATATTGATTTGGTTATACGCGAGAGATCATAACGATGAACGGGTTTCTTTCCGGTCATCCCCTCAAAACTTATCCGAGCGCAAGACCCAGACCTCTGTTTCGTAAACAATAACGGCGAAGTGCGGGAGAACATCCCGCCGCAGACATTCCAGAAGTCGCTTCGCGACCGGCGCGGGAACAATCACTTCGATTTGGATATTGCCGAACTCATCAATGTCGGCCACGCGGGAACCTTTGGCCCCGGTGCCTTGTACGGAGAACATCGTGTAGCCGAACACGCCCGCTTCGGCGAGCAACCGTGTCAGATGCTCGCGAGCCAGGGCTTCGCAGACAATGGTGAGGGCCAGCTTCGGGGAGACTGGCGGAGAAACTTCCAAGACCGAGTTGAACCCGCAAAACGGATTGGCGATGGTTTCGCCCGCTCGCGGGGCGGGCTTCCATTCGCCATCCACCACCAGCCGATACTCGTAAGAGCCGGGCGGCAAGGCGAGGGCTTTAACCCAGCGACCTGCGCCGATGTGAATCATGGGAGTTACATTCGGCCTCCAGTCGTTGAATGTGCCCGCGAGGCAGACTGACCCGGCGACCGGGTCAATGAATTCCAAATGGACTCGCGGCGCTTTTCTTTGGCGAGCCGTGATTGATTGTCTCTTTTCTGCTGTCATGGTGCTCATGTTTTTTATTCCTCGGACTGAGAGGTGGCAGTGGGCTTTGGCTTCAAAGACCTGAATAGCACCGTCAGCATCAACACCGAACCCGCCAGCATGACGGCGATTAAACTCGCCGCGAACAGTTTTTCCGATTTGCCATCGAGAACGGCCAGCCAGCCGACAATCGCCCGCCACGCAAAAACCAAAGCCAGCAGGCTGGTGGTCACCAGCGCCGCCGGCAAACTCCAGCGGACGCCGCGCGCTCCCAGCACGCCCCAAAGAATCGAGAGCGCGCCGAAGGTGCCGCCGGACATCAGCGCCGTTTTCGCCTTTTCCGGGTTCGACAGATAGCCGAGCAACCCCATGACAATGAGGAAGCCGCCGTAAAGAATCATATAACCCGCTGTCTTCGTGTTCATGGTGCGCAACATTCGTTTCCTTTCATTCACGCGGCCCGGCCACGGTCACTTGGGGAATCAATGTCTCGACCGAAGGCAATTTGTCGCCTGCGGGCCGTGGCCCGGCCATGTAACGGAACAGAGGCGAGTCTGCCGACAGCAGCAGCGTGCTGCGTTTGCCGAGGAACAGTTCGTAGCTTTGGAGACTACGCACGAAGCGGTAGAACTCGGGATCTTTGCCGTAAGCCTCCGCGTAGACGCGCGAGGCGGTGGCGTCGCCTTCGCCGCGCAGTATCAGGGCGTTTTGTTCCGCGTCGGCCAGAACAATGGTACGTTCCTTGTCCGTCTGGCTTCGCAGTTTGTTGGCTTCCTCCTCGCCCTCGCTGCGGTAGCGTTTGGCCTCGCGTTCGCGTTCGGCTTGCATGCGGGCAAATACGCTCTGCTGAACTTCCATCGGCAAATCAGCGCGCTTGATGCGCACGTCCACCACCTCGATGCCAAATTCGCCGGCTTTAGCCCGCACGTTCTTGGCGACGGTTTCCATGATGGTCTCGCGCTTGATCCCAATGACCGTAACAAAGGTGTGACTGGCCACCTCGCTGCGCAGTTCGGAAAACACCAGGTCGTCCAACCGGGCGCGGGCACCGGATTCATCGCGCACGGTCTTGAAGAATTTGAGCGGGTCGGCGATGCGCCAGCGGGTGATGGGGTCGGCCACGAGCCGCTTCTTGTCCTGGCTTAAGTATTCGGCCTCCGGGGCGTCGCTGACCAGGATGCGCCGGTCGAAGCGGATGGCGCTGTGGAGAAACGGTGTTTTGAAGGCTAGGCCGGGCTTTTGAATGGTGCGAATGTATTCGCCAAACTGGGTGACGATGACCTGCTCGCTTTCGTCCACGATGATGAAGACCTGCTTCGAGAGGGCAGCAACGACGATGAGAACGATCAGGCCGCCGATTAGAAATATTTTTGAGCGCATAATTATTTTCCTTTCACAGGTTCAGTGGCCGTGCGAAGCGCTACCGGCAGCAGGGATGAAGTGCCCAGTTGCATCAACGGCAACAGCCGCTGGCCGAGGTCGCCGTCCAGAATCACCTTGTCGGTTTCCGGCAGGATTTTTTCCATCGTTTCCAGGTGGAGCCGGTCGCGGGTCACTTCCCTGGACTTCTCGTATTCGGCCAGCACGCTCAAGAAACGGGAGGCCTCGCCTTGGGCGAGCATTACGCGCTTTTCTTTGTAGCCTTCGGCTTCGCGCAGGATTTTTTGCGCTTCGCCGCGGGCCTTGGGCAGGATGTCCGCCTGATAGCCCTTGGCCTGGTTGATGAGCTTTTCCTTGTCTTCGCGGGCGCGCACCACGTCGTGGAAGGCGTCGCGGACGGCATCGGGCGGGTCGGCGGCTTGCAACTTGACCTCAGTGATGACCAGGCCGGAGTCATAGGCATCCATCAACCGCTGGATAAAAACGCGGGCGTCGTCCTGCACTTTGGTGCGCTCTTCGATCATGACCTGGTCAATAGTCATGCTGCCGACGGTGCTGCGCAGTGCCACTTCCGTCGCCGCGCCGAGGGCGACTTCGGGTTCGCGCAGGCGGAAGAGGAATTTGGAGGGGTCGGCGACGCGATACTGCACCACGATTTGCGCCTCGACGATGTTTTCATCGCCGGTGAGCATCAACGCTTCTTCCGGCACACGTCGGGCGCCGCGAAAGCCGACCTCAATGCGGCGGATTTGTTCGGTGCTGACGACATCGGCCTGCTGGAACGGCCAGGGGAAACGGAAGTTCAGCCCTGGCTGAGTGCGGGCGGTTTCTTTGCCGAAAGTGCGCACCACGCCGACGTGCCCTGGAGTGACGGAGTAAACTCCGGAGGCCAGCCAGAGCACCGCCAGGACGCCCGCCGCGACGGGCAGGAGTTTGGGCAGGAGTTCTATCAGCCTTTTGATGGAGCGCTCGAATAGCTCGTTCAGTTGGTCCAGCGGTTCATTGGATTTCATTCTGTATTAGGTTTTTCTATTTTGAATCGACTTCGTTTCGGTTCACTCGTTTAGCCCCCCGTGCGGATAAGGTGGTGCATCGGGGGCCAGCGTGGTGGCGGGCTGGTGCAGCATCTCGCGAAAACTTTGGTCGCTTCTGTCCAGATGGACAGGCAAGTCCCGGATGCTTTCGGGCTTCGACTGCGGTGACCACTCCGGGATTGCTGGCGCATTTGCGTTTGTAATTTTGACCGCGCCGAACGACAAGGCACTGAACGATTTCAAAGGGACTAAAGTTTTCATGGCAGGAGAATACGAGCGGCGTCACACTTAACCTATTACGACTTTTGGAATGGACTCTTAGTTTAAAGCGAATACTATGTTCTCATAGAATTCTTGAACTACCATCATCTGCGTTACTTCTGGGCGGCATTCCGCTGGCGATTTTGGAGTTGGTTAAGGTGGTGCGAAACGCCGGCGACAAAGAACAGAGCTCCGATTTATCCGCAGATTTTCACAGATCTTTTCCGGATTTAATCTGCGTTCATCTGTGTAAATCTGCGGATTATTTTGTCTGGTTCCTCCGATAAACCGGGAAGACCGAGAATGTATTCATGGTGCGACTCCAAACCACCAGCGGGCCACCGCATAATAGAGCGGCAAGCCGAGAGGGATGTTAAATGGAAAGGTGATGGCCAGGGCCGAGGTCAGATACAAAGTCGGTTTTGCCTCCGGCAATGACAACCGCATCGCTGCGGACGAGGCAATATAGGATGCACTGGCCGCCAAAGTCCCCAGCAGCATCGCGCCGCCGAGACCCAACCCCACCAGTTTACCCAACATGATTCCGGCCACGCCGTGCGCCACGGGCATCACAACTCCGAAGGCCACGAGAAAAAAACCCACTTTACGCAAATCGCCAAACCGACGCGCGGCGACCATTCCCATCTCCAGCAGAAACAGAGCAAGCACGCCTTGAAAAGGTGTCACACAGAATTCCGCCGTGGCATCCAAACCGCGCTGGCCGCACAGGAAGCCGACGACCAGGGAGCCGAGCAGCAGAAACACACTGCGCCCCAGCAACCCTACGACCAGAGAGGAATGATCGCGCCGAGCGCCATGGCCGACAAAGCGGGCAGCCAGACTGCGCTCACTCCCGCTGCGGAAACCGCCACGCCGCCTTTGAAACCGATCGCCACCAGGAGATACATCGTCAACCCGAGGTAGAGCGGTTCGGGAAACCGCAAGTCCGTCTTGACAAGGGTGGCGACCAGGCCGAGAACGAAAAAAAGAATGGCTGGCGAGGTCAGATTCGTTCGGATGGCTTCAAACAATTCCATGTGGATTTCAGGCCGACCGAGGCCGCAGCCCCGCACCGTTGCCGGACCGCGGCAATTGCTGGTTGGCTTTTGTGCCGGGCCTGCTGCTTAGTTTTGCGCCGCTCAACTTGTTTGGTCAGGTTTTTGATGACCTTGAGCCGCGCGGCCTGAATGGTGGGGTCCTGGGGACGGGAGAAATTAGTTACGCTGCCTCCCGGTGAGCAGGGGCAGCAGATGCCACAGGAAATAAATCAGCGACGAGATAAACGCGGCTACATAGGTCCAGCCGGCGGCGGTCAACACCTGGCTCACGGCGGCCCGTTCCGAACCACCTTGTATGAAGCCCATCTGGTTAAGCACCAATTTGGCGCGGCGCGAGGCGTCGAATTCCACTGGCAGAGTGATGAGATTGAAGGCCATGAGGATGCCCCAAGCCACGGCCATAATCAGCAGGCTGGTCTTGCCCGCCAGCAGCCCGGTGGCCATGCCGAGCAGAGGAATCCACATCACAAGTTGGCTGGCAAAACTAGTGATCCCCACCGCCGCCATGCGCCATTGCAACGGAGCGTAAGCCTGCATGTGTTGCATGGCATGGCCGCATTCGTGAGCAGCCACGCCCAATGCAGCCGCCGAGGCACCGTGATAATTGGCCGAAGAAAGCACGAGCCGCTTGTGGCGTGGGTCGTAGTGGTCTCCCAGCAATTCCTCATGCTCGACGATGCTGACATTGGTGATGCCGGCCTGCCGCAAAATTTCCTGCGCCGCTTTTGCGCCTGTGTAACCAGATAGGACAGGAGTGCGGCTGTGCCGCGCATAAACGCGCTTGACGTGCCATTGGGCCAGCAGGCCGATCGTCAGAGTGATGAGGAAGAGGAGGAGTATCATGTGATCTTTCTTTTCGGCAGCAGAGTCCGGCGCATCTGCCGGAGGAGGAACTTGGCGCATCGCTGAACAGATTCCGTGGTCATTTTGCGCGGCGAAGCAGCGTCTTTGGAACGGCACGGCAGAACGGCCCTCGCCGCCCGCAACCAGCGCCTGGCCCAGGCAAATTCAATCGCCAAAATCGCCAGTCCGGCAGGAATCACCAGGACCGCCGGGCCGGGAAGCAAAATCAACGCAATGCCCAAAGCCAGGACGGTTCCACCCACCACGGCTATCACCGCACGCTTGATCCATTTCAACGTGATCATGTCGTGAGTTTGAGACTATGGATTCCTGGTCATGGTTTGCACGTTCGACTTTCTTGCTGTCACTCGTTGATTGCCCATCGAGGGGGAGGAATCGGTCTGACGTAAGGAGTAATCATAGTTTTCATTAAAGGAGAGTGATGGCGACACCCTACTTAGCCTATTACGATTATTGGAATGGACTGTTAGGTTAAAGCGAATACTATCACTGCATGGAATTCTTGAACTACCATCATCTGCGATACTTCTGGGTGGCAGCCAAGGAAGGCGGTTTGCGCAAAGCGGCGGACAAATTGCATCTATCCCAACCCACCATCAGCGCGCAGATTGCTGCGCTGGAAGGTGCGCTGGGCGAAAAATTGTTCAGGCGCGGCGGACGCTCGCTGGCGCTGACTGAGGTCGGCCATCGCGTGCTGAGTTACGCTGAGCAGATTTTTTCACTCGGGCAGGAACTGCTTGATGCCTCCCGGCAACGGCCCTCTGCGCGCCCGTTGCAGGTCCAGATCGGGATCACTGATTCGCTTCCAAAACTGTTGAGTTACGAAATCATCAAACCCATTTTCAAACTGGAGCAACCGGTCCAGGCCGTCTGTCGCGAAGGCAAAGCCGCTGACCTGCTGGGTCAATTAGCCGCCTTCCGGCTGGACATTGTGCTGGCTGACGAACCGGCGCCGAGTTCGCTCCCAATTAAAGTATTCAATCACCTGCTCGGCGAATGTGGCGTGAGCTTTTGCGCCGCGCCAAAACTTGCTGCCAACCTCAAGCGAAAATTCCCCAAATCACTGAACGACGCGCCGGTCCTGCTCCCTGCGACCAGTGGTGCCCTTCGTCAATCGCTGGAGAAATGGTTTCAAGCCCAGGACATTCGCCCGCGTCTGGTGGCGGAGTTCGATGACGCCGCGCTGATGAAAGTGGCGGCGGTCGATAGCCTGGGTTTCTTTGCTCTGGCGACCCTAATGGCCAAGGAAGCGGTGACGCGCTATGGCTTCCAAGTCATCGGCCGCACCGAGGAGTGCCGCCAGCAGTTTTACGCGATCAGCGCCGAGCGCAAGTTGACCCACCCGGCGGTGCAAGCCATCACGTCCCAAGCAAAGACGCTGCTGTCTGGCTGAGACGTGCCGTGTTACTTTGCTGGCGATCTCACGCCTCCGCGAGAAGCTATATCAACCGCATGACCACCGCACCCGGCAACGCCGAACCACCCAAGGGCAAAGCTTGGCACACACTTTCTGCCGAGGACCTGCTGGCGCAGCTTGGCTCCGCCGCGACTGGACTTTCTGCGCCGGAAGCCTCGCAACGCCTCGCAGTCAAAGGCCCAAACGAATTGAAGGAAGGCAAGCGCATCAGCCCGCTGCAACTTTTCTTGGCCAATTCAAGAGCCTCTGCACAGGTGAAAAACCTACTCTCCGGATCACAGATCTCGTTGGACCAAACGGCAGCCTACTCTACAGTCCATCTCGCACCTGGTCCCGATCAACGGTGAGACCCGGTTCTTCAAACTGCGGGTCCTTTGAAAAAAAGCGGACGGATGGCGGCTCGCACGGAGTGACCAGCCCTACCGGGAATCCTGATCAAGGATCAGACATCCTGACCCCGGTTGGAATCAACCTGAGCCCACCTGAGAGTAGATGAGGCGAAGACTGGTGG
>Ga0163151_10009114_pt1 | contig 10905 bp, 8 predicted proteins | sample OliLakLV19MP5IB2_FD_145596 | JGI IMG/M metagenome (GOLD analysis project Ga0163151, IMG submission 145596) | Freshwater microbial mat bacterial communities from Lake Vanda, McMurdo Dry Valleys, Antarctica - Oligotrophic Lake LV.19.MP5.IB-2 | ecosystem: Environmental > Aquatic > Freshwater > Lake...
CCGCGTACGGGCACTTCCATCAGGTCCGCGCCGAAAACGATGTTGCCGGAATAGAGTTCCGCCATCTCGCGCACCACCTTCTCCCGCACGCCGGGTTGGTCGATCTGCTCGGTGACGTGGGAAATCACAACGGTCTTGACCCTGGCCTTGGCGGCGAGCCTCGCGAGCTCGAGGTGTCCCATGCACGACTCTGCGAATTCCTCGCAAAGCTCGGTGCCCGAGAGGTACTGGCACATGTGGACCATGACGTCGGCATCCTGCGCAAGCCTTTCCATCGACGCACAGGGGCCGCTGTCTCCCGAGTACACGAACGATCCCTCGAGCGAATCGAAACGGAACCCATACGAAGTCAGCTGCGGCCCGAAGTGCGCCACGCCAACCGTCTTCACTGTCCACCCCTTTCCTTCGACGACCTGGTTCGGCTTCAACTCCATTACTTCAGGCACCGGCTTCTTCCTCTCGCCTACGCCGCCGCGCGCGTGATAGAGCGACACGCTGCACATGTGCTCGGTGCGTGCGACGAGGTCCGGCCAGAACGCGCCACCCTCTTCGAACAGGGCCTTCGTCACTTTGGCGATCGGCGGCGGACCGTAGACCTTCAACTCCGGGATTTTCCCGGCACCCTGGTCCCAGCGAGTGAGCAGCAGGCGCGGATAGTCGCCCATGTGGTCGTAATGCAGGTGGCTGCAGAAGAAATGCGTCACCTTGGTCGGCGGGATGCCCAGTTCGAGCAGCCGGTGATGCGCGCCGAACCCGTGATCGAACACGATGACGTCCTCGCCGATCTCGACGACGTAGCCCGAGCACATGCGTTGCAGGGAGGGGGTCGGCGTGCCTGTTCCGAGCAACCGGATTCTCATGCGATGTCCTTTCGCGGAGTTACTTTCGATCACTCGGGCTTGATCCCGAGCTGGGCGAACAGCTTTTGCCATTTGTCGAGGTCGCGGCGCAGGAACTCGACGAACGGCGCCGATTCGCTTGCAACGAGCTCGGCGCCCTGCGCGCCGAATTTCTCGCGCATGTCCGGCGTGCCGAGGATCGCAATCATTTCGCGCGTCAGGAAAGACGCCACCGCCGGCGGCGTCCTTGCAGGCGCAAAGATGCCGTGCCACCCGTACGCTTCGTATCCCGGCACGCCCTGCTCGGCCAGCGTCGGGATGTCCGGTGCGCCGGGTGAGCGCTTCGAGCCGGTGATCCCAAGCGCGATCGTCTTGCCACCGCGCGCATGGGGCAGTCCTTGCGCGAGGCCCGGCGCATTCAGTGCGACCTGGCCGCTGATCGTGTCGGTGACCGCCTGCCCGCTCGACTTGTAAGGGATCTCTTCGATCCGCACCCCGGCCAGCGACTTGAACAGTTCCACGGTCAAGTGGCTGGGCGTGCCGCGTCCCGAAGACGCATATTGCAGGCCCTTCGGTGAAGCCTTGGCCAACGCGATGAACTCCCTGAGATTCTTCACCCCGAGCCCGGTGCCGACAAGGAAGATGTTCGGCGTCTGCGCAATCTGCGTCACCGCATAGAAGTCGGTGAACGGGTCATAGGGGAGCTTCACTCGAAGAACCTTGCCCAGCGTGAACGCGTTCGACGCAAGCATGAGCGTGTAACCGTCGGGTTCGGACTTGGCCACCGCTTCCGCACCGATCGATCCGGCAGCGCCGTCACGGTTCTCGACGATTACGGACTGGCCCCATCGCTCGGTGAGCTTTTGCGCAATGATCCGCGCGAACACATCCGACGTCGTGCCGGGCGAATAACCGACGACGATCCGCACGGCTCTTGTGGGATAGGGGTCCGCCGCGCCCGCCGTTCCGTGGAACTGGGCGAAGGCCAGCACGGCCATGATCACTGCACGCAGAATCGTCTTCATCCCATCCCCCTCCATGAAATTCCGGTTCGGACCAGCTTAACCAAAGCGTCCAGCCGCGTTTTGTGCTTTTGCGACATCTTTATGTACTTTAGCGAAACATGGTTCGCAGAACCATTCGTTGTCATGCGCAAGAATCAGGCCGACCTGCGCAGGCTGGAGGGCCGCACCTTGAAGTGGCTGGTGAATGCACGGGAAAAGTGCGAGCAGTCGCCGAACCCGCACTCGAATCCGACATCGGTCACCGACAGGTCGGTGTGCTCGATCATCCAGCGTGCGCGCGCCAGACGAAGCTGCAGCCGGTAGTCGCGCGGCGTGATGCCGACGTCCGCGACGAACTTCCTTTCGAGCTGGCGCATGCTGATGCCGAGCGCGGCGGAAATATCGGTGAGCGGATCGGCTTGGGAGAGCTTCTGCTCGATCAGGAGCATCGCTTGCCGCACCACCGTGTCGTGGGCCTGGCGCGTAACCACCGACTCGGGCTGCGGCGTGCTCGCCGGCAGCGGCTGGTCCTCGATCAGGATGCGCAGGCTCTTGTTGGCCAACGCGCGTCCGTACACTTTCTCGATCAGGTGAGCAGCCAAATGAACGACGCTGGTGCCGCCCGCGCAGGTCATGCGGTCGCGGTCGACCACGAACATGCGGTTGGTGATCATGCGCTGGTCGGGGAACTCCGCGACGAACTCGTCGCGATGGAACCAGCTGACGCAAGCCACATAACCTTCGAGCAGACCCGCGCGCGCAAGCACGAAGGAACCGGTGCACAGGCCTACGAGCGTGACGCCGGCGCGCGCCGCCGCTTTCAGGAAGGGATAAGTCCCCGGCAGCACTTTCTGGCCGCCGTGCAGCAGTCCACCCACGACCACGATGCAGTCGAAGTTCTCGGGATTGGCCATCTCCGCCCAGGGCTGGATCAGCGCAGTGCAGCTCGAAACGATCGGCGCCCCGCCATTGCCGAGCACGCTCCATTCGATGTCGATCGGGCGGCTGCGGTCCCCGTCGTCGGCCGCGAGGCGGAGCGTGTCCACGAAGCCCGCGAACGCGGTCAGGGTGAAGCGCGGCGCCAACACGAAGCCGACCCGCAATTTGGGCGAGCGCGCGGTTTCGGGCGCCGCCGCAATTGGTCTGTTCCGGCCGCTCCTGCGTTGGGCTGGCATGAATCTGGTGCAAAAGGGGTGTCGTATAGATTAAACATTCTGTCGCTTAAATGAAAGTGCGGAATACACGCATTGAATAGCATCCGAGACAGGATTCCCCCGCATGCAGCGCTTTTCCCTCCTCAGCCTCCTCCAGAACTCGCTTTCCGGCCATACCGACTGGAAGCCGTTCTGGCGTGACGCCGCCCCGAAGCCTCGCTACGACGCGATCATCATCGGCGGGGGCGGCCACGGCCTGGCCACGGCGTACTACCTCGCGAAGAACCACGGCATCACCAACGTGGCGGTACTGGAGAAAGGCTGGATCGGCGGCGGCAACACGGGCCGCAACACCACGATCATCCGTTCCAACTACCTGTGGAACGAAAGCGGCGCGCTCTACGAGCACTCGCTCAAGCTCTGGGAAGGCTTAAGCGACGCGCTCAACATCAACCTCATGTTCAGCCAGCGCGGCGTGATCAACCTCGCGCACAACCAGGCCGACGTGCGCGAGAGCATCCGCAGGGTCGAGGCCAACCGCCTCAACGGCATCGACGCGGAATGGCTTACGCCGGAAGGGGTCAAGGCCTTCTGCCCGATCATCGATATCTCGCGCAGCGCACGCTACCCAGTCCTGGGCGCCACGTTGCAACGCAGGGCCGGCACCGCGCGTCACGACACGGTAGCCTGGGGCTACGCGCGCGCCGCGGACAGTCTGGGCGTGGACATCATCCAGAACTGCGAAGTCACCGGCATCCTGCGCGAGAACGGCCGCGTGACCGGCGTGCGCACCACGCGCGGCACGATTCAGTCCGACAAGGTCGGCGTCGTGGCCGCCGGGCACACCTCGGTCGTCGCCTCGATGGCGGACATCCGCCTGCCGTTGCAAAGCCATCCCCTGCAGGCGCTGGTGTCCGAGCCGATCAAGCCGATCCACCCCTGCGTGGTGATGTCCAACACCGTGCACGTGTATCTGAGCCAGTCGGACAAGGGCGAGCTCGTGATCGGCGCCGGGATCGACTCTTTCAATTCGTATTCGCAGCGCGGCTCGTTCCATGTGATCGAGCACCAGATGGCGGCGCTGATCGAGTTGTTCCCGATCTTCAGCCGCGTGCGGATGCTGCGCACCTGGGGCGGCATCGTGGACGTTTGCCCCGATGCCTCGCCGATCGTTTCGAAGACGCCGGTGAAGGGACTTTTCCTCAACTGCGGCTGGGGCACCGGCGGCTTCAAGGCCACACCGGGCTCGGGCTGGGTGTTCGCCCATACGATTGCGACCGGGGAGCCGCATCCGCTGAATGCGGCGTTCTCGCTCGACCGGTTCACCAGCGGCGCGCTCATCGACGAGCACGGGGCCGCCGCGGTGGCGCACTGATGCTACGAATCGACTGCCCCTGGTGCGGAGAGCGCGAGGAGATGGAGTTCTCCTATGGCGGACAGGCGCACGTCGCGTATCCCAAAGACCCGCAGTCAGTGTCCGATGAGGACTGGGCGCAGTATCTCTTCATGCGCGACAACCCCAAAGGCCTGTTCCTCGAGCGCTGGGTGCACTCACAGGGCTGCCGCCGCTGGTTCAACATGGCGCGCCATACCGTGACGCACGAGATTTTCGCGACGTACAAGCCGGGCGAGCCACCGCCGAAGGCAGGCCAGTGAGCCGGCCAAAGAACAACGCAATGAGGATCGACGGCGCGGGCCGTATCGACCGCAGCCGCCCGCTGGACTTCACGTTCAACGGCCGCCGCCTGCAGGGCTATGGCGGCGATACGCTTGCCTCGGCCCTGCTCGCCAACAACGTTCACCTCGTCGCGCGCAGCTTCAAGTATCACCGTCCCCGCGGCCTGCTGACCGCCGGCAACGAGGAGCCGAACGCGCTCGTGCAGCTCGAGATACGCTGGCCTCGGCCCTGCTCGCCAACAACGTTCACCTCGTCGCGCGCAGCTTCAAGTATCACCGTCCCCGCGGCCTGCTGACCGCCGGCAACGAGGAGCCGAACGCACTCGTGCAGCTCGAGCGCGGGCCCCACACCGAGCCCAACCTGCGCGCGACCGAGATCGAGCTCTACGCGGGCCTCGATGCTTCGAGCGTCAATTGCTTTCCGAGCGTCGAGTTCGACCTGCGCGCGATCAACGGCCTCGCCTCCTCGATCCTGGTGGCGGGCTTCTACAACAAGACTTTCATGTGGCCGAAAGGCTTCTGGAAGAAAGTCTACGAGCCCGCGATTCGCAAGGCCGCTGGCCTGGGTGTCGCGCCCGATGCGCCCGATCCCGACACCTACGACCGCATGCACTGGCATTGCGATCTCCTCATCGTCGGCGCCGGGCCCGCGGGGCTTTCAGCCGCGCTGCAGGCGGGCCGGCAAGGCGTGCGCACCGTTCTCGTGGAAGAGGCCTCGGCGGCTGGCGGAAGCCTCCTTCAGCGCCCCTCGAGCATCGAAGGCGGCGATGGCGCCGGTTGGGCCGCTCGGGCTGCGGCGGAACTCGACGCCCTGCCGAACGTGCTGTTCCTGCGGCGCACGTCGGTCTTCGGCTATTACGACCACAACTACCTCATGGCGGTCCAGCGCCGCACCGAGCACCTCGGTCCGGGCCGTTCGCCCGGTGTCGCGAGGAAACGCTTGTGGCACTTCCGCGCCAAGCGCGTGATCCTCGCCACAGGCGCGCACGAGCGGCCGATCGTGTTCGGCAACAACGACCTGCCCGGCATCCTGCTTGCGAATGCGGCTTGCACGTACGCGACGCGATACGGCGTGTCGCTCGGCAAGGCCGGCGTGGCGTTCGTGAACAACGATCACGGTTTCGCGCTTGCGCTCGAGACCCATGCCGCCGCGAAGAACCTCGTCCTCATCGTCGACGTGCGCGCGAACCAGAGCGAGGAGCTCGAAAAACGCGCTGCCGATGCCGGCGTGCGAATCCTGCGCGGCGCGGTCGTAACCGTGGCCCATGGCGGGAAAAGGATCGAGAGTGTCGACATCAGCCCGAGCCGCGGCGCAGGCCAGGTCCGCCTCGAGTGCGATCACCTGCTCGTTTCCGGGGGCGTCAACCCGGCGGTCCATCTCTTCAGCCAGGCCACCGGAACGCTGCGCTTCGATGCGGGCCTCGCGTGCTTCCTGCCCGACGCCTGCCGCCAGGCGGTGGAAGTCGCGGGCGCGCTGAATGGGCGCTTCGCCCTCGCCTCGGCGATTGCCGACGGGACAGCCGCGGCGGCCAGGACGCTTGCGGCCCTGGGCCATTCGACGCCAGCAAAGATTGCCCCGGCCATCGACTCGCTGAACCTGCTCCCGCTCTGGTCGGTGCAGGGCCTGCGCGACGAAAAGCTGCCGGGCAAGCATTTCGTCGACTACCAGAACGACGTGACCGAGGCGGACATCCTGCTCGCTTCGCGCGAAGGCTTCCGCTCGGTCGAGCACACCAAGCGTTACACGACGACCGGCATGGCGACCGACCAGGGCAAGACCTCGAACGTCATCGGCCTGGCGATCCTGGCCGGGTCGCTCGACAAGACGATCCCCGAAGTCGGCACCACGACCTTCCGCCCGCCCTTCACGCCGGTTACCTTCGGCGCGATCGCCGGGCGCGACCGCGGCAGCCTGTCCGAGCCGGTGCGCATGACGCCGATGCACTCCTGGCATGTGGATAACGGCGCGGTCTTCGAGGACGTCGGCCAGTGGAAGCGCCCGTGGTACTTCCCGCAGGCCGGCGAGGACCTGCACGCGGCCGTCGCGCGCGAAACCAGGGCCCTGCGCACGACCGCCGGCGTGATGGACGCCACGACGCTGGGAAAGATCGATATCCAGGGCGCCGACGCGGCCGAATTCCTCAACCGCGTCTACACGAATGCATGGACCAAGCTCCCCGTGGGCAGCTGCCGCTACGGCGTCATGTGCAAGCCCGACGGCATGGTGATGGACGACGGCGTGACCGCGCGCCTGTCCGATGACCGCTTCCTCATGACCACCACGACGGGCAACGCCGCGCGTGTGCTCGACTGGCTGGAGGAATGGCTGCAGACCGAATGGCCGGAGCTCGAGGTCCACTGCACGACCGTCACCGAGCAGTGGGCCACAACCGCTGTTGTGGGCCCGAACGCACGCAAGATCTTGAGGATCCTCGCCCCGGGCATGGACTTCTCGAACGAGGCGTTCCCGTTCATGACGTTCCGCGAAGGCATGGTCGGCGGGCTGCAGGCGCGCGTGTTCCGGATCAGTTTCAGCGGCGAGCTTGCGTACGAAATCAATGTGCCTTCGTGGCACGGGCTCACGCTCTGGAAGAAAGTCATCGAGGCTGGCAAACCGCACGGCCTCACGCCCTACGGCACCGAAACCATGCACGTCGCCCGCGCCGAGAAAGGCTACATCATCATCGGGCAGGAAACCGACGGCACGGTCACGCCGGACGACGTGGGCTTGGGCTGGGCCGTGTCGAAACAGAAAGACTTCATCGGCAAGCGCTCTTTCAGCCGCTCGGACACCACGCGCACCGGCCGCAAGCAGCTCGTAGGGTTGCTGCCGCGAGACAAGGCGTTCGTCGCGGCCGAAGGCTCGCACCTGGTCGCCGACCCGGCCCGCTCGAGCTTCGATCCTGTGCGTGGCAGCCCCTCGATCGGCCACATCACCTCGAGCTATCACAGCCCGAACCTCGAGTCCGCGTTCGCGCTGGCCCTGATCATGAACGGGCGCGCGCTCTACGGCCAGGTGGTTTACGCAGTCAAGGGAGGCCACATCACCTCGAGCTATCACAGCCCGAACCTCGAGTCCGCGTTCGCGCTGGCCCTGATCATGAACGGGCGCGCGCTCTACGGCCAGGTGGTTTACGCAGTCAAGGGAACGGACCTCGAGCCGATGACGATCGTCGACCCGGTGTTCTTCGACAGGCAAGGCAAGCGCCGTGACGGCTTCGACTGACTCGCTCGCGATGGTCCCCCTCTCGGCGCTGGCCGGATGGTCGTCGCGTTTCGCGTCGGCGAGCACCGTGTCCGGCCAGTTCTCGATCCGGGAAATCGCGTTCGCGACGCAGATCAACCTGCGCGTCGATGCAGGCGCGCATGGCTCGAAAACAGGCTCGGCGCTCGATTGCGGGCTGCCCCTTGCCGCAAACACCTGGAACGCGGGCAACGAATGCTCCGCGCTTTGGCTCGGTCCGGACGAATGGCTGGTCGTGGCACCCGAGGCGCGCAACGACACGCTCAGCGCGGCCCTGCGCAGTGCCCTTGCCGGCGTGCACCACTCCGTCACCGACGTTTCGGCCAACCGCACGATCATCGAAATCGCGGGAACGCACGCGCGCCTTGTGCTGGCGAAAGGCTGCCCGCTGGACCTGCACGGCAGCGCTTTCAAGCCGCCGCAGTGCGCACAGACCCTGCTCGCCAAGTCGCAGATGCTGCTCCAGTGCGTCGACGCCCTGCCGGTGTTCCGCGTCTTCGTGCGGATCTCGTTTGCGCCTTATGTCGCAGAATGGCTGCTGGACGCCGCGGCAGAGCTGGCCGCTTCCCGGGAGATCGACACCCAGCGCATCGCCAGCAGGCTCGCCTGAAAATCGCCCCCATGAAATTGACCCAGGAGAAACGGCCATGAGCAAGATCACCGTGTTTACCGCCCGCAGGGTCGTCACGATGGACCCGGGCCGTCCCGTAGCAGAGGCCATCGCCGTCATGGACGGCAGGATCGTCTCGACCGGCACGCTCGAAACGATGAAGCCCTGGCTGTCGCGGCACGAGCACACGATCGATCGCACGCTCGAAGGCAAGGTCATCCTGCCGGGCCTCATCGACCCGCATACGCATTTCACGATGTCCGCGGGCTACCTGATGCTCCACTACATCGGGCCGATCGACTCGCCGGGACCGGCGGGCATCAACCCCGCGTTGCAGACCCATGAGCAGGTCATTGCGAAGCTGCGCGCGGCGCATGCCGGGGAAAAGGACCCGAACAAGCCGCTGATCGCCTGGGGACTCGACCCGGCGATCCAGGGCGGCCACCTGCATCGCGACGAGCTCGACGCGATCAGCAAGGATCGCCCGATGTGGGTGATCTCGTACGCACCCCATTTCTTCTACCTGAACAGCGCGGCGATTCGATACACCGGCATCAAACAGGACACCACGGTCCACGGCGTGGAACGCTATCCCGACGGCCGCCTAAAGGGCGTGTTCGTCGAGATCGAGGCCGGGCGCATGGCGCTTGGCGGGATGCGCCTCGTGATCCAGAAAGGCGGCGGCATCAGAGGTCTCAGCATGATGGGCGAGACCGCCAAGCGCGCCGGCGTGACCACGACCGCGGAGATGGTGTTCGGCTTCAACGATTTCGAGCTCGAATGGAAGATGCACGTCGATGCGGTCAACGAGCCCTCGTTCCCGTTGCGCATGGCGCTGGTGCCGCTCGAGAATCCGCTCTTCAAGACGCACGGCGCCAAGTCCGCCGAGTTCCTCCTTGGCATGGCGAAGGAGCGCAACAACGACAAGCTCTTCCTGCATGGGATCAAGTTCCTCTCCGACGGATCCTTTCCCGCGATGTCGCTGCGCCTGAACTTCCCGGGCTATCTCGATGGCGGCAACGGCCTGCGCAACGACGTGCCGTGGGACGAGCTGCCCGCGCGCATGCTGCCTTTCTGGAGGGCCGGCATCCAGATCCACTGCCATGCCAACGGCGACGAGGCGATCGACGCTTCGCTGGATGCATTGGCGCGCTTGCAGGAGATGCATCCGCGCTTCGACCACCGCTTCACCATCGAGCACTACTGCATCAGCACGCCGGACCAGGCGCGCCGGCTCAAGGCGCTCGGCGGTTGCGCCAGCGTCAACAACTATTTCGTCCATTACCGCAGCCAGCTGCACAGCGACCAGGGTTTCGGGCCCGACCGGTCGGAGGCCGTGGGGCGGCTTGGATCGCTCGAGCGCGAAGGCGTGGTGTTCGCGCTGCACTCGGACTTCTCGCTGGTGGTCGTGCCGATGCACCCGCTTACGGCCGCCTGGTGCGCGGTGAATCGCGTGGCGCTCGACGGCAAGACCGTGATGGCCCCGGGCGAGCGCATCGGCGTGGAGCGCGCGATCCGCGCGATCACGATCGACGCGGCGTACGTGCTCGGGCTGGAAAACAGGATCGGCAGCCTGGAGCCTGGCAAGTTCGCCGATTTCGCGGTGCTCGAACAGGACCCGTTCGAAGTCGACAAGATGGCCATTCGCGACATCCCCGTCTGGGGCACCGCCCTGGCCGGCAAACTCCAGCCGGCCTGATGGACGCCCGTCCGCCCGGACGGCCCTTCGCGGCGGCGCGCGCAGCCGCAGTATCGATCGATCCACAGGCTGCGGCCGACCAGGCCTGGGACATGCTGTCGGGCTTCATCCAGGCCGCCCAGATGATCCCGCACACCCAGCGCGCCGCCGACGGCTCGCTCCCGCTTACGGTGATCGGCGGTTTTCTCGGCGCGGGCAAGACCACGCTGGTGAACCGGCTGCTGTCAGGGGATCACGGGGTGCGCATCGCCGTGCTCGTCAACGATTTCGGCCGCATCAATATCGATGCGGCGCTGATCCGCTCGCGAACCGAAGACACGATCAGCCTCGCCAATGGGTGCGCGTGCTGCACCATCGCAGGCGACCTGACCAAGACATTAATCGCGCTCGCCAGCCGCGAAGACCCGCCTGAAGCGATCGTGCTCGAAGCCAGCGGCCTGGCCGACCCGCTCGGCATCGCGCAGATCGCGCTCGCGAACCCCGCGCTGCGGCTCGACGGAATGCTTGCAGTCGTGGATGCGGAGACTGCGGCACGCGTAGCCGCGGACCCCACGTGCGCCGCCACCTTCATCTCGCAGATCGCAGCAGCCGACCTGGTCATTCTCAACAAGGCCGACCTCGTCGATTCCGCGGCACTCGAGCACGCGCACGCGCTTGTCGGCGACCTGGCGCCGGGCA
>Ga0163151_10009115_pt1 | contig 10905 bp, 9 predicted proteins | sample OliLakLV19MP5IB2_FD_145596 | JGI IMG/M metagenome (GOLD analysis project Ga0163151, IMG submission 145596) | Freshwater microbial mat bacterial communities from Lake Vanda, McMurdo Dry Valleys, Antarctica - Oligotrophic Lake LV.19.MP5.IB-2 | ecosystem: Environmental > Aquatic > Freshwater > Lake...
GCCGTTCGTTGCGCCAGGCACGCCGGCCGCAATGCGCTCAAGACCCGTGTCGATGGTGGCGTCGGCTGCGCTGGTCGACGTCCATTGAAACTTGCCACCAGAACCTAAAGCCAGGTTGCTTGTTGAGTTGCCCGGCATCTTGGCGATGACGGTGCCGCTTGCGTTCTGGAGTAGGAACATCGACGCGCCGACGCGGAACGGATTCCAGCTGACCGACGGCGACAGCGAGCCAATAAATGACTCATTGGTCGTGTCGTTATAGCGGAAAAACAGGCCGCCCGATGTTGCGCCGCTCCCTGCCGCCGAGCGGCCGATCACGAAGTCGTCGCTAGTGAACGCGGTAGGGATAGAGCTTGTGGCGAGCGATAGAAAAAAACCGCCAGCAAACGTTGCGGCCGCGCCGATTGATAGGGAGCCTGTGACAAGGCGCTGGCTGTTTAGGTTGACGGTTGCGTTGGCGCCAGCGAGGGCGGAGTTGACCGCGGCAAAGGTGACCGATCCACCACCGACCTGAGCGAATGCGAGCGACGTTGATCCGAGAGTGATTGCCGCGTTAGTCGTTAGCTCCCACAGAGTGTCGGCCTGAGTCGTGCCCTCCGCAACCATGACGGCCGAGCCGGGCGCCGCTTCCGGAGACGCGTCCATATCGGTACCCCGCGTCCAGGCGCCCGCGTTGCAACGGTAGATACCGTTTTCCGAAGCGGTCGATTGGTTTTTTACGAGCACGCGGTCGTTCGCAACGACCGACACGCCATCGATAGTCTGCGGGGCCGAGAGCGTGATGTCTGCTGTGGTCGCCGCACGCACCGGCGACTTCCACGACAAGGCCTGCTTGTCGATAGCGGCTAGCGACAAATAGTAGCCGTAATTAAGAGCGTCGTTCGTGCCGGACGGGTCGGCGAGATTTACGATCTTTTGACTATTGACCGAAATGTCCGCGTTAGCGGCCGCAAGCGCGGTGTTGACCGCGGCAAACGTTACCGAGCTGCCCGTGGTGGGCGCGACCTTTGCGAACACAAGCGACGTCGCGCCGACCGCAATTGACCCGTCGGTTGTCAGCATCCAAACAGTGTCAGCGTTGGCCGTGCCTTCGCTCACGGGGACAAGTAAACCCGCGTTGTTAAAAAATCCCGAATTGGGCATATCGGCTGCGCGGATCCAAGAGCCGGACTGGACAATCCAGAGCCCGTTGTCGACGCCAGAGGTCTGCGCAACACACAGGACGCGGTTGGCAATCGATAGGGCGACGCCGTCAATCGTCTGTGTCCCCGACTGGGTGACGTTGGTTGTAGCGACAACGCGAGCGACGCCCTTGAACGATCCGTTCGTTGTGTCGAGCGCAATTTTGTCGTTTGACGACATGAACCCGGCGCTCGTGCCGTTCACCGCGCTTGCGTGCAGCGTGCCGCCCAACTGATTGCCGTGCGCGTGCACATGATCGCCGCGCGCGTACAACGCAGAAGCGCCAGCCGATGCCGTACCAATGTCGGCGGGGGCTGAACCATAAGGCGACTGGTCGCCCGTGTTGGTGCCGCTTGAGGTACCCGAGAACGTGCCGCTCTGGGTTGCGAGAGTCCCGAGCCCGAGCGTGGTTTGTTGGGCCGCGGCGCTCGCATCATCCATCAGCGCTAGGCCCGCGGCGGTCGCTACGCTGGTGTCGATGCTCCAGACTGACCCGGAGCTCGACACCACGATATCGCCCTTGTCGCCGTCGGTGACTGCACCGCCACCGCCACCGCCACCGCCACCCGACGCATTGATGGCGCCGATCACGGCAGCGATTGTGCTGCCACTGCTCCAGGTGGTCAGGCCTGTTGTGGCAGTTGTCCCCATCACGAGATCGGTCGCATCGTCGACCGCGGGCAGCGTCGCCATGGCCATGTAGTTTGCGAGCAGCACGCGAAGGTTTGCAGTTGTCGTGTTAGGGACAAGGATCTTCTGGCCGTGCAGGTTTAAGTCAGGCGAGACGACCTTGACCACTGCGCCCTGGGTGAAGCTGATACCGATGCCGCCCTGGGGGTTGATGATGCGGCCGCTGCCGTCCGTTTTAGCGGCCACAGGACGCTGATGGATGATTGAGTTGTTGACGGTCTGAGGCGCAACCGCGACGAAATCGATCTTGACCCCCGAGACGGCTTGGCCGTCAGGGCCGAGGATTGTGTCGGTGACCAGACAGGTGGCCGCAAGAGCTGTAGAGCTCGCGAAGGTAGCGAGTGCTACGACGAGGGAGCGGAGCATTAGTTGTCACCTTCCTGTTCGACCATCTGTGTTGGTTGGCGTAGATCTGGCTGCTGTTGGGCGTCGGTGCTCATCTCGTCAACACCCTTCAGGCCGAGCGTCGATAACGCGCTTGCAGCCGCACGGATCGCGGCCTCCGTGATAGGCTTGCCGGTCTTGCCGTCGAGGATAAGATTTAGCGCCTTGTTAGTGGCCTCGATCCCCTCGCGCGTGCTGATCGCTTCAGCGGCCACAGCCGCGTTGCCGGTGATGGCCTCGAGGTGGCGCCGAATAAGCTGCAGCGCTGCCGCGGTGTAGCCGTTGCCAGACGCAAGCTTGTCGAGTGCTCCGCCGCCGAGCTCGGCGAACGCGTCAGCGATTTGTGGTTGCGTCGTTGAGCCCCTGATGTTCGGACCGAAGCCAACACGCTGCATTAGGTCGCCCATCCGACTCAGACCAAGCAGCGCCCTTGAATCGCCATGAAACGCTGCCTGGAGCTTCGGGCCGTATCCCCTGGCGCTAAACAGGCGCAGAATAATGCCGGGCTGTACGCGGTCGATGCCCGCTGCGCCTGACGCGGCAGACGTCGCGGTGGGCTTACCGCCCTCTACGAGCACCTCCTCAAGCATTTGAGCGCGGAGGTTTGCCGCGTCAGCGGGGGATTGCTTGGCGAGCACCTCGAAGACGCTTCGGATTTGTCCTGGCTCGGAGTTTAAAAGCCGGCGCGGAATGCTCCCGACAGCATCGCCATCGGCAACCGTGAGCATTCGCTCGATGGTATTGGTGACCACCTCCGCGTGAGCTTCGGTGCCCCTGCGCCACGCGGCATTGGCCTGGCGCCAAAGGGCTGCAGCCCCGGCGCTCGCTGTTGCCTCGGCGCCGTCAAACGACGCGTCGATCGTTTGGAGCAGACGACCGGCTATCGCTTCCTCGGTTTTCTTCGGCACGGCGTTACCGAGTAGCGACTCTTTGCCGTGCGTAATCGAGAGGAGTTTTGAGCGGACAGAGTTGAGCTCCTGGAGGGACAACCCGCCGCCAGCGCCTGTGATTTCGAGTTTGCCGTAAAGGCTGCCAACCAGCCCTGTGATCTGATTCGGCTTCAGGTTGTAGTCTTGGATCTCCTTTTGGAACGCCGCACGGATCGGAGCGTAATCAACACCACCGCCAGCCTGCTCGGCTGCCTGGTAGAGCGGGCGAGCCACCGCGGAGCGCTTCAAGAGCAGCCCCTCTGCGTAATTCGACACGGCCTGGGCTGCTTGCTTTGCAACGCGCGGATCACCAATCAGCTTGGGGTTTGCGGCAATTCCCTCGACATACTTGTCCGCAATACGCGCGGCGGTCTCGAGCTGCGAAGTTTCAAATTTCTGGGCCTCGTCCATCGTTGCCGGATTCTGGCGGAGGCGGAGCTCGCGCAGCGCTTGTGCACGACTGCCAGAGGCTTGCGCCGGTGTGAGCGGGAGTTTCTCGCCCATCGCCTCCCATTCGGCTGCCAGCGCGCGCGACTTTTCGAGATTGGTCTGTACCGTGGCGTTGCTGGTGCCGATTGCGGACGGCTTCGCCGCATTCGAGGCAACGGTCTCCGCTGACTCTCGCGCCGCATCCTGAACGCGCGAGCGCACTCCGATCTTATCCAAAGCCCAACGCCCCGCTGCCCCAACACCCTTGGCGAGTCCGTACCCGAGCGCGCCAGCACCGGCGCCGACACCGGCGCCGATCGCTGTGTCCTTGGTTGCGCCGGCAATATCGCCTTGGGTTAGATCTGCGTTTGAGCTACCAAGTCCGGAAGCCGCGCCAATCTTTGCGCCAAGCAGCACAGTGCCGCCAAGCGTGCGTGCGCCACCCATTACGGGTGACGTTGCGATGCCGCCACCGATTTCGCCAGACAGATACGCACCGCCGTGCGCCTTCTGCGCGCGCTCGTTGGCTGCTCGAGCGGCGTCTCGTTCGATTCGGTAATCCTCCGCGAATGTCGGCGGATCCTGCTCGTCCGCGTGGTAGCCCATGACCTTGTTACCGATCGCCTGGACGACGCCCTGGGCCTCATCGCCAAAGCGCATCGTCGCGCCTTGGGCGACACCTCGGCCAAAAGCCTCGTCCGCAGCAGCGTCCGGCAGCACCTCGCCCTCGGGGGCCTCTACACCGGTCTGCTTGACGAGACGGTGTGACGCGCGCCAGTCGGCAGAGCCGACGGGCTTAAGCATGACGCGGTTTAGCGCTTCGCGTGGATCGAGTCCGTCTTCGCGGACCAGGCGCGCAAACTCTGCCCGTTGTTGCTCGGTCGGACCAGCCATTACTGACCGCCCTGGAGCAGCGAATCCATCAGCGCGTCGGTCTCGTTGCTGCGGTAGGTCGGCACAGGTTTGCCCTGGCCAGGCACACGGTAGCCTGCTTGATCAAAATTGCCCTTGCGGTCGCTAAGCTTGCGACGCAACTGCGCCCGCATGTTGTCAGCTTTGCGTTTTGCCGTGTCGGGCGAGTCGCCGGGCTGTGGCAGCATCCTTTTGTAGCGCTGTAGGTCGGTCTCAGTGAGCTTGCCGCCCTCGAGGATGGTGCCGATTGACTGCGCTGCGACGTCCGCGTTGTTTTGGTACTGCGACGTAGTCGTGTTCGGCACGAGCGACGTGAGCCGGGCGCCTAGCTGGTCGCCGGTGCCCTTGTTCGGGACGGTCGCGATATAGTCCTTCGTGAGCTGATCGACCGAGCCGATTGCAGTGTCGAGATCTGAGAGCTCGGCAACCGCCGCCGTTCCAAGTATCTTGCCGCCGACGCTGACATTCGTTGCGCCGGCCTTGCGCAGGCGAACCTTCCACGCGTCGAACGCCTGGCCCCAACCGCGTTGTCCTGGCGTCAGTCCCGACGTGCGCGCAAACTCGCGCTCGTCCTCGCTGAGCTTCGCGAGCGGATCTTCGGTGCCGGCCATGCGCTGGCCGATTGCGATCTGCTTTTCGGTGGGCAAAACCTGCGGGCCAGCTTGGCCTTCCGGCAGCCACGTCTGTGCCGACTCTTCGCCAGGCAGCGGGAAGTGATCGATTACGCCGCCTTGCACAAGCTGGTCGCGACGCTCGCGCACCATATCAGCGGCGCCCGGGTCGGCCTTCAGGGTGTCGGTCAGTAGACGTTGGGCGTTTTGTGTTGAGGCCGTGCGCTTGTCGCCGATCTCTTGAGTGGCCTTGGCCATATCCAACTGAGACTTCCGGACGCCAAGCTGCTGTTCTTGCATTTGCGACCACGCAACGGGGTCGGATCTTCGCGCGGCTTCAGCGTCATCGTTTTGCAACGCCTCGTTGAAGGCACGACGCTTGTCGCGAGCCTCGTACAGCGAGTCGAGCCGAAACCGATGCTCCTCGGCGGCTAACTTGTTTTGCTGCATGCCCTGGATCATCTGAAACGTCCGCGCCCAATCAACGGGCTGGATGCTGTCGCTCACAAGCCGCGTCATCACCGAGCTCCGTACAGCGACGCGAGGTCCAACCCCGGGACCTGCATTGGAGCAATCTCTGGCTCACCAACTTGCACGCTGTACTGCGGAGGCATCTGCGGTGCGCCCACGTCGACGCTGTATGCCGTCGGTGACCCCATCTCGACGTTGCCTTGCGGTGCCGGTTGGCGAGGCTCGCGCATGATGGCACGAAGGACCTGGAGCTGCTCAGGGCTTAAGCGCACAAGCGTGCCCGTATCAGAGCCGCGACGCTTCACTTCGTCCGCCATTACAGACCTGCCTTGTAGAGTGCCGGTAAATTCATCGACGGCGCCGCAGCCATCGGTTGCGCGAACTGGCCGCCAGCAAAGACGCCACGGTCGGCAGCCATCTTTTGTGCGGCGCTCATCGCTTGGCGGTCGCGAAAATCCTGGAGCAGCTGCATCGATTCAGGGGACAGCTGCGCATCCGGGTGGCCAGGGATGCCGCTCGCTGATGCGGGGACCCGCTGGTAGCTTTGATGGGGGGGCGCGGCGTTCTGTAAGTTGTTGTTGCCAGCCACCTGATGGCGCGGCGCAGCCGCTTGCCCGAACGCGTGCGCGGCCTGGTTGGCAGCGGGGCTGTACGCTGGAGCGGATGGCGCAGCCGCTTGCCCGAACGACGGCGCGTACATGCTGGCGAGATCGGTGCGGCGTTTCAGCATCATCATGGGTAGGCTCCGTAATTAAAGTTGCTCTGCAGCTGCATGCCGCCGCCAGCTGCGCCACCGGCGGCACCCGCTGCTGCGCCACCGCCCCTAAACGCGCCGCCGCCGTAGAGCATCGCGCCGAGTTGCATCGCTTGGTTTGCGGAGTTCGCAACAGCGGCCTGGTTCTGCCCTGCGTACGGGACCATGCTCGCGTTGTTTTGCATTGCAGCGCCCGTCATGCCGGCAGCCGCGTTGGCGCCGGCCATTGAGTTCTGGCCCATCTGCTGCGCCAAGCCCTGGTTTAAGTTCGCAAGGCTGCCGTAGTAGTCCTGCGTCATGCCGCCGAGCGCCGCGCCTGCTGTTGCTGCCTGGCTGCCGAGCTGCGAGCCTGTGTTGCCGTAGATGCTTGCGAGCTGTGATGCGCCCTGGCCGTAGATGTTTGCGCCAGCCTGGCCCGCGCCATACGCCATCTGGCCGGCCTGTGATGCGGCGTTGCCAAAAAGGCCTGCAACAGACTGGCCGTTCTGGTTTTGGATCCCGGCGGCAGCCTGGCCGGCGCCATACGCCATATTTCCGGCTTGCGATGCCGCGTTGCCGTAGAGCCCTGCAAGCTGGCTCTGCGCGCCTAGCGACTGCGCGTCGGCACCGGATGCCGCGCCGTACTCCGAAAGCCTGCGTTGGGCTGCGTTGTTGTACTCGTTCGATGCGAAATTCTGGCCGTACTCGACAAGTGCTTTCTGAGCCGCTCCGCCAAAGCGGCCACCCTGGGCAGCTTGCGCGGAGCGCAGAGCGGTCTCGCCTTGGTCAAAGCGAAACTGAAAGCCGGGGTCATTCTGCAGGTTGCCGTACAGACCACCTTGCTGGTCGAGCAGTGTACCGCTGCGATCGGTGCGACCACCGATGGCGTTGACTCCAGACTGGAGGCCGCTGTTGACCGCACCGATTCCTTGCGCCGCACCACCACCAAGGGACGACAGCGCGCCAGACTGGCCCTGACCGATAGCGCCAACGCCTGATTCCAGGCCGCTGTTGACCGCGTTGATGCCGTTCGTTGCACCACCGTAGAGCTGCTCAAGACCCGCACTCTGGCCTTGACCAATGGCGCCAGCCGCGAGCTGGCCCCCATTGGCGATATCCGCGCGCTGCTGGCCGTATCCCTGGGTCGCAAAGTCTGTCGCGCCGGCGTAGCCTTGGCCGAGCAAGCCCTGGGTGACCGGCATGGCGCCATACAGCATGCCGTTGGCGAGCTGGGCCGAGCCGGTTTGGTTGTCGATCTGCTGTTGGATAAGCGCGGCGTTTTGTTCCTGAGCGGCCTTCGCCTCATCCTTCTGCGCGTTATTCGCGTCCATCGTGGCGCCGATGCCGAGACCGAACACACCGCCTGCGGCCGCACCCAAACCAGACATCAACCAACTCATGAGACCCTCACAAAAAAGTAGACGCCCGCCATAACGGTCGCCATATTCGGAAGCGCGAACGTGGTGACGCCGTCACCGGCGCCGAAGGTTGTGCCGACGATCGCAAACAGCTGCGCATAGGTTGTGCGCGAGACGTTGGAGCCGTCGGCGAGAAGCTCGCCGGGGCGCGGCGCCGCGATGGTGGAGACACGAAAGTCGCCCGGTTGCGGCGCCGTCTTATCGACGACCGCAACAAGCGAGCGCAGCCATTCGAGGAAGCGATCGCTAAACGTAGCGTCACGCCCTGCTAGCGCCGAGAGGCGCTGATCGAAGACCTCGGTTCTCACAACCCCATCTCCAGACGCGCGCGAATGCTTTCCAGCGCGACGCGACCAGTGGAGAGGAATGTCAGCCTACGCGTGCGTCGGTGGAACGAGCCGCAACGGTGGAAGCGCTTGCGCTGGTCCGACATCGGGCGCGTGCCGTGCGAGTAAAACGTCACACCGCCGTCATCGCTGGTTTCGTACTCAACCGTGGGGACCGGAGTGAGATCGCCGAAATCGATTCCGTAGATAGCAGTTGCTGCGACAAGCTCGAGCTCGAACTCAAAGAGGCGATGACCGCCGCCGTCCTGGGGGGGCAGCACAATGGTGCGCGGGAGGCTAACGGCATTGCCGCCGACTGTCTCTCCAGTAAGAAACGTATCACCTGAGAGCCCCGACAGCCCCGACGTAAGCCCAGTGGTGCCTATGTAGTTTACGCCAACCCAGACCTGGTCGGTATGACTGATCGGATTTGTGAGATTGCCACCACCAACAATGTTGATCGAGCCAGCAAGGGCGGGAGTGAGGCGATGCCACGCGCCGTTGGTGATCGAGTAAACGAGCTGGCGCGTGCTCTGGTTTGTATGCGGCACGTAGAACGTCTGTCCGCGGTAGAAGTACGTGGTTCCGAACGATGAGTTTTTATTCAGCGCCCCCAGGTCGCGCTCAACCCAGTCGGACGAAATAAGCTGGGCCTGGTAGCCAACAAGGGCATAGACGCGACCGGCTTTGCCTACGAAATAGGCGACACCATCGACGTCTGCGACACACCCCATGACGCCGACCTTTTCAACGCCAGGCGACGAACGAACAAACGGGAACGCCGCGGCGCCTGCGTTGTACCAAAACTCTATGTGATCGCGCCCAAACAGCACGAGCTTCTGGCCAATCGACTTCACGTCGTAGAGCTCGTCAGGCATCGCGTCGAACGTGCTGTAGTTTAGAGCCCCCCACGTGGTCGCGTCATCGAGGTCGGAGACGTAAAACTCGTCGGTACCAGGTCGGATCGCTATAACGTACCCGTCCTGCGACGTGCAGCGGCCGAGTGTTTGGGGAGTCGTGACTGAGGTCACCGCTGACGTTGTCGCGACGTAGTGGCTGCCGGCGCCGTTGCACAAAAAGATCCGACCAGGGCCTGCGCCCGTCATGTACCAGAATCCCGAAGAAACGTTGCCAATGCTGATGGCCGAGTTTTGGCCGTCGAAGGCGTAAAGGGTCGCGTTGCGAACGTACCAAACCAGGCCGCTGTGGATGACGACACCGGTGATTTGACCAGAGCCCCCGGAGAGCGCCCCGGTGGGCATCAACGCGTTTTCAATATAAAACGGCCTCACCGATCCCGGCGGCGATTTCACGACCATCAGGTTCACGAGCTCGACGTCTGAGATAAACGGCGTGCGGGCCTCGCCAGCCGAGACACTGAGCGGCAACTCTGTGTAGTTGTCGCTCATCAGTAGTACGTCGCTCGAACCGGATCTTCGCCACGTCGACCGCTGTACTGACGGTTGAGATCAAACTCGGCACGCCGCTGCGCGCGCTCGAAATCAACGCGTCGCTCGAGCGAGAGGCCAAACGCCGGGCACAAATAAAACGCGACGTAATCGCGCAGCTGTTGCTGCGCCTCATCGGGAATGCTGCCGATATCAAACGGGGCGAGACTGATCTTCGATAGGCGCAGGTATGCGCGATCGATCTCAGCCTCCGCCAAAGACTGGTCCGCCGCTGCTGGCGTCTGCGAGGCAGCGACAACCGAGAGATACCTGAGCACCTCTGTGGCCAGCTGTGCCTTGGTCATATCCGCCATCGCAGACCCCCAAACGGATTACAGCTTGCGCGGACGACCCGGCCCGCGCTTCACGGCCACATCGAGCCTTGGAACGACGTTGCCAAAGTCGTCGACATCGGCGTCGTCATCATCGGACGCGAGCGCCTCGGGGGCCGCGACCCCTTCGACCTCTTCGAACGACGGCAAACAGCGCAGCTTGTGCGCAAGCTCTGGGCTGTCGACAAACACGACCTGCCCCGTCCAAAAAGTCTTGCCCCACAACGTACGACTGTCAGGACTCGGCACCGCAACAACCGTCGGCGGACCGCCCATCTGTGTGCGCCCATCCATCGTCAGCTCGGGCGCATTGGGGTTCTCGTGGACCAGCTCACCCGAGGCGTCGACGACTGCCTCGCCGTTTGCGCCGATTGAGGCAACGTTGCGGCCCTTTCGCAGAATGGTGGGATGATGCTCAAAAAACACATCGGTGCCGAGATAGCGAAACGAGCCAGGACCCTTTTTGTACCGTGCAACACGGCCCTTCCGGGACTTGTTTTCGTCGTCGCGATTAAGGATCGGACCTTGAGCGTAATAAATCATCATCCCACCTAATTCTGTTGGTTAGTCAGCGGCAGCGGACACGAAGACCGTGCCGGTGCCGATCTGGACGCTGTTGAACGAAGCCTTTGCGCAACCCCGAATCTCGGCAACGGCAACGCCGCGACGATTTTCGTAGTCGAACTCGTCCGTCTTAACTTTCATACGGTCGCCCCAGGCCAAAAACAGCGACTGCGCGCCGACCAAGAACGCAGCTTCGACCGGGGTCGTGCCGCTTGCGCCGACATTGCCGAGATGCGCGCCGCCACTTGCGACAGCGCGGTCAAGCTCGGGGACTTCCTTGCAGATCACATTGCCGATCTTAAGGTCATCAGCCGAGAAGATCGGGTTGTCATCGCCACGCATACCAGCGCTGGCCTGCACGGTTTCAAAGTTTGCAGACAGGTCCCGGAAAGGAAGCGAGCCCATGAGCAGGACAAACTGCTCCGAGCCTGCGCGCGAACCCTTCGACACCAACGGCCGCATGTTCGGCGACGCCG
>Ga0163151_10009116_pt1 | contig 10905 bp, 18 predicted proteins | sample OliLakLV19MP5IB2_FD_145596 | JGI IMG/M metagenome (GOLD analysis project Ga0163151, IMG submission 145596) | Freshwater microbial mat bacterial communities from Lake Vanda, McMurdo Dry Valleys, Antarctica - Oligotrophic Lake LV.19.MP5.IB-2 | ecosystem: Environmental > Aquatic > Freshwater >...
CGCTACCGATCCCGCTCCTACTCCAAATCCAACTCCCGCCACCGCTACAGCTCCAACTCCAAATCCCGCTACTGCTCACGCTCCCGCTCCCGCTCCCGCTACTGCTCACGCTCCCGCTCCAACTCCTTCTCCACTTCGGTTTTCGATATTGTGTTATTTGCATTTGCTCCTGCTCCAACTCCTGCCACCGCTACCGCTCCAACTCCCGCTCAAGCTACGGGCCCCGCTCCCGCTCACGCTACGGCGCCCGCTCCTGTTCCACTTCGGTTTTCGATTTTGTGTTATTTTCATTTTAATTTCATCCTTTGGTTAAATTCATAACGGGGTAATCCACCCGCTTTTCGTGTCGTATATTTTCATGTTTTTATTTTTCTGCTCGGTCACTTTCTTTTTAGGTGGCGTGAACAGAATTTTTTCAATCGGCCAGTCATAGGCAAGTCTCCCGCGAATACAGTCAGACTTAAGCCCTGTTCGTTTAGCCCATCCCGATATCGTGTCGGTAATCCCGTCATGAGTAATTAAATAAACTAGTCTGTTTCTCATACTCGCCTTAAGCTCTTTCTCACTTCCGTATGAAGTGCTCGTTCTGAAGGGGTACCGTAGCTCCTATCGTAATCGCACTTTCTGCCGCACGGTTTACAATACCTAGAATTGTGACGAAAGAATTCATACTCCTTCTTACACTTTTCACAGTGCCTTATTTTTTTTACCTCGCTACCCGCTTTCATTTTAAAAACCTATCCGATACGAACATGCTTCTAATTACAGTTGCCACATGAAACGACATAAATATAAATCCTAAAACTGTCAGCATAATATTTATTCCCACAAGTAAAAATAGTATGCTCATAATTTAACGCTCGCATTTAAAACTATGACGGGTTTTTCTTCTTCTTTTTTATCGCGTGCTGCTATTTTACGAACAGGCGTTTCCATAATTTCTTCTGGCGTCCATCCCCACTCGAAACGCGTTGCAATTGTTGAGCGGTGAACTTTTAGTTCGCGTGCCCACCCGGACAATCTTTTTGTAATGCCTTTATAGGTAAATGTCCTTTCCCCTGGTCTTGTTTCTGTTCTTTTTGTTTCACCCATGTTTCCCCCTTTTTAAACTCGTGCGCGTCCCAAATATTGCAGATATAAACTGTGCCGCTTGACGTTGCTACTATGGCTATAATCAACTTCGCACATTTCATTAGTCCTTTTTTGCTAAATCCATAAAATCTTTAATCACTATAAAAAACATAATTGGCGTGATGATTAGCGCAAAAAATAGGGACACAATAAATATTGCGGCTCCTTTTATCATTTCAAACATTTTGAGCCTTCTGGAATTATTACTTCATGCAAGTAGGGCGTGGTTCCTCTGCATTTATACACATGAAGTTTTCCTGGGCCGTAGACTGTCCACAACTTTCTTTTTATCCGGTAGTCGGTCGTTTCAAATCCTTTTGCCTCGTACCATTCACTTTCTTTTGTGAGGGTGTTTAGGATTTTAAAATCTGGAATCATACAGATTCTAGCGTCCGTTAAATACACATGGTCTTGTACTTGGATATTTGAAATCTCGCCTGCTTTTTCTATTAACTTTAAAAGTTGAAATAGTCCGGCTTCGCATTTTGATGCGAAAGAATATCCTCCATAATCGCTTTTAATGGCTTTATACTTATGCCAAATTGTTTTCATTAACCGGTTTTCCTGTTTAAGAATACAATCCGCTTATTTTTCATTTCTTTTAGTGCTTCCGCCCTGACTATTTTCTCCATTTGCTGAATCGTCATGTACTCACTCATGTCGCATCCCGCTTCTTCAAATTTCTCATGCTCGGCTTGCGTACAGATAACGGGCTGTCTTTCGCCGCCCTGTTCATGTAGGCATTTTGAAAGGTGCCGCCTTACTTCTATCGAATCTTTTTCTGAGTAGTGGCTATTCATCTTTTTCACCGTACGGTTTTTTATAGTTGGTTGATTTAATTCTCGGTGCCCGTCTCTCCGCGTTTTTCGCCCAGTGTGGCTTTTCGTGTTCTTCTAGTAGCGTTGGATCAGCGCCATGCTCTGCTTTTGCGATTATGTATTTACTTGAATAGCTGCCCCGTTTTGCGTCGAAACCAACTATTCCGACATAGGGCGTCGCTTCCGATGCTGTTCTGCTTTTTGCTAGGTGAAAATACATCGGGTTTTGTATGCTGCTTGGCAGGTCTTTTTTTGCCTCGTTTCCTACTCTTGAAATAATTAATACGTCAGTAGCTACGTCCGTTAGGGCGGCAGTTCCCCGAATGTCCTCAAGTGACGGAATTGATTTTTTTATATTAGCCCCTGCATCATTTTTTCTTAGTTGGGCTAGCACTACTACCGGCACTTCGACTTCGTCCTTGACCGCTTTAATGCCGTGTATAGCGGTTTTAAGGGCCTCATTTTCATCGCCCGTGAGAAATAGATGGTGAAGGTGGTCTAGGATGATTAAATCCGGCTTATCCTCAACGTGCGCCAATTGTGATACCGCGTCACGAAACATAGATGGCGTAAATATTCTCTGTGAGTATTTAACTTTCAGTGTGGCGGTATCGATGTTTAATTGTTTCTGTGCGATGTCCTCGATACTCTCCCAATCGCGTTCAAGTCCGAGGTGAAGCCACTCCCTGTATCTCGGCATTTTAAATTCTGGGTAATTGTTTTTAGCAAGTCTTAGAATTTCATAATAAAGCATCCTTCTTTCTATTTCGTGCCTCTCTGCCTCTAAAGCAAAGTAGTATACGTTTTTGTGTTTTTTTGCCGCGTATGCTGCTAGCTGCACCCCAAAAAATGTTTTTCCCACCCCCGTTTTAGCAGCCACGAGAACCATATTTTCCTGGTTTAAGCCACCAGCCAAACAGTCATCTAGCCACGCATTACCTGTCTCAAAAACAGATTCAGCGATTAGGTGCCTGTGTATTTTTTCGTTATTCATAAATCACCACCCGCATCACATTCCCACTCGTTCTTTTCTTTTTTATGGTTTATAGCGCCATACATTCCCTCCAAAACTTTTATGTGTGTGTCTGGTTTCAGTAAAAAATCAAAACTTGCCATCCATCCACGATCGTTTTTTCCGACACAAAAATCACTAGCGGCGATGCGCTCGATCACGTCTTTCCAGTAATTAGGATCAGAATTTTCTTTTATCCGCGCTCCAGCCAATAATTTTCTTTTGTCGCTTAACGCAAGTGCTTTCGGAAGCGCGTCACAATTGCTATTCCAAAGTTTTAAAAAACAAAGGGGGGAAAAACTTGTTTTGACTCTCTCTTCTTTCTTATCTGATCTTATCTTATCTAGTGCACGTGTTTCGGGCGTTTCGTGCGCGCAATCCGTACGGATTTCAGAAATCCACTGTAATTTTACAAACTTGCTGATGCCACTAATCACATCAGATCTCCTAATTCCGGCATTTTGTGAAAACCAATCTGTATTTATCGTAATTACGTTTTTTCGGGCCTTTCCACACAAACTTATTAGCCCAATCCAACAAACTTTCTCGGCACTTGTTAGGGTATTAAATTCAAGGCATCGCCACATTTCAACGTCAAGTTTTGTCCACCAGGGCGAGTTAATATCTTTTCTGGCGAAGTATTTATCGTATTTTGTAAAAGAAATGACTATTTCGTCCACAGGTTAACTCCAAATCCTTCGTTGTAAAATTATGATTGAGAAAATCACCGTGAAAACGCCGAGCATGAGCATGAAATCACTCACCGGCTTAGTCCGCTTAAAGAAAAAAAATGGCGGAGAGAAGAACTTTCGTCCTTACCCTTTACCTGCCCCCCGCCATTACTTAGGAACGTTTTGAAAAATTTTCTGTTAGCTCGCTTGCGTCTAAAACTTGCAGATAATAAAAAAGGGACTGAACACCAAGACACTACCCCCGATGATTCAGCCCCTACCCTAGAATAAAACTTGTGTCGAAAATAAAATAATTTGAAGAATTGTTTTTTTAGCGGTGAGACGTCCAGTTTTGCAAGCTGGGGGTTAGGGGTTCGATGCCCCTCGCCTCCACAAAAAAAGGAGACACAAGCAGGTGTTTGATAATTAAATATATTTTTGAATATTGAAGTTTTCAATGTCTCCTCAATTGTTTTCGCGAGGTCTATGTCACTCGATTGTTTCGCAACTGTCAACTACGTCACAGCCCGCAAGCATTGAGGGGACTTTCAAACCATCAACCTTAAAAATTAACAATATTCAACAATATTCAATATTTACCCACACCTAAAAAAGTAGTTGACTTACTTTACGCACCGTGTTATATTTAATTATAGATAGGAAATCATTCTTATTACTGATGCCACGGAGTAAACATGAACAAGATTATTAGCCTTCACAAAAACACAGAGCCGGACTGTAGCGAGTGTAACGATACTGGCGAGATTAAATATACCAACGCTAAAGGCAAAGATTGCGTAGATACCTGTCAAGAGTGCTGTCCCCACGAAGATCATGATCACTTTATTTGTATTAATTGTGGACATGAGGGCGAGCCATCTGACTATTTTGATGAAGACGCGGGGCAAGACCGATGAAAATAATTAATCTCGCACAGGGTACGCAAGAATGGCTCAACTACCGCTTAGACAAAATAGGAGGAAGCGATGCCCCGACTGTAATGGAAGCAAATGAATATTCTACCCCGTTAAAACTTTGGACAGGAAAAGTTAACCGCGTGATAGACACGTATCAGAACGTTGCTATGAAACACGGGCACGACACTGAGCCGGTCGCACGCGCTATTTATGAAAAAGAACGCGGGCTAGAAATGCCAAGCATCGTGGGCGAACATGAAAAACATAATTTTTTAAGTGCGTCTTTAGACGGTATGAATGCGAAACTAGGGCTTGAAATTAAATGCCCTTTCGGGCCAAAAACACACAATATCGCTATGCAGGGGCAAATTCCCGCGCGCCACTACTGGCAATTAGTTCATAACATGCATGTCGCTGATTTACAGTCGATGGACTATATGTCTTACTTTCAAGGTAGCCATATAATTATTCGTCTTGAGCGTGCGCTTAAACCAGAAAAAGAATTACTCAAAAAGGAAATTGAGTTTTGGGAAATGGTGCAGAGCAAAACAGCGCCCGAGCCTTCGGATAAGGACTATAGAATTGTGACTGATCCGGCTATCGTGATGATTGCCGAAAAGTTTAAAGAAAATAAAATGACACTAGACAGAATAGACGCTGAACAATCAGAATTAAAAAAGCTATTGTCTGCACATACGAGCGGCGAACCTGTTTTAGTGGGCGGCGTTGCAATTCAAGTCATCACCAGAAAAGGCAACGTGAATTATAAAGCGGTTCCAGAACTACAAGGACTAGATTTAGATAAGTACAGAGCTAAAGCAACTACATATGTCGATGTGAGATTAAAAAGGGGAAAAGAATGAATCAATTAACTGCCACAAACGCGAAAGCGAAAAAACTTGAACTAGTTTTAATCGGGGGGGACTTAAGTTCCCTCACGCCTGATGAAAAAGTCAGCTATAACAATTCAGTGTGTGCATCTGTCGGGCTAAACCCGCTGACACGCCCTTTTGAATTCATACGATTGAATGGCAAGGAAGTGCTCTATGCGAAACGTGATGCGACAGACCAGTTAAGAAAAGTTCATGCGGTTTCTATTAAAATTACCGCGCGTGAAATCTTAGAGGGCATTTATGTCGTTACTGCACTAGCGAAAGATTCGACAGGGCGTGAGGACGAATCAACCGGTGCTGTTTCAATTGATGGATTGAAGGGCGAGGCTCGAGCGAATGCGATGCTGAAAGCGGAAACGAAAGCAAAGAGACGTGTGACGCTTTCTATTTGTGGATTAGGTTTGCTTGATGAGACCGAGATTGATTCTATTCCGGCCCAATCGAAACAATTTGTAGCGCAGCCACAAGTGACGGCGGCACCAGGTGCTAAAATCGAAGCTGATCCAGGGGATTACGTAATTCCATTTGGGAAAAAGCATAAAGGAAAAAAGCTTCGCGATATCAAACAAGATGAGCTAATCAGTTTTTGCGAATGGTTGAGAAACCAAAAAAATACCGAAAAGGGATTAAGCACAGACGGGGCACAAATGCTTGATGCTGCCGATGACTATTTGTGGGGGTTAATTAAACACTAAACATGAAGAATTAATCAGTTTTCTAGCGTGGCAGTTAGAGTGTGTGGCCCCGGTGATAATTAGTTTCATCGGGGCCATTTTATAATACTGCGCACTATTTGGCTCAGAATCAAAAAAGTGGTATTACGTTGGGAAAATTTGAACTACCATTTTAAAAAAAGGAAAATATGAAATACTTAATTATGTTTTTAATAGGTGCGGTTTTACGTGGTGCCGAAATTCCTACACAAGAGACCGTAAAAATTAGTAAGCAGACGCAAATTGTTAGCTATGATCCTAAAACAGATAAATTAAATTTAATTAGCCCCGGATCCTGGGAGGATGCATCCTACGCAATTTTGGAACTTGTTAAACAATGCGAATCGCGAGTTGCATCTATGAATAAAACAGCTCCTGAAATTAAGAGAGAATTAAAAAAATAAAATACGCTTTTTGGTTTTGTAGGCTTCACCACACAAACCGACATTTAGGACATTCGTTTTTAGTGCCGTCTAACGCGCTTTCGTCTATGTCCTTATTACATTCTGGTATTTCACCGAAATAAGATTGCTCGAACAGCGGAAGGTCTATTCCAGGTAATTCAATATTCAAAATCTCTTTTGGTGTAATATAATGCTTTATCATTAGGGCATATAAGCCCTCGTCTTCTGGATTTCCATACATCCCTGCACCTGCGAGACATCTTAAAACGGCATCGCGTTCGTTAGACGCATCTACATAATTGACCGGAATTCCTTTGATCGTGAATTTCTCAGAAGCCATCATTTCTTTAACGACACGGTAGCGTTGTGTTCCGTCTAGAATACAAAGTTTCTCGCCGTCATCCCATACGTGCATGGCGAATGAGTAGCCGTGATCTACTATTTCATTTCTTAGTTTTTTGTAGTTCTCTTTCGAGAGGGATTTTAAATCATCTTGAATGACGTGAAGTCTTGAAATGTGGACTAAATCAGCAGCGCGAACGACAATTTTAATTTCAGGCATTATTTTTCTCCGATGACGTAATTACTGGCAGGTAGACGAAAGGTATCTAAAATGAGATATGCTTTCAATGGTGAATAATATTTACGTTAGATTTAAGAGTGAGCCGAATTTTCTGATTCTAATTCTCATTCTACTTATTTCCTCCTGGCACTATCGCGGTGTGTATGACGCCTATCAATGGAGCACTGGCCTAAGTATTTTAGCCCTCGTTTTAATCTGGTCTATTAATAGCGTTTCTATAATTCTTTTTCTTTCTTATTTTGTAATCGGCGGGATTCAAATTGCAAAAAACGCTGACTTCTTTTTAAGGCTCCCCACTTTAGATCACGAACCATGGCCTACATTTGCGCTAGGGTTATATGCATCAATTTCATGCATGCTTATCGGCGGATTCTCGATTTTAAAATCAAAAACCTATAAGGACATTCTCCCCGGCGCGCTTAAGCACTTCACACTAATTAACGCATGGTATGTAATCATAGGTGCTGCGTTTGAATTCGGAAGGCTGACAGAGGGCGTGGGCATATCCGGTTTTATCGCTTATGCAAGTTTGAATGGTTCTCTCATAGTCGCGGGCCTTCCTTTCGTCGATAAAAAGCCTCAGCAGTTATTTGTGTGTATCATGGCTGTACTTCTTTCAAAATCGTCTATTCCTTTCGGAATGCTCGCTATCTGGGCTGCACTTGAAATAATTTCTTTAAATAAGATTAAATTAAAGACGCTGGCTTTTTCTGTAACGGGAGGAATTGTCGCGCTTACACTAGGGTTTTTTACTGTGGGAAATACTCTTTTTGATAGCGCCAATAGGTTTTACTTCTATCGAATACTACTTCGTCAGTGGAGAAAAGACGGGCTATTCTTTTTCGGCAATGGCTTTGGAACATTCACAAGTTTTGCCCGTGAAGTACAGATTCATGATAATTTTATGGTAAATAAGGATTCAATGCATCTTTTATGGAATGCGCATAGTGACTGGCTGCAGATATTAATTGAAGGTGGATTCTTTTCAATTTTCTGTGCTGGAATATTCGCTCTATTTTCTATGTACAATTTGTATAAACTTCAAATGAAACCGCAATTGATTAGTCTTATTCTAATTATGTCGTGTATGCTTTTTAGCTCGCCGCTTAGGTATTTTCCATCAGCTCTATTTGCAGGGTTAATACTTTTTTCTTGGTTTAATCAATCGGCTGAATTATCAAAGCCCGCCTGATCGACTATTAGTGGAAACGCAACAACGTTCGTTTTATCAGCGATAAATGCCGTAACTTTAAATTTAGTGTATTCAAATCTTGGAACGGCATTGTAAACATAACCACAACAGTGAGCCACTAGAACAACGCTACCGTGCAGAACTTTCCATGTAATGTAATTAATACAAAGCGGGCACTTAGCGTAAAGCACTTCACGGGCAAGCCACAATTCATAGTGCTTGCCGCTAATAGGCCTCATGATTTATCGAACTCCATTGTGCCCTATTGAAAAATGGTTTCCATCAGGCTTTTGAAACCTTCCGCCCCAACAACACTCATAGTCATCCGTGGAGAGGCTTTCCCACCACTCGCCCGCATCGTGGTATGCATCGCTATCTGTCAGAAAGTGCCCGTCTTTAAACAGGTTCAAATCGGCGGCAAGTTTCATTTGGTGAAGGCTGTTTCTGATTCCCTTACCTTGTGCCGCGTATAGAAGTGCCGTTTCTTCTGGCCTATAAGTTTCTCCAAGCGTGACTTCATATCCAATTGTTATGCAGTAAAGGATAAGGCGCGCGTACAAGTCGGAGAACTTTTTTTGTTTCTGAATGAGATTCATCAAGTCACCCCATTTGAAATATAGCTACGGTTTCTTTAAATCGGTTTCGCACGCAACACCGCTTCCACTTTTGCATCTGGCTGCTGCGCGTTTTCTTGCTGCTACTTTTTCTGGTTTCGTCGCCGCGCCCGATAGTTCGGTAAGCAAGTCTTTAATAATTGCCATCACCCATTCAGGAAGGGTTGGAAACGCCTTAAGTAACCACTCAGGGCCGTATTTAAGTGCGAGCGAAACTATGATCTGAACATACCATGGAAGTGATGTCATATTTTTGGATCTCCTTTTTTACGGTTGTTTACAAACTTTTTTCCATAGCGGCTCGTTAAGTTTTGGAAAGACATAGCTTTTACAAACCCACTCGACGCCCATTGCAATGGGGCCGCAGACAAATCCGCCGCCCGCTGCCTGACACGCGCCCCAGCTTACCCAATAAGCCGAACATGGACCAAGACCGCGAATGGAAACGTCCCCGTCGTGAACTAGATGAAGGAAGTATTCCGATTCATCGACATTATCGTAACAGCCCAAAACTACTTTCGGTGTTTCGTTAAATGTTCGAATGTCAGAAAGCCGCAAAGAATAGACGAGGTCTTTTCCAAGTAAAAAAGTGAGCTTTTCCATCTGTTCTTTTAACCACAAGGAAAGTGCGCCGTGTTCTCCGATGTGGCGAGTATCGTCTGAAATCATCATCATGTATCTGAATTGATACGCTTCACTCCATTCCTTCCACATGATGTCAGCTTCTTTTACGTGCCCTTCTTTTTTAAGAGTAGAAACGGCAAGGCGAAAAAGATTGTCGAGGCCAATATGCGCTTTTTCTCTTAACTTTCCTTTTTCTACTTCTCGTCCAAATTCCCGCGCCATCCTTTTAGTTCTGACACTAATTTCAGGTTTTTCGCTAGATGCGAACATAGGAATGCTAGTGATGATTAGAATTAAACAGATTATATTTTTCATATTAAGCCACCAGCTGTTTTACATCGTTTACAATTTGTTTTGCTTCGTTATATACGGCAATGACGTGAAGAACTACATCGATAGACTTTTCAAGGGCAAGTGCGCCTTTTTCGATTTTCGCTTCTAGTTCTTTATTCGAAAGAACTAACTTGTCTTGAAATAGTTTATCTAGTTCTTTACGTCTTTCCGGAGTGCATGCGGCAAGTTCCGCAAGTAACTCTTCTTTTTTAATTGTGCCCAAACTTGCGACTTCATCGGAAAGAGCGACAAGATGCCAAATGCCTTCTTTATTTACAACTTTTGTAACCACATTGATTACTTCGGCAGCCGCATCGACTAATTTTTCTAGATTACTCATATGAATCTCCTTTTATTTTTTTATTACTTTGCTTTTTTGTCTACTGAACTAGCACCTGATGGAACCCCAGCAGATACGTCTTTTACCGCATAGCTTTTTGTAAGCCCTACAGTGCTTACAGAAGTTGTAAATGGGACTTGTTCGTTAGCTGTGCTTCCTTGATTTTGATTCGACATTTTGGATCTCCTTTTTATGGTTAATATTTTTTTGCAATTTCGGAACTATTTTCTGATGAATCTTTTGCCACTGCTTTGGCTCTGCTATTCTGAATCATGTTTCTTTCAGCTATTTCAAAATAATGAACCAACCCCAAAAAGTATGGCGTGTCTGCGATTAACCTAGTGGTACTTGCAGCACTTAACGGGCCCTCTTTTTCTATTGTGGTTTTTAGTTCTTTTGCTATCTGTTTTACTTCGTTAGGCACTGACATTCTGCCAGCACCACCGCCAGGAACTTTAAATACTTCTCCCGATAATCTAGAAAGTACATCAGGTCTATCTAGCATTTTCCCCACAAAACCAGTAATTTTATCGGACGTTCCCACTGCTAAAGAATGCATTCTCGGCGAGCTTGCGGCTGTTCCCGCTGCTTTTCCCAATCTGCTTCCGATGGCTACGCCGCCCACCGCGCCCGCACCTCCGAAAACTGATCCGATCACGC
>Ga0163151_10009118_pt1 | contig 10902 bp, 7 predicted proteins | sample OliLakLV19MP5IB2_FD_145596 | JGI IMG/M metagenome (GOLD analysis project Ga0163151, IMG submission 145596) | Freshwater microbial mat bacterial communities from Lake Vanda, McMurdo Dry Valleys, Antarctica - Oligotrophic Lake LV.19.MP5.IB-2 | ecosystem: Environmental > Aquatic > Freshwater > Lake...
AGTCATGACCGCTGTTAATTGCATTGGCGCAAGGCTGATGTATGCGTGATTGATTGATTTCGTCCACAATTCTCGTCGGCACCGGCGCTGACGAATTGATGTCGTCTGTTCGTTCAATGTTTGTCATAAGGTTTACGCTCGCGGGTTAACGCAATGAACTTACAGTCCAATTCCGGCAACTAGCTGGCATATGCAAATCAATCGCGTTGCAGCACGAACGGCTCACGGTCCGCCGTTACAGAGCCCCTCCCGTCCAGCAGGGGGCAGCGCTGGAGAGGTCTTCGTCGATTTCCTATCCATCCCCACCCAAGTACAATAGACTCATGATGAAGTTTGAGGCTTTGCGAATTTGCGGCTACCAAGTCCTATGTCAATTGAAGACCTCGAGCGGAAGAACGGATTCCGCAGATATCCTAGTTCGCGGGAAATACGACCATTAGGGCTGCTCGCTTTCCTCGTGTTTACGGTGTGGGGGCTGCTTTTCCTAGGCCTGTTTTTCTTGATTCCGGTCGCCTTGTTTCTCGCCGGATGCCGGTACAACACGCAAATAGGCAGACAAATCGAACAATTACAGAAGCTGCGATTAGCAGCGTCTCCACCAGTAATCGCATCACCACTGCTCGCTGGCGCACAGCGTGTTACCTTCTTTGGCAAGAACAAGATAGCCGTTGCGGTAGATTCCTTCATGGTGCCAAACTCTCCAGCCACGGATTGGTTTAGCTCAATGGCACTCTCGCTAGATAGAGAAATTCAGGCAGTGCTAACAACCGGTGGACCTCCAGCGCACGATAGACGCCGACCCCAGCTGTACAGAATCATCATGGCAGAACTGAAGGAACGGGAAAGCGCACAGGAAGTCGCTGATGCAATGAAGCGAAGTATAGAAGATTTCGGCATCACAGCATTACCGGTAGACGCAGCATTGTTTGCCGCGACAGCGGGGCATAATTGCTGGTACGCCCACGGCTATGCGTCATATTTGAGAATGGATATGCCACTTCCTGCATTGCTAAAGCCTGTAAGAGACTCTCTGGACTTCGAAAGACACGAGGATTTGGCAAACTACGATTGCACGGCCATTGTTTCGGTGCGCCCAGGCCCCCTCCACGAGTCAGGCAAAACGATTGAAGTGGGACTCGATTTGGTAATGTTTGCTCCTGGCAGAGCATGGTTGTCCTTGTGTGAAAAGCATTTCCTGAAACGTCCGCGACTGAAGATGAATCCATCCAAGATGCTCTATTCGAATGCCAACATCAAAGTGATTCGTCGTGGCAAACTCAAAATTGGGGCAGCTTTTGTAGTACCGCCCCTGAATCCGATGCACATGTTCTTGTGCATTCCACCGGCTCCCAGGTTGTCTTCTGAGGACCCCGATGAGCTTTCCATGCTGAAAAACGAACCGAATTGATGAACCCTGGAGAGCGCCGCAGTCCCGACGGCTTTGGATTGTAGACGGTGGCGCCAGGCCACCCGGGCAGCGCATGGTGTTGCCCCGACAGCTGCCGTCGCACAGTTAGTAACGACCACTAAGAGAAATTCAGATTAACAATAGCCCGGGTTGCCGGATTCGGGCGACGAGGTGACCGAGTAATCGTGGCTCATCCGCTATGATGAGCTCACTGCCTTACGGAATCCTTGTCATGAATACAAGACGCAAGCTCGCCCTGGCGCTAACCCTCGGTACGCTGCTTTTACAGTGCATGTTCATTCCCGAAATCGCGCTGGGTCAAGAGGCCGCGGTGGCGCCGGCCGTGACACCGGTGACAACCACTCAGCCACAAGATCACGTTGTCACAGGTACCCAGGTCTTGAATGCCAGCGACCTGGCAGCGATCTCCAACTTGACTGTGCAAAATGGGTCGACTTTAATCCTCGACTTCGGTTCAGGCGGGGGCAACGGAACCGTGCCCGGGACCATCAGTAACGGCGGCACCATCTACGCAGTTTCGTCCGTCGCGAACGTCACTGCCGCCACCATCAACGCTAACCAGTTCAATAACCAGACAAGCGCAATCTTCACCTCCGTATTGCCGCAAGGCGGTCTCAGCGGATTCGCAAATCTGGTGACAAACTTTGGCTTGAACTTTAACGTCAACAGCTTTGTGAACAGTGGCTTGATTGAAAGTGCCGGCAATTTGAATGTCACTGCCGTAAACAACTTCGTCAACGCCGGCACGATGACAAGCGCGGGCAACATTACCGCGCTAGCTTCTTCTGCCGCGATCGTCAACTCCGGCGTTATGCAAGCGGTTCAAAACATCAACCTAACTTCCGGTATCGGCTCAATAATCAATAGTGGCACCATCACCGCCGCCATGGGCAATATCAATATCAACTCATTGATTCAGAACAATATTCTGAACAATGTGTCAGGGCTCCTTCAAGCAAGTAATGGCAGCATCAACATAGGCTCCGCTCAATCAGCATTGCAAAACATTTCCATCAATGATGGCGACTTCATTGCAAAAGAAATCAACCTAATCGCGCCGGGTGGTGAAATCAACGCCATGCTCGGCACGGTGAACGGCACGTTGAGTACAATAGCCGATATGGTGCACTTAGGTTCATCAACAGGTAATTTGACTCTTGGTGAAATTACTTGCACTGGCGATCCAACCTACTTCAATGATGCAGGTGATATCACAATTACTGGCAACATCTCGGTTGGTGAAGCCCTAGCGATCATTGCGAGCAACAACATTATCATTGATCCGAATGTTTCCATTACCGCGCAAGACATCAATGGTCAAGGTTTCCCTATCTACTTAGTGGCCGGGGCGCTTGTTACATCAGCATCGGTCCCGATATTAACTATCCCTGGCGCACCGCCTGTGCTTGGGAACGCGGTGTCCGACGTGACGATAAATGGCAACTCAACCGCTGGCGGAAACATTATCTTTTCTGGCAACAACACCATTTCCAGCAATTCCATTGGACCTTGCATAGGTTGCGCTGGCGCCGACACAACACTGGTTGCGTATACCGGTACAGTAGGTTTGGGCAATGGGCGTATTGATATGGTCGATGCCTCAAATTCTATTGACGCGAGCGGAGTTAGTGGTGGCGACAACGGCAATATCAACCTGATCGCAGGCGGAGCACAGGGTGGCGGTTCACTCGCGTCCATCACAGCAGGCACGCTGACGTCTAACGGCGGCAACGCAAGCACCGGCACCATCAATCTCTACGCGCTACCGCCGACCTCTACAGACCCCAACCCGATCGTATTTGGAACCGACGGCAGCATAAACAGCGCAAATGCATTCAGTTTTTTCCTTACCCTTGCGACCGACAGCAACATCATCACTACTGGCGCCATAACAGCGCCCAACGTGAATGCATTAGCGGTTGCCAGCTTCGTAGCGAACGCCAACATCAGTGGCGAAACCATTGCTTTGACAGTTTTTAGCCCAACACCCTCGACTTTCACGAACAACGCGTCGATCATCGCTACCGACGGAACGTTGTACATCTCATCTGCAAACATAGAGAACAACGGACTGCTGGCCTCAACATCACTCTTGAATGCAGCGTCGGTGCAGTTCCAAACGGACGGTGACCTGACAATCACTCAGGGCCTGGGAGCAAGTATTCAGGCCAACGGCCCCCCCTTAGCCGGCGACATAGCTTTCAGTACCGCCGGGGCAAATGCAATTAGCGTCAATGGTGGCAGCATCATCAGCGACTTCCTGGACATCACAGGAGCCCCTGGCTACGGCGTTAACCTCACCGCCAACGCAATTTCATCCGACATCAATATCAACGGAAATCCTTACGCCGGAGTTCAGATTAGTGCAGCCACAGGCAATCTATCGATCTGCGGCTCATGCTTGGATACCAGCAACAGTGGTGGCGGTAACGGCGGAAACGTAACCATCTCCGCGCCGACCGGCGGCATTACAATGCAAGGAGACATAATTACTGACGGATTCGGAGCCGGAAACCGCGCTGGAAACGTTTTCATCCAAGCAGGGCAGGGCTATCAACAATTCGGCGGGATTTCCGCCCAAGGTGTGGATGATGCAAGCGGCGGCAACGTCACAATCCTGACTCCGCAAGGAACAGCTGAAATAGAGAACTTCAGCGGTCCTGCCGTAAGAACCAGTGCAGACGGCCTTGCTGGGAATGGTGGCAATGTCACCGTTGTGGCGAATACACTGGCTCTCGCTGGTGACTTTACTTCAATCGATACGACCTCCTTTTCAGGACTCGCCGGAAACGTCACGTTGACACAGCTCAGCTCGGCCCCATTTGTCATCGGAGCCTGCGGCTGCACCAATATCGGAGGCGACATTGTGGCCATCGGCTTACTGTCCGGCGGCAAAGTAGCACTACAATCTGGTGGGAGCTTCGAAATCCAGCCACCAATAACGATCGCTGCATTCGGATTGTTTCAGGCCGGCTCGATCGCCTTCAGCAGTACCGCCCCAACCCTAAATGTCCACAACGACGGTTTCCTCGTTGCCGCAACCCCCTCACCGGACTCTAATTCTGGCGTGGTTGGATTTCAATCCTTCGGCAATCCAATAAATCTCACAGGGAGCGGTTTCATTGCGGCAGGGCAGTTCGTGGCATTCGGCAATCTTGATCCTGTGACACTTACACCATTCAACGCAACCATTCTGGATCCAACGACGGCATTCACTTACGGAAACATCTCTGCAATGCAGGGAGTTCCAATGCTGTTGAGAATCGCAGTCAGCAATCCACCAACTCCAATTCCGGTTCCCGTTCCAGCGCCAGTGATACCAGTTACGCCCACGCTTTCAGCATCCATTCCAACATTGGGCATCCAGCCTGGTCTCTACAATCCAATTATCCTGCAGACCGACCAACAGTCTCAACTTATCGGGCTCGCCGGTAAAGATGAGTTGCTAGCACTTCAAGGCTTCATTCGCCAATCAGCCGATTCGCCGGTATCGAACGGACGATTGATTATTGCCACCGAAGATGGTGTGGTCAATACCCAGTTCGGCGATCTTTTTATAAAAAATGGCGCAGTTGTTTACTTGATGGAAACGGCTGATGGTGCGACGATTTACAACCTCCACGACGATCACGAGGGCTCCGTGAACTTCGTTGCAGCAGGCAAGAGCATGAACATTCCAATCGGCGCATTTGTGATGTCCACGAATTCCGATGCCGGCTTCGACAATTTGAATCCCGCGAAATCATTAGCGATCCGTGGATTGACCCAATCACCACTGGGCGATGGAAAGATTATGCACGCCGGTGAATTCTCCCTGGCATCTGCCCTTACCAACATCGAACCACTCGCGGAACTACGCCATTCTGATGCCCCGAACGAGCGCAAAATCATCGCGCATATCATGCAAGACGCAGCGATCCTTATGACAATAACGGCCAAAAACGGCGTATACACCGCATCGAGCGAGTAATAGGGACGCGGATCGGCAGAAGGCGGTCTATAATCGGCATAGGGGCAGTCCTCACGGACTCCTCCCTGCCACACCACCGTGCATACGGGTCCGTACACGGCGATTCAGTGCAACTGAGGATGCCGGGCAAGTGAAGGTAATCCAAGAGCAGCAAAGTAGCGATTCGGAAGGGCAAGGCTCAAGGCAGGGTATCCAGGAAGATCATCGACGGTCATCCCGTCTATCCCTGGTGCGCCTTTGTTCTTTAGAACTGCTCTCAATGCTGTCTTCAGGTTTTCCCTGTCGAGTATTTCCTCCATCAGCCGTTCTGTCCCTTGGTCGCCGGTTTCGTTTTCCACCGTGAACGGTTCAGACCCTCGTGATAGCTCTTGCAGAGCTTCACTCTGCGCCTTTCTATCTGAGGACGGATTTTCCCGATTATTCTGCTGCTTTCCGTCCATGAGTACCTCGTCCGACTTCCTTGCACTGTTTGGACCTTCGGCATACAACTTCCACTGCTCACGTTACTCCGCGCTTGTCCGATGGTGTCGCTTAATATGTCCTCTGCTGACTTCTGCGATGCGATCAGTTACCTCTCGGCTTCTCAGTCGTTTACACGACACATCGCAGATCTCCCACGGTAAGTTTGATCACTTTCATCGCACACTTGCTGGATCTACGCCTATGAACCTTGATAGCTATGGACTTCGCCATCATTGGCTGGCTCGTCCGGCTCATACTCGCCTCATATCCAATTTCTGTTCGTCAAGTCGCGACTTTGCTCGGCGCTTCCTTCAGACCTGCCTCGCGGCTTTAGCCCTTGCGCTCCGCTACAGTTCACCGCTATCAGGTTCTGCGGGGACTTTCACCTCCAGTTATCAAACATGCATGGCACACCAAATCGGGAGGGGACAAGCCCCTCCCCTCTTACACGCACTTTCGAAGTGTCCACACGTTACCGGATCCGACGTCTTTTCGAAATCAAATGAAGATGGCTAAAAATCAATACGCGATACTCGACCATCTTTGCCTCGTGAATATCGATCTTCATGCCACCGTCACGGTCGGCGTTGAATGACCCTCTTTCGAGAGTTGGTTACTTGGGATTCTCACGTTCTGCATATTCGAGGAATCCCATTCGTTGATAGTACAACGATGTCACACTAAGGACAAGTGTGTTTTTGCACACAAAACTGACGCCGAGATTGGCGCCTATTGATGATTTTGGCAGTTTCGTGACACGGACATTTACAACTTGCGGTGAACACATCAGCATCTGGGACTGCTCGCACCACTAGTTCAAATGAGTAGCCTTATCAAGATAGCAGTGCGCCTTTTCTTGCATACCATGCACCACCAGGGCAACGCGGGCTACACGCCGAACATTACTCCCACTGAATAGTAGATAGTATCGATCGGAACTTCACAGAGTTGCTCTTCAGCAACGCTTCATGGTTTTCCGATTGAGAACCTGGTATCAAAGTACGTATCAAATATATGTGAACCAACTTGCCACCACTCACGGCGAAGGCGTGCGCCTCATGCTTGAAGAACGTCATGCACATTGAGCCTCCTTGAGCCGCCACACGCACATGTGCTTCCTGCTCAAACTCGCTCATGAGAAACTCTTTGTTGGCTAAGTGAGTCAGGTATGGCTTCCCTCGCTCAGCGCAATATCGCACGATCCACGGATTTTCAGATTTGCCGAGTTCAACAATCTGAGAAGCCGACAAAACACGGTCGCTTGTAGAGGCAAGCCCCCGCCCTACAAGCTGGGGAGCTGCGAAGATTTCCTTGATTGCCTTGGACACCGCGGCATCAAGAACGACCACGCCTAGCTCGTCACTTGCGTCTGAATATTTCACCGCTTTTCCAGGATCGACGCCGGCAGCCGAATTCACGTTCGCCTCCAAGTTACCTCCAGCCACAGTCACTTGCTTGACCGGAGTTCCTGGGAATTTGAGTAACTGGGCTTCGGCTTTCTCTGGCATTGCAAGAAATATCAGGACTAACAACAAGACAATGATTCTATGGGTTTTCAATCTATCAGGTTTCTTCAAGCGGGGTGATATTTTCGGAATTTTCGGACAGGATACAGGTGGCTTAAATTACATCATATCAATAGTGGTCCATTTAGGTTCTACAAATCACTCACAATTGGCTCACCAACCCAACACGCTTCTCCAATTAAACTGCAAGACACGCTAGAGCAGTTACTTGTCGGAGGAATGTAATCCATGATTGAACAGGCCGCGAGGGAAGCCACCGAGCTGTTATCTTTACCGGACTACAAACTAGACGACGAAAGATTCTTCACCAAACTGCAAGAATCGATTCCAATCTTGGGTAGAGACTGGAATTTTTATTTCTCCAACGTGATGATGTGCTCGAAAAAAGGACTGAAATACACTTTCGTCATTTGCACTCCCGCTGACGCCGATTACAAGCAAAAGGTATTTCAAGAGTGGCAAAAGCAACGGAACAACGAGCCATGCAACGCGAGCCTGGTGAATGCTCACATGACCAGCTTACTACCGGCTGAGCGGCACACTACTGTGCTCTGCAACTTCCTTCAGGATGCTATTTCTGACTTACTCTGGCAAGGAGATTACCAGTTCAGGTTAATGGGTCCGATAGTCGTTACGAAGAAACTGGATTTCGGTATTCCCTTTTACGAGGAGAATTCGCGGCATGGCACGAAACCGACGCCGGAAGAATGGCTGAGCCAAGTTCTCGGCGCACGCTACAATAACTGGGTTTTCTCCAGAAATTGACTAAAGAAGGTCTATCGAGGCGATCTTTGCAATTGCCAATTAGATCCAGGCATCCGAATCACTCGTCGACCACATTGCATTTCGGATCAAGTCCCCATGAGCTGAGAATCTCACGTTCGTCTTGTTGCGATTTCGCTTTCTTAAATTTGGCGTTCGATTGACCTTTCACTCGGCTTTCGCATTGGGCCCAAGTCTTGTGGCGCCGCACAACACCGCCGTGGTAGCTGAGATAAGAGGCCGGTCCACCGCTACTTTTGCTGCCACTGCTGCCACCGCTCGATGGTTTTCTTTCCGGCAAAGGCAAATTCTCTGGCAGTGCGTTCAGGTCAACATCGTAGTCGTCACTTGAGCCATTGTAGAGGGCGACAAACGTTCCCTTGGAATAACCAACGGCAATCTCATCGCATCGTTCGTTACCAGGAATTCCTTCGTGCCCACGCACGTGTCGCCAATCGACAACGTGTGGTTTCAACTGCGTGATTTGCCGCGCCAGCTCTTCCCACAAATCTCTATTCGCAACGTCTTTCCCTTCAGCGCTCTTCCAACCGCGTGACCGCCATCCCCATATCCACTGCGTAATGCCGCGTATCAGGTACGTCGAGTCCGTATGCAAAACGACGTTGGCCGGACCAACTACAAGCACTTCTCCGAGCGCTTCAATGGCAGCCATCATCTCCATGCGGTTGTTCGTGGTGGCACGTTCACCGCCACCTAGCTCACGTACCCTACCGTTCGGCATGGCGACGATGCTACCCCAGCCGCCTGGTCCCGGATTACCCGAACAAGCGCCATCGGTGAATATCACGAAGGATTGTGGATCAATTGTCATCAGAAAAATGCCATAAAAAGGGCGAGAACTGAGCATAATCCTACCATCAGCACGAGCTCAATTCCAGAAAGCGCTACTATCCACAGCTGAGGTCCGTTTAAAGCCTCCCGCCCCAACAGATTGGACAAGCGCTGGCTGGGGCATACATAGATGGCGAGCACAGGCATGATTCACCATGACACGACTTTCGACGCCCCTGTGGAACAGAACCAAACAATGCGCAGCGTTGGTTTCTCTATGCGCCGCGCTCTGTGTCCTTGCCCCAGGATTGGCCGAAGAGCCACATAAGACACCGCATGCGAAACCTGCCGTCGCTCAAGAGCGCGTAGATTTCGGACCTTATTTGGACAACATTCAAGCAAAGATCAAAAAGAACTGGCAGCCACCAGAGCGCAAAAACCCAACTCGCACGAGACTGCTTTTCAAAGTCCACCGAAACGGTGACATAAGCGGCATCAGAATAGAAAATTCTTCCGGTGTTGCCGCTGTGGACAAAGCAGCAATCGACGCGCTGACCGCAACATCTCCTGCTGACCCATTGCCGGCAGGCTCGCCCAGTTATGTTGACATAAGCTACGTGTTTGACCAGAACATGTACGGACAGGAGTCACCAAGGCGCTCGGTGCCAAAGGAACTAGTCGCGATTCAGGTGGCAAAAGCCAGAGCGTTAGTCAAACAAAACAAACTTTCCGAAGCGTTGGCTCAACTATTTGTAGTATCCGGTTCACCCGATCCTGAAATCACTTCAGCCCTTGTTGCCATCGCACAAAGAGCACAAACATCAGACTTCAAAACCGGCACAAAAATCATATTGCAGACTATCACAACGGATCCGCAGAACCTGCATCTGCACAAAGCACTGGCGACGGCTTTCGACCTAGCCAGAAAAGACTACCGGTCGGCTGAAACGCATAAGGAACTCGCGGAGACTTTCGATAGAGAAGGCGACCCTGACGCAGCTCTAGCTGCATACCAAGAAGCTTATAGGATCTCAGGAGATCCTAAGTTTGCCGATATCGTGCTTCAGACGAACTCGACGAAACAACCGCAGAATATGTTCGAACAATGGCAATCTCTCATGACAGCCGGAGCCAGTACCGCTAATCATCTGGGACTCGGTTATGCCTATGAGATGTGCCGGGACTATGATGCTGCCGAGCAAGAATACCGAAAGGCGTTGCAATTAGATCCTCAATCCGGAATCGTTAAGGCTAGATTGGCTGCTCTTCCGGACAAATCCAAGAGAGTGTCAACTCCGAAAAGAGCACATTCCGAATTGAGTTCAACGGCAAAATCGAAATTTCCGGCAACGCGGCTGGCGATGTTGAACAATGAGGGCGTTAGGTTCTTGTACAAGAATCAATTCGGAGCAGCGATCCAGAGGCTAGAAATTGCCTTGCATTTAGATCCAACCTACAGTTTCGCTCGCGATAATTTAGCAATTGCCTACAACAATTATGCATTGACTTGCCCGCCAAGAAAGGCTATCAAATTTTTCCACAGGGCAGCTTTCATAGACCCCAACAATAAGACGACCAAAGAAAATCTAGAAAAGGTTCTAATGGCGCTTGGAGTAAACCCAACTGACGCTCGCGTGCGGCTGAAGGTAGCTCAAGAGGCCGAACAGGAAAACGATTACATGGCCGCGGTGGTCGAGTATCGCGCAGCGCTTGCACTAAAGAACGATCCAGAAACACAAGCCAGATTGAAAGCAGCGCTAAAAATGACCGAAGTTAGATTGGTCCCACTTTCTGACAAGTTGCAAGTAAGCGTCGAGGAGACAGCAAAGCGTTCGGGAGTTACAATCAGCGCCCGCCAACAATCATCTAGATTAAACAACGATGGCGTAGCGTTAATGGACAAAGAACAATTTGCCGCGGCCATCAAAGCGTTTGAAACAGCGCTGAGCATGGATCCCACA
>Ga0163151_10009121_pt1 | contig 10900 bp, 9 predicted proteins | sample OliLakLV19MP5IB2_FD_145596 | JGI IMG/M metagenome (GOLD analysis project Ga0163151, IMG submission 145596) | Freshwater microbial mat bacterial communities from Lake Vanda, McMurdo Dry Valleys, Antarctica - Oligotrophic Lake LV.19.MP5.IB-2 | ecosystem: Environmental > Aquatic > Freshwater > Lake...
GCCGGGACTGGTGACGCTGCCGCGATTGAGGATGTGCACGGGGCGAGGTTCGAGCGATGGACGGAACGTGCCGGCCCGCGGAAAGTAAGCGGCTGCGGCATAGACCGCGCGCGGCTTGGGCAGCGCGGCGAACTTGTCATCCACCAGTTTCGCTTCGGCTTGGACGCGCTTCATGTCGGCGTAGGTCTGTTCGCCAACGAGAGCGTCGACGAGCTTTTGCTTAGCTGCGCGGTCGGCTGTTTGGCGAGCTTGCAACTTGGCTTTTTCCTCAGCTTCTGCAGGCGTCCTGGGCGTGCCCATGTGCGTAATGAGCAGGCTGGCGTCCTGAATGCGGTCGGTCAACGTGACGATTTCCGGAGATGTCGCGAACTCGACTTTGTCGAGCAATGGCTGCAAGCGCAGTTGCACTTCACGGCGTTCTTCGAGCAACGCTCTCCGTTCGGTATAAACCAAAGGATCATCGTCGAACGGACGATCGGCACGATCGACACCGGCGAAGACTGCTTGCAGCTTGTAGTAATCCTCTTGCGGAATCGGATCGAACTTGTGATCGTGACAGCGGGCGCAGTGCACGGTCATGCTGGTGAACGACGACATCACGGTGGCAACAATGTCGTCGCGATCGAGCAGTCGCGTGTTGTTCTTGTCGGTCGAGCCCTCTTTGAGTTCCTGGTGGCCAACGAAATCCCATGGGCCTGCGGCGAGGAATCCGGTGGCGGTGAGCGCTTGTGGATCTTCGGGAAACAGGATGTCGCCCGCGATCTGTTCGTCGACGAAGCGCTTGTAAGGCTTGTCGTTATTGAGCGCGGCGATCACCCAATCGCGATAGGGCCAGGCGTTGGCGCGCGGCTTGTCTTTGTCGTAACCGTGCGAATCGCCGTAGTGTGCGATGTCGAGCCAGTGACGAGCCCAGCGTTCACCATAGCGAGGCGAGGCGAGCAGGCGGTCGACGAGGTTCTCATACGCTTGAGGATCCGCATCGCGCGCGAAGGCTTCCACCTCTTCGAACGTTGGAGGCAGTCCGTGCAGGTCGAAAGTCAGCCGACGAATCAACACCCGCCGGTCCGCTTGCGGAGACGGCTTCAGTCCTCCGAGCTCGGCGGCGATGAACTTGTCGATGGTGCCTTTCGATGAACTCGGCAGTGGCCGCAGAGACCACCATAGTTCGCCTGGCCCGTCGTTCTTGGCTCCGGCAGCGACCCAGTTACGGATCAGCGTGACTTCCTCTGCCAGGAGAGGCGCGCCAGCTTTGGGCATGCGCGGTGGCGATCCAGAGACGGCGGCCGTGAGTAAGGGCGCCGCTTTGCGGAGACCTTCGTAGGTGGAGAGATTGACGGGTCCGCTGCGATGACAGCCTTCGCAGCGGGCCATGACCAGCGGTTGGATCTGTTTGCGATAGCTGACCTCGTCCGCCGCCTGCAGTTGCCAGGCGACGGCGAGGAAAAGTAGGTGAGCGTACGGCACCACCTACATTCTACTTGGGACCCGAATACATATCGGTGAGCCGGATAGAGCGATACTCAGCGACCGAAGTGTCGATGCGATAAAGGAGATCGCCGCCCGCCGTCATTTCAATCGAATAGCCCTGGAATGGTGGAATGTAGCCGATGTTGAAATGGAAGTTTCCGTTCGCGAGCTTTTGCGCCGATCCCAAGGCAAACGAGAAAGAACCGAGGTCGAAGTTGTGTACCAGCTTGGCGGTCAACGTGGATTCATCGATCTCGTAGGCTTGGCCTCGGCTGTTGATGTTCTCAATAAGTCCGGAGGCGGCGCGTGTGTTTCCATTGTCGAACAGCAAAATCGTTTTTTCATCGATGTAGTTGGAATCGTGTTGATGCGAGAACCATGGCCAGTCGTCGCCCGGAGTTTCGGCGAGTTGGATGTCTCCACCTTTGCCAAGTTTCCACAGGATCGCGCCACTGCCGTTGCCGTTCGAATAGTCGATCTTGAAAAGCTGATCGAGATGGCGGACGGAGAGCAACAAGTTGCCATCCGGAGTGAACTGTACCGAGTTGCTGTGCATCCAGTCGAGCGCATTCGTATTTGCGTATTCGGTGGGGCAACCGGCGCGCATGCAATTCTCTCCGAGCACGGGCGGATGATTGATCGGGTCGACGTGATCAAACCCGTCCCAACTCCAGACAACGTTGAGGTCCCGGTCGAGAACTACGATCTTGTCACCGAGCACATCGCCGTCTTTGTGGTCCCACTTTTCGCCGGATTCCGCGACAGTGGCCAAAACGAGAACTCGATCGTCGGGCAACGCTTTCACTTCGTGATGAAATCCGGTGATGGGCCGCTCTCCGCGAGCGACGAGTTGTTCGGAAACCCGAGCGGCATTGGTTTCGAGAAGAGGGATGCCCGCGAGATCGATTTTGCGCAGAAGCTGGTCAGCGAGTCCCCTAGGCTGATAAAAGCCCCAAAACGTACCGCCCGCTTGGGCCCGTGTGAGAAAACTCATCTGATACTGATAAAACCAGATGACATTCCCGTCCATGTCTGTGGCAGCGATGGTGCTGTTGAGTGGTGACCGGATGATTACGCCATTGCCTGCGGATCCTGCTGTGACAGAATATCTCGCCAAGCTATTTGGCAGTGAGCCCGTGTTGAATTCCAGAGGCGCACCGGTTGAAGCGACTTGAGTTCCCGAAAGGGTTTGTTGGCGAGCGTTATAGCGGGTTTCCGGATAAAGCCCAGCGAGATAAAAATTCATCGTTCGAACGCCGTCGCATTCTTTTGCCGGAGTCATCGCAGTCGGGACACCGGCGGTAGCGAACGTCACCCTCATCGAAAGGCCTGCCCGGCAAGGCGGCGCACTGTACAAAAACACCAACGGATGCGCGCTTGCATGGACTGCAGGCCGACCGTTCGCGGTTGCCGGCGTAACAACGTAAGTAGCAGTTGTTTCGCCCGTATCTCCACTTTCGAGGTTGCGGACGGATACTTCGATCTGGAATTCAGCTTCGTGTTCGACTGGTGCCCAAACCAATTCCGGATTTGGACCAAAATCACGCAGCATTTGAAAATCGGATTGTCCGGCTTCCCTGACTCGAAATCGATACCACAGCGTGTCGGATGCGGAAGATGCTATTGCCTGGGCTGTCCAAGTCACCACGGTTCCGACGGAAGAAGGAGAAGCGTCGGAAGGTGTCAACTGAACTTCCATCGCCGCCATGTTGAGGGCAGGGATGAAAAGAGAAATCGCCAGACAAAGCAGGCCTGGTCTGCTTTGGGTGTGCATAGTGCTAGTGTACACACTCGTACGATTCTGTTTCGATGACACCTGCACTTGATACACTTGAAGGATTCATGGCAATCAGCAAAGATCTGCTCGACATCCTGGTCTGCCCCGTATGCAAGGCCAAGGTTCTTCCCAAAGCGGACGAGAACGGCCTCAAGTGCGTGCAGTGCGGCCGTGTCTATCCGGTTCGCGACGACATCCCGGTGATGCTCGTGGACGAAGCCCGCATCGAGAACTAGTTCCGCCGCAATGCGCCCGATCCTCGGCGAACTAGAGCAAGGCGCCCGCGTACTCTTCATCCGTCTGCGATCCATGGGGGATTGCGTTCTGACCACTCCCGCTCTGCGAATGCTTGCTTCCTATCGGGCCGATTTGAAAATCGGCGTGATGGTGGATGCTGCCTTTGCGGGCGTTTATGAGGACTTGCCATTTGTGCAGCGCGTGTTGCAGCCAACGTATGGAGAAGCTTTGAGGTTTCGTCCATCGTTGTGTATGAATCTGCATGGCGGCACGCGGAGCGCGTTTTTGACGGCGGCTTCGATGGCGCGGCATCGCGCGGGTTTTGGGCACTTCCGTTTTCAGTCTTTATACAATGTCGCGATTCCAATGGCGCAAGAGATCTTGGGTGAGGAACGCGTGGTGCATACGGCAGAACATGTTGCCTCCGCGATGTTTTATCTCGGTCTGCCTGTTGTGGAGATCCCCTGTGCGCAGTTGGCTGCCGATGCCGCGGCTGTTGGCGGTTCGCCGTATGCAGTGCTGCATCCTTTTGCTTCGGCCGTTGCGAAGACTTGGGGCGCGTCGCGGTTCGTTGCCTTGGCCTCTTGGATCCGAGAACGAAAGGGCTTGGAGCCGGTGATTCTTGCCGGCCCTGCCGATGACGTTGCGCCTTTTTCGAGCTTCCGCTGCGAGGTCGCGCGGCCTTTGTCTGAAGTGAAGCGATTGCTGCGGGATGCGGCGTTGTTTGTGGGCAACGATTCCGGGCCAGCGCATATCGCGGCAGCGTTCGATGTGCCGTTGGTGGTGTTGTTCGGTCCGTCAGATCCTACGATTTGGGCCCCTTGGCGGACCACGCGGGCTGCGGTAGTGACATCCGACGATGCGTTGGATACGATCACGATCGAACAGGTGCAGCGCGCCGTGGAGCGTGTGCAGTGAGGACGGAAGTGGCGCGTTTGTTGAAGTACGCGCGGCCTTACTCGTGGTCACTCGCGGTGTCCGTTGTGCTGATGAGCTTTGTGGGCGTATCGCAGGCGCTCATGGCGCGGTTGATTGTTCCGCTCTTCGATTTCGTTTTGCAGCCGCAGGCCGATACCAAAGAGGTGCTGATCTTCGCGGTGCCGGGATTCGGGTGGCGGCTGCTGTTGAGCGACTTTCTGCCTTCGGGGATTCACAATATCTGGACCGCTGTCGCCATCGGTATCGTTGCGGCGTTTTTAGTGAAGGGGCTTTGCGATTACCTCGGCAACTATCTCATCAACGCGGCGGGCTTGGGCGCGATCACAGACATCCGGCAGGAAGTCTATGACAAAGTGCTGCGGCAGGACGCGAACTTCTTTCAAGAAAACAACACAGGCACGCTGATGTCGTCGATCATGAACGACATCGACAAGATTCAAGTGGCGACATCGCATTTGTTGGCGGATTGGTTCCGGCAGATGTTCACGGTGATTGGCTTGCTTGCGGTGATCGTTCAGAGCAATGCCAAGCTCGCGTTCGTGGCGTTGACAGTGCTGCCGTTCGTGATCGTGCCAACCGTGCGTTTGGGGCGCAGGATCCGCAGAACGACGCGCAAAGCCCAGGATTATACGGCCGAATTGAGCCAGATCTTGCAGGAGACCATCAGCGGACATCAGGTGGTGAAAACCTTTGGAACCGAAGAAGTGGAAAGCAACCGGTTCCGCGAGGTGGCGCGCCGTTTGCGCAAGAGCAATCTGAAGTACGTCGCGCAGCAAGCCATCGCTTCGCCGTTGATTGAGTTTTTCGCGGCGTTGACCATCGTGGGTCTGTTGACCGTTGCGCGAACGGAAATCAAAGCCGGATCGATGACCGCGGGCGAGTTCACGAGCTTTGTGATCTCTCTGCTGTTGATCTACGAGCCAGTGAAGCGGCTCACAGGCATCCACAATGTGTTTCAACAGGCACTCGGCGCGTCGCAGAAGGTATTCGAGTATTTGGATCGCGAACAGGGGATTCAAGACAAGCCTGGCGCGGTGAAGTTGATGAAGTTTCAACAGGGGATCACGTTTGAGAACGTGACGTTCCGCTATCCCTCCGATCCCGATCGGTGCGCGTTGGATCGAGTGAATTTGACTGCACCGGCGGGATCTGTGGTGGCGCTGGTGGGCCCGAGTGGGGCAGGCAAGACGACGCTAGCGAACTTGGTTCCGCGGTTTTACGATCCTTCAGAGGGTGCCGTGCGAATTGACGGGCGCGATGTGCGCGATCTGCAGTTGGAATCGTTGCGGTCGAAGATTGGCATCGTTGCGCAAGAGACTTTTCTGTTCAACGATACGGTGGCGGCGAACATTGGGTATGGGCGTCCTGACGCGACGGCTGAGGATGTGAAGGCTGCGGCGCGCATGGCGATGGCGGAGGAGTTCATCGAGCGCATGCCGGAGGGCTACGAGAACGCTCCGATCTTGATTTTGGATGAGGCGACCTCGAATCTGGATACGGAATCGGAGGCTCTGGTGCAGGGCGCTTTAGCGAACCTGATGGCGAACCGCACGGTGATTGTGATCGCGCATCGCTTGTCGACGATCCGCCGGGCTGATCTGATCGTGGTGCTGGAGCGGGGCTGCATCACTGAGACGGGTACGCATGAGGAACTCGTGAGCGGCGGCGGCATCTATCAGCGGCTGCATGAGATGCAGTATCTGGAATCGTCGTCAGAGTGACTCGGAGAAGCTGAAGACTTCTTCTTTGCCCAAGCGGATCTCGCAGTGCGCGGTGGAGTTGCCATCAGGGCTGAGCCGCAGCACTGCGTTCAGTGGTTCGACTCTCCCGGACAATGTCCATGCGTGCCATGCAGTCGGACGCCGTTCGGCTCGTGGACGATTGGGATCTCGCTGCAAACCTCGATGGTGTCGACTGCGTCTTTCCCACCGTCAAGGCAAATTGATGAGACGGCGTCCGCATAGGGGAGATGGCGTTCGCCGCTGGCCTTCTTGAAAGTGACAAGCCAAACGCCATTCGGCTCGGGTTTCTACTTGACCCGAATCTGCGGTCAACTCGCGCCACGGCCCGTCAACACGCGCGGCAAGGTTTGCAGAATGATCTTCCAATCGAGAGCCAACGACCAGTTGTCGATGTACTGCATGTCGAGCTTCATCCAGGTTTCGAAGTCTACTGCATCGCGCCCGGAAATCGCCCAGAGGCAGGTGAGTCCGGGGCGCATCCGTAGGCGGCGACGTTGCCAACGTTCGTAGCGCTGCACTTCATCGGGAACCGGCGGCCTCGGGCCTACAATCGACATGTCGCCCTTCAGTACGTTCCAGAGTTGCGGTAGTTCGTCCAGTGAGAATTTGCGCAGCCACTTGCCGATTGGAGTGAGGCGTGGATCGTTGCGGATCTTGAAGACCGCGCCATCGCGTTCGTTCAACTGCGCCAGCGAATCTTTGAGATCCTCTGCGTTTTCGCACATCGAGCGGAACTTGTAAAAGACGAAGCGGCGGCCGTTCAATCCACAGCGCGTTTGTTTGAAGAGCGCTGGTCCAGGGGACGTCAACCGTACAAGCATCCCAACAAATAACAGGATCGGCGCGAGCACCAGCATGCCCGCCAGGGCGATGACGATATCGGTGAGGCGCTTGACCACTAGCTTCAACTCATCGTGGGGGGCCGCGGAAAATGTGAGCAAAGGCGCATGTCCGAGACGATCCAGATAGATCTCGCTATTGACGTGCGGAAAGAAATCGCAGGCTACGCGCGTGCGGACACCCTCTTCGTCGCACAGCAGAAACACGTCTTCGAGTTCGGCGAGACGGCTGGAATCCACCGCAAAGATGATCTCGTCGATCACATGGCGGTCAAGCAGTTTGGGTAGATCGGCGAGGCGGTGGGCGGGATATCGAGGATCGACAGTTTCGCCGTCTTCTGTAAGAAAGCCGCTGATTCGCAACCCGTAGCCGGCGGACTCTTCGATGGTGTTCGCGATACGCACGGCGCTTTCGCCAGCGCCGACAATCATCAGATAGTGCGGCTCGCCGAAACTGCGTTCGAATGCGCGCACGAGACTGCCCGCACGAAGCCGGAAGAGCGCGAAAAAGATCCAGACATAGGCACCGTAAAAGAGGACGAAGGGGCGGCTCAGATCGAACCTCCAAACATATTCAAAGAGCACGACTGCCACCATTGTGACGACACTCTGCCGCGTGGTTTCTTTAAGAATCGTACGCAAAGGCGCGGTGTCGAGTCGGTCGTAGGAACGGAACCAGACCGCCGTTCCGACCACGACGACGAGGCTGAACGCCAACAGCAGAACCTTGCGTGCGAGGTCGATTTCGAAGTAGTTGGGAAGTCCGAGATGGCTACGGGTGACGTATGCCGCTTGAAAAGCGAGCGCGCCGAGGATGGTATCCGACAGTGCAAAGAGGATGCGGGCTTTGCGGTGGTGGCGGCTGAACACGGTCAGTGACGAGGATATCATGTGAGTGGGTACTGACGATGCATTTGCTGCCAACACAAGAAGAAGTTCTGAGTCTACTGCGCGAAACCGGGGCGTTGCGCGACGGGCACTTCGAGTATTCCAACGGATTGCACGCGGGCGAGTACCTGCAGGTCGCTTTGGCGATGCAGAATTTTCAGACTGCGAAGACGCTGAGCGTCGGTCTGTCGCGCAAGTTGCGCGAGAATGTCGAGATTCGGGCGATGATTCCGGAACTGTCGGTGGTGTGCCCTGCGACTGGCGGCTTGCCTGTGGCATACGGCGTCTGTGAGGCATTGCGTGCAAAGCGAGTCTATTGGGCGGAGCGCGAGGTGGAAGGCGGGCCGATGCAGTTCAGACAGTTTATGGAGATTTATAAAGGCGAGAAAGTGCTTCTGGTGGACGATATCCTGCGCACGGGCAGCAAACTCAGCCAACTGAAGACGATGGTAGAGGATGCCGGCGCGGAAGTGGTGGCGCTGGCCGTGATGGTGTATCAGCCGAATCCGGAATGTATCGATTTCAGTCCACTGCCGCTGTACTACTTGGCGAAGTTGGATAGCGTGTATGGCGAGGATGGGTCGCAGTTTGAGGGTCCTGCAGTGAAGGTGCTGGTTTAATCATCGTGAAATACGGCGTCAATATATTCATCTGGTCGGCGGACTACAACGAGTCCGTTGCTGAGTTGTTTCCGAGACTGAAAGAAGCGGGATTCGACGGTGTGGAAGTCCCGGTGTTCCGGCCGCGCGAGTTCAAAGCAGCGCATCTGCGCCGTTCGCTCGAGGCCAACGATATGGGCTGCACTGCGGTGACGGTCCTACTCGATGGGTTGAATCTGATCAGCGACGATGCGGATGTCCGGCGGCGGACGCAGGCCGATTTCCGCGACAAGATCGAGGTTTTGGCGGAGGCGGGCGTGAAGTTGTTGGCCGGGCCGATGTACAGCCCGGTGGGATTGTTGCCCGGGCGGCGACGTACGGAAGACGAGTGGAAATGGGCTGTCGAAGGATTTCAGTCTGTGATTCCGACGCTGGAAAAGACCGGTATTGAACTTGCGATCGAGCCGCTCAATCGTTTTGAGACGTACTTTGTGAATACGGCGAAGGATGTGTGCGCGTTGTCGGATGCGATTGGGCATCCGCAAATCGGCGTGCTCATCGATACGTTCCACATGAATATCGAAGAGAAGGATATCGCGGCGGCGTACCGTTTGGCGGGCAAGCGGCTGAAGCATGTGCATACGTGCGGATGCGATCGAGGTACGCCGGGAAGCGATCACATCGATTGGCCTCCGATTGTCGAAGCGATTCGCGGAACGGGTTACGACGGCTGGTTGACGATTGAGAGCTTTGGGTTCGCGCTGGGTGAGATCAGCGCGGCGGCGTCGATTTGGCGGGATATTGAGAGTTCGCCGGAAGCGATTGCTTATGACGGCGTGAAGTTCTTGCGTCGCGTTTTTCAATAGGTCGAAGGATCGACCGGACCGATGTCGGGCTGAGCGAAGGTTAGGTGGAACGCGAGAACTGACCGACGTCAATATGGATTGGCCTTTTGAGGGCCTGCGGTGCTTCGGACGACGCGCCGAAGCTGATTCCAATCTTCGGACATCGATACGTCCCCCGGCAACGACCTAGTGTTTCGACCGGGTGGTTCATTTGCTTTCGCAAGGTTGGGCGGACTGAAGTCCGCCGCCGGCTAAAGCCTACCGTACCTAATAAATTAGGTACTTCCATCATGAGTTCGATATTCCTTTGCCAACCGGTGCGATTTGGGACGATGTCATGACTTGGCGCGACCTACGGGAAATTAAGATCCCAGAGCCTTGCGAAAGGGATTGAAATCGGTGTCGAAGTCGTAGGCGTCGATGCCTTCCATGCGCTTGAGTCCATTCACCACCCAGTACGTCAGCGGAGTTGCCACGACCTCGTAGATCACCTTGAACGAATAGCTGGTGATGATGAGTTCGATCAAGGAACTGAAGCCCAGCGTCGCACCGAAAGCGAGTGTAAGGAACACTGAGGTGTCCACCAGTTGGCCGACCACGGTGGAACTGATGGTTCGCGCCCACAGGTGTTTCCCGCGCGTGTAGACTTTCAACTTTGCGAGCGTGATGGAGTTGGAAAACTCACCGCACCAGTAGCCGATGAGACTGGCCAGAACCATTTTGGGAACGAAACCAAAGACCGTCGCAAAGGCTTCCTGGTTGTGCCATTCCGGATGCGGCGGCAATGCCACCATGATCATGCCCATGGCGCTCAATAGGAACGAGCAGATGAATCCAAGCCAGATGGCTCGGCGCGAGGCCGCATAGCCGTAAACTTCAGTAAACACATCTCCGAAGATGTAGGTCAGGGGAAAGAGCAGATTGGCCCCGCCGATCTTGAATCCCCAAATCAGGCAAAGCTTTCCGCCCACGACGTTGGAGATGAGCAAAACAGCCACGAAGATGGTGAGCAACGTGGAAAGGTATTTGAACTGCCGCAAGTCTGGGGCCTGAGCGGCCTTGAGTGAGTCGGACATGAGCCTCTATTATCGTTTGATTTGAGACGCCATGGGTTTGATCTATTTCGTCGCGACGAGAGTTGGCCGGTCATCCTGGTGACGCCAGAGTTCCTGAAACGCCGCACTGCGCTCACGCAGGTCGTCGAACGTCCCCTGGTCGATAATGCGGCCTTTGTTTAGGACATAGACGTAGTCGAAGTTGCGCAGCAGATGCAACCGATGGAGCGCCGAGACTACCGCTTTGTCTTTGAATGCCTCGAACATGTTTTCGTAGATGCGGGATTCGGTCTTAGGGTCAACGCTACTCGTAGGCTCATCGAGCAGCACGATATCGCTGAGGCGCGCGGCCAGCAATCCGCGGGCGAGGGCCAAGCGCTGCTTCTGTCCTCCTGAGAGGTTGACGCCCTTCTCTTGGATGCTCGATTCCAGCCCCTTGGGAAGTTGTTCGACGACATCTGCGAAGAAGGCGGCGGCGATGGCGTCGCGTACATCTTCATCCGGTAGCGGCA
>Ga0163151_10009122_pt1 | contig 10897 bp, 7 predicted proteins | sample OliLakLV19MP5IB2_FD_145596 | JGI IMG/M metagenome (GOLD analysis project Ga0163151, IMG submission 145596) | Freshwater microbial mat bacterial communities from Lake Vanda, McMurdo Dry Valleys, Antarctica - Oligotrophic Lake LV.19.MP5.IB-2 | ecosystem: Environmental > Aquatic > Freshwater > Lake...
GACGGCGTCATTTCTCTCGGTGGCGGTGGGGGCACGGCCATTGCAACGGCGGCGATGCGCACTCTTCCCATCGGGTTCCCGAAGGTCATGGTCTCCACTTTGGCCAGCGGAAACACCGCCCCGTATGTTGGAGTGAAGGATATCGTGATGGTTCCAAGCGTCGTCGATGTCGCCGGCATGAACAGAATTTCCAGGCAAATTCTTACCCGCGCCGCAGGAGCCATTTGCGGCATGGTGGAGTTGGAGCCGGTTCCGGGCCCCGAAAAACCGGTGATCGTCGCCAGCCAGTTCGGCAATACGACACCTTGTGTGGATCATGCCCGAAAAATCCTTGAGAACGAAGGTTACGAGGTTCTGGTTTTTGCGGCCACCGGCCTCGGAGGCCGCACCATGGAATCGATCATTGGATCAGGCCTGGCCAGCGGAGTTCTCGACATCACCACCACAGAATGGGCCGACGAATTAGTGGGTGGCGTTCTGAACGCCGGCCCGACCCGGATGGAAGCAGCCGCCCGCACAGGAGTTCCCGCCATCATCACACCGGGCTGTCTGGACATGGTGAATTTTTCTGCACCGCAAACCGTTCCTTCCAAATTCCATAAGAGAAATTTTTATCAACACAACGCCCAGGTCACCCTGATGCGGACGACACCGGAAGAAAACAGTCAACTCGGCCGCATCATCGCGGAGAAAGCCAATCTATCCATCGGACCGGTAAGTGTGCTGCTGCCGTTGCGTGGCATCAGCATCATCAGTGCCGAAGGACAAAAGTTCCATGATCCGGAAGCGGACAACGCTCTGTTTGCGGCCATCCGGGATAATTTGCGGTCAGACATCGAGCTGATCGAAATCGACACCGTCATCAATGATCCGATTTTTGCCGAAGCATGCGCAAAAACCTTGTTGAAGAACATTCAACTGGCAAAAAAACCGAAGGCATAAATCAACGCGACCCTCACTTCAAACGGCGGCGGATCAAGTTGCGGATTTTGGAGGTATTTCTTTCGAAACAAAACCAGAACATCTGGCAGAAGACAAAAATCACCGCCAGTTTCAGGGCGAAAAGCGAGATGCTGTTGAAGTCCATGTTCGATTTTTTTCCAGGGAAAAGGTGCATCAGAAAAGTGATGACCGGCATGTGGCAGAGATAAACGCTGTAGGAAGAGTCAGCCAACAACTTCCCGACTTTTACCGTTCCCCTTTCGATCGGGGTTGCCACTTCTCGATTTCGCAGCAGGATTATCAGCAGGCAGCCAGACAAGGCCACCGCCACTTCAGCCGTGCGACGGTATTCCGTGATAAAATTTAGCGCCTGCGGAAGGGCGAAAAATTTGGTTTCCGAAGTCAGCTGATGCCAGAAGCAAGCGAAGCCGAAGACTCCAGCTCCCATTAGCATCATCCAGATCTGCGGCCTCTCCGGTCCGGGCACAAAATAAAACAGGGCACCCAGACACCAGATGAGCAGATATTGCGTGTCGAGCACGGTGAACACAAAAAGTCCTGCCAGAAAAAGCAACCATGGAAATAAACGATCTCCAGTCCTGACCACACTCCGAGAAATCATCCAAAACACAAATGCCCCCAGACCATAAAACCAGATCTCGTACGAAAGCGACCAGAGCGGATTGTTTCCATGATAGGAATTTCCGAACACACCCTGAAATCCGGCAAGGTTTATCAGAAACGACTTGAAACCGAATGGGTATCCTCTGATCACCGCAAAAACACCGGTCAGCAGCAGCGCGGGCAGCAACGGCACAAATATGCGGGTCGTCCTGTCGATCAGATAATCACGAAAATCAAAAGTGCCTGACATCGATTTTTGCAACGCCCTCCCGCCGACCAGAAAACCGCTTAAAACAAAAAAGATCATCACCGCCTCGTGCCCCCAACGCGTGAGGAAATAAAAAAGCGCCACCACCGGATTTTTGCTCTCTGGAGTCAGGGCGCCATATTCCACAAAATGCGTTCCGCGCACATGCCCGAACACCACCAGCCACGCCGCCACCGCTCTCAGGACATCGAGCCATGGCATGGTCTTGACCGTATGGGCCGCCCCCAAATTTTTTCCGTCGGGATCCTTGGATCTATTGGCCTGCATGGTTCCCCCGTTGCAGGAGCATTTGAATATATGGAATGTCAGCGGGAACGGTCACCTTTGGATTAGGCGAGGAGGAGGCCACAAGTTTCACGCTCTGCCCGATGTATTCACAGGCAGCGGTGTCGTCCGTGATCGCCAGACCCTTCTCACGAACCTCCCGAAGAGCTTTGATGATGATCGCCTTCTGAAACGTCTGCGGGGTCTGCACAGCCCACAGTTTTGTCCGGTCCAAATGCCGGGAAATCTCCAACCCGTCCGCGCTCTCCTTGACGGTGTCCACCATCGGTTGAGCTGCGACCGCGGCACCATGCTGGCGCGCAACCGTGATGGTTCCTTCGATCACTGATTTTGAAGTGCACGGGCGAGCCCCATCCTGGATCAGGACGATCTCGGTTTCCCGGGGCAGAGCTAGCAAACCGTTCCAAACAGAGTCCTGCCGTTCTTTTCCGCCGGCCACCAGCTGGAATGGTTTGGCCAGTTGAAGACGGGCGGCGATTTCTTGAAAGGCGGTTTTCATTTCCTCACGGACGACCAGGATGATGTGCTCGATTTGCGCAACATCATCAAAACGTTTCCATGTGTGTGCGATGACGGGCAGACCGTGAAATTCCAGGAACAACTTGTCCTGTTGCGGCCCCATCCGGGCTCCTTTGCCTGCGGCGACTATGATGGCGGAGATCATCTAAACCTTGGAAACAAGTTCATGCTTTTTGCCAGTCCAATACCTTCAATTGAATCTTGAGATTGCCCTGAAATTCGGAAAGTTCCGGGGTAAAAGCCAGATGAAAACGACCGGCCGCAGGTGGAACCTCGCGGCAACTCCAGGAAATGCCCTCAAAGGTTGAACGACCGTCGGTGACCCAGAGCTTGAGGTGAAGGTTGTCTTTTCCAAACCACGAAGGCGGACGTTGATGAAAAAGATTCCGAGCCAGGAGCCGGACGGGAGGATTTCCCTGCCCAAAAGGTCCCAGCTTCGCGAGGTCATTCAACGATTCAAAGGTGATTTCACCCAAGTCCACCTCTCCCTCAAGACGCAAAGCGGGCTTCAAAAGCTCCGGGTTAAGACGGTCCCGGACCAACGGATTCAGACGGTCTCGCAATGCCTGGAGATTCCCAGGGGCGATGGTGATTCCAGCGGCCATGGAGTGGCCCCCGAACCGCAGTAAAAGATCGCTGCACTCATTCAGGGACCTGGCCAGGTCAAAACCCTCGATGCTCCGGCCAGAACCGCGCCATGAATCTCCTTCCCCGCCGCAAATAATTGTCGGTCGATAAAACTCCTGCATGACACGGGAGGCAACAATGCCCACAACGCCCACGTGCCAGTTCGAATCTCCTTCGACGATCACAAAATCACGTTCGCTTTGAAAATTAACTTTCAGCCTCTCCATCACTTCATTGTGAATGGTCTTTTCAATTTTTTGACGCTCGCGGTTCTGTGTATCCAATATCAAGGCGGTCGATTGTGCTTCGAGTTCATCCACAGCCAGAAGCAGGCGCAACGCTTGCGCTGCATTTTCCAGACGACCTGCGGCGTTCAACCGTGGTGCCAGTTGAAACGCCACTTCGCTGCAACCTGGAAAGTCCCGCGTGGCCGCGACTTTTTTGAGCGCTTTGAGGCCGGGACGACTGGTGGTGTGCAACGCCTGAAGTCCAAAGCGGCAGAAAATCCGGTTTTCACCGGTGAGAGGGACAAGATCCGCAATCGTTCCAAGCGCGACTAGGTCGAGGTAGTTCTTAAGATCCAATTCAAGGGCTGCGGGCAACCCACGCAACCGTCCTTCTTTGACAATCGCGTGGGCCAGTTTGAAACATAACCCAACCGAACATAACTCAATAAACGGAGCATCCTCAGCATCGGTCCCACCTTCCGCTGCATCATTGAGCAAGACATGCGGATTCACGAGCGCCACCGCGTCGGGGCGTTTTCCGTGCGCCTGATGGTGATCGACAATCACAGTTGAAAAACCGGCTTGATTCAGCAAAGAAATCGGTTGTGCAGAGGTGGTGCCGCAATCGACGGCGAGAATCAATGCCGGTTCAAAAAGGGTCAGGAGATTTTTCGCCGCATCCATGCTCAATCCATAACCTTCCGAAATCCGTTCAGGAAGGTAGGTCCGCACCCGCCAGCCCAGTTTGGAAAGTACGTCCGAGAGCAACGCGGTCGATGTCACACCGTCAACGTCGTAATCTCCAAAAACAATAATCAGCCGGTTTTCGCTCCTGGCTTTAAAAAGTGCTTCAACGGCTTGGCGCATCTCGGGGATTTTGAAAGGGTCCTGCAGCGTTTTAAGCCGTGGTTCCAGAAAAGTAGAAACTTCCTCCGGACCGGAAATCCCGCGGGAAAGCAGACTCCGGGCGAGCAAAGGAGAAATATTTGCGGCCTGCCGTATCTGGTTGAGTCGTTTTTCGGGAGTCGAGACCATCGACCATCGATAACGCATATCTCAGGACTTCTTCGAGAATTTTGAAGCCAGGACGGAGATGATGATGGAAATCAAGATCAGCGAAATGACCACTATCAGCGCGACGACTGATGGGATCTGAACCCCAAACAGAGGGAGAAACATCTTGGCACCGATGAAAATTAGCACGATCGAAAGACCGTATTTCAAATACCGAAAATACCCTATGGCATTCGCCAGGACAAAATACAAGGAACGCAACCCCAAGATGGCAAACACATTCGATGTGAAGATGATAAACTCGTTGTCCGTGACTGCAAAAATTGCCGGGATGGAATCAACCGCAAAAATGAGGTCGGTTGTCTCCACCATCAAGAGCACCAGTGCCAGGGGGGTCAAGGCCAGCCTGCCGTTCCATTGTGTCAGGAATTTTTGGCCGTCAAACTGGTTGGAAACGGGGAACAATTTTTGGGCCAGCCGGATCACGGGATTTTTTTCCGGATGCACCCCTTCATCCTTGGAGAATAGCATCTTGAACCCGGTGAAAATGAGGAAAGCACCGAAAACGTAAAGCATTTCATGCACCCGTTTGATCAACAATGCGCCCAGGCCGATCATGATGCCGCGCATGACAAGCGCACCGATGATCCCCCAAAAAAGAACACGATGCTGATGTTCCAGAGGAACCCTGAAATAGGAAAAAATCAGGGCGATGACGAACACATTGTCCATCGAGAGGGACAACTCAAGAATGTAGCCAGTGACAAATTCGAGGGATTCCTGGCGTCCCCGCATTTTGAATAACAAACCGGCGAACGCCATGGCCATCAAAAACCATAGAATGGTCCAGCCCAGGGCTTCCTTGAACTGGACAACGTGGGCTTTTTTATGAAAAACTCCCAGATCGAGGGCTAGAAACACCAGAATCAGGCTTATAAAAGCCGCCCAGTGCCATCCCACGATTTCAGTCACAGCAAGCATGGTGCATATGACTAAACCTGCGCGGTTACGGTGTTGTCAACAACCACCTGTGGGGTGGCGATGCTCGGACGTTGTCCCTTGTGCCACCAGAGAACCAAGGCGCTGGCGATATAGACGCTCGAGTAAGTTCCGGTCAGGATGCCCACGAGGAAGGTGAAGGCAAAATCGTTGATCACACCGCCACCGAAAATATAAAGCGAAATCGTGGCCAATAACACCGTTCCTGAGGTGATGATGGTCCGGCTCAGGGTCTGGTTTAATGCTCGATTTATCAATTCACGGAAAGAACCCCGGACCCCCAGTTTTAAGTCTTCACGTATGCGGTCGAAAATCACGATTGTATCATTAATCGAGAAACCGATGATGGTCAAAACTGCGGCCACCATTGGAGCGCTCAATTGCCGGCCCGAGAGAAAGAAGATTCCAAGGGTCATCAAAACGTCGTGGATCACGGCGACAACAGCACCCACAGAAAATGAAAACTCATAACGGAAGGCGACATAAAGCAGAATACCGAAAAGGGACAGGAGCGTGGCTATGATGGCAGATTTCTGAATTTCGATTCCTACGGTGGGGCCCACGCTGTCGCGACCAATAACCTCAATGCCTGCGTTGGGGAAACTCTGTTTTAATGCGTCTTCGGCCAGTTGTGATTTCCCATAGGGAACAACCACCGCCAACTGCTCATTGTCGTCCACCAATCCTTTTTGGTATTGAATCGTGGCTTCTCCAACCTTGGCTTTCTCCAAAGCAGAGCGCACCTGATCCACGTCAGTTTTTTGTTTGACCCGCATGAGCAGCGAATCTCCACCGGCAAAATCAACACCCATCACCGAGTTTCCCCGGACAAACACCCCATAACCGATCCCAATCAGGATGATGGCCCAGGAAATGGCAAAGGCGGGTTTGGCCAGTTTCATGAAATCGACACGGGGATTTTGGATCACATGCATCATGGACAGCTTGTTCAGCCAGTTGCGTTCGAGAAGGAAATCAAATATCAAGCGGGTGACGACAAGGGCTGTAAACAAACTGAGGGCCACACCGATGGTCAAAGTGACACCAAAACCTTTGATCGGACCTGTGCCCATGTAAATCAGGATGACGGCGCAGATCAAAGTCGTAATGTGTGAATCGAAAATTGTGGAAAACGCACGGCTGTAAGCAGCGGAAAGGGCGTTACGCATCGATTTTCCCAACCCCAGCTCTTCTCGCAAACGTTCGTAGATCAATACGTTGGCATCCACCGCCATGCCGACGGTCAGGACGATGCCCGCGATGCCCGGCAGTGTCAGCGTCGTGCTGATCGAACACATGACACCCAGCAAGATCACCAAGTTCAGTAACATGGCGATGTTGGCGATCACCCCTGCGCGCATATAATACATGGCCATGAAAGCGCCCACCAGCAGGGTGCCGATGACTGCCGATCGTATTCCGCTGGAGATGGAATCTTTTCCAAGGGTCGGATCAACCTCGCGGAAATCGATGATCTCCACCGGTGTTTCCAGCGGGTTTTCCAAAACATTCGCCAGTTCGAAGGCCTCGGCGATGTCCGGGTTGTTGCCCAGCGAAATCTGGCCCCTGCCACTGTCGATCTCTCCTTGTATCACAGGCGCGGAATAAAGTTCACCGTCCAATACAATGGCCAGTTGTCGTCCGATATTTTCACGCGTGGCTTTTGCAAACAACTCGACGCCATCCTTCTGCATTTCAAAGTTGATCTGAGGCCTGTTGGAGATATGGTCGCGGATGACGTAGGCACGTTTGATATGTTTTCCGGTCAAACCGAGGTATGGTTTGTTTTCGACGATATATGGTTCATAAGTATCGACACCCTGCGCATGCTTCGTCTTGGCACGGAGAAGCTGGTGCCGGGGTGGAACTATCCCTTTTTGCAGAAGCTCCATGCTGTTCTTATGAACCATTCGGAATTCAAGAAATGCAGCCTTTTGAATGGTTTGTTTGGCGCTTTCTTTGTCGGATTCAGAAAGACCCGGCAATTGAATCAAAACCCGGTCTTTTCCCATGGGCTGAATCAAGGGTTCGGCCACACCAAAACGATCGACCCGTTTTCTGAGGACCTCGACCGCCTGGGAAACCGCCCGGGTTTTTTCTTCTTCCAGGTTGTCCAACTTATTGGTGTCATTCAAAACTTTCGAAGTATCCAGTCGCACCGTGAACTGAATGCCGCCTTGCAAGTCGAGGCCAAGTTTGAGTTTGCCGCCGGCTTTCTTCTGCACTTTGCTCAAGATTGCGATATTGGGATCATTTTGAGATTTTACGTCATAGGCAAAATAAGGACGCAGGTCGTTGGTTCCGATGGCATCGACCAGGTTGGCGTAAGCACGGTTTGGCCGTGTCTTTTGCAGTTCTTTTGCCGTGGTGACAATCTGCGTGAAGGCGGCGTCTTTTTTAATCGATTCCTGTTCAAAAACCTGCACCAGATCACGGCCCATGGGAGGATACAATTCCCATAAAGACCAAACGGTCAAAAAGATGACAAGCGCCCACTTCCAATTATTTTTACGGTTCATTACGAAAGAAATTAAGTTGCGGAAGATTCAGAGCCGGTACCACGTTCGGTGATCTCGGTGACCGCAGATTTGAGGATTTCCAGCTTGGAGTCAGCACAGCGAATGGAAACGGTCTTTTCCTTAACACTGATGACCACGGCCACGAGACCGCCGCCGGCTAAAATTTTATCCCCGGGCTTCAAGGTTTTCAGGGTGTTTTCATGTTGCTTGGCCTTTTTCTTCTGAGGTCTGAGAATCAGGAAATAAAATATCACCATGATCAAGACCAGTGGCAGAAATGTCACGAAAGCGGGAGGTCCTTCGGCCGGAGCGGCTGCCTGAGCGCTTAAAAAAGCTAGAGCTGATATTGACACAAAACTCATAATTAATAGAGCGGTTAAATTTATGGATGGTTCAGGATTTGGCAAGAAGAACATTGGGGTTTTCCCCGGTGCTTATGCATCACCAAAAGCAGATCCCCCTTTGGATGCAACCACCTTGGTTTCAGCGCCAAACAACCGAAGAGAAACCAAACCCTCAAGCCGTCCGGCAAAAAACACAGCCGGGAAAACTCCCAAACGCAGGCGCTATTGAATGCTGCTGAATGGATTTAGCAAGAGGAACATCCGCATTTCGGCGCTGACGCGCTGACGGGTGCAGGACAAATTTGTTGCGAGCTTTCTCCAAAAGCGGGTTTTAAGCTGCGAGATGGACAGGGTTATTCCTGTCTGGATGCGAAGCGGCTCTGGCTTGGCAGAAATCATTCAGGCGTCCGCTTAAAAGCGGTGAGCGATATCCTGCGGGCGGAAACGCCTCCCTCGCCTCTTGGGAGAGGGCTGAGGGCTGAGGTGAGGGGCCCGAAGGCCCCAACTGCATCGATACGGTTTAGAGGGATTCCCGAAACTAATTTCCGGAATGGTGCAGCGGCGCATTGTCGATCATACAATTACAATTAATAAAACCAGTCTAATCCTGGTAAAATGATGAAAGCCTCGGTCGCTTTAAATTTGTAACCAGGTTCTGAAGATTTTGGTGCTTCAGAGCACAATTTCGCCAATCCTTTTTGGCGCTCGATGAAGCGACCGCCTTGGTTTGGTCGATTGAAAACGAAGATCGACCAGTTTTGTCTGTAAATCTGTGCTTCCAAACATTTGGCGGACCTTGGCAGTCGATTTGCTAAACAGCTTTCAATGATGGCCATGGAGCTGAATGCGAGCGATTTAAGCCGGGGAACTCAAACACTCACAGCTTTTCGGCGAATCATGGGCACCCTGAACGGAGTGCAACAGAGTTTTGAGGATGTCGCCACAGCGATTTTAAACGAAGCGTGTGGCCTGATCTCCGCCTGCCACGGTTCACTGGTTCTGTTGAATCACGAAACCCAGCAACTCAAGATCGTGGCTGCCGTTGGACGGGATTGGAGTCCAGAAAAATTGGTCTGCTCGCTGCGCACCGGCGAAGGAATCACGGGCCGAGTGTTCATGACCGGGGAACCTTATTTGAGCAACGACACGCTTTGTGATCCTCACTATTTCCCTCTTTTCGAGGACGTTCGCTCAGAACTTGCGGTCCCGGTCGTTTCTGTTGGACGCGTCCAGGGGGTGATCAACATTGACAGCATGGAATCCGGAGCTTTCTCGGATGAAGATGTGCAGTTGCTTAGGGTATTTGCAGATTATGCAGCGCTGGCCCTCGACACCGCGAGAAACCTGAACGCGCTGGAGGCGGCGAGGAAAGACTGGCAGTCCATTGTTGATTCCATGGAGGATGGCGTTTTGGTTTGCTCCCCCAACTTGGTCATCCAGCGCGCGAACCAGAGTTTTTCACGCATGTTTGGAGTTGGAAACATGGATCTTACAGGACGGGAGCTGCAACAACTCGAAGCAGTGAATTTTTTGAACAGTTCTCCCGAGTTCAAACGCGAACTTGCAGCAGGAGCTTTTCGCCGAAAATTTGTCGATGCCCATTTCAACCGGAACTATCTGGTCCAGAGCAAAAAGATTCTGTTCCAGCAACGCCCGGCATTTTTATTGACCTTTTCTGACACCACGGACCAGGACCTATTGGTGGAGAAAATGAATCAAAGTGAAAAACTCGCTGCAGTGGGCCAGATGGTGGCGAGCGTGGCACATGAACTGACCAATCCCCTCCAGTCGGTGATCGGACACGCTGATCTGCTCCTTTTGATTCCGGCTTCGGAACAGGTCCAGACCAAGGCTGCGGTCATTCAACGTGAGGCGCGTCGCTCGACCAAGCTGGTTCGAAGTTTGTTGATGTTCAGCCGGAGCCACAAACCCAACCGGGTTTCGCTGGAAGGGAAAAAGTTCTTCGATCTTGTCATCGGGGAATGGAGCGAACTCTACCGCCAGACTTCCGTACACATTATGCTGGAGCTTGTTCCACCAGAGTTTTTATTCCGTGCCGACCCGATGCATCTGGAACAGGTGCTGCACAATCTGCTCAACAACGCACAGCAGGCGATGCTCAGCGCCGGAACCATCCAGGCCAAAATAAAAATCGTCGTCCGGATGTTGAACGACCGCCTGATTTGCTCCGTGTCCGACAATGGTCCCGGGGTGCCGTCACAAGTTCAATCCAAACTTTTCCAGCCGTTTTTCACCACCAAACCGCTCGGTCTGGGAACCGGCCTGGGATTGGCCCTCTGCCGTGGACTCATTGAGGCGCATGGCGGAACCATCTCCTGCCGCGCACAGCCGACCGGTGCCTGCTTTGCCTTCGAACTTCCCTCGTCCTCTATTCAATCCTGAGCAGCCATCCCAAATTCTCACGCGAAGCCGCGAAGCGAAGCAAGGGGCAAACGAGATTGCGCGCACCAACATCGGGACTTGGCGGCTTCGCGCCTTCGGTTACACCAACAATGGTTAGCAGTTCTG
>Ga0163151_10009123_pt1 | contig 10896 bp, 9 predicted proteins | sample OliLakLV19MP5IB2_FD_145596 | JGI IMG/M metagenome (GOLD analysis project Ga0163151, IMG submission 145596) | Freshwater microbial mat bacterial communities from Lake Vanda, McMurdo Dry Valleys, Antarctica - Oligotrophic Lake LV.19.MP5.IB-2 | ecosystem: Environmental > Aquatic > Freshwater > Lake...
GGGGCGTGGTGCTCGGCGGTGAGTCTTCCGCCTGCCTGGTGGTTGATCGTGTGTACGACGCGGACAGGTATCACGGAAAACGCCGCGTCGAGTCGTATCGACTGCTGCCGACCTCGCCCCTGGGGCTCTTCGAGCCGAAACTCGCGTCCACTCCTGACTGGGCCTCACGAACGGTCTTCTTTGACATCGAGACCACAGGCCTCAGTGGAGGTGCGGGCACGGTCGCGTTCCTGGTTGGTTGCGGATGGTTTGAAGGCGACGCCTTTCGTGTGCGTCAGTGGCTGATGCTGGGCCCCGCCGGAGAACGGCCGCTGCTCGACGCACTGGGCCGCGCGATGGACGACGCGTCGCTGCTGGTGACGTTTAACGGCCGTACATTTGATGTGCCGTTCATGGAGACGCGCTGGGCGTTTCATCGCCAGTCCACCCCGACCGATGGGCTGCCGCATTTCGACATGTTGCCGGCCGCGCGCAGGTTGTGGAGTCGACGGGAGGATGACACGAGCTGCAGTCTCACGGCGCTTGAGCGCTCCGTGCTCGGATTTCATCGCGTCGGCGACGTGCCAGGGTTCGAGATCCCGGTCAGGTACTTTCAGTTTCTGCGAACGGGTGATCCGTCCGTCATTGATGGGGTGCTCGAGCACAACCGACTGGATCTGGTGTCACTGGCCGCGGTGACGACCCGTGCGTTCGAGTTGGCCTCCGAGGGACCCGAGTGGTGCCGTGAAGCCTGTGAGCAGCTGGGGCTGGGGCACTTGTACGAGCGACAAGGGGACCTCGCTCGCGCAGAAGAAGCGTTTTCGTTTGCGGCGGTGTCTGCGGAGGACCGCGATCTGCGATCGAGAGCACTCGAGCGATTGGCGCTGTTGCGTCGTCGCGCGCGCAGGTTCGATGAAGCCGCCGCCGCCTGGCAACACATCGTCGAGCGCGCGACGCGTCCGTTCAGTGCAATCGAGCGTCGCGCTGCGGAAGCGCTCGCGATCCATCACGAACATCGCGGGCACGACCTGGCGTCGGCACAGCGGTACGCGGAAGTGGTGCGCGGGCATACACACGGACGCCGCACCGCAGAGGCGGAACATCGCCTCGGCCGCCTCGCGAAAAAACTCGAGCAGGAAAAACAAAAGGGCGACCTCGCGGTCGCCCCTCTGCTTGATTCTGAGTAGGACTCCGGGACTCCGGGACCCCGGGACTTCGATTAGGCGCTCGCGCCGGCCTTTTTCTTCGGTGTCTTGGCGGCCTTGTTCGCAGCCGTCTGCGCCTTGCGACCTTCCATCGTCTGCACGCCGAACCGCTTGGTGAAGCGCTCAACGCGGCCTTCGGTGTCGATCAGCTTTTGACGACCCGTGTAGAACGGGTGGCAGTTGTTGCAGATGTCGAGGAGCAGCTCATCCTTGGTCGAAAAACTCTTCCAGGTGGCGCCGCACGCACAGCGAACATCAATCTCTGAGTACTTGGGGTGAATTCCAGCCTTCATGGTCAGCTCCTTGCTCCCGAAACGAAACGCTGATTATACCCTTCGACTCGCCTGTATGAAAGCTCCCGGCTCGCTCAGGGAGCGGCCCGTCGGCGTCTATTGCAAATACCAGGGCAACAAGTCTTTATTTTTCAACGGGATAGCCACGATTCCATTTGTAGGGCCGGAGTCGGGTGAGAAGGTCAGCTGGCAGTCCATGCCCGTCGCCGGCTGCCATGTTGGCGTCCACGTGGCGGGCCTTGCGCATGCCGGGAATGACCGTGCTGACGGCCGGGTGCGACAGGATGAACCGCAGGGCCATCTCCGGCAGAGTCATGCCCTCGGGAACTTCGCCCTTGAGTTTCTCAACCCGGTCCACCGCCGCCGCCAACTTGTCGGGAGGGAAGTAGTTGTTCCGGAAGTCCCCCTCTGGCCAGGTCGTGTCCTTGGTCAACGTGCCGGTCAGACTGCCCTCGTCGAGCGGGACGCGGGCAATGACGGCGACACCCATCTCCTGGCACAGCGGGAAGAGGGTGTCCTCGGGGTGCTGGTCAAAGATGTTGTGCACCACCTGCACGCTGTCCACCAGACCCGTCCGCATGGCCTCGACGATATTGGTGGGATCCCAGCGGTTGATGGAGATGCCGAACGCGCGAACCTTGCCGGATTTTTTGAGGGTCTGGATCGCTTCCATCCACTCGTCCTGCTCCGCCCATTCGTCGGTCCACACATGGAACTGCTGCACGTCGAGGCGTTCGACGCCGAGATGTTTCAGGCTGCGCTCGGTGCAGGCCACCACCCAGTCCACCGGGAACACGTCCGCCAATGCGTACTCGGGTTTTGCGGGCCACTTGCCATTCTTGGGTGGGACTTTCGTGGCGACGACGAGAGGCTTGTCCGTGTGCGACGGCAGCACCTGACCGAGAAGCTGTTCACTCTTGCCGTCGCCATACGCGAGTGCCGTGTCGAAGAACGTGCAGCCCAGATCGATGCTGCGATGCAACGCCGCGATGGACTCGGCGTCATCCGACCCCGTCCATCCCCCCATGCCCCAGAGGCCGTAGCCAACTTCTGACACGTTCAGCCCCGTTCGTCCGAATGCCCGGTAATGCATATCCCCAATTGTAGGTCGGCGCACCCCGCACCCCGTACTCTGTTGCTACGCCTTGCGTACTAATACGTTTTGCGATATAACTTCCCACGGATTAGCACATGGCCAAAAAACTCGATGAGTCGCTCTCGTCCCTGGGCCGGTTCTCGGAGCCGGCGTTTAACATCCTGGTCGCGCTGGCCGACGGCCCGAAACACGGCTACGCGATGACGCAGGACATCGAGCAGATGACGGGCACGCGTCCCGGGCCCGGCACCCTCTACGGCGCCATCGCGCGCCTCGAAGAACGCCGATGGATTGAACCCCTCCCCGCCGACGACCGTCGTCGCCCCTACAAATTGACGTCGGCTGGGCAGAAGGTGCTGCGCGCGCGCATCGATGCCCTGCGCGCGGTCACGAAAATCGCACAGTCACGGCTCGCCAACGCATAGGAGGCCATCATGTCGATAAATCGCATGTTGTCGTGGTTCCCGCTGGCGTGGCGGGCGAGGTACGAGGCCGAGGTCCGCGAGTTGTTTGAGGCGCATCCGTTCACGCGGCGGGAGCGACGCGATCTGTTTCGCGCGTGTGCCGATGCGTGGTGGCGGGAGACCACGTCGTGGGGCGTGGGAGTGGTGCGGTTTTCCGCGGCTGTCGCTATTCGCATCGCCGGTGTGCTGTTGCTGGGCTGGATGGGCGTGCGCGGCCTCGAGTGGCTGGTGCCAAACGATGTGATGCGGGCATGGTGGCCCACCGTTGCAACCGACCAGTGGTATGCCGTCTTGATCGTGTGCAAGTTGTCGGTCTTCTTTGTCGCTGTTCGCGGAGCCATGAACCCGTACGAGCGGACCCTTGATCCTGCCCGCCGTCCGACCTGGCTGCAGACGCTTGGCTGGCTTGGGACGTTCTCGCTCCTTGTCGTGTGTGATGGTCGACCCGCGAATCTTCCGGATGCCTGCTGGATGGGCATTTTTGCGATGATGCGCTGGTCGCCATGGCTGCAGTTGATTGATCATGACGGCCGGGTGCGCACCACGGTGCTTGGACTGCGATAGGCCCTGACAATGTTGCAGACCCTCGCACGAGCGATTGTGCATCGCTATCCCGCAGCATGGCGGGCGCGGTATGCGGATGAGGTAGTTGCGCTCATCGGCGTAGGCACCATCCGACTCCGCGATGTGCTCGACCTGTTGCGCGGCTGCATCAGGGAACGTGTCCTTGCGCTCTACGAGCCCAGCCGGCACATCTCGGCGTTTCGACTCATCAGCGGGATCGCGCTGATCGCGTGGATCGCCATCCTCCTCGCCGGATCGTTGATGCTTGCCGTCGTACCGTTTGGTGTCGGGTACCTGCTCCAAATAACACTGGGCCCGTTCCCGGAGGACGTGATGGATACAGTGGCCTGGCTGTACCTGCCGCTGTTCCTGGGTGTGGTGGTCTGGTCGTTTGTCGGCTTTTTCCGGTTGCGATTCGCGAGCCTCAGTACCGGCCGCCCACTCCCGGCAGCGGCCGCGAAGTTCCGGTGGATTCTGTTGACGGCGTACGGCGTACTGTACGTCCACAATGGCATGACGACGGATCTGGCGTACCGGCAAATCTTCTCACCCGTGCTGATGATGTGGTTTCTCACTTTCCGGCTCCACGAACCGCCCAACAAAATCCGCTGGCCGGGCGACGGTTTGTTCGAAGCACTCGGCCGCCTGCGAACAGCCCGGTACGACCTTCGGTGGGCCCGGATGGAACTGGATCGCTGCGAGGGTATCTACGTCGGCCGTGAACCCGGCCCAGAACTGCGCGCTGCCAGAGCGGAGATGAACCGCCTCACTGCGGAGGAAGCGGGCGCGATGGCCTCCCTGGATGCGATGGGCTACCACGCGAGGTTCGACGCGTGACCGGCCGCGCTTGATCCTGCCTTCAGGAGCTTGTTATCCTCCTGATCAGGAGTTTCCAAATTGGCCTTGCTGGCACGCGCATACCCTGGCTCCGGCGCTTCTCTCGAACCGCCGGATCTGACCAATCCAGACGAACGTGCGCGACTCAGTGCGCCAGCCCTGCGCGGCTTCTTCAACATCATGTCGCGCTGGGCGGTGCGTGATGTGGATGCACGGATGCTGCTCGGCGGGATGACCAACGGCCCGTACTACCAGCTGAAACGCGAACCAGAACGTGTGCTCGACGTGGACCGCCTCACGCGCGTGTCGCTGCTCGTCGGGATCTTCAAGGCGCTGCACGTCCTCCACTCCGCGCCAATTGCAAATCGGTGGGTCCACATGCCCAACACCAACCGTCTCTTCAACGGCACCACGCCGCTCGACTACATGCTGCGCGGCGGCCTGCCCGCCATCTTGACCGTGCGCCGCCTGCTCGACGCGCGACGCGCCGGCTAGCTATGCGTCTTCCGCCCGTGACGCCGGTCAAACGCGTCGGCACCCATCGACTGATTCAGTCCCGTCACCTGCCGGGCGGGGAAAGTGTGCTCACCGGAATCGCCGACGATGACAGGCATCTAGCCGCACTGTTCGAGGTGGATGCCGCCACCAATGAACGACTGCTCGCCGAACGGGGTCGGGCCCTCGCGATAGGTCCAGCTGAACTGGTCACCGCCGTGCCGCACGCCGCCGTGATCAACGCGGCGTTCACGCATCCACACCCTCTTGGCGCGAGGTTCAGCCGTCCAGATCGCGGTGCCTGGTATGCGGCGTTCGAACTCGACACCGCAAAAGCGGAGGTCGCCTTTCACAAGTCCATTGAACTCGCGGAGATTGGTTCTCCGGCCGAGTCAGTGACCTACGACGAGTACCTCGCTGATTTCAAAGTCGACTTCCACGACCTGCGCAAGGCCCGCGGATTCCGGACCGCCCTCGACCCGAAAAGTTACCTTGCCTCGCAGGCCCTGGCCGCCGCGATGCTCGACGCCGGATCGCTCGGCGTCGTCTATCCGAGCGTGCGGCGGGGGGACGGCACCTGCCTCGCGTGTTTCCGTCCGTCCCTGGTCAGCCACGTGCGGCCGGGCGCGCGCTGGCGGTTCGTTTGGGACGGGAGCGCGTCTCCTCAAATTATTCGAGACTGGCCACGGGCGCGATAAGATCGCGCGCATGAAGCGCCTGCTCTCCACCCTTCTTCTCCTCACCGTCGTTGTCTCTCTCGCCGCTCAGGCTCCAGAGCCGGTCGACCTCGCCGCGATCCAGAAGATTCGCGACGAAGGCCTCAACCGCTCGCAGGTCATGAAACACCTGTTCTACCTGACGGACGTGCACGGGCCACGGCTCCAGGGATCGCCGGGGATCGAAAGCGCGGGTGACTGGGTCGTCAAGACGCTGCAGGACTGGGGGATGCAGAACGTCCGCAAGGAACGGTTCCCGTTCGGCGTCGGCTGGTCCCTCAACAATTTTCACGCGACGATGCTGGGCGCGCAGGGGATGCCGCTGATTGGCTACCCGAAGGCGTGGTCGAGCGGCACAAGCGGCGTCGTCAAAGCCGACGTGGTGCGTCCACAGATCACCAACGCCGAAGAGGCGGAAAAGTGGCGCGGGAAACTGCGCGGCAAGGTTGTCCTCACGCAGCCTGCGCGTGAAGTCCGCATGCTCGAAGGGCGCATCGTCCTTCGCATGACCGCCAAGGAAATCGAAGAAGCGTTGATGCCGCCTGCGACGGCGCCCGCTGGACGTGCCGGGGGTGCGGGCGGTCGTGCTGGCGGTGCCGGCGGTCGCGCAGGGGGTACTGGTGTAGGCGGCGCCGCTCCGGCATTCAACGTGAACGAGTTCTACGCGTCCGAGGGCGTCGTCGCGCTGATGGATCGCGGATCAAACACGGACATGAGTGCCGGCGGCAGCGATTTGTCGTGGCAGACGCAGCGCGTGGACGGCGGCACGCTCTTCCTCGGTGCAGGCGGCTCACGCGTGGCCGCGGAAGCCGGCAAGGGCCTTCCGCAGGTGACGATCGCCGTCGAACACTACAACCGGATGGTGCGCCTGCTCGACGAGGGGCTGCCAGTGCACATGGAACTGAACATCGATGTCACGTTTCACCCGGAGACACCCGAACGCCAGAACGGCTTCAACATTATCGGGGAACTGCCAGGGACCGATCTGGCTGACGAAATCGTGCTGATCGGCGGTCACTTCGATTCATGGCACGCCGCTACGGGCGCCACAGACAACGCGACCGGCAGCGCAGCCATGATGGAAGTGCTGCGGATCATCAAGACCGCAGGACTCAAACCGCGGCGAACGATACGTGTGGCATTGTGGGGCGCCGAGGAGCAGGGGTTGATCGGCTCGAGGAATTACGCGGAGAAATACCTCGGCACGGCGGACAAGCCAGGACCAGAGCACGCCAAACACAGCGCGTACTTCAACATCGACAACGGAACTGGGAAGGTGCGTGGCATCTGGATGCAGAGCAACCCGCATGTGGCGTCGATATTCGGCGCCTGGATCGCGCCGCTCAAGGACCTCGGTGTCGAGATCCTTGGCCCGCGCTCGGTCACGAGCACGGACCACACCAACATCGATCGCACAGGCGTCCCTGGATTCCAGTTCGTTCAGGAACGCCTTGAATACAACTCCCGCACGCATCACTCAAACATGGACTTCTACGATCGCGTTCAGGTCGACGACATGAAACAGACGGCAACCGTTGCCGCGGTCTTTGCGTACCAAGCCGCGATGCGCGACCAGAGGCTACCGAGAAAGTAACCTCCAGTCCCCGCATTGTCAGTGCCCGTGTTCGACGATAACCCCGCTCTGGAGATCCTTCCAGTAGCGGTCGAGGGCTGTGCGCACCTGACCACTGAGGGCAAGTACGCCGATCAGGTTCGGCAGCGCCATGCCCAGGATCATCAGGTCACCGAAGTTCAGCACGTTGGTGGACGTCACGATGGATCCGAGGAACGCAAAGACTAGGAACAGCACCTTGTAGGGCATCGACGCCCCTGGTCCAAAGAGCCAGACCGCGCACCGCTCGCCGTAATACGACCACGAGATCATCGTCGAGTACGCGAAGAGGAAGACGGAAATCGACAGGATGTACGGGAACCACGACACGTGTTCACCAAAGGCTCGTGAGGTCAGCGCGGCGCCCTGACTGTTGGCGATAAGGTCGGCATAGGCGGGATTGGCATACGCACCAGTGATCGTGATGACCAACGCGGTCATCGTGCAGATCACGACGGTGTCGATGAACGGCTCCAGCAGGGCCACGATGCCCTCGCGGACGGGATATTTCGTCTTGGCCGCAGAGTGCGCGATCGCCGCGGAGCCGGCCCCGGCTTCGTTGGAAAACGCCGCACGTTGGAATCCGACAACCAGGACGCCGACAAATCCGCCGAAGGCCGCATCAGGGCTGAACGCCTGCTGAACGATCGACGCCAGCGCGGCCGGCACCGCTGAGGCGTTCAGGAAGATGACCGCAAGGCATCCCATGATGTACACGCCCGCCATCAGCGGGACGATTGCATCAGCGACCTTGGCGATTCGCGTGATGCCACCAAGAATCACGATGCCGACCAGAACCGTCATGGCCAGTCCGTACGCCCACGGCGCGGTGGCGAGAACAGGAATCGTTTCCTGCAGGGCATTCATCGATTGGTTGACCTGGAAGGAGTTGCCCCCACCCAAGGACCCGCCAATGCAGAGAATCGCAAACAACACCGCCAGGCCCTTGCCGAACGTCGGCCAGCCCTTTTGCGCGAATCCCTTGGAGAGATATTGCACGGGACCGCCGAGCACGTTGTGCCCCGTCTTGTCGATGTCCCGATACATCTGCCCCAGCGTGCATTCGGTGAACTTGGCCGTCATGCCGAAGAGGCCGGCCATGATCATCCAGAGTGTGGCGCCGGGGCCGCCGAGACTGATCGCGATGGCCACGCCCGCGATATTCCCGAGTCCCACGGTCGCGGAGAGCGCGGTGCTCAACGCCTGGAAGTGCGTCAGATCACCGGGCTCGTCCGGATCCGTGAACTTGCCCATCGTCACCCTGATGGCGTGACGGAATGCACGAAAATTGATGAAGCCCATCCGGAACGTCAGGAAGATCGCTCCACACGCGAGCCAGACGACGATGAACGGCACCGTACGTTGATCGTCCCAGAACAACACATCGAAGAACAGAACCGACCCGACGACGCTGTTGAGCACGCCCATCATCTGGTCAACGGAAGCCATACCAAGTCCACTCATGCAGAACACTCCTCACAAGACACAAAGACACGCCGATCCGCAGTGCCGGTGAGGCACAGTGACCGAAAAAACTGGTCTGAGGGTGGAGTGTTAGAGCCGCAGTGGCAGATGCAGTGCGTCGACCCCGCGGGGTTGACCACTAACTCTTCTGGCGAACGCGGTGTCGACCAGAGCCAGTGTCGCCCCGGCGACGAGTGGTGACGGGAGGCTGACGATGGGTTCGTCGGGTGATTTTTTGGACTGGACGTGCGCTGTGGGGCCACCGAGCAGGTCGAGCGGATGCCCGCTTGAGAATGGCGCCGTCAGCGGGGACGCTGCCAGCACGAGCAGGAACAGCGCGCAGACTCGCTGAAATGTCCACTCGTGTCGAGTCATCGCTGGGCCGATTGTAGCGCGGCTAGCCGCGTGTCGCGGCCAGTTGTTTGAGACGTTGAAGATCGATTTTTCCGGTGCCCAGCGTCGGGATGGCCTCGATCGGGACCAGGTCGTCACGCTTCGGAATCCAGAGGCGGGGCAGCCCGCTGCTGATGAGCCTGTCCCAGAGTTCGGCAGGCGGCACGTCCTGGCGGGTGTAGAAGACCACAAGTTTTTCACCCTTGACGTTGCACGGCACTGCGGTGACTGCTGAGGCCAGTTCGCCGAGCAGGTCGTTGATGGTGTCCTCGATCTTGATGTGCGGCACCATCTCGCCACCGATCTTGCTGAAGCGGGAGAGACGATCGGTGATGAAGATGAACCCGTCGTCGTCGACCCTCGCAATGTCACCGGTGATATACCAGCCGTCACGAATCGCCTCGGCGGTGCGAACGGGATCATTCAGATACCCGGCCATCATGTTCGGTCCCTTGACGAGCAAAAGGCCTTCCCGATCGATCAGCGGCCCTTCTCCGGTGTCGGGGTCGACGACCTTCACGGCCACGCCGGGAATAGGATGGCCGACTGAACCCGGTTTGGTGCCCACCTGTGTGCGTCCGCCGTGTTGCTGGTCTGGCACATTGGCCGCGACCACCGGCGCCATCTCGGTGCAGCCGTATCCTTCGAGCAGGTCAATCCCGAACGTCTCCTTGAACGCGCGCGCAAGGGGCTCTCGAAGTTTTTCCGCGCCGACAATGGCGTATCGGATGTGCGCGAATTGTTCGCGTGTGCAGCGCCGCATGTAGCTCTGCGCAAACGTGGGCGTGCTGATCAACATGCTGCCCTTGTAGGTCTGCGCGAGTTCGCCGACGGTTTTGGCGTCCATGGGATTCGGGTGATACGCGACGGCGCAGCCCTGAAGCAGGGGAAACCAGAGTGTGCCGGTCAGGCCGAACGAATGGAAGAACGGCAGGACGCCGATGAAGCAGTCGTCCTGGTGCATGTGGAAGATCTGCGACAGTGAGTCCACGTTCGACAACAGGTTCGCGTGGGTGAGCACGACCCCCTTGGGCACCCCGGTGCTTCCACTGGAGAAGATGATCGCCGCGGGACTGGAGGACGACCATCGAGGATCGCCGACCCGACGTCGAAGCAGTCGCTGCGGCCAGAGGCGCGCGCGGAGCAGCCCCATGAGGCGCTGTGGTCCCGTGACCTCTGCGCGAATGTCCTCCAGGTAGACCATGTCTGGCGTAGCGGCGAGCCCGGACTTGTCGAGGAATCGTGTGGAGGTGATGACCGTGGTGATGCCCGCCGCGAGCTTGGACGCCTGCATGACGTCTGCACCGGTCGTGAAGTTGAGGTTCACCGGAACACGGCCCGCCATGAGCGTGGCGAGGTTAGCGACGGCGCCGCCCACTGACGAGGGTAGGAGCAGGCCGACATGTTCCTGTCCAGCCGTACGGCGGCGAATGACATCGCCCAGGACGAGCGCGCCGGTGAGCAGACGGCCGTAGGAGAGCGTCTGGCCCGTGCTGTCGGCGGCCGCGAGTTGGCCCCAGTGGCGTCGCGCCGAGTGGATGAACGCCGTGTGCAACTGGGCAGATGGCGGATGTCGGTGGCGCATCGCCTCGCTGCCCAGTTCGCTGATGGCCAGGCGCATCTCGCGGGCGGTGACGGTGGCCGGCAGTGGTGCGCCGTAGGTGACGGTCACGGGATACGGCAGTCGTTCAGGACGTTTCCAGAAAAATTTTCCGCGCTTGAAGCTGAAGACGCTGCCCCAGACGCGGTCCAGGTAGACCGGGATGACAGGGACGTCC
>Ga0163151_10009124_pt1 | contig 10895 bp, 9 predicted proteins | sample OliLakLV19MP5IB2_FD_145596 | JGI IMG/M metagenome (GOLD analysis project Ga0163151, IMG submission 145596) | Freshwater microbial mat bacterial communities from Lake Vanda, McMurdo Dry Valleys, Antarctica - Oligotrophic Lake LV.19.MP5.IB-2 | ecosystem: Environmental > Aquatic > Freshwater > Lake...
GTATCCGCAGGCTGGCTCCTTCCTGGGCGTCGTAGAAATAGGCCAGCAGGGCGCGGAAGTTTTTCCCGTATTGGACCGGAGCTTTCAGGTCGGCGGGAAAGGGTGCCACGCAGGTTTGCTGGCAACAACCGACACCGCCGCCCTCCGAAGCTGACTGGTCAGCCCGTAAAGTTCCTCCTTCGGAAATGACTTGCTGAGCCGATGAATGGCTTCTGCCAGATCCATCGCTTTTTGCCACACGATCAGTTCTTTGTAGGTTTTGATTTGCATAAGCCTCCTTCTGGCCACTGTTCACTGTCTTCGATGTAGTAAGGCATGTGCTCGCGGAGCTTTGACTGCGGGCGGTTCAGCAGCCACAGCCTGCCGAGCGAGTTCTCCACCAGATACCTCACGATCCAGTGCGGGGTGAAGAGCTGGGTGACGGCGGGGATGTCCTCCGTGGGCACGGCGCTCTTGCGGGCCATGACCTGGTCCTTCCGCTCGGAGATGTAGAACTGATAGAGCCAACCGAGGATTTCGACGTTGGCTCGCTGCGCGTCGCCGCAGTCGTCGTCGCTGATCTCGGTGCGGAAGCCGTGGATAACGGAATGCTCGGTGAGGAGGTCATCGGGCAGGAGCAGCTCGGTCTCGTCGTCGAGTTTCTCAAAGAGATTCGGCAACAGGGCATGGTAGAAACGGCAGGCGGCGAGGACGAGGTGGCGATAGACTTCGCCCTGCGCATCCGGCGACGGGATGCGGCCATCGAGCAGATCATTGAGCCGTTGCGGATCGGTGTGATCGGGCAACTCGCCGGGCAATGTTCCGGTGCGGGTGAGCTTGAGCAGTTCCGGCTGGGTTTCCTCGGCGCTGGCCGGGGTGAGGACGCGGGCGCGGAACGGATGCCAGCCGCGGGCATCCATGAATCGAAGCGCGGCGAAGCGGTTGAACCAGGTATAAGCCACGCGTTCGATGAGACCTTTGCGGTCCTGCTCGGCCAACTTGCGCAGCGACGCGACCTGCGGAGCGTAGGTGGTCAGAAAATCCGGCGTCCTGGCGGTGAGCGCAAAGTCGAGCTTGCGCGTGACCGCCTCCAAAAGCTGGCGGCGAACGGCGGGGGCAAAGGTCTTGAGAGCGGTGGTGTTCATGAAATTGGAATGACGTTAGGTTTTAGCGCCAAGCATGGCGGGCAAAAATCCAAAGTTCTGGGACGGTTCATTCAAGGCCCCGGTTTTTTTGAAATACTCCAGCGATTGCTCGAATGAGCCAAAGGGCATGTGGCTGTTCATTTCGGTCAGTTTGTGGGCAAATGTGATAAAAGGCTCGGGATAACCGTTTACAGTCAAGGCTTCGAGCACGCTCAAGTAATCACTACGAAGGGAGGTCGGAATGATCAGCCGCGTTTGCCCGGCAGACTCCAGTTCCGCATTCATTCCTAAACGGGCAATACGCCCGTTGCCGTCATTGAAGGGGTGCACTTCCGCAATCAGAAAAAGGACGTAGAGGGCACGAGCGGTGGGTGAGGACAAGTCACGACTGGCAGGCCAGCCATGCACCAAAGTTTCGGCCACCAGTTCAGGCGCAACGAACATGCGGGAACCAAATTGGTTGGGGGTGGTTTTAAAAACACCAGGCTCGATGGCAGAACGGCTGGCCATCATGCGGGCATGCCGGCGCTTGAGCAATTCAAGCAGATGGCTTTCGTGCTTGGGAACTTCGCCGCTGATTTTTGGGTCAATGATCAGCCGGTAGGTTTCGAGGACGTCATGAGCGTCATCGGGGCGTTTTTTTTCCAAGGCTTTGGCGGCCTCCCGGTCATAAACAATGATTCTGGCTTCCTCCACCGTGAATTTTGTGCCTTCGATGAAATTGGAAAAATAGGCTTCCCAGAAAGCGCGATTTTCAAATTCACGCGACTGCGGTTTTGGTAATTCCACGAAGCGCTCCGCCGCCAGCCGGGCCTGGAACGTTCCGAAAAGCGTCAGCCGTTCGGGATCATAGGGCTTGCCCTTGGCGCGGGAACGCATGAAGTCGGTGGTGAGCCGGTAGCTGGAGGTTTCCCCTTTGATCGCAGCCACCAACTGATTGAGTTCCTGTTGCTCGCGGCTCCAGCCAAAATTAGCGGACAATCCTTCTGCCTGCTGCTGGAGTTTATCAAGCCAGCCGAACCCGAAAATGCGAAGGTAGCGATCGAGCCACCTTTCCAGCTCTATTGCTGAAAGCGTCTTGGACTCGGCACCGCCGAGCACCCGCGCAACCTGCAAATTCTCGAGCACGGCCCGGGCCTGGCTCGATGTGAATACCTCTTTACCATCACCCAGGGGAGTTCGAGCGTCTTCAGGCTGCGGTGCGGGACCGCGCCAGACTCGAATTTCCAAACCGGGAAGTTCACGAACTGGAGCCACTGCGTTCGGCAGGGTCAAATGGAGTTTTCCGCCGGGCGAAACATTACCTTCCAAAGCCGAACGGTGACTAATCAGGGCGCCGGGATAAAAATGAGCGACGATTTCATGCCGGTGACGACGGATGATTTCCTCCGGAGCCGAGGTTATTTCATCGGCGTAAAGCTTGGAGGCGAGTTTTCGCATTCTCCCGGCTTTTACAGCGCGAGAGATTTCAAGCGTTCTTGCGGCACTGGCAAATATGATAGCCATTCCAATTTTTTTATTTAATTAAACGCCTCAAAAGCGGCCAAAATGATACATTTCATATAATTAGGCTTCAATTTTGATATATTTCATTAAATTAAATCACAAAGTCACGGTAAAAACACATTAAGTGTTTTGTGTGAGCGCAAAGTTGATCTTGCGCCGTAACCGCTTCCAAAAGCTGGCAGCGAACGGCGGAGGCAAAGGTCTTGAGAGCGGCGGTGTTCATGTTCAATCCTGGTAAAAGAGCTCTGCCTGGGGCGAAGCCGGACGTTCTTTCGCAGCGCTGTATTCCTCCGCAATGGGAAGCTCATGAAAGTAGTCGTCCATCAATTGCACGAACTCCCCGTCCTTGAGCATGTCGTAGGTGACATCTTTGAAGACGTGGGACACCTTCATGGTTTCACAGCGCTTCTCGGGGTCGCCAAACGAATTCAGCAAATCATCAATGATGCGGAAACGGACATGCTCTGGTGAAGGAGTTGAGCCGAGCTGGCGTTTCCAATGGTCGGGAAGCTGCTCGAGGACATTGGGCAGAATGGCATCGGCAATAGCCTCGGCCGTTTTGCGGAAGAGCGCCGCCAGGGTCTGCCGCAAGACATTCGCGAAGGCCAGCAGCGCCGATTCCAACCGGACGACCTCCGCCGAGAATTCTTCAATGTCGGTCCGCCGGATGATCTTGCCGACACCCTTGACCGGGCGTAGAAATTTTTCCTCGATGTCATTGCGTATCGCCTCAACGGTGGCCTGGGAAATATTGGGCGGCCCGTGAAATTTATTGTTGGAAACTGTTCCGCGACCGACCAGCGGGTCTTCCGGGTCGAGCAGATTCACGGCGCTATCAATCTTGCGGGCGAGTTCCTTGTTTTTGCGGGCGACGCTGACCAGATGCTTCGGCAGGGAGACTGTATGCTGGGACACGCGATAGCCGCCCACGTGGAGTTCAACAAATTGAATGCGGGCGTTGTAAACATTGACGGAGCGGGCGAGATCAAAGTTCTTGGGAGGATTCTGTTTCAGGTCCTGCGTCACCTCCGCCAACGTTTTCTGGTTCAAGGTCTCCATGCCCAAGGTGCGGGCGGCACTGCCGTCGGGACCGTAGCCAAGTTCGTGCTCCAAAATGGTCGGCGGCTTGGTCAACACGATGCCATTCGCTTTGGGCTGGGATTGAGCCTCCGGGTTTTCGGTGTCTACAGTTGTGCCTGGAGGCGCTTCGAGCTGGCGGGGCGTTGGGCTGAAGACGAAGGTCTGATCATCGACAATGACCACACAGATGCGGACGCCAGGTTCCTGACCCAGAGCTTCATTCGCAGCGCTTGCCGCCGCCTGTAGAATCTGCAAGCCTTCGAGCGAACCGTAACCGATCCGGCAAATCTCCGGGTCAACGTCGAGGATTACGGTGACGCAGTCCCGTCCCAGTCTAACCCAAGACTCCGCGATAGCTTTCGCCAGCGGCGGCCAGACGCCGGGCGCAATCATCACCACGCGCTGTCGAGCGCGGTTGACCGCGTCAATCAGCAACTCGTCGGTGATGGATTGGATGGCAGGCATTAGAGGCTGATGCGTTTACCAGCTTTCAGTTCCGCTGCGGCAACCTCGCGAAGTGCCCCTAGCCAATCGTCGAGTTCCGTTTCGTTAGAAAGGTAGGGCAGACGGCAATTCGGTTTCAAGCTGGACGCCGGGGTGTATTGCACCGGAGTCGCTTTTGAAGTTGTCCCGCCGTCGCTTTTTCCTACTGCCGCCAGCTTGGAGGCCAACGCCAGTTGTGCCGGGTATTCTTTGTTGATGTAGCCTTGGAGACGGTCGCGGATGCCGGTGACGAACCGGGCAGATTGGATGGCCGCACGGGCATCGAATGTCGGAGCCATGACCTGCTGGCGTTGTGCGGCGTCGAGCGCGACGAAGTCGTCCACGGCCTGGAGTCGAACCGACTGGGCGTCCAATGTGGCGATGGCTTGATCGCGCTCGGTTTTGAGCAAGCCAGCCAAAATTCCGCGCAGCTTGGTCACGGCCGCCTTGGCGGTGGGGACCGCATTGCCTCGGTAAGGATTCTTGGATTCCGCCAGATCCCGCAGAGGCTGGACCTCGGTGGTCGGGACTTCAGCAAAGTTGGCCTCTTCTTCCCGCAGAAAGGCGATGGCCTCGTCAAAAGCGATGCGTTGCGGGCCATGCATGAACGCCTTGATCGGGGACAGGAGATCTTCCTTTGCGTTGAGCAGGTCTTCTTCGAAATCCGACAGATTGTTCAGAAGGTAGGTATAGTCCTTGGCAGCAAGCGTGTTAAGTCGCGTGACGATAGGGCGAAGGGGTTCGAGGAAGGAGTATCGAGCGGCCTAGTCCAGCAGCACGGTGAGATCACGAGCTTCAGCAGCCAAAGACTCAGAGGTGAGTTGCCCAACAGAGCGGGCTTCTGTTCCGGCGTTGGGACGGTCAAAGAAGTCGTGGTGGAACTTTTTGAGCGCGTTGACCTTTGTGGCATCAAATTGCTCCTGCAAGCGCACCCGAACGCTGGCGTGCTGCCGGGAGTTCTTAAGCAGTTCAAACGCGACTCGGGCATCCAGAAGCTCGGCGGTGCGCAGCTCCACTTTGCCCATGCGGAACAGGCGGCTGACCAGGGTTAACACCGCCATCGGATACCAGCCGCAGGGACGCTTGCCAAAGTTCCGGAGAATCTCCTCGATGGATGTGCGTTCGCCATTGTTTTGGTTCCGCATCACGTAAGTCAGAATCTCCTGCTCCGCCTCCGACGGCGTCTGAGTGCCACTGGTGAGGAGATCGTCCTGGAGCAAGAGGGCGTTTGACAAAGTCGATTCGTCGTAAGCGCCTTTCAGCATCCGCAAGTTTGGGAATGAGAAAGAAATGAGTTCCTGGCAGGCTTTGACGAAACGATTGCGGGCATCGCCTTCCCCCACGGTATCGAGGCGGGAACCATTCAGATAAAGCGGGGCCTTGCTGAGGAACTGGCTGGCCAGTTCCTGCATCGCCGTCCGCCGGATGCTGTTTTGTTGGCTGCGCTGGTCGAGGATGGCCTTGCGGGAGGCATCACCTGCACCGGTGTTCTGTTGGACGTATTTTTGCGTCTTGAGGAAAAGGCGGGCTTGATCGGTAAGACTCGTGTCGGAGGGCAGGACTGCAAGGAGTTCGGCCTTCCCCGTGTTCTGCGCGGCCAAGGTGGAGGCGTTGGTGTGGTTGGGATGCTCAGTAGTGATAATGTTGAGGGCAATGTCTGCTTCACGGCCGATCAATTCGTCATCAAGTTTGCGACCATAGGCATAGTCCTGCCCGTTTCCTTCGTAGCGAATTTTGGGATCGCGGAGAACGTCGGCGAAAAGGACTTTGGTGAGCAAATCGGCCACCTGAGAGTCGTCGATTTCAGTGTTCTTGATCTCGACCTCAATGTCTTTTTCCGTGTCAGTGAGGAACTCGTAGAGGACGCCATTGCGTTGCAAATAAGATTGGCTTTCCAATAGAGCCAGCGATTCAAGAACCGCTCTCTCATGGCCTCGGATATCAATCTCCGGACGGTCGATGAGAAGGATGGCGACGTTGCGAGGTGTGGCCTTGAATTCGCGCACCCATTTGAGCAAGAAGAGCGACTTGAGGATGCGGATGGGGATACCCTCGCCCAGTCGCGACTCAGCCATCTTGATGGTGGTCTGCATGTCGCCCCGGATAGAGGCCGAAATGCCGTCATACATGAGGTCGAAGGTGGCAAGATGGCCCACGTCTTGATTCCGCACGGCTTTCGCGACCTCTTGGAACACCGCGAGCATGGAGCGTTCGCCTACGGAAAGGTATTTTCCGGTGAAGACGCCATGCTTGGAGAGTTGCTGGATGGCGAGTTGGAACAAATCAAACTGATAGGTGTGAAACGGATAAAAGCCGCAGAACTCATCACTTCCCCGCCAACCGTGGAGGTTGATCGAGTTATCGCTGAAGCGGTAGAGGGTTTGAAGGTTATCCTTTTCGCGGTCGTAGATGTCAGTGAGAATTTCGGGCTCTTCCTCTGTTTTTGCGAGGAGCCGCTTTTGAATTACCTCCCTCACATCCGCGCTGGCTAGGGTGAGCTGAGTTTTAAACCGGCCCATGATTTTGGTGATGTCCTGGGCGGCCATCCCCTTGAAGGAGCCAAGAACGCCTTCAAGATCAGCCTGTGAAGTCACAAAAACCCAGGCTCTGCCGTTACAGACGGTTCCCAAAGTCTCGGCTACCGTTTGAAGGTTGAGCATAAGTTTCGAGTCCTGCCCAATGAACTGGCCCACTTCATCAACGAAAAAATTCAGGCAAAAGCCGGGAGCCTGACGCCCGATATAGTCTTTCACCATTTGTGCGAAACTCTCGATGGATACTCGGTAATCTTCACGAACTTGACGCATCAGGGACGAGGCTTCCGACTCGGCCACACCGAAATGTGCTGCATAAGCTTTGGCGAAAGCGGCTTTCCGGGCGGTGGCAATGGCTTCACGATCTTTTTCCCAGGTGGCACCATTGACCTTGAGATAGGTTTCCTGGAACGGAAGGAAATCACCACGCACATCCAGATCGTGTTCAAAGCGAGCGATGTAACCCTGTTTGCCATAGTAGCCTTGCAATTCGTTCAGAACCTTGACGAATACCTCTAAAATTGGCGACGAATGATCCCCCCCGATGCCGTCGAATTTCTGATCGATATTAAACAAGATACTTCGAGAAGGGATTACAGTGGCCTTCCGGAGGTTAGCCTTAATGATCTCATCATCAATCTTTGGCAGAAGGATGTCGGCGGGGCGAACGCCGTTGGCAAGCGGCCTGCCGTCAAGAATCATTGAAAGGATTTTGAGGAGATGCGATTTGCCGGATCCGAAGAAACCTGAAATCCAGACGCCATTGGCAGTCAATTCGGTCAGGTAACGGTCGGTGAAGGTTCCAAGCCCCTTAGTGACATCTCTCGTGACTACATACTCCTCCAACTCGGTCTGTAGGTTGCGGGCATCATCGGCTTTGATGACTCCATCAATGGGGCGCTCGACGGGTTTAAGGAACAGTTGGTGGATTTTCATGCTGATTAAAGGCGGTAGTGATCGAGATTTGTGGCCCGGTAATAAGGATTGTTGATTCGAGGACTGGGGATCGATCCGAATAGGCGCAGGTGCGATCCAGCAGTGGAGTCTTGGGCGTATTCACCGGGGAAGAAAATAACCACGGGATGTCGCAACATCGCAGGTTGGAGCGACTCCAGGATGGTGTGGGTGCGCAGAAACGGAAAAATCCTGCCTGAACCGGTTATGAGCGTGAGCTGTGCTCCATCGTCCCCGATTGCACGAATCAAACGCGGGATCAGGTGAGTCTTGGGATCAGAATAATTTTGGAGTGTTTCCAGAATTTCAACTTTTTGAGAACTGGTTTCGTCCCTCAAAAGATCATCCAGAATGTTGCACTCCATCAACTCCTCCAAAACAAGGTTGAACAGGTCGAGGGATTTAAGGGTGATCCCGGTGTTTCGCAATCGGATGGCTAGCCTCTCGACGGTGCGTCTTATTTCATCCTCCTGTGCTGGTTCATAAGTTTGAATGAAAATCGGGACTTCATTGGCCAACCCCTTCATCGAGAGGAAATTTTGGTGGCTGAGAGTTTTGAAAAGCCGTTCGGATAAATCGTCCAGGTTCATGGCATTCAGAGATTCGAAAATTCGTTGTCGGAAACAAGGAAACCCGCAAGCCAACGAGGGCTGTCCGAGGTAATGACTCTAAGGACTTCGGGCGATAGAACCGGTCTCTGGATTGTACCCACTGCCCCCGCACCCTTCACCAGCAATCCCGCCTCATTGAGCATTCCGAGCAGATTCCGCCGGATTTTTGCTTTTGATGAGGGGGCCAGACGATTGAGTTCCGGGTGAGCAACGCCTTTGTTTTCGACGTAGGCTTCATAGTCGGAGTGGCGCAGCACAACGTCATGCGCTTCGAGTTTTTCTCGCAAAACCTCGGAGGCAAACTCGAAGGCGAAAGTTATGCTTTTGCAGGTCGCAAGCCAGGCCATGGCAGCGCGGTCTTCGGCGGTGGCCTGGGAAAGAAGGATCATCTGGTCGTTCGTTAACGTGGCAAGACGTCGACGCAACTCACGCTCGAGTCGAATTGAGCTGCTGGCACTCCGCGATTGCAGAGCATTGGAGGAAAGAATGCTTGCCTTTGCTGGCTCCCACCCACCTGCTTCGATGTAGCATTCGGCCACAATTCTTGCCAACTCGGGGCGCAATGACGCCGCAGTTAAGCTAAGATTGTAGCTCATGAGGTTTTTAGCCCTGGCGAACTGCGTTGCATATTGCGGTGATCCAATCCTCTGCATGCATGGTGATAACCCTTAGACGTTATTGAGAAACGCAATCTGTCGGAAGAACTTTCTATCCCTTCTATAATTGTTATCAAAAAGCTGAATCCGGACATTTTTGAGGATTGGTTGTCGAAAGGATTACCCCTTTTTCGAATGGAGAAAAAGAATGATATCCTGTTTTGTTGTGGAGGCTTACCCACAATCCCGTCGGGAAATCAGCTTGACCCACAATCACCATCACAAAAGATTGGAGTTGATGCCGGGACTTGATGAAACAGTCCTTCATGCTCTTTATATCAGTGCCGGAGGGTGATGGGATTTGTTCAGGGTGAGTGTGCCAATCACCTACAAAATGAAGCCTCTCCTTGAAAAGTTTTTGAATTTCCGCGTTTTGTTTCGTTTCGTTTGGACTGAACCAGAACCTACCGCGCTTGTCTTCTTCGACTGGCCCAGTAGCAACCCCAATACAAACAGCACCAGGTGAAAATTCTGCGAAAAGCTGACCTCCAACCTCAGCAGCAGTTTTCGATGTCTGTCTATTCTTCAGGAAATGTTGGAGAACATCGGGATGAAGGACAATTTCCTGAGTGCCTTTCCCCGCGCGATAATAAAGCGATTCGCGTTTTGATTTTAGGCTCATCAGGGATTGCAAAGCTGGCATTTTGGATTCGATTCCCAGGGTTGAAAGAAGGACCGCTTACCAAGATCTTCGGCAGGTAGCTTGTTTTTCCAAAATTCGCTCAGGCTTCCATCTAAACTTGAGAGGCGGGAAAGATTTCCAATCCACGTGTGCCACTCCGAACTCGCGGTTCTCCCGGTGAGAACCCCAAGAGCCAGTTCAGCGATCAGGCCCTTGATAGAGATCACATCAGTGACACCGTATGGTTGGTAAAAGTCGCTGCATCCGGAAGCTTGAATTAGAGTTTTCTCCGGTTCCCGCCATTCAGTAACCCTTCCTTTAAATGAACCATGCTCAGTCATTCCACACGCCAGACACCCTCCCTTGTCATTGATCAAAAGCGCGTGACCAACAATTCCATAGGCTTCTGTCCATCCAAAAATAATAGGCGGAAAAGATGACCAATTTCGCGATGCTACGTTCAATGCGCAGTCGCTAGCCCAATCTCCAGTTGTCGAAATAACAAGGTCAAGTCGGTCAAAAACCTGCGGCGTTTCCCGGAGAATAAATTCTATATTGCGGCCACCACAAGTTTCGATGGAAAGGCCAGGCAATTGCTTTTGTAAAAAGGTTCCGAGAGCTTCGCTTTTATTGTGCTGCACGAAATCAACACCCAGAAGGTGTCTCCCGACGTTATCAAGCGAAAGCACTTGATGGTCGGTCAGGTAAAGCCCGCCAACTCCGCTTTTAGCCAGAAGAAAAGCGATATCTGCGCCTAATGAACCGCATCCTAGTATTCCAACTCGTTTCTTAGCCAATTTATGATCATGGCCATTGCCTCCGCGCGTATGAATCCATTCCCTGTCAGCCCGAGATACACTGGCTCCTAAAGCTGGCATCGATCCAAAATAACGACTCAAGTGCACATGATGAGGAACTTTTCCTTGGCGAAATCCATCATTTTTGCAATTGCGAGAACCATTGCAATTGGCGTTGGAGACTTTCGGCTCCTTCAGGACCAGCCCGGCATACACGGGTCCGGAATTTGCCAGAAACCCAAAAATGACCGGCAAATTTCGATTTTCGCGGGGAGCAACTCGGAGAAAGATTTCATCAACCTCCATATTCGACATTTGGGCCAAGCGTCGAAAAGCTGCACTGGTGCCTGGGTATTGGTTGGGGTAAAGAGGCTCGTTCAACCACACAAATATTGAAGGTAAAATCTCGATTCCTTTTTTCGAAACACCCAGTTGGAAGTTAAAACACTTTTGAACCGGATTCAACGTTTTGCCGGGTTTGTTTATCAATCCATCGTTTTGCGGGGATCGGGCGGCTCGCAACGGATT
>Ga0163151_10009125_pt1 | contig 10895 bp, 8 predicted proteins | sample OliLakLV19MP5IB2_FD_145596 | JGI IMG/M metagenome (GOLD analysis project Ga0163151, IMG submission 145596) | Freshwater microbial mat bacterial communities from Lake Vanda, McMurdo Dry Valleys, Antarctica - Oligotrophic Lake LV.19.MP5.IB-2 | ecosystem: Environmental > Aquatic > Freshwater > Lake...
CTCGCCAACAATATCCCTCAATTCAACAATAACGCCGCCGTGCGCGGCGTGATTCTGCGCCCGACGGGCGCGGTGACGTTTGTCAATCAGGCCAACGGCTTCTGATGATCATGCGTCCGACCTTTTCACGCCGTACCCTGCGCGCGGCTTTCTCCCTCCTCGAAGTGGTCGTCGCCGTCGGCATTTTTGCGGCCGGCATGTTGGGCGTCGTCGCGCTGTTCACCCCCGTGGCGCGGTCCGTTTCCGACAGTTCCGATGCCGAGGCTGCCGCGCGCATGGCGGATGCGTTGCGTCTCCGGTTGCAGGAAATCCCTTTTCTCGAAGTCGCCGCGTTGCTGAAGAATTCCAACGGCGCCCGCCACGCGTTGACGGATGCGGACGCCCGCGCCGATTACAATCCGACCACCGACGCGCAGATCCTGTTTGCGAGCCGCGATGGCGCCCGGATCGGACCTTACAGCGATGTGATCTGGCGGGATCCTACGACCACTCGGAATTCGGACCGCGATAAATATTTCGAAATCGCCCTGATTCGGAACGAAACGCTCTCTCCGCTGGCACCTCCCGTCGCGGCAGGCGAATCCGCCGCGGCGAATCCGGATGAAACGGCGTTCCTGTTGGCGTACACCGCGCGGGTGCGCTGGCCGGCATTTATCAAGGTCGGCGGCGCGGGTGCGGTCCAGGTGGGCAGCAATCCCGCCGCGACCGTGCGTTTCGATCACAGCTCCAAGCAGGTGCTTTTCTTCACGGGCTCGGTCACGCGATGAAAACCGTTCCATTCGCTCCGCGTCGCGGCCGGTCCGCTGGCTTCACCATCGTCGAAGTCGTGGTGGCCGTCGGCATCACCGCGTTGCTCGCCGGCTTCATGGTCGCCATCCTGACGAATGTATCCGCATTCTGGTCACGGACGTCCGGCCGGCTCTCCGCCGAGGCGCAGGCACGCTATGTGCTCGATCAACTCACCTTGGACCTGCAGGGCGCAATTTATCGCGACGACGGCAACACCTGGCTGGCGGCGACCATTCCCGGCAATCAGAACAACGCGGGTACGCTGTGGAACAACACTGGCACGACCACCACGGCGGTGAAGCCGACCAACGGCACCGGTTCTTTGCAGGCGATCGCCACCGGGACGTTGAGCGAAGCCGGTCCCACCGGACCGCGTTTTGGCGTGGCGGGCACCTGGCTGCGTTTCTTCACCACGAAACGCGGCAGTAACGCGAATGCGACCGACACCCAGTCCGCGCCGGTGGCAGTCGCCTACCAGATCATCCGCCGGGCCACGACCGCCACGGCCGCCAACCTCGACCGGCGCTACCTGCTGCACCGCACTGAAGTGCGCCCAAACGCGCTGAGCACCGCCCGCAACGGCACGCTGCAGGTCGGCTTCAACATCACCACGGCAGCGTATCAGCCGACCAATAACACCGCCCAGTTCCGGGATCCAGCGGAGATTCGCTATCCCACCTTGAACAGTGTGCTCGCCGAGAACGTGGTCGATTTCGGCGTGCGGTGCTATGTGTATGCACCCAACGCCACTACAGGCGAAACGCAGCTGACCCGAATTTTTCCGTCAGGTAACAACGACCTCACCCACACCGCGAACCTGCCGCCGCGCGTGCCCAATGCCGCGGGAAACCATACGAACAGTTTCCCCGAAGTGGTGGATGTGATGATCCGCGTCCTCACCGACGAAGGCGCCCGCCTCATCGCGGGCTATGAGGCCAATCCCCAGCGCGTGACAACCCTGGCGGGCCGCACGGCGCAGCAGTATTGGTGGGATCTCGCCCTGGCCAACTCCCAGGTGTTCACGCGCCGCATCGTGCTGACGCCCAAACCGCTTTGATTTCGTGGGCACTCTCAACGTAATGACTCGTTTTCCGCTTCGCCCTCAGCGCGGTTTCGCTCTGCTGCTCACGCTTACGCTGCTCTCCTTTGTGGTGCTGCTGCTGGTGGGCTTGGCCACGTACACGCGCGTGGAAACCGCGGTGGCCGGAAATACGCAGCGGCAAGCTCAGGCGCGCGAAAATGCCCTGCTGGGCTTGAACGTGGCACTTGACCAATTGCAGCGGCACGCCGGGCCCGACACGCGCGTCACCGCCACCGCCGCGGCGCTCACAGGAGTCAACGCCCAGAAGCGATATTACACCGGAGTGTGGGACTCCACTCCGAGCGATTCTGGTCCGAGGGCGTGGTTGGCCAGCGGTGCGGAAACGGCTGCGGGCATTGATGTCACCGCCGCGATTCCGGCCGCGCGCCAGGTGCCGCTCGTGAGCACACAGACTGATACCTCTACTACGACCAATTTCCCCACGCCTATTCCCACCGAGGCGGCGCTGCAGGATATCACGGCGCCCGGCTTGCCCGGGCAAGTAGGCGCGGCCCGGGCCACGATCGGCCGGTATGCCTGGTGGGTGGGGGATCAAGGGGTGAAAGCTCCGATCGCGGTTCCGGACACGGTGAATGATATCGATTACGCGCCATTCGCCGATGGCGGCGCCACGGACCTGCGGACGCGCATTCGCCAGCAGATTTCCCTCGGGCCTGACGCAATCGTCGCTAGTGGCAGTTCCGCTTTCGACGCCCGGGACGCCAATAACCGCGGGCTCGTGCCGAAGATCGCGGCGATGAACCAGGTCGCCTTTTTGCGCAGTCCGGCGAATGCCGCCCTTGGAATCGGGGTCGTGCGCGCCAATTTCCAAGCCTGGTCGCCCGGCAACTTCGCCGTGCTCGCTAATTCGAAGTCGGGGGGACTGCGGCAGGACCTTTCACTCCGTCCGGGCCTTCTCGGCAATGCTTTTGCGGCCTGGGCTGATTATGCCGCGTACATGGAATCACTCGTCCCGGCAGTCGCTGCTGGCGAAGTCACGGGCGCCGCGACGTCGAGCAGCAGTGCGCCGAGTATCCTTCCCGCCTACGGGACCGATCCGGTGCGCCGACGGTATGTGATGACGCCGCATCAACGCGATGTCGACGTTGGCGGTTCGCATCAGGTTGGACCGGTTTTGTCGGAGTTCGGACTCACGTTCAATGTGCGGACGCTGCCGAGCGCTTCTGGCAATTCAGTCGTGAGTATTCAGCCTTTGGAGACGCGAGCGGCATGGATGATTTCACTTTGGAACCCGTACACGTCGGCCTTGGTGCCGGAGAATCTACGGATTGAAATCTCGGGCTTACCGCGGGTGAGTGTCGTGAAAGAAAGTGACGGCGCGACGGTGTCATCGTTCTCGATTGCCGAGTTATATGGTGATGACGCCGACGCGCCCCTGCGGGTGAGCCTACCATGGGATGCGGAAAACGTCCCCAGTACGGCGCCCGCGGAGGATCGCCGTTCGTGGCTGCCCGGGCGGGTGTACACGTGGCGGTCCATCGAAGACACGACCAAGGGAGCTATTCCGGCCGGTGGTTATCCGTCACGGTTCTACACGCGCGACTTTACCGCGACCGGCGAAACGAATGGCGGCGTGCAACGCTCGGCCCCGGGAACCGTTCGGGGAGATGAAGTCTGTCATCTTCTCGTTGAGGGTTCGGACACCCCGACGAGCAATCTGATCGTCGCCGTGTACGCAGTCCGGGACGGCGGGGACGTACTGCTGGGCCGTTTCGAATCACCGGCATTCATGTCCTCATTTGAGACGACGGCGCGGATGATCAACGCGAGCACCTACCAATTCGCGTACGTTTTCCGGCTCAAGGAGAGCATCGACACGATCGCCGAGCCGTCGTCCTGGTTGACCACGCCGACGATCGATTTTCGGCGCACGCGGGTTCCCGGCGAGGCCTTCGTGCTGGAGAATGGGGATAACCCGGCGGTGTACGAGAACGGTCTAACATCCGGTTTCATGACCGCGAAACCTGACCGGCTGCTCTTCCGCGCGGGCGACGCGTATTCATACAATGAGGACGTGCCGTTGTTTGAGTTGCCGCGGGCGCCGCTGCTTTCCCTCGGGGCACTCCAGCATTTCCGGATCGTCAATTCGCGCCCGTTCATGATTGGCAACCCCTGGGGGAGCGCGGCGACCCTGAACTCCATTCCGTTGGGTGAACTCTTCGATCGCTTCTTTTTCTCGGGTCTGGCTCCCGGAGTGACTCCGGGCACCACTGCGTCGGGTGAGCTGATCATGCCCAATCCGCTGCTGAAGTCGTTCCGCAAAGCGGACGGAGCGCGGCCCACCATCAATGATGTTCGGGCAACTTCTGCCGTGGTGGCTTCCGAAGATCCGGATGTACCGAGCGTCACCGGCGACGCGATGTCCTCGCGGTTTTTCCTGCAGGGTGCGGTGTTCAACGCGAACTCGACCCAGCGGCAGGCGTGGATCGGAGTGTTGCGTGGCATTCGCTTCACGGCTCCGCTGGCGTTCACTTACCTCGATGCTTTGAGTGCTTCGGGCACGGCTGATGACACCGCCCTCGCGTCGGTGCAATCGAACGACGCGCAGTTCTTCCGCTTCTCCCAGTCGGCCCAGGAGACGTACAAGGCGGAGGCTGGCTCAGCGGAGAGTGGCGAATTTTCCACACCGTCGGTGGCCAACACGCATCTATTCCGAAAAGGCATGCGCACGCTCACCGCGGATCAGGTGCGCGATCTGGCCGAGAAAATTGTCGAGCTGATTGCCATCAAGCACAACGCGTCCGCCCCGGAAGGCGGACCGTTTCGCTCGCTCGACGAATTCCTCGCGCCTTCTACTTTGTTCGCCGGTGCGGACGCCGCCGGCAATGCGCTGGCGCCGCGCAGTCTCCTCGAGGCGGCAATCGAGGCCGCACAGCTCAATCGCGAAGAAGCATTGGGACTTGTCAGTACTTCTGCCGAGTTCAGTTCCCAGTGGCTCACCCAGGCCGACATTATGACCGCTCTCGCGCCGATTCTCTTCGTGCGCTCGGACACGTTCCTGATCCGCACGTACGGCGAGGCGGTCAATCCGGCCACGGGTGCGGTCGAAGGTCGCGCCTGGGGCGAAGCGACGGTGCAGCGCGTGCCGGAGTATTTCGAGCCGGCGGCGAATGAGCCATACGCTCTCCCGGATTCGCTGAGCGATCTCAACCAGCGGTACGGACGCCGCTTCAAGGTGGTTTCTTTCCGATGGCTGACGCGGTCCGATATTTGATTGCAGTCGTATCCTTGGCGCTGGCCGGAGTTGGCAGCGTGCTGGGGGCGTCAGCCACCGGCAGTGCGGGACAGCTGCAACCGGTCCGATTCACGGTCTATTCCGCTCGGCCGATCACTGATGTGGCGTTTGCTGCCCGAGCCGGGGCAGCGCCGCAGAAAGTTACGTTCTATCCCACGGCGCGCTCGCCGCGTTACGATTACCGCGGCGCGATGCCGCTCCGCTTCGTCGATCCCCGTAGCGGCGAGGTAGTCGCGGAGGCCGTAATACCTCCGGACATACGTGACGCGCTCCTGCTGTTTTCTCCGGTGACCTCCGATGCGGCGGGCAGGACGGGGACCCTGCGCTACCAAATTTCCGTGCTCGACGACAGCACCGCGCGTCAGGGCTCCGGGACATTGGCGATCATCAACTTCAGTGGCCTGGAGTTGGCCGGTACGATCGGCAAAGATGCGGTGACGTTACGCGCCGGATTGAATCCCGTGGTCGGGATCGGACGCTCGGCGAAAATCATGTTTCGAACCGCCGTGAAAGGTCGGTCGTACCAGGCGTACGCGAGTACCTTGCAACTCGCGCCGAAAGAGCGCGCGCTCCTGATCTTGTTTCCGCCCTACACCAAGGGCTCGGTGGAAGTGCAGGCCCGCCTGTTGATCGACACGCCACCCGGGCCTCGGTAGAGATAGAGGCGTCGCGTTGCGCAGGATCCATCCTGTAAATCGTGTCCGTTCAGTCCCCTCTTCGGTGATCGAACTCGAGTTGTGACAAGATGACAGGATCTGTTTCCTGGGACCGCGTCCGCCCCCGGCCGCATTCCGGCGGATAGTGACGGATGGTTCATCGTTATTCCGTTTCCGATGCGGCCGAGGGCGGCCGCGGTCCCATCGATCCGTGGTCCCATCGATCTGTCCCATTGATCCGTAGCCATCGTCCTAACGGCCTTCGCTCGCACCGGGTTTCTTCTTTCTTCTTTCTTCTTTCTCCGCCCGTTTTTCTTTGCCCGTCCCGCACATTACGGTCGGACCCCATTTCATAAGTCCTGATTCAGGATTAGGATTATGGGTGAACTTGCGAACTCATGCCCGCGTAACCGGTCGACTTATCAATCCACGGCATCCGTGAAGCTCATTTCATGCAGTTCCACCCTCCAGACGCTCGCCTTAATTGAACCACCTGAAACCCGTCTCCTATGAACGTCGACGATTTCTTCAAACACCACGGTATCACGGAAAACCCGTTCGGCGCGGAGGAGGCGCGGCATGATCCGATCTTTGAGCGCTTGATCGACGACAACACCAGCCATCCGGACTTCGGTAAAATTCTCGGCCGCATCGACCAGCCTTCCGCCGCCATTGTCTTTGGCGAAAAGGGGAGTGGGAAAACCGCGATCCGTCTGCTCATCGGCCGCAGGGTAGCCGAACACAATCGCGCGGTCGCGCTCGGTTCGGCAGCTCCCTCCGGCAACGGCCAGGCGCCTCACAGTCGCACGCTCCTGGTGGCGCACGATGATCTCAATCCGACGCTCGATCGCTTCGTGAAAAATCGCCGGCGTTCAGCACCCGATCGCGACGTTGCTCAGGCGACGGAAAAGTTGCTCGCCCAGTTTCGTTTGGTTGATCATCAGGATGCGATTCTGTCGAAGGCGGTGACACGCCTCACGGACGCGATCCTCGAAGAAAACGTCGGACGAATAGCGGTGAATGGGGAGGATCGCATCGAGCTCCCACAACCCGTGAAGCAGGTGAAAGCGATGCCGAAACGTTTACGGGTGAACCTGGCGATTCTCGCGGCCCTTTACGATCAACCGGCGGACGGCAACGTCATCGCGCGCTGGCAACGTTTGCGGAGCCGGCTGCGGCTGGGGTGGATCGTGCCGATCGCCTTGGCCAGGTTTCTTGGCATCGTCTTCCTCATCGCGGCGGCCGGCTTCGCGGGCGCCCGCCTGGTGATGGCGCCCGTAAACCATCCACCTTGGCTGGTCTACGCGATGGGACTCAGTGCGGCGGCGGGTGTCGTGCTGTTGGCGATGTGGGCGTGGCAGACGTTGTCGTTGTGGTCGCTTACGCGGCACATTCTTCAGGACACACCGACGATCGACCGCACCTCGGGCGAACTGCGGCGCATGCTCAGCCTTCTGCGCGCGGGCGACCTGAGGCACCAGCCGTGGCCGCTGGCGCAAGCGGGCAGTGACGCCCGTTACGATCTCACCCGCCGACTGCTGGATGTGCTCAATCACTTTGGCTACGGCTCGATGATTGTCCTGGTTGACCGCATCGACGAACCCACGCTCGTAAGTGGCAAACCGCAGCGCATGCAAAGCATCATCTGGCCGATGCTTGATAATAAATTTCTGCAGCAGCAGTCGATGGCAGTGAAGCTACTCCTGCCGGTCGAATTGCGTTATCAACTACAGCGCGAATCCGGTGACTTCTTTCAGGAAGCAAGACTCGACAAACAGAATATGATCGATCGTCTGACCTGGTCCGGTGCGACGCTATATGATCTCTGTAGCAACCGGCTGCGCGCCTGCCGCCCGCCAGTCGCGGGGGCGACGGAGGCGCAGCCAATTCAGCTGACCGATCTGTTCGCTGAGGACGTAAATCGACAGATGGTGATCGATGCGCTCGAGCAGATGCATCAACCGCGCGATGCATTTAAGTTCTTGTATGCCGTGGTGCAGGAGCACTGCCGGATGGTGAGTGCGGACGAGGCGGCCTATCGCATTCCGCGTTTGACGCTTGATACCGTCCGCCGCGCGCAGGCGCAGCGAGTCCAGGAACTCCACCGCGGCCTCGCGCCCGCGTGAGCGTGGAGCGACTGCGTGGACTTCCGCCTATGAACGGCTGGGGTAAGATTGAAGGTAGGGACCGCTTTCCGCAGCGGTCCTCTTCGAACGGAAGAGCAATTCGCCCCTTCACGTTCTGCGCGCATCATCCCGTGGAGGAATGTGTTCAGGCGTCCACATCGCCCCACGCCATCGTCGCACTGATCAAGAGTTGCCGAGGTGGAGCGGCTTGTCCCTAAGCCGCTGGTTCGAAGTTCGGGCGTATCGCGCCCGCCGATCCAACGCGTTGGGGACAACACGCTCCACCTCGGCCAACCAATCAGACTTTGAAATGGATGCCGCGCGTTCGCGTTTCACATTATAGTCGAATGACTCCTGGGTATCCGGATTGAGGAAGCCGCTTGCCTATTGCTCGCTTTCGCGGGCTGCCGCGGCTCGACTCTTCTTATGCAGACCCGAATTACCGAGGACGAAATGCGCGCTGCCGCCCGCCAGCTGTCGAAGCATGAACGCGGTCGGGCGGCTCTCCGACAATTGGACCAGCTGCTTCGGGCAGGAGAGTTCGATCTCGACCTGTTGGATCAGCGCGCGTTTCTGACGCTGCTCGGCGGCGCTTGGATGGGACATCGCGCGCAAGTCTGTGAAGTAGTAACTGAAATCACGGCGGCGACGTAACCATCGGGGGGACTTTTGCCCGTTAAGCAGCAGGCGCGCGGGCGCAGCGCCTTTGGACGTAAGTTCCACGGGTGCGGTGGGAACGGACTAACAGCCGATTGATCCCAAATTCCGCAGACGAGTAACCACGGATGAGCACTCATAAACACTGACCAATCGCTCCAGATTGATGGGATAGAACTTTCCCTCACTCACCGGGTGAACGGCCTCCATCGCGCAACTTTTTTTTGCATCATTGGACATAATTGAAGATCAGGGTTCTTCTCAGTTTTCAGTGAGAGCAGGTGGAGCGGCTTGTCCCTAAGCCGCTGACGCGGCTCGCCGCGCCAAGATTGCAATGGCTCTAAAACCAGCGCGTTAGGGACAACACGCTCCACCTCGCGCATCCTTGAGGTCTTTCGTTGAGGTGCACTTCAACTCTTTACCCACTGAAAACAGCGAGGAACCGAGATCGGTGGTTAAACTGCGTTTTCCAGGTTGATTGATATGCGGGATTTCCCGAGGCGTCGCGGGGGTAGTGGGGACCGTCCTTATGACCCGAGATTGGTACCGGGATCGGCATGATAGTGGATAGGGAATATATAAGTGGAAGCGACGAGGCACGGATCGTCGCGGCCGCTGTCACTTTCAGGACGGGCAGCATCGTCTGATGCTTTTGCCCTCAATCATATTATGAATTCCACCATCAAAACGACGATCCATACTCTCAACGATCTCACCGAAGTCCTGAAGGACGGTCAGCACGGCTTCGAAACGGCGGCCAAAGACGTCAAAGCGCCGGAGTTGGCGCAGATTTTCCAGCGGTATGCGAAGCAACGCGGTGAGTTTGCGGCCAAGCTTCAGGCCCACGTGCTGGCGCTTGGCGCCGACGTCGAGAAGTCGGGCAGCGTCGCGGGCAGCATGCACCGCGGCTGGATCAATCTGAAATCTGCTCTCTCCACCAACGAGCCGCAGGCCGTCTTGGACGAGGCTGAACGCGGTGAAGACGCGGCCGTCGCTGCGTACCGCAAGGCACTTGAACAAAAAGACGTCGATGCCGCCACGCGCACTTTGATTACTTCACAATCGACCGCCGTCAAAGCCGCGCACGATCACGTGCGCGACCTTCGTGACGGCGGTAAGTACCGCCGGAAGTAATACCAGCGACCGCTTGGTTTTTTCCTTTGGCGCGGCAGCGCCGGTAGGGGCGGGCCGGTCCGAAATGCAGGGCAGCGCGGACAGTGCAGGCGGCTCGTCCGGGCAACCTCCTGCCGTTGACTTCGGAGGGGGCGCTTCGACGCTGGAATTCTAATGACCTTCGGCCACCTACCGACCCTGTCACGCCTTCAAGCATTCACTTCCCGACTCGTGGGCCAACGATGCAGCGTAGGCTGCGCTCGGCGCGGACCGGCAGCCGTACGGCTGAGCACCTTTATTTTTGTCCTGCTGGGCGCTCTGTGGCCTGCGTTGGAACTGGCCGCCGCGGCGAACGCGAAGCCAAATGTTATTTTCTTCCTCGCAGATGACATCAGCTGGAATGATCTCGGTTGCTACGGATAATCCCGCGGCCCGCACTCCGAACATCGACAAACTCGCGGTCAACGGCCGCCGCTTCGATTCTGCGATTCTCACCGCGAGCAGTTGCAGTCCAGCCGCAGCAGTATCGTCACCGGACGCTACCCGCACAATAACGGCCGCGCCTCCGAGCTGCATCAGCCGATTGCCGGCCACCTGCCGTGGTTCCCCCGGCTCCTGCGTGAAGCGGGGTATTACACCGTTCTAAGCGGCAAGCACCACATGACGTCCGATGCACCGGCGCCGGGCGAAACACCGCAGCCTGCGGCGTTCGATCTCATCGACGGCGGTCGCGGTCCCGGCAACGCCGGTGGCCACGCGAACTGGGTTAAAATCATTACGGAGCGGCCGAAGGATAAACCATTCTTCGCGTGGTTTGCGTCGCTGGACGCGCATCGGGATTGGGATGGAGATCGTGATTGGAAGCCGGAACTCTACGGCGCCAAACACGATCCAGCAACGGTGCGGGTCCCGTCGTTTCTGCGGGATGATGATGCCACCCGTGCCGACCTCGCATCATATTATAACGAGGTTTCCCGCTTTGATCATTTCATCGGTCTCGTGGTGGCCCAATTAGAAAAAGACGGTGCGCTGGCGAACACGCTTATCCTGATTGCTGCGGACAATGGCCGGCCGTTTCCGCGCGCGAAAACCCGGCTCCACGACTCAGGTATGAAAACGTACCTGGTCGCGCACTGGCCCGCGGGACTGAACCGGCGAAGGGACTCGCCGCCCTACCCATCGCGACCTTCGAAAAAGGTAGGGCGCGGAACGGAGTC
>Ga0163151_10009126_pt1 | contig 10892 bp, 21 predicted proteins | sample OliLakLV19MP5IB2_FD_145596 | JGI IMG/M metagenome (GOLD analysis project Ga0163151, IMG submission 145596) | Freshwater microbial mat bacterial communities from Lake Vanda, McMurdo Dry Valleys, Antarctica - Oligotrophic Lake LV.19.MP5.IB-2 | ecosystem: Environmental > Aquatic > Freshwater >...
TGAGAGGGAAGCGTACGGCGTTTCCACGCGTTTGTGTCTACGGTGCCGGACACTACGGGCCTTGCTAAAGTAGTCCTTGCACCACCGGGGCAACAAGGGTATAGTAGGTATGGCCGGGAGCCAAACCGGGAAGTGACCTACAGGCACCCCGATGTTATGAAAGGAACCCGATGCAACTCTTGAAGTGTTTCCCAGTCGTAGTGACGCAAGTCACAGACATCTTTCCCGACACGGATTTCATGGTCGATACAGATGAACTCCTGCGGTATCGTGTGAAGGCGGAACAGCGTGGGCCGATTGACCAACAAAGGGTCAGCGTCCACTTCACGCTCCGCACGCGGGACGGCGCACCTCGTGTTGGTAGCGACCTGCTCGTCACCATCTCGGATGAAGACTTCGACCTGACCGACAACAGCTAAAAGGCTTCCCGGCCTTTTTCCTTGACTTGCGCCGGACAAATACCCTGTATACAATGGGCCTAGGCTGTTCCGAATAGGGCGGCGCGCAGATTTTTCGCCTCGTCCCGGACGCGTCGCTGGACAGCTAACTGCCGGTGGGCCACTCCGAAAGAACAGGCGAACAACCGCAGGAAGGTGGCCTAGCGTTGGCGCGTTTAGAGGCATGTGGGGCACTCGGGTGCTACGGATGCAGGGAGACTGACGACATGGAGACTGACGACATGGAGACTACGACGCTTGAGAAGTTCGCTGAGAAGACGCTCTTGTCTGCCGCCTTCGACGCGACTGCGTTTCTGCGCTCGCTCAGGGGCTACAAGGCACCTGTGCCACCGACCCGGTGGGAACGAGTGCGCGCGTTCGTGCGTGCCCACGTCCCGACTATCCACCCCGGCCCGTGTGACCACGAATACTGCTGACTTGCGCTCCGCGCCGGGGCGCGCTAGGGTGATGGCATGAAACTCTTTGACTCACCGCTGGTTTTCCTTCTTGCTCTCGTGCTCGTGGGCGCGATTGTCTACGTCGGTGTTCGGTCTGAAGACTACCGCGCCCCGACCGACTCGCGCTGCACTGGGTCACAGGTGTTCTGTTGAACCGGACAACCATCGCGAACTCCGACATCGTAAGCGCGGTAGCCACGACCATGGGCCGTGCTATGGCGCGTCGCGAAGAGCTTGACGTGCTTGGGATGCGCGGCCCTCAGGTGGGACAAGTCTGGGAACAGGTAAAGGGACGGCTGACCGGACGCATTATGCGCGTATCAGGATGCCCCTGCTGCCACCTTGACCCGCGCGCCTGTGTCGCGGGTGATGCGCTCGTGTTCCTCGAACCGCAGGACACCGACCGCTGGATGTTTCGCAGTACGTCCATAAGTTTCGTTCGCTTTACGCTGCAATGGAGACTGATACATGGATGACATCATCGGCCTGAACATCGGCGAGAACACGCGATGCCCTGCTTACAGCGCGCAAGAAGGGCCGTGCAGCCTGCCCGTAGGTCACGAAGGCGCACACAGTGCAGAGCCGGGTGCAGGTGTACCGCCTGACCCGTGTCCCGACTGCGGTGGCCCTATGGTAGAGTTCGCTGTTGACGCGCCTACGGAAGAGATAGCGGCGCGCGTCTTCCTCGCGTACTCTGCGACCACCAGCATCCCGGACGAATTGCTCAAGCAGGTCTTGGCCGATACCATGCACATTCACATTGTGCAGGGCAGCGGCGCTGACTGCCCCAACCGGCCAGAAGGTGAACCATGGGCCTAGACCCGACTGCGTTCGAGATAGACTTTGACCCGCTAAAGCGCCGTATGAGCGGCTTCGCCATCCATGGGGATACGGCGTTCGACGTGCCGTTCATCTCCCACATCGAAGGGAACCTTTGGACTGGCGGTTGCACCAACGGGCTTATACTCCCGTACGAGTTCAAGCACGTCGTCTCCCTCTACCCGTGGGAGCGGTACACGTTGCCGCCCAACAACGACGCACTCCGGTCGGAGACCTACTGGTATATCTATGATGCCGACGTGCCGAGCAACATCGCGACTATCGTGCGCGAAGCCCGCCGTCGCGTCCATGATGGCCCGACGCTCATTCACTGCCAAGCGGGTCTGAACCGCTCGGGCCTTGTCGCGGCGCTCTTGCTGGTACAGAATGGCATGTCGCCAAACCGGGCTATCAATCTTTTGCGCCGTCGCCGGTCACACGCTGTCCTGTGCAACCCGGTCTTTGAAGAGTACGTCAGGAGCTTCCAGTGACCCTTGCAAACACGCGCGTCAACATCAATATCCCGGACATCGGCCCCCTGCCTACCCGGTTGAGCGAGGTGCCCCCGTACGGCGCACAGGTGTCACACATCGAGGCAGAAATCCAGCATGTTGTTTGCGACACGGAGTGGGTTGCACGAGAAACAGCCGTTCTCCTTAGCCGGGGGTTCTTCGTCCTTGCCGCGTACCCCATCGAGTACGGCCCCGGAGAACGTCGCGTCCAGATGGACACAGTATCAGGTATGGAGTGCACGCGAGTTGCTATTCTCGCACAGAGGTTGAGCAGATGATTTCCTACCGCACACCTTTCATTGGCGAACCCATGTGGGGCAACGACCACAATTCGACGCTCCTGTACATCGAGTCCCGAGTCGTTAACCATGGCGGGGTGCTGGACAATCGGCAACTCCGCATCGACGGCTCCCGCCACCCCACGTTCATGGGGTTGCTGAACCAAGCGACGAACGGCGGCGACTACCCGACGCGCCTTCAGGCTGGCTCCATGGAGTACGACCACGATGACCTCGACTGCATCCTTGACTTGTGGGCTGCGGGCCTCGTCACTGTGGAAGGGCCGGACAGAGTGTGGTGGGACGTTGAGCCGGGGCAGCGTGGGCCTATCAACTCGGGTACGCATTGGCCGAAGACCCATCGCGTCCAGTGCGGCCTGACAGACAAAGGCTGGGAGCGCGCAGCCGCCTTGAGGCGGCTGCGCGGAGACCTGATGTTTGATGACAGCAAGCGGCTCGTTCCCGCCTAAGCAGGTTAGCATTTGTGCGAAAATATCGCGTTGGGAGACTTTCATGACGGACTGCGTGTTGCTAGAGACTATCACAGCGTGGTATCCCATTCCGTATCGGCAGTTCTACACCCGGTGCTGGGGCTGCGGGAAGCGTCGCTTTTTCGCTGAGTGGTACGAGGGCTATCAACTCGCTGAAGAGGAAGCCAACAAGTGGGGGTGGTTCTGTGCTCCCTGTATCATGGTCGTTGTTAGCCAGACCGTCGATGACCTGCACCGTAAGATTAACGGGCTGACCGCCGATTTGGCGTTCGTAGAGAAGCTCTCCAAGATAGAGCACTTTGCCCGAGACTTGTCCAGTGGACACTGACACGCGCGGTAGTGCGCGATGCTTCAAGTGCCGGGTCGTCAAGGACATCACACTGTGCCCGAGGTGTTTTCGCTGCTACTGCGATGACGACCTTCCCGCTCACGCCTGTACATGAGGGTCGAGTGCGGCGGCTGGAATAAGCACGTATACGCAGGAAGAGAGAATAAGAACCCCGATGGGTCGCAAGCAAACCGACGAGACGAAAGCTAAAATATCTGCCACCCTGCAAGGTCATGCCACCTCTGCCGTAACGCGAGAAGCTCTAAGCACGGCAAAAATGGGCAATCAGAACGCCCTAAAGCACGGGATGGAAGGCACCATTATTTACCACTGTTGGTCGAATATGGTCTCTCGCTGCCTCTATCCCAGCCGGAACGATTACAAGAATTACGGCGGGCGTGGTATAGTAGTCTGTGACCGCTGGCTCGGCAAGGATGGATTTCAAAACTTCCTTGAAGACATGGGAGAAATGCCTGTCGGATTGACAATTGACCGCATCGACAACGACGGCAACTATGAGCCGGGTAACTGTAGGTGGGCCACGAACAGAGAGCAGCAGAAGAACAAACGCCCAAGGAGCACAAAATGACGCCTGTTTTTGTTTTCGGATTCGTGGCGTATTTTTTCATCGTTCTGTTTTCCCCGATTCAATTATGGGGCATGTGGCGGGGCAAGAACATCGACCTCGGTGTGTGGCCCCTAGCCAGTCTTATCCTCGGGCTGGTGCTCCTGCAAGGGACGTTCTTTTACGTCACGGTGCCTTTGTACGTTTTCGTCGGCACCGCTACATCCTTGACCTTCACAGCCGCGATTGCAGCGTGCGTCGTGTACTCACGATGGGCACAGAGGCTTAACAATCCCCCTAGTGCCGCTGAGCGGACGTACACCCTGCCGAAACCCGAGGCCGAGATGCCGATGTCTGCGCAGGACACATGCGGCCCGATGCCATCCGGCCCTGCGCCTGTGTCGAAGCAGGACTTTGATTCCTGTAGGACGTGCGGCTGTCTCGTCTGGGCATACTCCAACCCTGTTGAAACGCGCGTGCAAGACGTGGCGCTGTTTCACGCGCTCGGAGCTTCGCAGCGCGCGCATCAGGCGATGCTGGAAGCCGTGCGCCCCGTGCGGGTTGACTCATACTGCACTGCCCACCGTCTCCCTTACGACGAGGTTGTCATCTACCCCGGTCTGGAAGTGGACGACATCACGCATGTTGAATACTTCACCCGCGTTGACGTACCCGCGTCGATGCGGGCTGCCGAGCACGTGAATCGCCATCAGGTGAACGAAGACGGCACCAACTACGATTAGCGCGCCGAAACAAGAGGTAGGCTACGGCTAAGTTATACGGCTACTCACGAGCGAAACTGACCCACGAGAAGCCTCCGCGTGCTGTTCACGCGTTGGTGCGCAAGTGGCAATCCCGTCTGGGCCTTCAGCACTGGGGTACCATCAGGTTGAGCGTCCGGGCTTTCAAAGAGATGACGGCGGCGCAGGTCGCATGGTCAGCGAGCTACAAGGACGCGTCGATTCTGTTCGGGCAGAAGTGGCTGAACAGTGACCACCGTACTGACGCAGACACGGAAGAGGTCATCGTGCACGAGTTGATTCATCTTCTCTTTGCGGACATGGACGACCGTCTCGAAGGCTATTTCGGCGCTGGTGAGGTTCTTCAGCAATACGCTGCGACACGGGAAGGCATGTGCGATGTCTTGGCAACAATTCTTATTTCTCGATACCAGAGGGCGAAGTGATGCACGAAAGTGAATGCCGACCCCGCGTTCCGGCGTCCAGCCCGAAGTGCGTCACGTGTGACTGCGAAGGCTCCCTCTACCTCGACGAAGGGCGCATGTGCACCCGTTGTATGCAGGTCTGCGTCACGCGCATTTTGGCGGAGAAAAGCTACGCGAAATAGAGGCCGCGCGTGTCTTGTACCACCACGGTCGCATAAGCCTGCGAGAACTGTTCCGTGTCACAGGGATTGCAGACTTCGGGGAATGGTGGCCTGATGTTTGATGACGAGAAGGAGATATACACTGAGAATGGCATCACGTATGGTGTCCTGCTGCCGACCCTTACGGCGCAGGTGAAACATCTGACCGACCCGTGGCTGATGTTCTCGGGTCACACGCAGGCGCTTTGCGACAAGCGCCCCCTGCTGTACATTGACGCGTGGAGCCGGGTCATTGTTGAGTTGTGTCAAGACTGTATCGCGCGCACCAAGAGCATAGGAGTCCCATGAACGAAAGCGCCACTCAGGCACCCGCAGACTACCTGAAGCTGTGCAGATACCCGTACTTGCAAGACGAGACGTGCAAGCTGCCCGGTGGACATATCAGTGAGCATGGCCCAGCCCACCAGTGCGGCCCCGGCTGTTCCTTGGGCTGCATCCTGCCGGTACCAGAGAACCCGGCAGCCTACTACAAGGCGCTGTACTGGGAACTCCATGGCAATTCATGTCCGGCGACGTGCAGGGGGCACGCTGGTGGATAGGCGAACAAGCTCGCATTTATCGTTTGCGAAGAAAGGTGGCCTGACATTTTTGAAGATGACATCGACGGCAACGGTATTCCGTGTGACCATCCTTTGAAATGGTTTCACAGGCTCGCAGCTTGGTGCCACGAGCGCATCGAGCGGATGGAGGAACGGACGCGGGCTAATTTTCACCCCTTGCTACCAGATTGGGCCTGCGAGGCGTACGAACGTGTGGCTTTTGACTTTCCTTGCTGGGCGTGCGACGAAGACCGCTACCGCGAGTACGGAGCCACCACGAAGACCGACGACGACGTTCGTGCCCGGTGGCAGCCCCCTCGGGACGACCGCTGCCCCGATTGCGGCTGCAATGCGTACGACCAGTGTGAACGGCCAGACTGCCCCCATCACGACGCTTGACGGCTCGTATGATTAGTGCCATACTGCATAGGTGACGCCCCACTAGCGCTGGGCCGTCGTGCTGCATCCTCAGCCGCCGCCGTCCCCGTCCCCGCTGCATAATCTCGAAGGAGACTCCCATGGCAATGGTCAAGAAGGCGAAGAAGGCAGACAAGGCCAAGGCCAAGGGCAAGGAAGAGAATCTTCCGCCGTGGCTGAAGAAGGGCTTCAAAGCCAAGAGCAAGGGCGGCAAGTCTCCGAAGAGCGCGAAGAAGTCCGGCGTCATCGCCAAGGAGTAGCATGAGTCTCGTCAAGTCCATCAAGAACAAGGCAAAGGGCATTGGCTCGGGGGTCAAGAACGCTCCGGGAGATGCGCGCGCAGCCACCAAGCGAAAGCTGCGGGCGATTGCGCGTAAGGCAGCAAGTCAGGTGCCCGGTTACGGCGAGATGGAGCTTGACGCCAACCTCAAACCAAAGACGAACAGGGCTGGCGGCGCATTGCGCGGCGTCCTCAATCAGGGAGACTAGGACGGGAAGCCGTCAAGGGAGTACAATCATGGCTCATGTCAAAGGGATTCAAGGCAGCAAGGTTCCGACGACCGGCGCACCGTCGCGCGGCAGCACGGGCGTATCGAAGCATCTGAAGGGAACCAACCCCGCAAGCCAGTCCGTCGTTCCTGCGACGCGGGCACCGTCCGGCAACCCCACGCGCGGCGGGCCTGCGAAGACTGCTCCACGTGGCAAGGGCGTCATCTCGTCCGGCGGCGGGAGCTTCAATCAGTCATAAGTTCCGATGCTCCCCCGGCGTCTGCTCCTTTAAGGAGCGCACCGCCGGGGTTATCCCCTTTAACGGAACAAAGACAAAATGGCGACCAAAACCAAAACCCAAGACACCACGACTGACGCCGCGCGCGCTTGGACTATCTTGGCGTCTCTCAAGCGCCCGTTCAACAACAGGGACTCAATTTGGCCGGTGCGACGCCGTGTTAGGCTGAGACTAGAAGATGTGCCTTTGCCAGAGGCCTATGCTGGCACAGCGATGCGCCACAAGGCGCTCGCCCTAGACACCCCCATTGCCACCCCCGAGGGATGGACGACGATGGGAGATATTCGCGTCGGCGACGAGGTGTTTGATGAAGAAGGGCGGCCTACGCTTGTGCTTGCGGCTACAGCCGTCATGCAAGGCCATGAGGTATATGCTGTCACGCTGAGCGACGGCACAGTTATTCGGGCTGACGCTGGTCATTATTGGTCAGTGCGTGATATTGAAGACCGCAGGCGTAACCGCCCAGCACGAGTCTTGTCCACCGAAGAAATGCTAGACAGAGGGCTTCAAGCCTCGAACGGTGTTCGTTGTAAGTCGCGCTTCTCCATAGACAACGCGCTACCGCTACAACTTCCGGCGCAGCCTCTTTCTGTTGACCCGTATCTGCTCGGCCTTTGGTTGGGGGACGGAGCCGAGGCATGGGGCAAGATGGCTATTGCCGAGCCAGAGCTTGTCGAGGCGTTCGCGACGGCGGGCTATCAACCGCATCAATCCCGGCGCAACCCGTACGGGTATTCAACGTCTGGCTTCGGCCCTGAGCTAAAGGCTCTTGGTGTTATCGGTAATAAGCACATTCCTGCTGCTTACCTGCGTGCGTCATTTGACCAACGGCTGGCTCTGTTGCAAGGACTGATGGACTCTGATGGAACCTGCTCAGTACGCGGAGAGTGTAAGTTCGAGCAGACCAGAGAGTTTCTTGCCCGTCAGACAGAAGAGCTTTTGGCTTCTCTCGGTATTAAGTTTACGACGGTGGTGTGTTTTGACAACCGCAAAGAAACGTACAAGGACACGTATCGCACGCAGTTCTTTTCGTCGTTGCCAGTGTTCCGCCTTGAACGAAAGCTCTGCCGTCAGCGTCGCAGCCTTGTAAAGAGCCAAAGACGATTCGTCACGAGAATCGAACTGTTGCCCTCGGAGCCTGTGCGATGTATTGCAGTTGCCGCGCCAAGTCACCTGTTCCTTGCAGGCCGAAATATGGTTCCTACTTGCAACTCAGCCGAGCTAGACTGGGCAGTACGGCAGATTGTCTCCCTTCTCGGGGAGAACCGAGAACAGTACATCGTGTACGCCCCGGACGAAACACAGGCGATGCAACGCAAAGCGGACGAGACCCAAAAGGCCGTCTCCGCCTTGATGCAAATGCTAGACGAGCGCCACCCTATCGAGCGCCCGCGACAACTGTGCCACGACTACCAAGTCGCTGACGGTGTAGCGGTCGAGAAGATAACATTCCCTCAAGAATACTTTGACCTCGTGCGCAAGTCCAAGGGCGACAAAGGCTGGCGCGACGCCTTCGCCGAGTACGTCCGTAAGGAGAAGGAACTTCCTCTCCGCAAACATGCCATTGACCCGTTCACCCTGTACTGGGAGTTCGACATCAACGGGCTGGCAGCAGTAGCGGAACACTCCCGAGCGCGTAAGACTGCCCTCACGGAAGAATACGCAGAGAACCAGAATGTGCTGGACGCGATTGCTCGCCTGCCAGTGGGTGAAGGCTACGGCCCCGGTGCTTCGACCTATGGAAATAGCACGACCCCCTCTGTTGGAAGCGGTTCAAATAGCACGTTCGATGACAGCGCGGACAGCCTCACTGTCCTTGAAGTGTGGACGCGCAAAGACTTCTTCTTGGTGGCGGAAAGCGGTGGCGTTCAAGAAATCCTTGTCCGGCAGAAGCACTCGTTCAAGCGACCGCCGTACTTCTTTGCCCCCGGCATTCTCACCGGCAGCCAAGACCCACTGCATCAGTTTCAACCCCTCGTGCTCCCGATGTATCCGCTGGCGCTCGAACTATCTGCGGTGCGCACGGCTCGTCTCAATGCTGCGTTCCTTTCGTCGTTCAAGCCGTTTTACGTCAAGTACAACGCAGGTGTTTCGGAAGACGAAGAAGCCGGGAACGTCAAAATCCACTTCCTCATGCCGGGGGCCAACATCCCTAGCATCAAGGGCGGGGAAATTGTTCCGATTCAGTGGACGAACCTAGAGGAACTGGAAAAGATGGAACAGACTCTCATGGCCGACCGTGAGAGATTCGGGTTCCAAGCCATCCTTGCGGGAAACGTCCAAGCCAGCGGGGAGTCAACTGCGTGGGCCACGCGCATGATGCGCGACCAAGGCATGGTGCAGTTCAACGGCGTGCTCCGTAACTACGCACAGATGCGCGCCGATGAAGTTCGTTTCATCATGGACTTTGTGCGCGATGTCCTCAAGACTGACCTGCCGGTTTCCCGCCGCATCGAAGGCGAGCGCGGCAAGAAGAACGGGCGCGTGGAGACCATCTACCTGACGCAGGAGATGTGTAGCTCAGGGTTCGAGGTGCAGTGCCGCTTGACCGCTGGCAAGGCGTCCGACCGTATCAGTATCGTTGAAGAGTTCCGCCGTGCCCATGAGGCCGGGGAAGTCCCGATGCGCATGGTGCGCGAAGAGGCGTGGCAGTTCGAGAACGCGTCCGAGATTGGTGACGAGGTGCTGGACGAGCAGATTCGCCAGCAGTTGCTCCCGAAAGCTATGGAGCAGATTATGGCAATGGCGTTCGCGGGAGCCGAAGAAGAACTCGCGCTGCCGCAAAATATGTCCCCGGAGCAGGCGGCTGCCGATGCACAGGCGCAGGCTGACGCCCAGATGCAACAGGAGCAGGAGATGGCTGCTCAGGCTGCTGCCATGCAGGCTGGCGGTACCACGCCGCTGCCACAGAATAACCCCATCTCGGGCGAGATGCCAGCGGGCGCACACGAAGCTGGACTCGGGCAAGGGTTGGTGTCGCCGGAGATTCCGCCTGAAGAACAACAAGGCGTGCTCCTACAGTAATGGTTTAACTGCCGGTGGGCCACTCCGAAAGAACAGCGGGCAAATAGGCGGGTTGCGCCCTCTATCCCATGCGAGGTACAATGACAGTAGAGACGCGCGATGTCTGGGGAGCCGATTCGTATGAAGAGATAGTTACTCGAAACACTCTTTGGATGAAAACCTTCGTGGTGCAGGCGGTGAAAGCCTTGCGCCGTGACGGTCGGCCCCTCGGGACTGCTAAGGTTTCAGAACAAGAGCGGATGCTTCGCCTCTTAGAAGCTGGGCCTGCTTTTTGGGACGCGCTTCAGCGAGACGACCCCGAAGCAGCCGCTCAGATGGCAGCCGACATTTTTCGCGCACGCGCCGCTGGACGCATCCCCGCCGAGGGGCCACGCGTCGAGGAAGCGGCCCAGATGGAAGAAGAACAGAACGACGGCACCCAGCCTGCGTCTCCGCTTCCCACGTTCGCGCAGCAACCAACGGATACCGTCGTATGAGCATAGGCAACATTCCCGGGCTTTTCTCAATCATCCAAGGGGCGAAAGCGCAGCCGCGTTTCCCCCAGACGCATCAGATGCCTGACGGCAACGCAATGGCTGGCCCCTCTATGGGCGGCCCCAACACCCCCGGCTACCTGTTCGGCGGCGAGATGGCGGTGGGCGGGTACATGGGCGACGAGCCAACACTTGAAGAGCGATTTGCGGCTGACGGCGACGACGACGGCGACCCCGAGCCGGACGCAGACTACGCTGTCATTGCGCGCATGGGCGGCGACGGCGGGTACGAGGCCGGGGTAAAGACTTGGGTTTTTATGACTCCCGCACAAAAGGCCACCGAACGAGCCACCTTCGACGCCGAGAACGCTTCCACGC
>Ga0163151_10009128_pt1 | contig 10891 bp, 13 predicted proteins | sample OliLakLV19MP5IB2_FD_145596 | JGI IMG/M metagenome (GOLD analysis project Ga0163151, IMG submission 145596) | Freshwater microbial mat bacterial communities from Lake Vanda, McMurdo Dry Valleys, Antarctica - Oligotrophic Lake LV.19.MP5.IB-2 | ecosystem: Environmental > Aquatic > Freshwater >...
TTTTGATATTCTCTCCCAATTTAGCAATCGCAGTTTTAATCAAATCTCCAACTTTCTGACTAGGATCTCTCACATAATCCTGCTCAACTAATTCATCAACATTCTCAGGATTCATAGAAGCAATTTGTAAAGCGAGTTCATGTGCTAATGTTTTAAAATCTTCAGTCTTCCCAACGAAATCAGTTTCGCAACGAAGTTCGACCAATACTCCAATTTTCCCATTATGAGAATAAGCCTCAACTATTCCTTCCCCGGCTTCACGGTCTGATTTAGATCCAGCTTTATCAAGTCCTTTTTGGTGCAAAATCTCTTTGGCCTTTTTCATATCGCCATCAGATTCAGTGAGTGCATTCTTACAATCAGCAATTCCCGCTCCTGATTCTTCTCTTAACTGTTTAACTAAATTTACATCAACAGCCATGGACTATTCGACCTTTCTTGAGGATTCATCTACCACAACTTTTTCAATCTCTTCCTCTATCACCGCAGCTTCCTGTGCCATTGCCTCATCTAAAACTTCATCTTCTTTTTTCTCTTTCTCTTCTACCGCCTCTTGTTTCATTTCAGCTTTTGAAACTTCCTTTACTTCTCCAACTTTAATACCGGCGTCTTTTTTACCTTTTGCATATGCTTTAACAATAGTCTCACAAATAATTTTAATTGATTTAATACCGTCATCATTGGCAACAACTGGCCAGTCAAACCACGTCGGATCAGCATTTGTGTCACAAAGTCCAATTACTTTAACTCCCGATTTAAGAGCCTCTCTTACTGCAATATTATCGGAAACTGCATCTACTACAAATAATGCACCAGGCAATTTATCCATACTCAAAGCTCCACCCATTTCTCTAGTAAATTTAGCCAGATTTTTACCAATTAACATCTGCTCTCTTTTGGTATAACGAGTTAACTGCCCTTTTTCCTGCTCAACTTTAAGGTCAGAAAGTTTCTTCCAATTTTTCTTGATTTCGTCAAAATTTGTGAAAGTTCCGCCAGCCCAGGTTAAGTTTAAGTAAGGAGTATCTGCTTCTTTTGCTAAATCTTCAATTATTTGCTGAGCCTGTTTCTTAGTTCCAACTAATAACATAACCACGCCTGTTTTACCCATTTCATAAGCCGCCTCAGCCGCCTCATTAAGTTGAGTCTCTGAATGAGCTAAATCAAGAATATGAACCCCATCGCGAGCTCCAAAGATATATCTTTTCATCTTCGGGTGACCACGAGAAATCTTATGTCCAAAATGGACACCAGCTGCGAGTAATTCCTGCATATCAGGTGTTTTAATTGCCATATTTTTTAGTCACACGTTGAGAGTTTAAAATTTATCAACGATTCCTTAACCTCTCCAGTACTAATGAATTTCAGGAATCTACAGTACTGAATGTGTGATTTGAGTAGTTTAACAAAGTTTGAAGCTAAAAATCAAGCAGTCTTTTCAACAGTCGGTGCGGCGGGAGTAACAATTACCGGAGAGGGAGTAGTCGCCGGATTCGTCGCCATAGGAACGCCAACAGTATCAACAGCCCCAGGCACTCCAGGAGCCGCAGCCTGCGCAGCAGGAGAACCAACCTCATCACCTCTACCAAGAAGCTTTTTCAAAAATCCCGGAAGTCCCATACTTAATAATATTAACCAAAACACTTTCGTTATTACAATAACCAATATTTACTAGTAAGAATCTATCTTTCAAGCTTTAAAAAACGATACTTAAATCCGGCAGACTCCTGGAGCTCCTCAGGAAACTTCTTTTTAAACCCAGCTTCGTATTCCGGGAAGAAAGTATCTGCCTCCGAAAAGTCCGCATCCACTAGTGTCACATACAACTTATCTGCAGTCGGCAAAGCCTCCGCAAAAATCTGCGCCCCACCAATAATGAAGACTTCCTCTGAGCCATCGGCATCCTGAGCTTTTTCCAAAGCCTCTTCCAGAGAATGCACTACAATCGCCCCTTCTTCTCGTATCTCGTATCGCGTATCGCGTGTCACGATAATATTAGTCCGCCCCGGCAAAACCCTCCCAATCGACTCATGAGTCTTCCTCCCCATAATAATCGGATGCCCAGTAGTAATCTCCTTAAACCTCCGGAGCTCCTCCGGAATTTTCCAAAGAAGCTGATTCTTCGCTCCAATCTCTCTATTTCTTCCTATAGCTACGATTATTGAAACTTTGCTCATTTAACAAGTTTTGATCTTCCTCTTGGTTTTCTTTCAATTAGGGTGATGTCATGCATGCTTACCATAAAACGAATTCTCTCTTCGAAGCTTAAACCAGAACCCACGGCAACAGCAAGAACTGCATCAGCCTGAGCGAGAAGCTCTCTCCTTTTCCTATACTCCGCCAAATCCCAGGGTTCTCTATTATGAAAAAGTACAGGATCAAACAATTCTGGATTTGTCTTTTTTAACCTTTCAACTTTAAAATCTATGATTTTTGGCCTAGGGGCAGCAACAGGGTCAATTACTTGTTCTTGCTTAACAATATTTTCACCTTCTGGTGTTTTTCGAATTCTAAACTTCTCAATTGACATAATTTAAGATTTTTTCTCATAAAGCCCACCCGCCACAGTCAACTCTCCCTTAAGCCCCGGATGCGGATCATACCCAACTAATTCAACCTTATCAGGAGTAAAATCCGAAATCTCTTTAACCGACTTATCAATCTTAATCGTCGGCAAATCCTTAGGCTTTCTCTTCAACTGCTCTTTAACCTGATCAATATGATTCTCATAAATATGCGCATCCCCAAAAGTATGTACAAACTCCCCGGGTTTCACGCCCAATATCTGAGCCAAAATAATCGTCAAAAGTGCATACGAAGCAATATTAAACGGCACCCCCAAGAATAAATCCGCGCTTCTTTGATAAAGCTGTAAATAAAGTTTCCCGTCTTTTATAGAAAGCTGATACATATTGTGACAAATAGGAAACCTCGAAGCATCCTTATTCTCAGCCATCGTATAGAGATATTCAGGATTCCAGGAAGTAACTATCGCATTCCGCGCATAAGGATCCTCCCGAAGCTCTGAAACCACCCAAGCAAGCTGATCAATAGTTCTTTTACTCCTGGTAGGCCATCTCCTCCACATCTCCCCATAAATCCGAGGCAGTTCTCCCCATTTTTTAGCAAACTTAACATCTCCGGCAATCTTTTCAACAAATTCTTCTTTTGTTAATGCCTCTTTTGCCCCATCAGCTTTGTCTGTCATCCCGCGCTTGACGCGGGATCCAGTGTTTTCACCCTGACCCTTGATACTTGACGCATGATACATTTTATAAGGATAGTCATCCCAAATATGAACATTATTATCAACTAAATACTTAATATTAGAATCACCATTCATAAACCAAAACAGCTCATGAATCACCCCTTTCCAATAAACTTTTTTGGTAGTCAAAATCGGAAATCCCTTCGACAAATCATAGCGAGTCTGCCTCCCAAACAAAGACAACGATCTAACCCCAGTCCCGCGATCAACATTCCAAACTCCGTCCTTAAGAACTTCTTTAAGTAAATTTAGGTACTGATTCTCCGGATGATCTTTCATACCTGTTTTTCCTCTCCAAAACTAATCCTCCCTCCCTGATGCTGCCCCCTATATTCAACCCCTTCTCCTTCAATTTGATAAAAAACAATATTACAAACTCTAGCCCCCATCTGTAACTTAACCGAAAACTCCGACAAATTCCTAAGCCCCATCGTCAAAGTCCCTCTATACCCAGGATCAATTTTGGTAACAAGCAACAATAAACCAGCTCTAAACAAAGAAGACCGGCAATAAACCATTGGCATCAGATTCTTCGGCGTATTAACCTGCTCAACAGTAGAAATTAATAAATATTCCCCAGGCTTAATCTCAATCTCCTCCTGAGTCTCCGAATCCTCATGAAACTTCCCAATCATCTCCGTCTTAACCCCTTTACGCCTCCCCAAGCCTGCAGTTCCATCAGCCTCAATAAAAGCTCCGCCTTCAATAATCTTATGCGCCTCCCCCATTCTAAGATCCATCCCAACACCTTCCGGATTCGACAAATCCCGAGTACCTAAATTCTCGATGAGTTTTTCTTTTTTTATTAGTTCTAAAACTTTATGAATTCCTAAAACTGACATAAGTTATATACCCCTCATCCTAACCTTCTCCCTCAGGAGAAGGAAGTTTATTCAGTATTTTCCCCTCTCCTTTGAGGAGAGGGCTAGGGTGAGGTGGATTTACGCGATCTTCTTCTTACCCCGAATATTCGAAACCTCCGGCCTATCCGATCCCCCATACCTATTATTAGGATTATTGTCATAAGACCTGGCTACCGGCTCCTGCAATTTCTCAAAAGAAAACGCACAAATCGCGCTTCCTTCATAAATAATAATCTGCTTACCCTTCAGAAAAGTACCGAATTCAAGGACGGGGCACCCATCCCATCCCGGATCAAACCGAGCCGCAGTTGAATGAACCACAACCCCAATCCGCGCCAAAGAAGACTTCCCATGCAAATGCCCAATTATATTGTCAGGTAAAGTTAAACGCTCTCTAGTAGTCGCAATAACAAACTTATCATCAGTCAAAATAAAAGGTTGCCCAGGCTTAAGCTCTATGTACTCCATCATCGACTCCATCTCTTCTTTCGAAGTATGCATAGTATCGATAGTCTCCCAACCCTGCTTTTTAAAAACTTTAAGATGCTTCCCCAAATGAAAATCCATAGTTACTTCATCAACCATGCTTTCCCAATTTTCAGGCATCGGATCAACCTTAATAACTCCGTTCTCGATATGCTGCTTAATAGACCAATCTGGCAGCGTCCCAATAATATCTTTCACAAATTCAGTATTCTTCTTAGCCATAAAAACTTTCGTCATTGCGACATCACGAAGTGAGGAAGCAATCTCAAACAGAGACTAACTTATATAAAAAGTCGCAATTAATCAAGTAGTCAGATTAAATGTAGTTGAAACTTTTTGCCAAATTTCCTCTCCCACCTCATCTTTAGATTTTGAACTATCAACTACCACCGAATCCTCAATATTTTTAAAAACCTCCAAAAACCCCTCACGCCTAGTTTTCAAAACTCCAAGGTCAGGATCATTATAAGCATGAATCTCACTATCATTAGCCTCAGATTGCCTCTTCATAATCTCCTCTTCGGGTAAATCAATCAAAATAGACAAATCCGGCTTCAAATGCACCGAAGCCCTCGCCCCCTGTTCCTTAATCATGCCTTTGCCTAACCCTTCCTGATACCCCTGATAAACAATCGCTGAAGGAATAAACCTCGTCAAAACCACCCAGGTCCCATCCCGAAGCGCCGGAATAATCAAATCCTCAACTAAACTATGAAGTGCCTTAAAAATAATCTCCAATTCCTCATCCGGGGTTAAAATCCCCTGATTCCTCTTCTGCAAAAGCTCATGACGGTATTTTTCAGCAACAACAGTCCCTCCCGGATGCCGAACCGAAATAGCCTCAATCCCAACCTCCTTCAATCTCTCCACCAACAAATTAGCCTGCGTAGTCTTCCCCGTAAACCCCTGCCCTTCAATAACAATTAGCTTTCCTTTATGCATAAGTTCCAAGTACCAAATTACAAGTTTTCCAAGTAATAATCAAACCCCAAATGTTAAACACTTTTTAGGATGATCGCTGAAAATATTTTTATAAGTTCTGAAGATTCTGCTATTAGAGGAGATATCACACTTCCCTGCTCCGGATTGTTATGGAGTATTAACTCAAACCAATATCTACTCTCCTTAGATTCTTTCCTGGAAATTCTAATTCTCATAAAGAAATCTTTCCTACCTAATGCCTCATTCGCTTCTCTGTAGTTCGCGCCAACCGATCCAGCCGATCTTATTACTTGGCTTGATAACTCAAAATTCACAGTATTCTTTGGCAATCTTCTTATTAAATCAATAACTTTTTTGGAGAATTCAAGGGTACGTTGTTCTAAATCAAATTTTTTACTTTCCGCCATTTTAGATTTATTTGTTTCTTGTAATTTGGTAATTGAAATTTACTTGGTACTTGTTATTTGGACACTTGGTTATTTCCGAGAAGCTGCTTCAATGAACCCTAAAAACATTGGGTGTGGATCAAGCGGTCTAGACTTCAACTCCGGATGAAACTGACTCCCTACAAAAAACGGATGCCCCTCAAGTTCCATAATCTCAACCAATTTATTATCCGGACTCTGCCCCACCACCTTAAACCCGGCTTTCTCAAGGCGATCCCGATACTCATTATTAACCTCATAACGATGTCTGTGTCTCTCAGAAGTCTTCTCTCTACCATAAAGAGCTCTAATCTTACTCCCGGCTTTCAAATCAGCCTCCCAAGCTCCTAACCTCATTGTTCCCCCATACTCTCTTTTTAACAAAGTCTTAATCTGCTCCGGCATAATATGAATAATCGGGTGATCTGTCTCTTGATCAACTTCTGTTGAATGCGCTCCCTTAAGTCCTAAAACATTTCGGGCAAATTCCACCACCGCCAACTGCATTCCGTAACACAATCCTAAATAGGGAATATTATTTTCGCGAACGTACTGCACGGCCTTAATTTTGCCTTCAACATCCCTTGCCCCAAATCCTCCAGGCACAATAACCCCATCAAATTTAGAAAGCTGTTCCGGATTAATCTCCAGCTTCGAGGCATCAAGCCAGGTAACTTCCGGCCTCACCCCAAGCTTAAATGAAGCATGCTTTATAGCCTCAATGACAGAAATATAAGAATCCATTAATGAAAAATCCCCGGAGGTAAAATATTTACCAACAATTCCAATTTTTACAGTTTTACCTTCTTTTTCAGAAGATTCCACAAAAGCCCCCCACTCCTTCAAATCAGTCTGCTTTCTTTTCAAACCTAATTTCCCCAAAATCTTCTCAGTCAAACCCTGCTCCTCAAATTTAAGAGGCACCGAATAAACATTTTTAACATCAGGCGCCGAAATAATATACTCAGGCTCAAGCCCGGTAGAAACTGCCAGCTTCTTAATCCTTGATTGATCCAAAGGCCTCTCAGCACGAGCCAAAATTATATCTGGCTGAATCCCAACAGCATTCAAATCCCGAACCGACATCTGCGCCGGCTTCGATTTCATTTCACCCAAAGAGCCTGGGATAGGTAAATAAGTAACATGAACATGCAACACATCATCATGTTTTTTAAGTTTCAGTTGACGATTAGCCTCTAAAAACAACACATTCTGATACTCTCCCGCAGTTCCACCAATCTCAACAAGTACAATGTCCGCATTTTTACTCCTACCAGCCTGCCTGACCCGACTTAAAATTTCTTCAGTAATATAATTAACTACATCTACAGACGCTCCGTCATATTCTAAATTTCTTTCCTTTTGGATTACCGACAAATAAATAGAGCCCTGAGTGGCAATATTGTTCTTATTTAAAGACTCATTTAGATACCTCTCATAATGTCCTAAATCCTGATCAGTCTCGGTTCCATCATCCAAAACAAAACATTCACCATGCTCAATCGGATTCATTGTTCCCGCATCAACATTAAGATAAGGATCCATCTTTATTGGAGAAACTTTGAAACCCGCAGATTTTAAAAGAAGAGCAATAGAGGCAGTTGCAATGCCTTTACCAATACCAGAAATAACTCCACCACTTACAAATATGTATTTCATTTTTAACTTACCTTTCTTATTAACAACAGAGCAAGTTAAAAAAGCAAATTCTGCAACTTTATGCAGATTTCCCCAAACTTCTAACTGCTCAGCAAAAATTTAGTCTTTTACTACTCTGCTGTCAATAATGAAAAATACTACGGGGGATTTAAGAATACGAAACTTAACGAACTTCGGTTTTCCGAGGCCCTCATAATAATACCAAAACCCACCTGTTTTTTCAATAAGTGACGGGTTTTTGGCATCAAGGCATTAAAGCCTTCCATTCTCCTTCAACCACTCCATAAACTTTTCTTTACTACTTCCAGACCTTGTCTCAGTTTTGACCTCTATTCTAAATAATCGGCCTGAATACTACTTTCTGAATACTCCTTAAAACCTTCGACTGAGGATCCTCACCCAATTTTTCAAACACCTCATCAATATCACTCGCTACCTGCTTATTTCGTCGGATATCAACTAAACTATTGTTCGCTTTTCCTTTTCTTATCTCATTTTCTGAATTGTCGAGTCCTGCTAATAACGCAAAATCCCCTCCTACTGGCCCGGCTACTGGTCTTTCTCGCCCCAGTTTGTCGTTCTCAACCATCCAACGAGTAAAGACCAACCTTCCTAATTTTGGCTCTTTCACAGTATCAACAAACATTTGCAATGAAGTATCGTAACGGCTACCTTCAATTTTTCCCATATTTCATACCTCCTTTCTCTATTGTTTTAAAATTCTTAATTAGGTACCAACCTATTAACAACTCCTGGTAACTTTCCCACACCCCTCATAGCACCAACAATATCTGGCCTTCCTAAATCCGCTAACATCTCGCTTAATCTCAGTTTTCTCTGCTTCAATAACTCACTACCCTCCCCTCTAGCTAATAACACTTCGGCATCAAATAATGATCTCGTCGCTCCCACAACCAGATCCGGAACACTTTTTTTAGCAATCACCTTACTTGGATGAGTTGGGTCTTTGTAAAGAATTACCATATCCCTGTTCCACCCTAATAATAAAGTGACAACTCCACTGCTATCCTGCTCCACAAATATATTTCTCTTAGGCACAAAACCAATCTCTTCCGCCGATCGCATTACCTCAGTACCCACTGTTGTCTGCTCAATAGGTGGTGTAGTAATACCTACTTCATTTAACCCCAAAGGATTGTACTTTGTTATAAATTTTAAATCCTCAATTGCCATTTTTTAAACAAAAAAAACCGCCCTTTTTATTTGGCGGTTATCTTGATGTTATCCAGGTTTTTCAAAAACCCTACATCAAGACCGCCTCGGTGACGAGGACAGTGAGATGCGGGTTTATAATTACTGTGAAATTTTTCATGCTATAGATTGTTTATACTGCTGAGATCTAGCTAAGTCAAGTAAGAATATTCTAGCTATTTTTTGGGCTGCGCTTTTAATTTTTGATAGTACCCCACCATTTCCCCTGCCGTTTCAATTTCTCCTGATTCTCTTAAATGAATCAACTCACGCCTAATTCGGTCATCTAGCATTATCCCCGTCATATCCTTAACATGTTCAGGGTGAAAATGCCGGAAAGCCATCATTCTGGCTAACTTGGTAGCACTTTCCAAAATTGACTCACGTACCGGGCGTTCTGCTGGAGTCACTTCGATCGCTCCGGGTCGGGCCCTATCATAGCTCAAGACCACATTCCCTAATTTTACCTCTACCTTCTCACGCGATTGCATATTTTATACGCTGGCGGGCTGGTCAGGAGTCACCTCAGGTCCTTTCGGTTTTGTCCAGGATGCATAAGTGCACTTTGGCCAATTCTTACACCCAAAAAACGTTTTCCCTTTTTTCGTTTTCCTAACAACCACATCTCCCCCATCAGTCGGACACTTTGCCTCAATCATCTCCTCAATCCTCTCAGTATGCTTACATTCCGGAAACCCTGAACAGGCTAAAAACTTACCAAATTTTCCAGTACGAACCAGAAGCTGCTTCCCGCACAAAGGACAATTCTTATCAACCATCTCTACCTCCAGCTGTACCTTCTCCGCAGTCTCATCAACTGTCCCAAGTTTTGCAGCCAAAGGTTTAAAATACGTCCCAACAGTTGTTTTCCATTCCTTCTCCCCCCTTGATATATCATCTAAAGCTTCCTCCATTTGCGCTGTGAATTGGTAATCAAAAACATCTGGAAAATGCTTCATCAAAAAATCATTCACAGTGAGACCTAAAGATGTCGGATTAAATTTCCTTTCATTCCGCTCCACATAAAATCTATCCTGAATTGTCGATAAAATCGGTGCATAAGTTGAAGGCCTGCCAATCCCTAATTCTTCCAATTTCTTAACCAAAGAAGCCTCGGTAAACCTAGGCGGAGGCTGAGTAAAATGCTGCAAAGGTGCAATGCCTTTTTGGTCCAGATCTTCTCCTTCAGACAACGCGGGAATTTTTTGATTTTCAGCCTTACTTTTCACCTCTTCTTTATCAGACTTTTCCTCTTCTTCCTCTTCTCTATCAATCCCGTAAACCTTAAGCCAACCAGCAAACTTAAGCTGCGAACCCGTGGCTCTTAACCCAAAGCTCTCCGGCTGAGAGCTGACAGCTGAAGACTGAAGGCTAGCTAAAACATCCACAGTTGTTTGGTCAAAAAGTGCATCATTAACCTGCGAAGCAACAGTCCTCTTAAAAATCAAATCATAAAGTCTCTTATGATCCCGGGTAAAATTATCTCCATCTAATTTCTCAGATGAAACTTTCAAATCAGTCGGCCGAATCGCCTCATGCGCTTCCTGTGCATTCTTAGATTTTGCTTTATAAAACCTTGCCGAAGCTGGCAAATACTCAGCCCCAAGCGCCTTACCAATATACTCCCGCGCCATTTCCAAAGCCGTCGCGGACAAAGTGACCGAATCGGTACGCATATAAGTGATAAATCCCTGCTCATAAAGATTCTGGGCAATCATCATCGTCTTCTTGGCTGACATCCCCAATTTATTTCCTGAAGCCTGCTGCAATGTCGAAGTTGTAAACGGGGGAGCCGGAGACCTTTTAACTTCCTTTTTAGTTATCGCTGAGATCTTATAATCGGAAATTTCTAATTTCCCGACAATAAATTTTGCCAATTCTTCATTATTAATAACCGCTTTTTCTCCATTTACGGACACCAATGCGGCAACAAACCTGGAATCAGAACCTTTCGCTTTGGGATCCAAAGTCACATCAATACTCCAATATTCATCAGCCTTAAAAGCCTCAATCTCCCGCTCCCGCTCCACAATCAA
>Ga0163151_10009133_pt1 | contig 10888 bp, 8 predicted proteins | sample OliLakLV19MP5IB2_FD_145596 | JGI IMG/M metagenome (GOLD analysis project Ga0163151, IMG submission 145596) | Freshwater microbial mat bacterial communities from Lake Vanda, McMurdo Dry Valleys, Antarctica - Oligotrophic Lake LV.19.MP5.IB-2 | ecosystem: Environmental > Aquatic > Freshwater > Lake...
CGCTGGCAATACGCGCACAAGTTCGCCGCGCTCGAAGCGACGACGTGCCTCCGCGCGATCGAGACGATGGTCGGCAACGGCGGTCGATTGACGCCGCGCGCTCACGTCGACGCTGTCGAAGTCGGCGGCGTCACGGTGCGTCATGCGACGCTGCACAACGCGGACTACGTCGCCGCGCTGGCTGTGAAGATCGGAGACATCGTGTTCGTGCGCCGCGCGGGCGACGTGATCCCGCAGATCACGTCGGTCGCGGTCGCGGCATCCGGGCGCGCGCCCGCCGGTTGGGACGACGCGGTGCCCGATGAGTTGCTCCTCCCGCTCGCGCCGGAGGCCGAAGACGAGAAGAAGAGCGAGCGCGCGAACGCCGGCGTGCGTCCCGGCGTGGCGTGGCGTTGGGGCGAGCAATACGCGATGCCCGCGACGTGCCCCGCGTGCGGAACCGCGAGCGTGCAAGAGGGCAAGTATTGGCGCTGCCCGAACCCCGAATGTCCGCCGCAGCGCATCGGCCGCACGCTGATCCTCGTGTCGGGCGACGCGTTCGACATCGACGGACTCGGCGAGAAGCAGATCGCTCAGCTCTACGATGCGGAGTTCCTGCGCTCGGCCGCGGATGTGTTCCACCTCGATTCACTCGAGGGCGCGGCGGAGAAGCTCGCAGAGCTCGAGCGTTGGGGCGAGAAGACCGTCGCGAACCTGTTCGCCGAGCTCGAGAAGGCGCGCAACGTTCCCCTCCCGCGTTTCCTCGTGTCGCTTGCGATCCCCGACGTCGGTCCGGCGACGGCGAAGTTGCTCGCGGCGCACTTCCACTCGCTCGAGGGGATCCGTGTGGCAACGTCGGACGAGTTGCAGCACGTCGACGGCGTCGGACCCGAGGTCGCGACGCGCTTGCGCAACTGGCTCGAGATCGACGCGAACACGGCGTTCGTCGAGCGACTGCTCGAGGGCGGCGTTACGATCATCGCGCCCAGCGCACGCACGGAAGGCGGCGTGTTCGCGGGGCAGAGCGTCGTTTTCACCGGCACGCTCGAGGGTCTCGGCCGCGCCGAAGCGAAGAAGGTCGTCGAGGACCTCGGCGGCCGCGTCGGATCGGACGTCAGCGCGAAGACGAACATCCTGGTCGTCGGCGGAAAGCCCGGATCCAAGGCGAAACGTGCGGCGGAACTCGGGGTACGGGTGATGCTGGAGCCCGAGTTCCTGGAGCTCGTGGGCCGCAAGCCCGTGTGAGATTCCGCGTCGGATCCTGACCTCATCTGTTCCGACCCCGACGGTCGACGTATCCTCCGCACACTGATGTCAGGTCCCGAAGAGAACGACGCGCAACCGGTGCCCGCACCGATTCCGGCGCCATTCCAGCTCCCCGACGGCTTCGTCGACGACGAGACGGCCAAGCTCGTCGCGCGCGCGAAGCGCGGGGACGCGACGGCGCTCAACGACCTCTTCAAGCGCTACCACCACATGATGGTCGAGGTCGCGCGGCGCAAGTTGGGTCCGAAGCTGCGTCTCAAGGAAGAACCCGACGACCTCGCGCAGACCTCGTTACGTGAAGCAATCCGCGACTTCTCGAACTACGAGTATCGCGGCGAACCGTCGCTCATCCGCTGGCTGCTGCAGATCCTGCAGAACAAGATCCGCGACAAGGCGGAGTTCTATTCGGCGGGGAAACGCGATCTCGGGCGCGAGCGGTCGATGGATGCGCCGATCCCGGGAGGCAGCGAGGGCACGCGCACGTCAGAGCCCGAGAGCACCGATCTCTCCGTCACGATGCAGGTCACGCGCGAAGAGAGCTTCGGCGTGCTGCGCACCGCGCTCGAGGAGCTCACGCCCGAGCACCGTCAGGCGATCACGCTCGTCTTCTTCGAGGGGAAGCAGCTGCGCGAAGCCGGTGAGATCATGGGCGGGCGCACCGAGGATGCCGTGCGGATGATGCTGCGGCGCGCGGAAGAACGGCTCGGGGAGATCATGAAGCGCACGCTGGGCAAGGACCTGCGACCCTGAAAGGCTGCGGGGAATCGAGCCTGGCGGCTCTTCGAAACGAGTGGCGCTGATCCGCAGCGCGCGAGTCCTGCGCGGACTCCGAGGAGTTCGTCGCGCCGCGTGCTTGCGAGCCGCGGCGCTGCGCTCTATCCTCTCCGCCCCTGTCGGGCTAGTAACTCAATCGGCAGAGTGCCATGTTCACAGCGTGGAAGTTACAGGTTCGATTCCTGTCTAGCCCACCACTCTCCACTCCGCTCGTGACGAGCGGACGAAACGCGCCAGCGACGCGCACTGCTCTCGCGAGCCACGCATGACGACGAGCGTGCAGGAACGATTCGCTCCGACGAGCATCTGCTTCGGATGCGGCCCCGCGAACGCGAAGGGCTTGCGCATCCAGAGCTTCGAGGACGGCGAGCGCCTCGTCGCGACGTGGACGCCCGAGAAGCATCACGAAGCGTTTCCCGGGATGCTGAACGGCGGGATCTGCGGCGCGTTGCTCGACTGTCACAGCAATTGGACGGCTGCGTGGCACTTGATGAAGAAGTCCGGCGCGTCCGCGCCGCCGTGCACCGTGACCGCCGAGTTCCACGTGAAGTTGAAGCGTCCGACGCCGACGAACGGCCCCGTGCAACTGCGCGCGTGGGTCGTGGAATCGACGGACGACCGCGCGATCATCGAAGCCGAGCTCGAAGCCGGCGGCAAGATCACCGCCACGTGTCGCGGGACGTTCGTCGCTGTGCGCGAAGGGCATCCCGCGTATCACCGCTGGAGCTGAACGAAGTCCTCCGAACTCCTCCACCCGGTGCCCGGCACACTCCACGCGAGTTCGCGCACGGACCGCGGCGAACTCGCGTGATGTGTGCCAGGCACCGGGTGGAGTAGTTGGTGCCGCTCTGTTCGGGGTGCCGCCGTGGTCAGAACAACTCGCCCAGCAATCCGCGGAGGAGTGGGGCCCGAGAGGCCGTGAAGAATTCGAGCCAACGGCTCTCGGATTCATGTGGCGCGGCTTCGCGTCGCGAGAGGCCGTGATTTCTTCCCGGCCTCCGAGAGCGGTCAGAACAACTCACCCTGCGTCGCCGACTGCGCGTCGGGCGGTCGGCCGATCCGGCGCTCGGTGTCGTCGAGGCCGAGCCTTCGTCGGTGGATCTCGAAGAGGCGCATCACGGCGTCCCAGCGTGGGCCCTGACCGCGCATGCGGTGGCCGAAACGCGGGTCGTGCATGGAGCCGCCGCGCATCTCGCGCATTGCGTTCTCGACCTTCTTCCACGAGTCGGGGAAAGCAGCGCGGAAGCGCTCCTCGAAGACGGGCGCGACTTCGGCGGGGAGGCGGAGGAGGACCGTGAACGCGCTCACGGCGCCGCATTCCTTCGCGCGTTGGAGCAGCGCCGGTAGATCGCTCTCTTTGAAGCCAGGGATCAGCGGTGCGAGCGAGATGCCGACTTCCACGCCGGCTTCGTGGAGGATGCGCATCGTCTCGAAGCGTCGCTCGGGCGTCGGCGCGCCCGGCTCGAGCGCGCGTGCGACCGCGGGCTCGAGGAACGGGATCGAGAACGTCACGTGCGCTCCGGCTTCGCGCGCCATCCGCGCGAGCAGGTCGACGTCGCGACGGATCAGCGTGCCTTTCGTGATGATGCCGACGGGAGTGCGGCGAGCGCGACAGATCTCGAGGCAGCGCCGCGTGAGCTCGTACGTCGCTTCGAGCGGTTGATAGCAGTCGGTGGATCCCGAGAAGACGACGACCTCGCGACGCCACGACACACGCGCGAGTTCGATGGAGAGCACTTCCGCGGCGTTCTTCTTGACCACGATCCGTCGATCGAAATCGCTGCCCGCTCCGAAGCCGAGGTACTGATGCCCCGGTCGCGCGTAGCAGTACGCGCACGCGTGCCAACAGCCGCGATAGGGGTTCACGCTCCAACGAAAGCCGACGTCGGGACTGTCGTTCTCCGTGAGGACCGAGTGCGCTTCTTCCTCGAAGACTTCGAGATCCGCGACGGGCGGTTCCTCGAGCCACTCGACGTGACTCGAGAGCCATGGATTCTTCGGGTTCGAGACGCGGCGCGGCGGCATGTCCGCGAATCTACTTCCACGCGGCGCGATGAGCTCCGGGTTCCTGCTCTTGCGTGATCCACTCGCTGCGGGTCGAATCCCGAGTCTCCGCACGTCTCCCAGCTCGTTCGTCCTCGAGTTTCCCATGCCCTTGACTCTCTCGCGCCTTCCCGTCGGCGGGCTCGATCGCCTGCTCGAGCGCATCTCGTACGGCCACCAACCCGCGCTCCGCGACCGTGCCTTCGCGCTCGGTTGGGAGGCGTTTCTCGAGGAACAGCTCCACCCGGAGAACCTCGCGGACCCCGAGGGTGACGCGATGGCCGCGCGTTTCCCCACGCTCTCGATGTCGCCGCGGCAATTGTTCGATGCGTATGGGGTGACGGGCGCGCTGCAGATTCCCATGGTCGAGCTGCAGACCGCGAGCTTGCTGCGGGCCGCGCGATCACGGCGTCAACTCCACGAGCGCATGGTCGAGTTCTGGTCCGATCACTTCAGCATCGACCAGAGCGATTCGCTGGCTTCGATCCTCAAGACGCAGGACGATCGCGACGTGTGCCGTGCCCATGCACTCGGCACGTTCCCACAGCTCTTGCGCGCCTCGGCTCGCAGTGCGGCGATGCTCTTCAGCCTCGGCAATTACCGCAGCACGGCGAGCGCTCCGAACGAGAACTATGGTCGCGAGATCCTCGAGCTGCATTCGATCGGGCTCGGACAGTTCACCGAGCTCGACGTGCGCGAAGCCGCGCGGTGCCTCACGGGTTGGACGTTCCTGCAGTTCGAAGATGCGAATGCAGGCGCGTTCCGCTTCGAACCTGCGATGCACGACAACGGGCCGAAACTGTTCCTGGGCGACACGATCCCTGCCGGCGGCGGAGTCCTCGACGGACAGAAGTTGATCCGCACCACGTCGCTCCATCCAGCCACGGCGCGGCGCATCAGCGGCAAACTCTGCCGCTGGTTCCACGGCGTCGAGGTCGCCCCGATCGTCGCCGCCGCAGCAGCCGAATGGACCGCGACGCAAGGCGACATTCGCGCGGTCATGCGGGTGATGCTCTCGCAATCGGCGTTCGCGGGCGCACCGCCCGATGTGCGCAAGACGAAGCGACCGTTCCACTTCGCCGCCGGGATCTTGCGTTCGCTGCCGTTCCAGTTCACGGGCACCACCGCGCTCGCCGAGGAGCTGGCGGCGATGGGGCATCGTCCCTTCCACTGGCCCGCGCCCGATGGATATCCGGACACGACCGACGCTTGGATCGGCGGATTGCAACGGCGTTGGTCGTTCGCGTCGCGTCTATTCGCGAACCAAGTGCCCGGTGTGTCGATTCAAGTCGGCGCGGCGTTCGGAACGGCTCCGAAGACGAGTTGGGCGCGGCGTGCTGCTTCGCTTCTGCGCGGACAGGGACCTCTGACGGCCGACGTCGCGGCGATCCAGGACTACGTCGACCGCTTTCCCGGAGCGAGTGATGCGTTGCGCGCCGAGACCTTGGCGCTCACGGCGTCCGCGCCTTCGTTCCAGGACTACTGAAGAGCGCACACCATGAACCGATCCACTCTGGTCTCGAACGGTTTCGATCGCCGCTCGTTCCTCGTCGGCGCCGGCGCGGTCGCCGCCGCATCGAGTCTGCCGCGCGTCGCCTTCGGCTCGCCGCCTCCGTTGGGCACCGACGCACTCGTGCTCGTGTTCCTGCGCGGCGGCATGGACGGCATCTCGCTGTGCTCGCCGTTCGCGGATCCGCATCTCGCGAGCGCACGACCCGGGCTCGCGATGCCGAACCCAGGACAGCCGAACGGCGTCCATTACTTGACGGGCTTCTTCGGTCTCCACCCCGCGGCGGCGCCGCTGTTGCCGGCATTTCAGTCGGGAAAACTGCTGTTCGTGCACGCGACCGGCTCGCCCGAGTCTTCGCGTTCTCACTTCGAAGCGCAGAGCCGCATGGAGTCCGCGTGGACGGGGCCGGGCATCGGGCTCACGTCGGGTTGGGTCGCGCGACACCTCGCGGTGCAGACCGGCGGAGGGGTCCTGCGCGGGATGGGAACCGGCGACACGTTGACGCGCGGGCTCACCGGCTCGCGCGGCGTGTTGCCCATTCGCGATCCGTCGGCGTTCCGCATGCCCGGTTCGCTCGCTACGTCGTCGGCGCGACGCCAGACGCTCGACCGCATGTATCGCGATGCCGTGTCGGCCTACGCGGACGCAGCGCAGGACACGTTCGGCACGATCGACGTGCTGTCGAGCGTCGATTTCCAGAACTACGTGCCCGCCGGCGGCGCGGTGTATCCCGCGACGACCTTCGGTCGACAGTTCCGCGAAACGGCCGCACTCCTGAAGGCGTCGGTCGGCGTGCTCTGCGTCGAGATCGACATGCACGGCTGGGATCACCACACGAACCTCGGCGCGGTCGGCGGCTCGTTCGCTGCGCTCACGCAACAACTCGCGCTGACCTTGGCCGCGTTCCGCCTCGACATGGGCGTCGCCCTCCCCGGCGTGAACGTGATCGTGATGAGCGAGTTCGGTCGCCGCCTTCGTCCCAACGCGAATCAGGGACTCGACCACGGCCGCGGTGGATGCATGCTGCTGCTCGGCGGCGGAGTCGCGGGTGGGCGTGTGTTGACGGAGTGGCCCGGATTGGCACCCTCGAACCTTCACGACGGCGACCTCGCGATCACGATCGACTATCGCGATGTGCTTTCCGAGATGCTCGTGCGCCGCTTCGGATGCACGAACATCGCCGAGGTGTTCCCCGGCTACACGCCGCAGTTCCGCGGCGTGACGATCTGACGCGGCCGCGTTCCTCGGCGCGGAACGCGTGCGCGCTCACTCGGACGAATTCGCAGCGTTCTTGCGCGGCTTCACCGCGAGGTAGGGGTTCGGCCAATGCACGTCGACGCCGGCTTCGGCGGCAGCATGCAGCGTGAGGTAGGGATCCGTGAGATGCGGCCGCGCCAGCGCGCACAAGTCGGCGCGTCCGGCCGCGAGCACCGTGTTCACGTGGTCGATGCCCTGGATGCCGCCTACCGCCATGACGCGCACGTCCGCTTCGGCGCGGATGCGGTCGGCGAAGGGCGTCTGGTACATGCGGCCGTACTCGACGCGCGATTCGGGCACGTTGCCCGCCGACGAGACGTCGACGAGGTCGCAGCCGCGCGCTTTCAGCTCGCGCGCGAAGACGACCGAGTCGTCGACGGTAGAACCGCGCGGCTCGAGCCAATCCGTCGCCGAGATGCGCACGAACATCGGCTTCGACGCGGGCCACGCGGCGCGCGCGAACTCGAAGACGCGCAGGGGCCAGCGCATGCGGTTTTCGAGGCTACCGCCGTACTCGTCCGTGCGCAGGTTCGACAACGGCGAGAGGTAGCTCGACAGCAAGTACCCGTGCGCCATGTGCAGTTCCACGAGGTCGAAACCGGCTTTTTCCGCAAGCTTCACCGCGTACACGAACTCGTCCTCGACGCGCTGCCTGTCGCCTGCGTCCATCGCCTTCGGCGTGGGCCACGACGGTTCGAACGGGTTGGCGGAAGGTCCGAGAGTGCGCCACGCGCTTGCATCGCGGAGCGGATCGTCGCCTTCCCAAGGCAAATTGCACGAGGCCTTCCGCCCCGCATGACCGAGTTGGATGCCGATCTTCGCGCGGGTCGAACCGTGCACGAACTCGACGATGCGTCGCCAAGCCGCGGCTTGAGCTTCGTTCCACAGTCCCGTGCATCCAGGCGTGATGCGGCCCTCCGCGGAGACGTTCGTCGCCTCGGCGACCACGAGGCCCGCTCCACCGACCGCGCGACTTCCGAGATGGACGAGGTGCCAGTCGTTCGGAACTCCGTCGATCGCGGAGTACATGCACATCGGCGAAACGACGATGCGATTCGCGAGGCGCAGGCTGCGAAACTCGATGGGCGTGAAAGCCGGCGGGGGAACCTTGCCGTCCGCGCCGGGCTGAACGCCGTTGCGAGCCGCGAAATCGACAGCCGCTTCGCGTACGAGGGCCGGATCGCGACGCTCGAGGTTGCCGTACGTGATGCGCTTGCTGCGCGTCATCAAGTTGAACGTGAACTCGATCGGCGTCTGTCGCACGTGACGCGCGGTGTTCTCGAACCACTCGAGGCTCGTCTGCGCCGCGCGCTGTAGCTTCAGCACGTCGAGCCGCCGTCCGCTCTCGTACGCCGCGAGCGTCGCGGGCACGTCCTTCCATCCGTGCGTCTTGAACGCGTCGACGAGTGCGATCGCGTCCTCCATCGCGAGCTTGGTGCCCGATCCGATCGAGAAATGCGCCGTGTGCGCCGCGTCGCCGAGCAGAACGACGTTCTCGTGACTCCAGCGCTCGCAACGCACGGTGGGGAACGTGCGCCAGATCGAGCGGTTCGAGAGCAGTCGGTGCCCGTCGAGGAACGGCGCGAAGATGCGCTCGCAGAACGCGACGGTGTCCGCTTCGCTCGCGTGTTCGAGGCCCGCGCGGCGCCACGTGTCCTCGTGACACTCGACGATCCACGTCGAAAGATCGGACTGGAACGGATACGCGTGGACCTGGAAGACGCCCCATTCGGTTTCGAGGAAGACGAACGTGAACGCCGCGAGCGGCTTCGTCGTGCCGAGCCACGTGAACTTGGCCTTGCGCCAGTCGATCGTCGGTCGGAACGAGGCGGCGTGCTTCGAACGGATCGCGCTCTGCAATCCGTCGGCCGCGACGATCACGTCGCTCGCGGGCAGTGCCGATTCGTCGAGCACGTCCTGCTGGAAGTGCAGCGCGACGCCGAGGCCGCCCGCGCGACGCTGGAAGATCTCGAGCAGTTGCCGCCGCGACATCCCGCAGAACCCGTGACCGGTCGAGCGCGTCCACGTACCGTCGATCCACGTCTCGATGTCGGTCCAGTACGCGAAACCGCGCCGGATCTCGCCGTAGGTCTCGGGGTCGGCGTCCTCGAACGCGCGCAGCGTTTCATCCGAGAACACGACGCCCCACCCGAAGGTGTCGTCGGCCTTGTTGCGCTCGAAGACGTCGATCGAGGCCGTGGGGAAGGACTTTTTGAGCAGAATGGCCGCGTAGAGGCCGGCCGGTCCGCCGCCGAGGATCGATGCGCGCATGGACGGACAAGATAGGGGAGCGAGGAGTCGTGCGCCTCAGGTGTTCGGCGCTGCATCCCGGCGAGGTAGAGTCAGGACATGGAGGTGAAGTTCCAGAATTACCGGTGCTTCCGGGACGCGACGCTGAAGCTGACGCCGTTGACGGTGGTCGTCGGCGCCAACGCGGCCGGGAAGTCCTCGTTGGTGAGAGCGCTTGACCCAGACTTGGTTCTTTTGCCCGGGGATGTCTGGCAGGGGCGAAGTGACCTGCAGATCAAGGTAAGTCGGCGATTCGACAACGGGTTTGGACTGACAGCGAGCCTCAGACCTAGCCAAGAGCATGGGCTGCTGACGCGCGACAGTGCGGGAGGGGTGATGCCCAGCTTTCAATTGCTTGCACTCGATGCCGCTCAGTTGCGCAACGAGAACCAGTTCGTCAAAGCCACGCGGCTCGATCGAACGGGGGCGAATATCGCGAACGTTTTCGGCTCACGGACGCGCACGGAGCAGACCGCGCTCTCCAAAGAGTTCTGCGCCTTCGTTCCGGTCTATTCCGATGTCGACACGGTGCCCCAGTCCGTGGGTCACATCACACTGCGCTTCCAAGATCGCTGGAATTCGGCTCGCTGGTATTTGCCCTCCGAGGTGTCCGACGGATCCCTCTTCACGCTGGCGTTCCTGCTGTTGTCCCACCAGACACCTCCGGTCGACATCCTCGCCATCGAGGACCCCGAGCATGGGATTCACCCTTTTCTCCTTGGAGAACTCGTCGGCCTTCTGCGGCGACTCGCGACCGGGGAATTGACTGGTCGCTCGATGCGCGTCGTGCTGACGACCCACTCGCCCACCGTGCTCGAGTTCTCGCAGCCCGAAGAGGTCCGCCTTCTCGAGCGTAGGGACGACGGCTCGGTCGACATCCTCGAGATTCCGACCGATTCCGAGCACTGGCGGAAAGCCTTCAAGGTGTACGACGAGTCGCTCGGGCAGGCTTGGTTGTCCGGCGGGCTTGGCGGGACTTCCTGAGCGATCGAAATGCGCGTCGTGCTCTATGCGGAAGGTCCCGGCGAGACGGGAACAGTAGAGATGCCGCCTCTCTACGCTCGACGCTCGCGAATCACAGAAGATGCGCTCGGACCAGCGCACGTGCTGACACGACGCTGCATCGCGCGAATTACGGAGCACGATGAGCGCTCCATCCAGTTCCAGGCGCCGTTGATGCCTCGGGGAAAGCCGGCGAGAGGAAGTCAGCTTATCGATCCACGCACCCTCGCCAAGTTGCTCACTTGGACCCATCCGGACATGCCACCAGATCTCGTGATTCTGCTCGTCGATGCCGACGGTTCAGATTCTCGACGGTCGGAGTTGGAGTCCGCTGTCGAGACTCGTCCGATGTCCGTGCCGCCAGCAGTGGTCGCCCTCGCGGTTCAGGAGTTCGAGTCCTGGCTGCTGCCGATCTGCAGCCGCTGCGTCGAATCACAGGTCGAAACATCGACACGCTTCCAAACCTGGAGACTTGGGGTGCAGGGCAGGCGAAGCACTCTCTCCTCAGTCATCTCGGCAACTCTCCGGACGAACAGCAGCGTGCACGCCTCGACATCTGCCGAGACTGCGATCTCGAAACCGTGGAGCGTTCGAGTTCCTCGTTCCGGCGCTACCTTGGCGACTTGCGCCGCGTGATCGCGATGATCGCGTGACCCGACGACTGCCCCACGTGGACCATCCCCAGGACTGGATCGAAGCCCTCGCCGCGCTGCGCAACCGCCGCGAAGCGTGCGCGCTCGTCGTCGTCACGCAGGTCAAGGGCAGCGG
>Ga0163151_10009139_pt1 | contig 10877 bp, 6 predicted proteins | sample OliLakLV19MP5IB2_FD_145596 | JGI IMG/M metagenome (GOLD analysis project Ga0163151, IMG submission 145596) | Freshwater microbial mat bacterial communities from Lake Vanda, McMurdo Dry Valleys, Antarctica - Oligotrophic Lake LV.19.MP5.IB-2 | ecosystem: Environmental > Aquatic > Freshwater > Lake...
GTCGGAGGGCGTGTGGGTGCCCGGCAGCTTCCCACGCTTTCGAGGGCGAGCGGCGAGGCCTCCCAAGACGCTGACAAGCGCAATCATGACGGCGGGAATTTCCAATGCAAGATCAAGAAGATTCTGAATAAGAAGAACCAAAACGCCGAGCCCCATGGCCAACCGGTGGGGCTTCCGCCAGGTAGTTCGATCAGGCAGAAACGAGATGCTGAGCATCAAAAGAGCTAAGAACGCCACCGGCAGCCCCCACTCGGTGACCCATTGCATCACAAAATTCTCTGCATAAATGAAGACGACATTGCCGCCGCCGTGCCGATACGGAGGAAACGCTGTGGCGAATGCTCCGCGACCCACCCCAAACGCAAGATGATCCTTCGCGAGCTCGAAGGTCCACGAGATCAGTTGCAGCTTAACCATGCCCTCAGCCGCCATTTCGGTCAGCGCCCGCGCGTCCAGGGCCAACGCCGCGAAGATTACTCCGGCGACGATCCCTGCCAGCGTGAGCCCAACGCGCCACCGGCCAAGGCGAGAAACGACCAGATAGATGGCCAGGATGGAGAAGCCAATCGCCAGACTAGCCAAGCCCGCCCTTGAACGAGCCATAATGCTGACGGCAATGATGCACGCAATCCCAACGGCGACCAAAAGCGGAGGGACCCGCGGGCGCGGAGACAGGATGACTGCGACCCCGCAAAATACGCCGAGATTAAGGTAACCAGCGAGGCAATTCGCGTTAATCAGCGGGGCAATGAACCATCCGTCCCGCGGGCGGTAAAACCCATAAACAGCCTCCGCATCTACGAGGCGGTGGATACCTGTGACCGCAGCCAAAACAAAAGCCGAAATGAAAACCACGGTGGCGACTGTCTGGCGTTTGAAGTGGCACTCCGTCTGCGCGGCGATCAAAAACACAGCCGCGTAAAGCGCGTACTTAGTTGCCTCCAACCAGCTGGCGCCAGGGTCGACCGAAAGGGCTCCGTGGGTGACAACCTGTCCGAAAGGGTGGAGCGAATTCCTCCAAACTTCCGCGGCGCGAGGACTCAGCGAATTTAGCCAAGCCAACGGGAGTGGTAATGCCTGAAGCACGCAGTAAATGCTCAGCAATGCTGACACCCAGAAGGCGCTCTGACGAAAGCTAAACGGACGCGTCACACCTGACACAAGAGCGATTCCACCGCTAAGAATAAGCAATGTGAGCAGCACTGGGACGTGAACGGCGCCCAGGGCCAGCACCGAGCCGACGACAATTACCGAGAGCCCAATGAAGACAATCAGCGGGCTTGCATTCACCGCAGCAACCAGGAAGCTGCGCGTGCCGACCAGCTCGGCCGAGCTCCGGGCTGCCTGTTGCTGATCGCCGACGGTGTCAAACACGAACGGAGAGCGTACTAGATGCAGGCCTGCGTTGGGCACCCTTCCGTCGGTTCGGCCGCGTGGTAACTTCAGAAGCTACGGCCCAGCGCCCTGACACACAAGCCGACTGCCCGCACACGATGCGCGAGGGTGGAATCGGTCCATCATCCATTCACGAACACGAGGGTTTCAGGCCCCGCAGCACCAAAGCTTGCGCCTGTCCGTGAGCGTGAGTAGGAAACGCCCACTTCGCCAACACTCACCGACAAGGCACGCATTTTTGCCCCGCTGACCCAATTGAGGAATCACGCTTCGTGACTATCGCTTTCACAAATCCCACCACCGGCAACGACCTCGTCGAGCGAAGCGGAGCGTTCTTCGACGCCATAACCAATCAGCGAGTGGCCTCAGTCCGCGAAGGCATTCCTCGTTTTGTGGACTCCCACGATGATTATGCAGAGAACTTCGGTTGGCAGTGGCATCACTGGAGCAATACTTTGAGCGACTCGCGATCTCCAAGCAATGCGAATTCCAAACGAAGGTTATTGCTAGAACGTACACACTTTGACAGCTTCGACTTGGCTGGTAAGACCATTTTGGAATGCGGCATGGGCGGCGGAGACGACACAGAGGTCTTGCTGCAATTCCCTTTTGCGGAGGTGCATGCCTTTGATCTCAGCCGCGCTGTGGACCGGGCCAAGCGGACCATTACGGATCCTCGACTCACATTGAGCCAAGCCGATATCTTTGCAATCCCCTACGCAGATCAAGCCTTCGACTTTGTCTTCTGCCATCGCGTGCTCCAACACACACCCGATCCTACCGGGGCCCTGCGACACCTCTGTAGAAAGGTCAAACCCGGTGGTGTGCTTTTCGTCCACAGCTACCATTGGTCTCCCCATTTCATGATGGGATACAAATACAAGTATCGCTGGCTGACCAAGCGCGTGCCAATGCGATGGGTATCAGCATTTCTCGACCGCTACGGCGCCAGCTTGTACGCAATTAATGAATGGGTCGGCGCCCGGAATTCCCTTGTGAAACTCGTTGCTCATAACACTATCCCGTTCGAACGCCTCCAGGCCTACGGGGACAAATCCCGTGAGGAGCGTCTCGAGCTAGGGAAACTGGTTACGTTCGACGCGCTGACCCCAAAGTACGATAAGCCCATGACGTGGCGGCATATGCGAAAAGTTCTGACCTCTGAAGGAATGTCAATTCGATTTTCGGAGCACCGCCCCTCCTTTCCTCTCTGGTGCACTTCAGTTCGGGTCGATGAACCGGCATAACGCACGCGACAAATCTAATCGCGAAATGTTCCCCGCCACGAGCGACCTGCGCTCCAATTGAAACGTCCCTTTGAACCGCTTAGGCATAAAACGTCTGCTTGGCCATGGCGCTTGGACCACCCTAGCCACAGTCGGAGCCGCAGCTATCGGGCTGCTTCAAGTGGTGGTTGTCACCAGATTCCTTGGCGCGCAAACATACGGTCAAGTTGCCCTGATCATGGCCGTTACAGTAACGATCCGACAGTTCGTCGGAGTCCGGGTTTGGGAATGGGCGATCCGCGAATTCTCCGCGGCCTATGTGGCCAAAGACGTCCGGAAGGCAGGTCGTGTCGTTCGAACCGGCTACGCCCTTAGCATCGCGGTAAATGTCGTTACAATGGTTCTGGTATTGGGTTCCAGTGGCTTTGCGGCAGAGCGTTTTCTCCACGAACCTGCCCTTGGTAGGATGGTCTCTTTTTACGCGGTCACCCTCCTTTTCAACTGGCCGTCTGACACCGCATATGCCGTGATGCGCGTCGCCGAACGCTTCCGTTTCCTGTCTTTTCAGACAGTCGTCCTGTCGCTTTCACGACTCGTCGTCATAGGCGGGAGCGTTTGGCTCCGACCTACGCTTGAGGTAACGCTCCTTGCCTATGTCTTCGTTGAGTTCTTGGCCGCCGTCTGGATGATCGCGTCCGCACATCGCACTTTCAAGGAAGATCTGGGGGAAACCTGGTGGCAAGCTTCAACTGGACAACCCCTGTTTCTAGACCGCTCCATGAGAAATTTGCTCATGGTCGGCGGAGTGACCGACACACTCAAACTGATAGGCGGCAGGGCAGACCTTTTGGTCCTCGGTTGGTTTGCTTCGCCCAGCGAGGTCGGAATGTACCGCGTAGCATCGAACTTCGTTGAAATGTTCGATCGTCTTGCCAGTGCCCTTTCCATGATTGTGTTCTCCGACCTAGCAAAGCTCGCGGCTCAAAGGAAACGGCGTGAGTATCTATCAAACCTACTCAGGATCTCGGCGCTCGCAGCAGCGACCGTCATACCCGGCACCTTCCTCATGTGGGCGCTGTCAGACTGGCTGATATCCATCCTCTACGGGGAAAGATTCATGGACGCCTCCCGCTTATTGCGTATTCTGGCATGGTCGCCACTTTGGATCGTGGGCATTTGGGTGCAGGTGAGTTCCGTGAGCATCGGTAGAGCGCACTGGGGCCTGCAATTGGTCGCCGTGATGGTGGCAATCAAACTCGGCTTGTTGGCTGTCCTCGTACCGAGCAAAGGTGCGGAAGGCCTTGCCCTGGTGAACGCCGCATACGGAGCGATTTTTGCACTCCTTGTCCCCCTTGTGTATTTGCGCACCCGCCGCCATACGCGCGGCTGGATCCCCGAGGCGCATCTAGCCGCTCCACGAGAGCCCACTAACATACCAACGTAAGTACTCCCCGACACTCACAAAGAACTCGTCGTGTTAGGCAAGATTGCCAACAGCGTGCCGGTCCTTTGGTTTGGCCACGTAGACATAACGTGCCGCCTTCATGGGGTCCTCAACAACGTTCAACCGGCGCAGGAAATGGTCCTTTATGGCTCGCCGCAAGATCCTCAGATCGTAATAGCGATTCCGTAGTAGCCGGGTAACCACGGGCGAAAGGAGACGGGTCGTCGCTCGCTGATTGATGATCTTGACCACGTCGAACCCGCTTTGATGCAGCAGCTGAGTCCCTTCATCTCGGTCAAAGTGCTTGTAATGCCACAAGCTAACGGGAATGTTAGTTGATGGGACGGTTAGGACAAATATCCCATCTGGCTTCAGGCAAGCATGGATCCCGCGAAGGACGTCCAAATGGTATTGCTCAGGAAGATGCTCAAGTACCTCAACGTGTATCGCGGCATCGAATGCCCCCCTCCATTCGGTCCGCTCCCCCAGTTGCCGGACGTCAAGCACGTGGAAGTTTGACCCCGGCGCAACAATTCGGGAGAATGCCACGCCCCTCTCGGAGTAATCAATTCCCGTAACACGGTAGCCTAGCCGCTCCATTTGGGCTGCCACCCACCCGTCGCCGCAGCCCACGTCAAGCACCTCGCATGGCGTTTGCGGCAGCTGTTCCAGAGCTACCTTGACGTACCCTTCGAGATCGACTTTGGCAAGATCCAATTCGTCCCAGACAAAGTGCTCTGGCACCTCCCACCGAGTGCGAAAGTCTTTCGATGGATCATCCGTATACGCAGAGCTAACCATGACTACGACCTTACACTTTGCTGCCGCCTCCGGTCCAGTCAACCGTGCTAGCTAATCCTACGCACAGGCGCACCGATTCGGAAGAGCCCCGAACGTAAAGCCAGGCGCCACTCATCTTCCTGGAGTCGCAGGAGTCGTCGCCTGATGCGGGCGGCCCGCGCCTCCCAAGTCTGAAGAGTCGCGTCTCGCCCGAAGCCTCGTTGAGGAGCGAGGCCAGAGCATCAACGACCCCCGATGCCTAGTCGCGAAATGCAAACGCGGACAACCCGTCTCCCAGGCCCGCCAGAGCTAAGCTTTTGGCCAGCATTTTTCTTGGGAATCCACCGATCTTGATGGGCAGCAGTTCTCGGCGGATCTCGGTTGGACCGCTCCCGGACCTATGAACCATCGAAATTCCCTGAGTCCAAACTCGGAATTTCGCGAATCCCGCCGCAGCGATATAGTGCTTCAGCGCGTTCGGGGTGAACATTCGAATGTGCTCTGTGGGTACCATTTCCTTCCAGTGCCCGCGAAGTAGTCTTGCGGAAATCCCTGCGAAGTTGGGGGTCCCTAACCACAGAAGCCCCCCTGGTTTCAAGAGCCTAAAACACTCGCTCAAGAAGACATCAGCGTTCAAGACATGCTCTAGAACCTGGTCGGCGTATATTATGTTGAAGCGACTGGCTCCCCCCGCGAGGGACTCGATGGGCCCATGATGGACACAATCTCCCAGACGCTGACGAGCAACTGCGACGCTTGCCTGGTCGACCTCGACTCCACTGACATCGAAACCCAGCTCCCGCAGGCTGACCAGGAGCGCACCAGCCGCACAGCCCGGCTCTAGAAGAGTTAACCCGTGGATATCAGCTCCGAAGTGCCTCGAGACCTTTCGCGCAATGTTCTCGGCCTGCGGCCGTTTTCGCATGACATCCTCGACGGCGTCGGCTTTAGCCGCGTACGTTCCGTAGTTTCTATATTGTTCACGCAACTCAGCATCGCTGGGTATCGGGTCTGGTGACAGCAGGTCACAGGCTAGACACCGAAGGATACGCCGCTCTTTCCCATCAGCGCCGACGGCAGTCGTGACTTGCTTATGCTGCACACTACCACATAGACAAATCGCGGTCATTTCGCCCCTGGCTGGCCAATCCCGCACAAGATGCGCTGGGCTCGCCCTTCCCATGTGTGTGCGTTCACATCCCTGCGCGCCTGCGCTCCCAACACATCGGAAAAGTCTGACCGCTCTAACAGCTCCTGAACGCCCGCAAGCAATGAGTCCGGTGAATCCGGACGAACGATTCGGGCATTGGCTCCGTCCCGCAGAACCTCCCCAATTGCAGGAAAGCCCGTTGCCACAATTCCCCGACCCGCGGCCATGTACTCGAACATTTTCATCGGTGAGGCGTACTCGATGGTCTGGGTTTTTCGGTCTGAAGTCACCGTGCGCGACGTATAGGGCATCACCAACACGTTGGCCGCAAACAAATACAATGGGAGCCGCGGAAGCGGCAAGTGCCCAGTGAACGTCAGGTTGCGCAGGCCGTTCGCGTCGGCCTCTTGTCGAAGACGAGAGATATCTTCGGGTAATCCACCCAAGAAAAGAAAGTCCGTGTGGGGCAAGCGCTTAGCCACTTCAAGCAAATGTTCAGCACCTCTACCCTGGTAGAGATGACCTGAGTGTACCACCAGTGGCGTACTCGCTCGAAGTCCAAGCGCCGCCCGAGCTTGCGCGCGCGATATGACTGGCTCGAATCGTGCTAGATCGACAGCATCGTGCTCAACGAGGCAGCGCTCGTTGGGCAACTGCACATCGGCGCTGACCAATTCCTTCAGGCGCGCGCTGATGAAGACCCAGCGTGCCAACCGATTGGATTGGGCAATCCGAAGCGCGGCTTTATGTTGCCGGCCACTGACCTCGGGACCGTGAGGCGCGTGGGACTCTTGGATCACCCTGCATCCGATTCGAGTGGCGAATGACGCGATACGGACATTTCTCGTGTAGACGAGATCGAAACAGGAGGCGCGCGCCACACACGCGGCAAGCACGCCAAACGAGCCCGAAAAACGGCCATTGTCGAATGTTGGTCCCCGTAGGTACCGAAGACTAAATTCAGAGCCCAGCGCCAGCGCCGCACAGGCGCTATCAAACTTCCGCCCAGTTGCGGCGCCAGGGTGCCAAGGAGTCAGCACGGTCACTTCATGCCCCAGCTGTCCCATCGACGAGGCCATTTGAAGGATCTGAACGGCGTTGGCCGACAAAGAAGGCAGTACACCGTCCGAAATGTAGGCGATCCTCATGGCATCCAAGAAGAAAAACTTGGGCGAATGGTCCGCCCCTGCGTGGGGCTCCTGTGCCGACGTTCCCATTCCGCGAGGGTAAAGGTGAGCCAACCTTGATGCACGGTGCCTTTCCAATCTGATGCGCTCGACGGCAACTGCAACTCACTCGCCCAATGGCTCATTGGAACGCTAAACCCTTTCTTCGGTCTGTTTATGACCTCAGGCGGCACCAATGACTCAAGTGCGCCTTTGAGCAGGTGCTTGAGCTTCCCCGCTGGAACACGAATCGATGCCGGAACTGAAGCTACGAATTCAACAAGGCGATGGTCAAGAAGAGGTGGGCGCAGCTCGAGACCTACCGCCATGCTCGCTCGATCCACTTTGCAAAGGATGTCGTCCGGTAGATAGGTTTTGAGATCCAGGTATTGAAGCCTTGAAATGAGCGGCAATTCGGGCCTCCAATGTTCTTTAAAGTACCAGTAATCATCGTAGTCCCGATATCTGCGCGCAAACTCCGGAGTCAAAACGAGGCGCTTCTGCGCCTTGGAGAAGCCGCCCATCATGACAACGTGTCGTTCGATTTCCGAGCGCACCGCATCGACGAACCCGGGGACCTTCGGCAACGCCATCAAGGGCAATGCTTCCAGAATGCTTGGAAGGTGTTCGCGAATTACGTTCGGGACCGCGTTGTACTTCGCCTTGCGCCGGTGGCGTTCGTACCAATTGTATCCCCCAAACACTTCGTCTCCCCCATCTCCGCTTAAGGCCACGGTCACCGAACGTCGCGCAACCTCGCAAACAACCAACGTTGGTATCGACGAACTGTCCCCGAACGGTTCATCGTAAATGCCAGGCAAGCGCCCCAACATTTTCTTGGCGTCAGCGACGGACACGATCTCCTCTGTGTGTTCCGTGTTCAGGGAGGTTGCTACCAATCGCGCAAACTTGGTTTCGCTATGTGCCTCCACATCAAATCCGATAGAAAAGGTCCTGATCGGACTTTGCGCGAAGCGTTGTGCGATGGCCGTTACCCCGCTTGAGTCCACACCTCCGGAAAGCAAGCACCCAACCGGAACGTCGGCAACAAGGTGTAACCTTACCGCCTCGCTAAGAAGTTCTCGCGTGCCGTCTACCGCATGTCGTTCAGTCTTGGGCCCGGCCGTCCCATCGAACTCCACATCCCAGTAACACAGTTTCTCGATCTGCCCATCTTTCAGGCTCAACGTGTGGGCCGGGGGAAGCTTGCGCACCCTCTTGTAAGGTGTCTTGGGCGCCGGAACATACGTGTAGGTCAGAAAATCGATCAGGGCAGTCTCGTCAACGCTAAGATCGAGGCCTGAAAACGCCTCGATTGCCTTTAGCTCGGAAGCGAAGACGAAGTTTTTCCCGTCAAAGTAGTAATAGAGCGGCTTGATCCCCAGGCGATCACGGGCGAGGAATAGCACCTGCTTTCGGTCGTCCCAAATTGCGAACGCGAACATGCCTGAAAGCTTCCGAACGCAGTCGGCGCCCCAGTGCTGATACGCGTAAAGAACAACCTCGGTATCGGTACGGGTCCTGAACTTACAACCGTAGCCCTCCAGCTCACGCCGAAGTTCTGCGAAATTGTAGACCTCACCGTTATAGGTAATCGCCAAGGCCCTGTCTGGAGTGACGAATGGCTGTGTTCCTGCGGCCGAGAGGTCCAGAATCGACAGGCGTCGATGGCCGAATCCAACCATCCCCGATTCCGAAACCCAGGTCCCACTGGCGTCAGGCCCACGGTGAGTCAGGGTGTCGCGTGCGATGGAAAGCTGGTCCACGTCCACGGGGCGATTCGAAAAGATCCCAACAATGCCGCACACGGGGGCCTTGTATACCATGGAGCCTGTGGGGGAAGCCGAAACGTTCACAAGAGTTCGGGGCAGCAAAGGCCGACGGGAGGATGGCGCGCGATCAGGGACCCGGGAAGTTCCCCGGGCACCAGCAAAGAGACCCGAAACGCACGTTGCTCGGCGACGGCACTCCTGATAATAGCCGTTCACGCGTGGGGAGCGGGCTGCTGAAGCGGTAATCTGTCGTTCATCTTAAAAAATAGCCCCAGGCCGACGGTCGGCGTGGCCATTGTTATGGGTAGCGCGGGCGTGCTACGAGGCCACCCAGGCTTCTAACCATGATCACCCTAGGTCTATCCCCCACACAACATGAAAGTGCAGTCGGCGTCGTTATAGACGGCAAGATTGTGGCGGCTGCCTCCGAAGAACGTTTTTCTCGAAAGAAGAACGACGGTGGATTTCCCCACAAAGCTCTAGCCTACGTGTTGCAGCAAGCAGGCATCCAGCCCAGAGATGTCGACCATGTGGCCTATGCGGCACTGCCTTTTGCGACTGAAAGAATGCGGGACCTCCGCTGCTATGGGAAAAACGTGGCGTACGAGGCCGTCGCTAGCGGTGAATTGCGCGGTAAACTTCACCACCTGTTGAACTACTCACGAAACATCGTTCTGAACAATGAGTGGTCAAGCTGGGGAGGGACAGAGCGCGGCATTAAACGCGAGCTGGATCAATTCGACCTGGGGGCCAAACTAGTCTTTGTTGACCACCATCGCGCTCATGTTGCCAGCGCCTACTTTTCGTCGGGGATTGATCGCTGCCTCGCTGTTTCGCTCGATGGCTACGGCAGCGGGCAAGCTGGCTCCTTCTATCTCGCTGAAGGAGGCAAGCTCAATCTACTCAGTCCGATCCCGTATCCGCACTCGCTCGGAACGTTCTATCGTCGGGTAACACAAGCTCTTGGCTTCAAGCCCAATCGACACGAGGGCAAGATCGTGGGCCTTGCGGCACACGGCGACCCTTCCGTGCTGTACGACGTTGTTCGTGCTCGCTTCGATTTCGAGGGTGAGGACTACTTTCGCTTTCGGTCCGCTCAGGATCCCTATTTTGAGAGGCGTCTGGCAGAGAAGTATGAAGCGGCTGATATAGCAGCGGCGTATCAAAAGGTTCTCGAAGACGTGGCTTCCCACTACGTGGCACGATGGGTCAAACGCACTGGCGTTAGCGCCGTGGTTTGCGCAGGCGGCGTTTTCGCAAACGTCAAGATGAACCAACGAATCATGGAGCTCCCCGGAGTGGAGCAACTGTTCGTTTTTCCGGCAATGGGAGACGGAGGTGTCGGAGTCGGCGCCGCTCTCGCGCTGCAATCGGATCTCATGAAACTGGTGCCCGAACGCCTGACAGACGTTTATTGGGGGCCTTCTTACACGGAAGCCGGGATGGAATCGGCACTGCGAGCCTCAGGATTGTCGTATCGGCGCTCAGACCACATCGAGAGTGATATCGCTGATCAGCTGGTTGCCAATCGGGTCGTCGCGCGCTTCAACGGGCCCATGGAATTTGGGCCGCGAGCGCTCGGCAATCGCTCTATCCTGTACCCAGCCGTCGATCCTGCAGTGAACAAGTGGTTAAACGATCGTCTCTCCCGGACCGAGTTCATGCCATTCGCCCCGGTGTCACTGGCCGAGGCCGCTGACGATCTCTACGAGAACCTCGACCCGATTCGCTACACCGCGGAATTCATGACCGTGACCACGAACTGCACCGACCGTATGCGCAAAGAGTCACCAGCCGCTGTGCATGTGGACGGGACGGCTCGGCCACAATTGGTTCGTGCGGAGAGCAACCCTTCTCTCCACCGAATCCTTAGCGAGTATCAGGCCCGCAGCGGAATTCCGACCCTAATCAACACCAGTTATAACATGCACGAGGAGCCAATCG
>Ga0163151_10009142_pt1 | contig 10876 bp, 4 predicted proteins | sample OliLakLV19MP5IB2_FD_145596 | JGI IMG/M metagenome (GOLD analysis project Ga0163151, IMG submission 145596) | Freshwater microbial mat bacterial communities from Lake Vanda, McMurdo Dry Valleys, Antarctica - Oligotrophic Lake LV.19.MP5.IB-2 | ecosystem: Environmental > Aquatic > Freshwater > Lake...
GTCAGTCCCTGACGCGCATCACAAACGAGTTGAATGTTGTAAAAGCCGAGCTGGCTTCGCTGCCGCCGCAACAGAACGTATATGCGGCTGCAAATGATTTTGCCCCGAGCGGCAGTTTCCTTCCCCCAAAGATCCCACGCCCTGTGCATCTGCTGGGCCGTGGCGAGGTTAAACGACCCGGCGAGTTAATGAGCGCGATGGGAATCGCTGCGGTTCCGGGGCCGGATGCAGATTTTGGAATTTCGAACCGGGAAGATGAAGGCGCTCGGCGCGCGGCACTGGCCCGTTGGATCACAGATCCTCGGAACATGCTCACACGACGTTCGATTGTGAACCGCATCTGGCATCATCATTTCGGGCGCGGAATCGTCGAAACCCCGAATGATTTCGGGCACATGGGCGCGTTGCCGACACATCCGGAGCTGCTTGACTGGCTGGCGTTCTGGTTTCAAGAAAACGGGGAGTCTTTCAAAAAATTGCACCGCTTGATTGTCACCAGCGCCACCTACCGGCAGGGTTCTGACATTCATTCCGGTTTTGAAAAAATTGACGGTGACAATCGTTATCTATGGAGGATGAACCGGAGCCGGCTTGACGCCGAGGCGATCCGGGACTCGATGCTTTTTTTCTCCGACAAGCTGGATTTGACCATGGGCGGACCGTCGGTGAAGCAGTTCCAATTCAAGGATGATCATTCACCGGTCTATGATTACGCACAATTTGATGTCGCCAGCCCTGCGGCCTATCGCCGCAGCATCTACCGATTCGTGGTGCGGAGCGTGCCCGATCCGATGATGGATTCGCTCGATTGTCCGGATGCATCGCTGCTCACTCCCAAACGGAACACCACCATGACCGCGCTTCAAGCGTTGACGGTCTTGAACAATCCGTTTGTGCTGAAACAATGCGAGCATCTGGCCTCACGTGTCGCCAAAGCCGGAGATCTTGCGTCGCAGATAACGGAGATTTATCGCCTTACAATCAATCGCGAACCATCCGCCGCCGAATTGGAAAAACTCGTTTCATTCGCCAAAAATCATGGTCTGCCCGGCGTCTGCCGGATTATTTTCAACCTCTCGGAATTTATGTTTGTGGACTGATGAAAACATTAAACCGCCATGTTTGTTCCTCGCGGCAAATGCCTGTGCAACTGGGGGCCGAAGATCCGCGGTTGATTGATCGCAGGGAATTTCTCTGGCGGTTTGGCGGAGGTCTGGGCGGAATCGCCATGGCGCAATTGTTGGGCCGGAACGGTTTGCTTGCCGACACCAGGCCCGGTCCCGACTTCAACGGCGGCCTGCACCATCGGGCCAAGGCAAAAAGAGTCGTGCAATTGTTCATGTCCGGCGCCGCCAGCCAGTGCGACACTTTCGATTACAAACCGGAACTGATCCGTCGAACCGGCCAGAAATTTGATCCCGGCGGAAAGGTCGAATTGTTCCAAAGTGATCCTGGCGCCTGCATGAAAAGCCCCTGGGACTGGAAACAACACGGCCAATGCGGCAAATGGATCAGCGAGCTGGTGCCCCATATCGGGTCCTGCGCTGACGACATCACCTTCCTCCACTCGATGATGTCGAAGTCCAACGTGCATGGGGCGGCCACTTTCATGCAAAACACCGGTTTTGTTTTGCCTGGTTTTCCGAGCATCGGTTCGTGGATTTCCTACGGGCTCGGCAACCTTACCGACGACCTTCCCACTTTTGTCACCCTGCCCGATCCGCGCGGATTTGCGCCCAACGGCCCGGGAAACTGGACCGCCGGATTTCTTCCGGCCACACACCAGGGAACCATCATCGGGGTTGGGAAACCGAATCCTATTTATGACTTATTTCCTCCCGGATCCGCTGGTTTCATTAATCCACAGAGCGAAACCGCGACACAAAACCTGCTCAAGGAATTGAACCGGGAACATCTGGCCGGCCATCCGGGTGATTCACGACTCGACGCCCGCATCGCTTCGTATGAACTTGCGGCCAAATTACAATCGAGCGCGCCGGAGGTCCTCGAAATTTCCAAAGAATCCGAAGCCACGAAGAAACTCTACGGCCTTGACGAAAAGTTTACCGAAGATTTTGGCCGACGTTGTTTGATCGCCCGCAGGCTGCTCCAGCGTGGTGTCCGTTTTGTCCAGGTTTGGAGCGGTGCTGACAATGGTTTTCCCCGTCGCAATTGGGACAGCCACGAGGATATCGCCAGGGATCACCTCGACATGGGACGCAGCATGGACAAACCGGCCGCAGCCTTGATCAAAGATTTGAAAGCGCTCGGCATGCTGGAAGATACGATCGTCATCTGGACCACTGAATTTGGCCGGATGCCATGCAGCCAGGGAAGCAAAGGGCGCGACCACAACCCGTTCACTTTCACCAGCTGGCTTGCGGGCGGAGGATTTCGCGGTGGTATCACCCACGGTGAAAGTGATGAATGGTCTTACAAGGCGGCGACCCATCCGACCTACTGCTACGATCTGCATGCGACCGTTCTGCACCAGCTCGGAATCGATCATGAAAAACTCATATTCCGCCACAACGGAATCGACCGGCGTCTGACCGACGTTCACGGAGAAGTCATCCGCGAAATCTTGAATTCATTTCCGGAACCGTTCTGATTTCGTGGCCGAGCAGGTGTCGGCGCAATCCCCTTGGAACGTATTCGTCCAAAAGTATCCTCATATAATGCGGCGGCGAGGCAACGATATTTGGCTTCCTCCAGTAGCATCGTGACTTGTGCTTTCGTGACGCTGGGAAAATCTTCGAAAAAATAAGCCATCGGATGTCCGCCTTCCAAATAATCAAAAAATGCGCGAATCGGAACATGCGTTCCGGCGAAGCACGGCGTCCCGTTCATGATTTCCGGATCAATCAAAACCACCGTAGATTTCATATGGCAAACCTAGGGCCGCACGCCAAAATGGCAAATCAAATGGGGATTTCCCGCTCGCGGAGACTTTGTGACCGGCAGGTTTTTTCGCTGGCGGGGGCTTTGAAATTCTCGTCCCGGCAGTCAGGTTTTGATGCCCTCCAGATTTTGAGATTCACCTCACCGAAGCTCTCCGCCGTAACCGTAAATCCCAAAGGGATTTCGACCCAAAGCCCAGGTTTGCGAGGAACGAGCCACCCTGGGTAGATAAACCCAAAAAAAAACAACCCCAAAGTGGGTTGCGAAATCAACGATATCTTTGGGATTGAGACGCAACCCACGTTGGGGTTGAAAAACTTAAATTCATATTCCCAGGGTAACGACTGCGTCGTACAACCCTGGGCTTTGCGACGAAATCCCGTAGGGATTTACCCTAAAAAAATGTCCAAACTCCAGAGCCGTCGCTACGCGACTGCATTGTTTTTGGTCTCTGTTCCGTGGGCTAAAGCACCACCTCTATCAGCGGGACATCGCTCCGCGATTGCATTTCGCTCCGGTCCTGCAATCAAAAGGCTTGGCTGACGGCGCGCACGGAGTGACGCGCCCTACCGACCTATTCGCCGTCGCCGCCGTTCTCCTGGCGCTTTTCCCACTTTTTCAGGGCGCGCTCGGGAAGCGAACTGTCCACTTTGGCATAATACACTTCCCGTCCGAACATCTCGTCCACCGATTGTTGAAACTGGCGCGACGGTTGCACCGAAAATCGCTCGTGCGCCTCAAGATAGACATACTGGCCGCCCGGCTTTTTGAAGCAAAGGAACAACGGGCATTTTCCAAGGTTGGCACCGGTGAGAAGTTTCAAGGCGTCCAACCGGTCGGGCTCCACTTCTTCACAGTTCAAACGAAGATGAACCTGCCTTGTGTAGCGCGCGGGTGCCTCGTCCAGGAGCATGATTTCTTGAGGGAAAACTTTCGATTTATCTTCGGCGTTGTTTACTTCGCCAACAATCAGGAGGACCGAGCCCGGTTTTATCAGGTGGATGAACTTATCGAAATTTTCGTTCATCACCAGCATTTGAATCGATCCCTGCAAGTCTTCCAGGGTTACCATGGCGTAAGGTTTGTTCGACTTCTTTGAAATACCCTGTTTAACTTCGCCAACAATTCCCCCGATCCGGGTCATCTCCCTGTTTTCCAGCTTCGCTGCGGATTCACAATTGCTGAGGGCAAATTTATTCAACAACGGAACGTAAGGATCCAGAGGATGCCCGGTGACATAAAATCCGAGCAGTTCTTTTTCCGCAGCCAGCCTATCTGCATCGGGCCACTCAGCCATCTTCGGTCTGTTTTCGTTCTGATTTTTTTTCGGCTCCTCCATCAAACCGAACATGGAGCCCTGCCCCCGTTGCCGGTCTGAAACAATTCCTGCAGCGCGCGTGACCACCCGGTCAATGCTGGCAAACATCCCGGCCCGAGTGTCGCCCAACGCATCGCAGGCGCCGGATTTGATCAGCGATTCAAGCGCTTTGCGTCCGAGACTTTTGCCATCCACACGTTCGCAAAGTTCTTCAAGGGTCTTGAACGGTCCTGCTTGATTCCGCGCATCAAGGATGCTCTGGACGGCGACCTCGCCCACCCCTTTGATGGCCGCGAGACCAAAGCGGATCACCGTGCCGCCGCGTGCCGGGGCAAAAACCACCTGGCTTTCGTTGACGTCCGGAGCCAGAACGGAGACGCCGAAAAGACGCGCTTCCTGGATCAACACGCTCAGCTTCGCGGTGTCGCCCATGTCGTTGGTCATCATGGCGCTGAGAAATTCAACTGGATAGTTGGCCTTCAGATAAGCGGTTTGATAAGCAACGATGGCGTAGGCTGCGGCGTGTGATTTGTTAAAGCCGTATCCGGCAAATTTTTCCAGCAGATCGAAAATCTGATTGGCTTTTGAAGCAGGAATTCTATTCGCCTTTTCGCAGCCTTTGACGAAAGTCTCACGCTGCTTCTGCATCTCTTCGACCTTCTTCTTGCCCATGGCGCGCCGGAGAAGATCGGCCCCGCCCAGGGTGTAGCCAGCGAGAAACTGCGTGGCCTGCATCACCTGTTCCTGATAGATCAAAACGCCATAGGTCTCCTTCGAAATTGATTCGAGCAGCGGATGTTCGTATTCAATCGTCACCTCGCCATGACGGCGCTTGATGAAGTCCGGGATCAGGTCCATGGGGCCCGGGCGATAAAGCGCCACCAGGGCGGTGATGTGTTCGACGGAACTGATCTGAAATTTGCGGCACAAATCGCGCATCCCGCCAGATTCCAGCTGGAACACGCCGACCGTCAGGCCTTTGTTTAAAAGGTCGTAAGACTTCTGATCGTCAAGCGGCAGTTTGTCGATCGGGATGTCAATCCCCTTGCTGGCTTTCACCAGCTCGCAGGTGTTGCGGATGACGGTCAGGGTCTTGAGACCCAGGAAGTCCATCTTCAACAAACCGAGGTCGCCGACCGGACCCATGGCATATTGCGTGACGATGGCCCCGTCATCGTCTTCCTTCAATGGAAGGAGGTTGTACAAGGGCTGATCGCCGATGACCACGCCTGCGGCATGCACGGAGGCGTTGCGGGTGATGTCTTCCAGGATAAACGCGGTGTCCACCAGTTCGCGCGTGATTTCTTCGCTCTCGTAGGCGGCTTTAAAATCGGGTGAAACTGTAAGCGCCTTTTTCAGGTCCATCTTCAGCTCGGCCGGGATCATCTTGGCCAGGCGGTCGCCGTCTCCGTAACTGAGGCTCATCACACGTCCGACATCGCGCACCACCGATTTTGCCCCCATGGTGCCGAACGTGATGATCTGCGCCACCGATTCCCGCCCGTATTTCTGCCGGACATATTCGATTACGTCGGCGCGACGGTCGTCGGCGAAATCGATGTCGATGTCGGGAGGATTGACCCGTTCAGGATTGAGGAATCGTTCGAACAGAAGGCCGTAACGGATCGGATCGACGTTGGAGATTTCGAGCAGGTAGGTCACGATGGAACCGGCGGCGGAACCCCTGGCCACGCACGAGACGCCCTTGCTGCGTCCGTAACGGACAAAATCATCGACGATGAGGAAATAGGAGATGAACCCCGTTTTTTCAATGGTCACCAGCTCAATTTGCAACCGGTCAATGACATCTTTGACGGCGGCCTGAACTTCGGGCAGATCGAGCCACCGCACCGAATCCTGCCGGGCCGCTGGAGCCGGGGCTTTATATGTCGGCAGCTGAGTCGGGTCTTCGATGTTTTCGACGATAAAATCCTGGCCCACAGCCCGGACATGCATGGTGTACCGGGTGTGCAGGCCCTGGGCCAATAATTCCCGGAGATAACCTTCGCGGGTGAAATGTTCCGGCGGTTCGAAAACCGGGTAGTGCAATTTGCCAAACTCAATCTGCAAATTGCATTTTTCCGCCACCTCCATGGTGTTGGCCACGGCTTCCGGAACTTCGCTGAAAAGCGCGGCCATCTCCTCGGCTGTCCGCAGATAAAACTGTTCCGGGACATAACGCATGCGCCGTGTGTCTTCCAGAACCGTCTGTGTGCCGATGCAGATCAGGCAGTCGTGGGCGTGCGAGTGATTTTTTTCGACATAATGAACGTCGTTGGTGGCCACCAGCTTGAGCCCGAATTCTTTGGCCCAGGGGATGAGGTGTCGATTGACCTTGGCCTGATCCGGAATGCCGTGATTCTGCAATTCCAGATAAAAATTCTCCGCGCCCAGCGTCTGCTTGAACCAATCAATGGAGTCGCGCGCTCCTTTTAAATTGTCGTTGATGATGTGCTGCGGGATCTCACTCGCGAGACAACCTGAAAGGGCGATCAACCCTTCCCCATGCGTGGCGAGGATTTCCTTGTCGATCCGGGGTTTGTAATAATAACCCTCGAGATGAGCAGAGGTCACGAGCTTGATCAGGTTTTTGTAACCCTGCTCATTTTTCGAAAGCAGCACCAGATGGTTGTAAACATCCTTGCCGCCGCTGCTCGATTTTTTTTCCAGCCGGCTCCCGGGTGCCACATAAACTTCGCAACCGATGATCGGCTTGACCCCTTTGCTGCGGGCCGCCTGGTAAAAATCGATGGCGCCGTAAAGGACTCCGTGGTCCGTGATCGAGAGGGCGGGGAATTTGAGCGCGGCCGCCCGGTCAAACAACCGGTCCAGACGGCAGGCGCCGTCCAGCAGGGAAAATTCCGTGTGGAGATGAAGGTGTACAAACTCCGCCTGTGACATGGAATTACTCTAGTTGCCGGACGCTTGAGCGCAAGTTACACGTTAAATTTGAACAGCAAGACGTCGCCGTCTTTCACCACGTATTCCTTGCCTTCCATTCGGTAAAGCCCTTTTTCGCGGGCGGCAGCCACGGAGCCGCAGTTGACCAGGGCACTGTAAGCCACGGTTTCGGCCTTGATGAAACCGCGCTCGAAATCGCTGTGGATCACGCCCGCCGCCTTTGGAGCCGTGTCACCCGAATGAATGGTCCAGGCCCGTACCTCCTTCTCACCGGCCGTGAAATAAGTGCGCAAACCGAGCAGATGATACGTGCTGCGGATCAATCCGCCGACACCCGATTCATTCACGCCGAGTTCTTTCAGAAATTCCTGTGCTTCTTCAGGTGAAAGATCAATCAGATCGCTTTCAATCTGGGCGCTGATAACCACGGTTTCGCAGAAGTGATGGGCTTTGGCGTATTCACGAACTTTCTGCACGTGGACATTGGTGTCGGCATTCCGCAGATCCCCTTCCTTGACGTTGGCCGCGTAAATGGTCGGCTTGTCGGTCATCAGATAAAAACCTTTGGAAATAATTTTTTCCTCCGTAGTCAATTCGAGAATCAAAGCTGGTTTGCCTTCGTTGAGATGGGGTTCGAGTTTTTTAAGCACTTCAGCTTCCGCAATCGCCACCTTGTCTCCGCGCTTGGCGTCTTTGGCCCCCTTTTCGATCCGTTTCTTAACCGCTTCAAGATCCGACAAAACCAGTTCCGTGGTGATGATCTCAATATCGCGAACCGGATCAATGGAACCTGCAACGTGATGAATGTCCTCGTCTTCGAAACAACGGACGACTTGGACCACGGCATCGACCTCCCGGATGTAGCTCAGGAATTTATTTCCCAATCCTTCGCCCTGGGACGCGCCCTTGACCAATCCGGCGATATCCACAAATTCAATCGCAGCCGGGATGATGACGCTGGTCTTGGCGATCCGGGACAAAACTTGCAGGCGATCATCAGGGACCGTGACTATTCCTATGTTGGGGTCGATGGTGCAGAAAGGGTAATTCGCAGCCTCAGCCTTGCGGGTACGGGTGACCGCATTAAAAAGTGTGGATTTACCCACGTTCGGGAGCCCGACAATGCCAGCTTTTAACATAAAATTTTAAGGGCGAAACTTTTGGACCAGGCCAGACAGGGTTGAATATTCCCGTCTGCCGACAAAAAGAGGAGTGAAACTAAAGTGCGACCTGCCGTTTTTCAACTGTTTAGAAAGGTTCAGCTTAGAAAAATTAGAAATACTCCCCCCGAAACCGTGAGTTGCGCCCATCATGTGAAATGCATATCCAACCGGAACCGTTCGGCCGTTCGGTGCATTAAAAAGGCGGCCCTGAAATCAGGGCCGCCTTCGCGAATGTCATTTCAAATATTAAAATTAGTTGGAAGGCAGAGGTTTGCCGAACCAATTGTCAGCAACCTGCAAACCGCCTCTGGAACTCAACCAAGCAACATCTTCGTCCGGGGCTTTGGCCACTGCGGTGACGCCGGGTGAAAACCTGACTTTGGTCGCAGGCAACCTGCTGAGGGATGCTTTCCATTTATGGATTTCAGAATGTCCGTCGGCCATGGCGAAACCAGCGGCACCGTTGTGGTAACTTCCGGGTTGATCGACAAATCCGCCCGCAGAAGTTGGATTAAAAAAGCCAGCGTCATTAATGCTGTCCGGATTTTCGTCGAGATAAACCCAGGTAATGGTCGGGCTGGCAATGTCCGAAAGTTTCTTGGAATGGCGATAAACCGCATTCCATGGTCCGCTTAGTGCATTGCCGCCGCCGATACCGATGTTACCTGAGATGCTTCTGGCACGGGACTTAAATCCTTTTGCCGGCCATCCAGCGTTTCGCTGCTGCGGACTCAAAAACATGTCCGCCGGGCACTTCATGAGCGCTTTTGATTCGCCAAAATATCCAGCAAGTTTTGAATATCGGGCGTCCGCCACAAAAAGAGTGTTAGTGTTGTCAGATGAGAGTCCCCAGTCGAGCCACCCCGTAGCCCAGGGCGATTTGAGCGGGTCGCGTGAGGCTGCTCCGCCTTGTGCGTCGCCGCCATGGTAGCTTTCAACCAACCTATCATTGTTATCCCCTTGATACATATGCCAGGCAAGCATGAGTTGCTTGGTGTTGTTCATGCAGGCGATGCCTTGTGTCTTGGTTTTGGCCTTGGCGAGTGCTGGGAGCAGCATGCCGGCCAGAATCGCGATGATCGCGATCACGACGAGGAGTTCGATCAAGGTGAATCCTTGTCGTAAACTCTTCAGGGTTTTGGGTTTGTTGTTCAATTTCATAAATATCCTTGTTGAGATAGGGGTAATGGTTCGCGCTCACATTAGGGTCACCAAAAATTCATTGGAACTGTGCGTTTCAGCGCACAGTAACGCACGGCTTGTGCGTTTGGATGCTCAGTGTTTCTGCCAAGGTTTGGAGGCTGAAGCATCCATTTTGAACCACCAGTAGAGATCAAATAGTGATTCTCCATGATGTTCCAGCGGCGGTTGAATTGACCAAACCTCCGCCCTATTTTCCCTTATGACCCGCTCCTCACGAAGCCCACACTCGGTGGTTTCGCGTTGTCTCTGCCATGCTCTCCGTCAACAAAGAGACTGTCTGACCACAGGGCGGCAGGATAATATTTTACGGCTGGCCTGTGAGGAATCTCCATCCAGCCGGTTGCGAATCAGGGCCATTGCTTCCCCCACCATCTTCTCTTCGGGAATTTCGATGGTGGTGAGATTCAGCTCCTCGGCTATCGGGTCGTTGTCAAAACCGATCATCGGCGGACAGTTCAGCTCGTGGTTCTGGCAATGGACAATCATCGCCTTGGCTAGAAGATCGTTGCAGCAAAACAATCCATGCAGCGGCGTTTTTAAGACCTCGGCGGCCACGCGCAGGCCATCTTCATAAAACCAGCTTCCGGCGGAAATCACTCTGGCCTGAGGCAGGATGGAGCGAAAACCGTTCACTCTCTGGATGGTCTTTGCTTCTTGAACCGGCCCCGAGAGGATCGCGTATCGGCCACTCGCAGATTTGCGTCTCAGGAACAATTGGGCCGCGCAAGCTCCGCCTGAAAAGTCATCGGCTGCAATACTGTCAATGTAACTGGTCTCCAATCCTGCGGGCGGGGCGTCGTCCAGCAGCAGTGCATAACGTCTCTCCGTAGTGATCGAGGCCAGGGCCGGACAATCACAAAAAATGGGGAAGAAACCGTCTTTCAATACCGCTTCCTGACCGATCCAATCGGTACTCCAGGGAATTTTTTCCTGTTCAAGCTGCTCGGTGAGATAATGGAAAAGCCGTGCTATCACTCCGTTCAAGGCATTGGTTCGCTGAGAAACCAAAAGTTGAACACCATGCAAAGGTTTGCGGGTTCCTGCGATATAAGTGCCCGAGGAAGCCCTCTGCTGCAACCAGCCCTCTGCGCAAAGTTCGGTGATCAAAGTTTGTGCCGTTTGAAAGCTTACTCCCAGGACTTTTGTCACCTGTCGATTGGACAGGAACCGGTCTCCGGGACGATGAAAACCGTTTCGTATCCGGTTCAGAATTTTCCCTTTGGCCTCCTCCACCCGCTGACTTCTTTTCCTTGGCACAAAAGCGATATTAATCATGTCAGTTAGGAAAGCAACCGACATTTTTTGGTGTCTACAAAGTTGGGCGCGATTAAAAACGGGTGAGGCCGCGGACCGCGGGTCTGCGACCCGCAGCACGTTGCCATTCCCGAAA
>Ga0163151_10009143_pt1 | contig 10876 bp, 7 predicted proteins | sample OliLakLV19MP5IB2_FD_145596 | JGI IMG/M metagenome (GOLD analysis project Ga0163151, IMG submission 145596) | Freshwater microbial mat bacterial communities from Lake Vanda, McMurdo Dry Valleys, Antarctica - Oligotrophic Lake LV.19.MP5.IB-2 | ecosystem: Environmental > Aquatic > Freshwater > Lake...
GCCCTGCTGTGGCCGGCGCTACTGCGCCGGCATGCCGCGCCGCCGCACGTGCAGGCACTATGCATCCCGCCGCGCTGGCACGGCCTGCCGGTGCCGATCGCCGCATTGGTGCGCACGCTGCGCGGCAGCGGCACGGTGACCCATGTCTGGACCGTGAACGATCCGGCGCAGGCGCGGCAGCTGTGGGACGCGGGCGTGCAGGGCATCATCAGCGACGACCCCGGACTGATCTTGGCCGGGTAGCCGGAAGGAATTGGGATAGTCGGAGGCGGTCGGGCTTTGTGGTTTGCGGTTGGCAACGTCGTTGCAGCTCCAAGTATCGACGCTCGCGTAAAACTGACCCACTAACGCTCGTTTAGAACTGACCCACCCCCTGTTGGGGGGGAGGTGCAAGAGGGTCAGTCCGCTAGTTGTTAAATCAAGTGTAGACGGTTTTACGCAAGACCGAGCGTTCCCTTAAGGAGTGAAGGAGACGCAGCCGGCGGGGCGTGGGCACCTTCGAATTCAGGTAAAGCTGCGGTGGCTCCGGTTCGGCCCGATCGTTGAATTGACTGCATGGCACGAGGATTGCGTATCCAATATCCAGGTACTCGGTACCACGTCATCAAACGCGGCAATCTGCGACAGGACATCTTCGCCACGCCCGGCGCCATCCGGTCTGTACTTGATCTGCACGCGATCACCGACCTTCGCGTCCCGCACGTTCTGGCGGCTTTCCCGAATACGCTCGGGATCAATATCAACCCCAATGCCACGGGCGCCGAAATCGCGCGCGGCCGTGACGACGATGCGACCATCGCCGCAGCCCAGATCATAGACCATCTCGCCGGGTTTCACGTCCGCCATCTTGAGCATCACGTCGACCATCTCCGGCGACGTCGGCACATAGATCACGTCGGGCGGGCGGGAAACACCGGTAGTACGCGGGGCGGTCGCGCAGCCCGCGCTCCAAACCATCGCCAGGCTGGCCACGCAGGCCACGTAAAAGGAGGACGACTTCATGCGTCAACGTATGACGGCCGAGCGGTCATTCCGTTGCAGACTCCCGGGCAGTCTCCACGCGGAACGATGCGCGCTCATCCCCACGAGCGATCAAACATCAGCCAAACAACCGAATCATCGACATCGTGATCAAGACCGCCACAGCGAGCCCCGCGATGGTATTGGAGATCCACCCGTTGCGGTGAATTCCCACCGCGCGTTTATCGTTGGCGAGCATCACCAGCACGATCGCGCACAATGGCACCGCAATAATCGTCGCGCTCTGCGCCCAAACAATTCCATCAAGGACTGAGCCGGCGCTAAAGGTAATATACGCCAGCACAATGCCGGTGACCATCCCGGCTCCGCTCAACAGACGCGGCCATTTGGCATCCACCCGGTCGCCCAAGCCAAGCGCATCGGAGAGCAGTCCGCCACCCACCATCGGATTGATCACCACCGAAGAAAAGCCCGCCGCCAGAAAACCCACACTAAATAACCATACCGCCATCGGTCCCAACACCGGCTCGAGTTGCCCGCCGAGTACCGCCGCACTGGTCACATTCACGCCCCGCAAAACCGTACCGGCCGTAATCATGATCACGCACGAAATGGACCCGAGCAATCCGATGCCAACGGCGGCCTCGCGCCGCGACAACGGCAGATCGGCGGCAGTCCAGCCCTTTTGGCGCGCCAGCATCCCCTGATAGAGCGCCGCGATCACCGAGAAGGTTGTCGCGACCATTGCGAGTACGAGCGGATTGATCTCGGCCGGCCAGGTCCGCGGCATGAGCCCTTGCGCCACGCCGCCCCAATTCGGGCGGGCAAAAATCAGATTTACAAAAAACGCGGCGACCATGCTGAAGACCAGGATCGACATGATGCGCTCCGCAAACCGGTACAAATGCCGCACCAACAGAAACACCAGGCCACCGGCGCCGACCGCACCGATCCAGACGTTTTCGGAAATTCCCGACAACGTCGTCAAAGCCGTCGCACATGCGAGATAGTTGGAAAGCTGAAACGCCGTCGCCACCGTAAACGCCAACACGCCGACAATCACCGCGACGGGCCGGCTATAAAGGCGCGCCATCACCGTCATGAGCGACTCCTCATTCAATATTCCCACGCGCGCCGCCATCGTCGTAAACAGCCACATGAAGATGGCCGCACCGACGACGACCCAGAGGTACGAATACCCCTGGCCCGCCCCCAGCTTCGACGCCACCGTGATCGTTCCAGGACCAATGACCACGGCAGCCGTGATCAGGGTCGGACCGAGTGCTTTCCAAAGACTGGACTGAGGGGCAGATATTTTTTCCACGCGCGAAACGTCGTTGAGGATAATAAAGGCGGACCTCGCAACAAAGCGCAGTTCCGTGCCGCCACTGAAGCACGAAATGACGCGATCGTCGTTTTTTTAACGCTCAACCCGGCTCCGCACGCGAAAAGCGTGCCGAAGTGACTCATTAGTTACTTCCGCGCGATCGAATTACTTACAGACAGGAATGCCTGTTTCACCCCGGATACGTCCACCAAGAGCCCGGTCCGAAAGTGACACAGACATTCCTGTCTGTTCCGAGATCGGCCTCCCCCGGGTTCGAAAGAACTTACAGACAGGAATGTCTGTTTCACCTCGGTTCACTTACTTCGGCGACTGCGCCAGGAACGCGATCAGATCCGCCATCGCTTGTTCGTTGAGCGCGGCTTCCAACCCATCGGGCATCAACGAACGCCCCGTGCTGGTCAGCGAACGGAGCTCGTTGCGCAAGATGACCTGCTCCGTGCCGTCGACCCCGGTTAACGTCAGGCTGTTTCCGGCCTCGCCGGTCAGCATGCCGGCAAGCGCCCGATTGTCCTGCGTCGCCGCGGAGTAGAGTACATAACGATCCTCCACCGCCCGGTTGGGATCCAGAATGTGCACCAGCAAATACGGCGTGCTGCGATCCTTCACCACCGCGAGATCCGGCCCCACCGGCCGGCCTTCGATCGCGCCAAACGCGTGACACGCACTGCAAGTGTTCGCGAAGACCGTCCGACCGCGCTCCGCCTCGCCGCGCAATGACGACAGCGTCTTTTCATAACGATCGATCACCTGCTGGCGGTTTAAATCGATGCCGGCATTGAAGATCTTCCCGGCCCGGATCGCTAGATTGGCGTTGCTGTGTTGCGTCAGCGCCATCCTCGGCCCGGCGTCGATTTGCGCCAGCAGCGTGGCGTCGCGCTCCACCTGATCGAGGAGCACGTTGGCCCACGCCGCCCGACTGGTCACGAGCTCGAGCACCGCTGCCCGCATCGCCCGCCCATACCCGCTCCAGCCCGCAAGTAACCGATCGGGCACTGCGGTGCGGTTCATGCGGCCGAGCGCCTCGACCGCCGCGAGCTGCAGCTCGACTGGAGTCTGGGGCGACAACAGTCGCGCGAGCGTTTCAAAATCATCCGCCTGGTGACTGCGCCCGCGACCCAGCACCTGCACGGCCGCCACGCGCTGCTCGAGCGACGCCTTTAACTCGACCGCGACCGTGCGGGCCGTCGCCAATAACTCATCGACCGCGTCAAGCGCCCGTTGCATTGGCACGCCCCCCGTCCCCTGCAACGATGTAATGGTTTTGTTGTTACGCTGGAGCCAGTCCAACAACTGACCCAACGAGATGAACTGTTGCGTGCGCTCCGCCGGACTCCGGAAAACGGCCACCGCGCTGAGGAGCGACGCCAGCGCTTTGGCATTCTGCGTCACGGTCGCGATCTCGATCACGAGCGGGTCGTCCCCCCGGCCTTGAGCACTCAACTCCGCAATCAAACCGTCTCCATGGGGCAGCGCCGAACTCAAGGCCGCCGCCCGAATGAACGGGTCGTCATTGGCCCGCAGCAACCGCGCGAGCGCCACGCCCGCCGCCGGCAGTTTCCATTCACCCAGGGTATACGCGACCTGAAGGCGAACGGTGGCGGCCAAATCATCAACCAACGCCACCACCCGATCGAGCAGCTCCGGCGCAGTCGCGACGAATCCTTCAGTCAAACGCACCCCCGCCCGCCTCACGCCCGCATGCGAATCCTCCATCGCCGTCTGAATCGCTGCCGGAGCGAGCGCTCCGATCGTCTGCAAGCTCCACAGCGCCTGCAACCGGACCGCGGGCTCGGCGCCCTCGCGAGCCAGGCGAGCCAGAGCGCTCGCCGCTGACTTATCCTGGCGCCAGGCCAGTTGCTGCTGCGCGAGATCGCGCACCACGCCACTGGGACTTTTCAGCGCCGCCACCAACCCGGCCGGATCGGCCCGGTCCAGCCGCGGGACCGGACGCAGCGCCATGCCCTTTGGCCGCACGCGATAGATTCTTCCCTGATCTTTCCCCGCGCGCAGATCACCGAGCTGCTTTTGCCACGCATCGGGAATCCACTTCGGGTGCTCGATCACGAGGCGATACATATCGACAATATAAAGCGCACCGTCCGGCCCGGCGCGCACTCCGGTGAAACGTGACCAATTGTCGGTCGACGCGAAGAATTCCGAGGTCTGCTCCGAGGGCGCCCGCTCCGCCTTGAACGTCACACCCACCGGCCGCACCTGCGCGCGACTGACGAGGTTGTGCACCGGCTCGCAGGTAAAGATGTTGCCGGCCAATTCCGCGCCGAGCCACGTGTCGCGGTAGATCATCGTCCCGCAGGCCGACGTGAAATGATTGCGGCCATGCGGGTCGTTGAAACGCGCGATGGTCTCACTCGTGGGATACACCGGCGCCGCGCCCGGCATCGTGCCGATGGAAACAATCGAGTTGGGCGGCGCAAGGTGCGGATTCCGTCGGAGATAATGATCCTCCAACGCGTAGTGCCAAAATGGATTCGAGTTGTTGCAACCAAACCAGTTTCCCCAGTCGTCCCGATTGCGGCCAACCTGCGTCTGCCCCGCCAGCAATTCGATTTCGCCGGCGTCCGGACGGATCCGATAATCCCGCCGACCCACGTCGATCACCTGGCCCGTTTTCAGCGACTGAACCTTTCCACCGCTGTCGCCGTTGGCGATGTGCAGCCAGCCGTCGAGCGCCCATTGCATGCCGTTCGCGAGATGCTGCTGATTTCCCTCCGCCAGCCCCGTATAAAGCCGCGTCGTCCGGTCCGCCCGGCCGTCGCCATTCGTATCCTCGAGGTAAAGCACATCCGGCACCGCCGTCACGAGCACTCCGTTCCTCCAGGGCACCACCGAGGTCGGATAATTCAGGCCGTCCGCAAACAAGGTCGACTGGTCGTAGTGGCCGTCGCCGCGGGTCGACTCAAGAAAACGGATACGCCCGCCCGACTTGCCGGAACCGTCGACGCCAAGTGGATAATCCGCCATTTCGACGACCCACATGCGCCCGTCCGCGCCCCACGCCAGATCGATCGGATCCATCACCAGCGGCTCGGCTGCGACCAGTTCGACTTCAAACCCGGGAGCAACCGTGATGGCCGCGAGGGATTCGACCGCAGTGAGCGCCTTCGGCAGCACCACTTTTTCGGGGGGCGGAACTTCCTTGTAGGCGTTCGCGGCGCTCACCGCCAACACCGTGATACCGACAGCGCGAAGCAGGAGGCGCGGCTTCATTTCGAGGAGCCGCCGGAGCGGTTGAAATCCGAACCGAGCATGTCGCGCACCGTGCCGATCAAGCGATCTTCGGTGTCGATCGAAAGGCGCGTGGCCCAGCCATAATAATTCATCGAGTTGTCCACCTCGTAGCCACCTTCCGGAAACATCCGTTTCGACGCCACGTAGGTCGGCACACTGTTGGCATAGGCGTTCACCCAAAGGCGTGTGCCATCGAGTTCTTTTTTAAGCCGTAACGAGTATTCCGATACGACCTCGCCCGCGAGAAACACCATCGCGAGATCGCGGCCGAAGCGCCAGGTCTGTACCGGATACGGAATCGCCTTGGGCAGTTTCCCGGCATCCAGCTGTTCGAGGAATTTCTTCGCGGCATAACTCACGGTTTGGCGTTCCTTGGGATCCGTCCGCGCGACCAGTTCGGCCCGGGTCGGCAGCGGTCCCAACTCGAGTTCGATCGTACGATAGCTCGCGGTCGTCACGGGGCCGAGTGGGCGCAGCGGACCACCGAGCAAGCGGGCGACTTCGACGGCGACTTTCTCACCGTTTTCCGCGACGCCGGCAATCGCCCGCAGATTGGGATTTGCGTCGGCGCCACATCCGATCGCGACGAGCGCCACCGCACCCTCGTGGGCCGTTTCGATGCGCCGCGCCGCATCGCCGGCCCAGTCGGAGTGCACAAAATTGTCGTTGCCGCCGAGGGTCGTGCAGTGGCAGGCGTAATTCAGCAACACCGCCCGGACACTGCCCCGCGCATCGGCCGCGCGCATCACCGGCAATGCATGATCAACCGGACCATCGGGCGCGCTGCCAAAGGCCTTCCACGTACCGTCGACCACCACGCGTCGGTGGGTCGCAAAGCCAACCTTGCCTTCCGCCCAACCGAGGCTACCCGGCTGGCGGGCAGCCAGGGCCGCGAGCGCCACCTCGATCAGTTTCGCCTGGAGCGAATCCGTGTAACGCTGAATTCGCGCCTGTTGGTCAGGTGGCAGATCCGCCGAATACATGAAGGGCAACACCCCGGCAATCGCCGGGCCCGTATGTACATGAGTGGTACAGACCGCGACGTTGGCACGCGGGATCTGCGGATACTTTGCGCGAATGGCGGCGGCAACCGCGTTGCTGATTTCCTCCGAAACACCGATGATCTCCGCCGTGATGATGACGCTCGCATCGCGGTCCGACGTCCCGAAAGCGAGCGCTCGCGCAAAAAGGCGGCTCTCGACGCGCTCCGTCTCGACCGCACGTGATTGGTAACCCGCCAGCCGGATGGGCATTTCGGGTGTGATATCGACGCGCGCTGCTCCCACGCGCAGAGAGGAATCGGCCGGAGCCGCCGCCAGCGAAACGACCAACACGAGCGAACTCACGGCGACCACAAGCCGGGGAGAAAAGGATAATGTCATAAAATCAGGGGTTAGAGAGCAGTCTGACGAGCAACACGATGTACGGTGACATCGCCGTTTGTACGCTGAGACGGCCGTTTGGCAATCGAACGGATAGAGACACAGCACGGTTAATTCGACGCGGCACCGGCGGGCGGCGATCACGAATCAGGACGATCCTGCGTGCTGCGAACGATGCGGCGAAGCACGAGAGGGGCGGGCGCGTGTAACCTCACCCTGACCGGACCAGCTCCGCGCTGGCGCGATGTCGCGATTTTTCTCCTGCCAGCTCAGACCCGGCTCCGGACGCCCTTTTCAGAAGAACATCGCCTCGCTGAGCGTCATCTCAGGCGAGAGCAGACTCACGCCAGCCGAAAGCTGAGTGGAGCCTGCCCCAAAGTCCGCTTCAAACAGCGCATGGCCCGTGGCCAAATCGCCCTGCCAGCGGAAAAAGGGATGCGGCGCACCGTAATCGAACGTGATCCCGAGGCTCGCCGTCGCGTCGGCGGCTCGCGGCTTCACGGCAAACTCGAGCGTATCCGTTTTGGCCCCACATGCCTTCAGGCGACGCTTTAGCCAAGCGAGCAAGACCCGCGCTTCCGCAGCCAGGGTTTCGTCGTGAGTCAACGTGACGCTCCGCAGACCGGTGACGATCTTCTCCGGCGGATAGGCCGCGAGGAACTGACCGACGCTTTGGCGAATCGGCAACAGCCGGCAATAAGCCAGATCACGCGTCGTCTCCGGGTTCGGCCAAGGATAGCTCAACGCACCTGGCGGCGAAATCGCGCTGTCGATCAAGACCCGTTTCGCCCGGGTCAAAAGGTAACGGTAATCCGCCAGCCGCCCACTGTCCGAGAAGCGATGCGCCCAATAATACAGCGGCAGATCGGTTGAAAGCGCGGTCGAGACCTGATTTTCCAGATACGGTCGCGCACTGCGGGCGTAGCTCAGAATCACAAACTCGACACACCGTTTGTCCGTTTTCGAACGCCCCAGATAACACTCCCCGAAGATCTTGGCGCGCATCGCCGGACCGGAGTCGTCGGTGTAACGCGGACACAACACGACGATTCTGCTCGGATAACGGCGCGCAAACTTGACCACGGTTTCAAACTGTTTCGCGGCATCCTCCGGAGTGGTGTTCAGCCCGAGATGCAAGACGAAGTTCACCTGCATCGCCTTCGCGTCAGCCGCCTCGGGTGCGGGACGGCCATTCGCCACATTGTCTTCCCACATCAGCGTCAGGCCCTTGGCGATGCCCGCCACGGGAACTTCGACTCCAGGGAGTGCGTCGAAAATATCAGACATCCGAAAAAGCTCCCGACTGTGGCGTGGAGTTCGGTTTGCCGCGTACCGACTGACCGTCACGGATCATGCTGAGAGACAGCAGCGCCGGAGTTACCACCTGAGTCCGTGCCTTGGCGAGAGGGCTGAATGCGATCACGGTTGCCTCCAGCAATGTCCGCGTGAAGCCAGCAGAGCCTCCGCACTGGCGGGGCCCCAGGAACCGGCAGGATAGGAATCCATGCCGGTGCGCCCGACGCTGCGCCAGTAATCGAGGACAGGCGTGCAGAGTTTCCAGGACGCCTCGGCTTCGTCGCCGCGAATGAACAGCGTGCCGTCACCAACCATCGCATCGAGCACCAACCGCTCGTATGCCTCGGCGGTGTTGGACCCGAACGTGGTCGCGTAACGAAAACTCATCTTCACCGGCTGCGTGCGGGTTTGGAGGCCCGGGACCTTGGTATTCAAGATGAGGCTGAGGCCCTCATCCGGCTGGATTTGAAACGAGAGCGTATTCGCCGCGAGGTCGAAGCGGGCGGTCTCGCCTGCGAAAAGCGTACCCGGCGGGCGGCGGAAATTGATTGCGATTTCGGAGACGCGCCGCGCCATGCGTTTACCGGAACGCAGATAAAACGGCACGCCCTGCCAGCGCCAGTTGTTGATCGAGAGCCGCAGCGCCGTGTACGTCTCGGTATTGGAATGCGCGGCAATACCCTCTTCATCGAGATAGCCCGGGACGGGTTTACCGCTGACCATGCCGGCCGCGTATTGGGCGCGCGCCACATCGCCGGCTGGACCGATCGTCAGCGGCTGGATGGCGTTGAGCACCTTCACCTTTTCGTCGCGAATCGCCTCCGCCTCCAACGACCCCGGTGGCTCCATCGCCGTCAATGCGAGGAGCTGCATCGTATGATTCTGGATCATATCGCGGAGCGCACCGCTCTGCTCGTAATAGCCGCCGCGCGAGCCGACGCCGACTTCCTCCGCCACGGTGATCTGCACGCTGTCGATGAAGTTGCGGTTCCACAACGGTTCGAAAATCGCATTCGCGAACCGCTGCACGAGGAGATCCTGCACCGTTTCCTTCCCGAGATAATGATCGATGCGATAAACCTGATTCTCTTCGAAGACGGAACGAATCGTCTCATTCAGTCCCCGCGCGGACGTCAGATCCTTGCCAAACGGCTTCTCGATGATGACCCGCGACCGCTGCGGCGAATGGCGATGATGCGCCGCCAAACCGCTCGCGCCGAGGTTCTCAATGATCGGAGCGAAGACCGACGGCGGCGTCGAAATGTAGAAGAGGCGCTGCACATCACGACCGAGTTTTTTCTCGATCGCATCGATGTGCTCCGCGAGGCGCACGAATGCCTCCTTGTCGTCGTATCCGCCGGCGACATACGAAGTGTTCGCGGCAATGCGATCCCAGACATCACTCTTCAACTCCCGGCGGGAAAATTCCTTGATTGCCTCATCGGCCAGGGTGCGAAACTCCTCATCCGGAATCGGCTTGCGGCCATAGCCCACGAGGAAGAAATCGGCCGGGAGCAGATTGTCGTAACCCAGGTTGTAAACGGCCGGAATGAGTTTGCGCGACGTGAGGTCGCCGGACGCGCCAAAGATCACCACGACCGTGGGCGGCGCACCGCGGTGCTTGCTAAGTCCGTGCAGAAACGGGTGACGCTGGGAGTCAGACATGTGAGCGGAGAGTCTTCCGGGCACGCCTCGGCTGGCGCAAGGGAAATGCAGGCTATGACGGACCGCACTCAAGGCGGCCGGAACCGTTCCGCGAGCGAAAATCAGCCGGCGTGAATTCTCCTCATCCCCGGCATCGATTCCATTAATCCGGATATTTCACCCCTTCCATTGCGTTAGTCCAGCTCTCGCAATGACGGATGAATTACAGTTGGGTGAGTGTTTACGGTAGTTGTGAAATATCCGGGTTGATTTGAGGAGGCATACCAACCCGCAAACGATTGCTACGGGCGGAAATGCTTTGAAAATAGCGGCACGTTTTCGAAATGAAGAATGCTTCGTTGTCCGCCGGGCCACAGCCTCACTTCCACGACATCAAAACGAAAGGTGCGCGGCTTGAGCGGCAATTGTCGCAGATAAACGCCCATCGCCCGGCGCAGCGCCCGCTTCTTGCGGAGGTCGATCGTATAATAGCCGGGCACCAGCGCGTCGGCCGCGCGCGCCTTGACCTCCACAAACACGAGCACGCCCCGATCGTCGCAGACCAGATCGATCTCGTCGCGTCGATCTTTCGGACTGCGCCAGTTCCGCGCCACAATGCCAAAGCCGCGCTCCCGCCTCAGCCACGCGGCGGCACAGCGTTCGCCATCGGCGCCCGCATCGGAATCCGAGTCGGAGTCGGCGCGCACGAACCGGGACTTTAACCGATGAAAGAAGGAACACATGGGCCGGACCGCATCAAGCGACGCAGTCAGCTTCATGCCCACGAGTCAGCGTATCCATGGTTAAATTACCTGAATCCGCGGGTGACCCAGGCATCCGGGCCTGTTTCCGGTGACCGAAGTGACACAGACATTCCTGTCTGTTCCGACGTCCGGATGACAGACAGGAATGTCTGTATCACACCCAGGCATTCGGGCCTGTTCCGACTTCCGAAGTGATACAGGCATTCCTGCCT
>Ga0163151_10009144_pt1 | contig 10876 bp, 6 predicted proteins | sample OliLakLV19MP5IB2_FD_145596 | JGI IMG/M metagenome (GOLD analysis project Ga0163151, IMG submission 145596) | Freshwater microbial mat bacterial communities from Lake Vanda, McMurdo Dry Valleys, Antarctica - Oligotrophic Lake LV.19.MP5.IB-2 | ecosystem: Environmental > Aquatic > Freshwater > Lake...
CTGACACCCTTCTTAGCTTTGATGAGCGCTGCACAGTCGCGGAGCGCGAGGTCGCAGGCCAGTACCACCACGCCACGAGCCAGTTGTTTGTGCAGCGCGGCCTGACTGAAGGGAGCGGGAATCCCGGCGGTTTCGTCGAGCAGCGCGGGATTCCTGTCGGTGGGTTGACTGGTGAGGGGATGCGTCACGAGTTTCGTCTTTCCAACGCTGTACGTATCCCAAAACACCTGCTGCATGGCGAGTACGATGGCGTTATGGCGGAGCACGATGACCGGAGAGACCTCGGTCTTCGGCGCCTTGAGCACCTCCATGTACTGCCCGGCCCACGCCGAGGCGCGCCAGACGCCGTAGCCGCTCTCGACTTCGGCCACGTCGAAGAGTGCCTTGTGCTTGCCCGTTAGGCGCTTGGGCCACGCCACGTTCCACGCACCTCCCTGCGACAGACTCTCCGGGCGCGGCGCGACAGTCGCCCACACCGAGGGGGGAATCGAAAAGGCTCCGAGTGCGGCGATGGTTGTCGTTCGCTCCACGAATTCGCGTCGGCTGGGCATACACACCTCCTGATTCGGTAAAGAGGCTAAGAAAGCCGGGTGTCGGCGAATTGGTTTGGCCAGCCGTGTCGAGCGACACCACCGCAACGCCAAAGACTCGCGTCGGCCCCGGCCGGATATTAGTGTCTGCAACAACATACCTCGGCTGGGACGCAGCGGAAGACGCGACAGCCATGCCTCGCCGGCTGATCCGACGGGGCTACTAGGCCGCGTCCCGTCGCGGCAGCGTTATTCCCGGCACCAGCGGCCGGACCTCGGCGGCAAAGCGCTCCATCTCCTCGAGTTGCGGGCTTGATTGCAGGAGCAGGAGGTTGACCCCCGCGTTCTGGAAGGCGCGCACCTGGTCGGCCACCTGCTCCGCCGTACCCGTGAGCCCTGCTCGAAGTCCGCGGTTGGACACGGAGTAGTCTTCCAGACTTATCCGTTGCTCCAACTGCGTGTTGCCGATCCAGTCCTGATAGTTCCGGTAGCCGGGTGATCCCGGCGTCACGTTGGTGATGCGTGCGATTTCGCGGCGGGACTCGGATTCGGTTGAGCGCACGACCGAATAGGCCGCCACACCGAAGGTGAGTGGGCGCAGCTCGATGCCTAACGATTCGGAGGCCCGTTCACGTCGTTCGCGCATGTCGGAGACTTTCTCGGCGATTCGTTCCGGTGGATCGCCGTGCATCACGTACGCATCGCAGGAACGGGCGATGAGGGTCTTCGCCTTCTCCGATTCGCCACCGGCGTAGATCGTCGGCCGAGGCCTGGCAACCGGCTTCGGTTCGAGAATGAGATCGTCGACCCGATAGTACGCTCCCTCATAGTTGAAGAGCGGCTCCTTCCAGGCACCACTCACTACGTCGAGCCACTCGGCCGTGCGAGCGTACCGATCGTCGTGGGCATCGAAGGATGCGCCGTAGCGACGCGCTTCGTCCTTCCACCACGCCGACACCACATTGAGCGAGAGGCGACCGTTGGCGATGTTGTCGATGTTGGCTGCCTGTTTGGCGAATATCGCCGGTGGATGAAACGAAGGTCGAACTGCGACCATCAATTCCAGCCGATCGGTGACCGCCGCCAGCGCCGCCGCCGTGGACCAGGCGTCGAGTGATGGCGCCTCGATGCCCTTGATATCGTTCAGCAGCAACTCGGCGACAAGGGTGAGATCGTACCCGATGATTTCACTGCGCTGCGCGAGCCGCTTCACGTACGACCACGACGCGTCCATGCGTTCGTCGTCGACATTGCGGAGCCATCCCCCAAACACGGGAAGCCAGTAGCCGTATCTCATGAGTTGTTCCTCACCAGGGCGCCGAACTCGTGCCGCACCGCAGGCGCCGCAGTCGCATACCCGTCCAACGCACCTTGCGGGCTCACGGAAAATGTTGCGGCAGACGAGCCGTAGGCGCGCGCTTCGAGGTAGTCGACGAATGGAACCCAGGGATCGAAGCCCACCACATTGAGTGCGTCGGCCACGAAATTGGAGAGCGCATTGATGTCGTAGTAGTAGTGTCGGCCGTCGCGGGCATCCACCAAAAACTCGATGCCGCCGACGTCGATGTGCGCGGCTTGCGCGATGCGCTCCACCTCTTCGATTATGTGTGCTGGCGGCGTGGTGCCTTCGACGCGCAGTCCCGACTTCGGCGCGTCAATGGCGCAGGCACCGCGCACCAGCTCCACGCCATTGGTCGTCTGGCAGGCGTCGGCGGGGCAGAGATCGAATGATCCCGAGGCAGGATAGACGTTGATCGCGTAGAGATACCGTCCGCCCAACGTTTCGACACGCGTGATGAACCCGTTGGTGAGGGGCGCGGCTTCCTGCACCAGCGCCGTACCATCCACCCCGAGGTCCACTTCACCGCGGGAGACGGCATCGGCCAGCGCCTGCTCGGAGTCGTATTTCGTGATGCCGGCCCCGGATCCGCCGACGTTCGCCTTCACGAGGATGGGGTACCGCAGATCCGCGGCTGCGGCGACCGCCAAGGCTGGCTCGTTGACAACGCGCGAGGCGGGGAAGGGGAGATTGAGTTGGTGCAGGAGATCGAGTTGGTTGGCCTTCGACAGTTCGAGCGAATACGCCGCCGAGCCGTTCACGACCGGCACGCGCAGCCGCTCCAGGTGACGGAGCAGGTGCAACGTGTAAAACGTCGACTGGGCGTGGGCCCGCAGGTAGGCGGATGGTGACGCCCTGTTTACGACCAGTGCGTACGGGGGCGCCAATTCATTTGGTGTATAGCGGTGCGCGGCGGCATCGAGCCGGACGTATGGAATCTGGCGACGGTCCAGTTCGGCGAAGAGGGGTTTGAACCAGTCCGGATGCTCGTGGTAGATCGCGATGGGAGCGCGGTCGGCGGTTTGCTGCGTCATGACATCATCCTCGTGAGCCGTAGTGCCTACACGCGAATGACGGCGCCAGACGCCTCCAACTGGAGGTCACTGGCATCGACGACAGAGCCCGGGCTGCGAAGATAGGCCGCCCGGGCTCTCGCGTTTTAGCTCATTGTTTTACGTGGCGGCAATAGGCGGTAAATCACCACGAACTTCAGTTCCTTCAGACACTAGCGAGTGTCGCCGCCGGTGTCAACAACGGGTAGGATTCTAGCGTACCGGGCATCGAATGCGGTCGGTCTTGAGCAAACTTGTATGCAATTTCTTGACACGGATGGCCTGGGCACCGCTACTTAACCAACCCTTACCAACCCTTTCCAACCCTTTCCAACCCTTACCAACCCTGACCAACCCTTCAGGGACGCGAGGTCCAGTTGACGTACTCCACGGGCGTACAGAACATCACCAACCTGGTGCTTTGACCATGCGAACTGTTCGCGCCACATCACTCGCCCTGCTGGGTGCCTCACTCGCCCTGCTGGCTGCCTCGTCGCTGCGCGCCCAGACTCCCGCCGGATGGCCGTCGGGAAGGGCCCGCCTCCGCTTCGAGGTGAACATTCCGACGTCAGTCCGCAACGAGCCTACTACCGGGCGTGTCTTCGTGATGCTCGCGCGCGCGAACGAGATCGAGCCCAGACTCCAGATCGGACGCATCGGGACGCCATTCTTCGGTCGCGACGTTGAGCGCCTTGCGCCTGGCGGAAGTGCGATCGTCAGTGGTACCGACCTGGGGCATCCGGTGTGGGACCTGGCCGACATTCCGGCGGGGGACTACTGGATACAAGCGGTCGTGAACATCTACACCGAATTCCCTCGCGCCGATGGCAAAGTGGTGTGGCTGCACGACGACCAGTGGGAAGGGCAGCAGTGGAATCGTTCGCCCGGCAACCTGTACTCGACTCCGCGCAGAATCGCGATCGATCCGTCGAGGGCCGAGACCGTGCGACTGAGCGCCGACCAGAAGATTCCGCCAATCGAGGTGGCCGCCAACACGCCGTGGGTCGAGCGGTTCAGGATGCAGTCGCCGCTGCTTTCCCGGTTTTGGGGGCGGCCGATCTATGTCGGCGCCACGGTGCTGCTCCCGCGCGATTATCATCGCTCGACCACCCGCTACCCGGTGCTGTATGAACAGGGACACTTTTCGTTAGGCAGTCCCCTGCGGTGGGAGGAGGGGAACGAGCTGGGCCGTGAGTGGGCACGGGACGATTTCCCGCGCGTGGTGGCGGTCACGTTTCAGCATCCCACGCCGTATTTCGACGATTCGTACGTGGTCAATTCGGTGAACAACGGACCGTACGAAGACGCCGTGATGCAGGAACTCATTCCCGAAGTGGAGAAGCGGTACCGCACGATTCGCGAACCATGGGCCCGATGGCTGCATGGTGGGTCCACCGGGGGATGGGAAGCGCTCGCGCTGCAGATCTACCAACCCGACTTCTTCGGGGGGACGTGGGCGTATTGCCCGGACCCGGTCACCTTTTCCGACGTGGAGGGAATCAACCTCTACAAAGACGAGAATGCCTTCTACAAGCAGGTGACCGAGTGGCATCGCACGCCCACCATCAACTCACGCGAGATCAACGGCGAGGTGCGCCAGACGTCGCAGCAGCGCAACTGGATGGAATTGGTCAACGGGACGCGGGGACGGTCGGGGCACCAGCTCGACATCTGGTCGGCCGCCTTCGGCCCGTTAGGGGAGGATGGCTACTTTTCGCCGGTGTTTGACAAGAAGACCGGTGTCATCGATCGTCGCGTGGCCAACTACTGGCGCGACCACTACGATCTCTTGTACTACCTTCAGCGCAACTGGAAGACGGTCGGTCCCAAGCTGGTGGACAAGCTGCACATTTACGTTGGCGATGCGGATACGTACTTCCTCGACCGCTCGACGCGCGAACTCGAGGCCTGGATGAAGACGACACAGGATCCGCACTACGAGGGCTATTTTCTCTATGGCGACAACAAGCCGCACTGCTGGTCCGGTCCCGTATCCACGGCGCAGCGACTCAGGGAGATGGCAATGCACGGGATGCGCCACATGCCGCCCGGGACAACGACGCCGTGGTGGAAGTACTGAGCTCCGCGCGGTACGCACTGCAAACGTCACTCGCACATTCCCGCAATTCCTCACGCTCACGCCTTCCTTCATCGCTTCACCGGCTCCGATTGCTGTCTATTTCCCCCCACGGAGGACGCATGCGAAGAATGTGGTCCGCACTGCTCGCCGGGCTCTTGCTCGCGAGTGGAAGTGCTGCGGCACAAGCCCCGACCCGACAGATCACCGGAATCGTCACCGAAGATGGCAGCAAGGCGCCGATCGGCTCGGCGCAGATTCAGGTGCGCGGAACGACGACCGGCAGTCTCACCCGCGAGGACGGGACGTTTTCCGTTCGCGTGCCCGGTGGCGACGTCACGCTCATCGTTAGGCGACTGGGGTACCCGCCGGTCGAAGTGCGGGTGCTGGCGAGTCAGTCGACGGTGAACATCGTGATGCGCAAGGATGCGCTCAAGCTCGACCAAGTGGTCATTACCGGACAGGCGACCGGAATTTCCCGGCGTAATCTTCCCAATTCGGTAGCGAGTATCAGCGCCGAGCAGGTCTCGAAGGTTTCCTCGCCGTCCGTGGACCAGGCGCTGCAGGGGAAGGTGGCCGGTGCGCAGATTTCCACGAGCACGGGCGCGCCGGGTGGTGGCAATCGCGTCCGCATTCGCGGCATCTCCTCCATTCTCGGCAGCGCCCAGCCCCTTTACGTCATCGACGGTGTCATCGTCAGCGACGTCTCGATTGGCAACGGCATCAACAAGGTGACGCGTGCTGCGGGAACGGCAATCTCGGCGGTGACGCAAGAAGCACCGGTGAATCGCATCTCGGACCTCAATCCGAACGACGTGGAGTCGATGGAGGTGCTCAAGGGATCGGCGGCCGCCGCGATCTACGGCTCGAAAGCATCGGGTGGCGTCATCATCATCACGACCAAACGCGGGCAAGCAGGAAAACCCCAGTTCAACTTCCGCAGCGGACTCGGTACCGGGCGGTTGGCGTATCGCAACGGACAGCGCAAGTTCCAATCGCTGGCCGATGCGACTACCGCGTTCGGCCCGCTCGCCAGCCAGTTCTACGACGCCAATCGCTTTATCGACTACGAAAGTCTTGCCTACGGCAACGACCCGCTCAACCGTGAAGCGACGCTCGCCGTCAGCGGCGGATCACAGGACACGCGATACTTCATTTCGGGGAACGGACGAAATGAGGAAGGCATCGTCAAGAACACGTACGCGAAGAAGTACGGCGTGCGAGTGAACGTGGACCAGCGCCTCACGGATCGCATCGAACTGCAGGTGGGCACCGAAGTGCTGCGCACGCTGAGCGATCGCGGACTCTTCGGGAACGACAACGCAGGCAACTCGATCGCCTACACGCTCACCAAGGTGCCGAGTTTCCTCGACCTTCGGCAGAAGTCCGATGGCTCGTGGCCGGTGAATCCGTTCTACAACTCCAATCCGTTGCACACCATCGACCTGATCAAGAATCAGGAGGGAGTCTGGCGCACGATTTCCAATGCGCGGCTCACCTGGGATCTTTTCGCGAGCAACAAGCAGGAGCTGCGTTTTGTCGGCTATGGCGGAACCGACGTACTGGCCCAGCATAACGAGGTCTACTCGCCACCCGAACTGCAGTACGAACCGCTGGACGGGCTTCCGGGGACGACGGCGGTGTCCGACGGCAACAACACGCAGGCGAACCTCAACCTCAATCTGGTACACGTCTGGCGTCCGTTCACACGCCTCAGCGCGACCTCGCAGATCGGCACGCAATACGAGCGACGGAAGCTCGGCGTGAGCCGGAGCTCGGCGCAGGGTTTGCTGGGCGGGCTCGAAGTCGTGACGTCCGGAACGGTTCGCGACATCGACGAGACTCGCCTGCTCACCGAAGACTTCGGCGTGTTCGGTCAGACCGAGCTGCTGTTGAACGATCGATTGTTCCTGACGGTGGGTGCGCGCGCCGATCGGAGCAGCAACAACGGTGAGACGGGCAAGTTCTACCTCTTTCCGAAAGCCTCGGCGTCGTATCGGCTGCCGAACCTCGCCCCGGGACTTGTTGACGAGCTCAAACTCCGCGTTGCGTATGGCGAGACCGGGAATCAGCCGCTCTACGGACAGAAGTTCACGCCGATCGACCTCTCCAACATCGGCGGCCTTGGCGCATTCCGTATCGGCACGGGGCGTGGCGCATCCGACATCCGCCCCGAGCGGCAGCGGGAAATCGAGGCGGGCTTCGACGCCGCCATCCTCGGCAACAAGGGCACGCTCGACGTTACCGCCTTTCAGCGCAACATCTCGGACCTGCTCATTACCCGTACCCTTCCGCCCACGAGCGGCTATTCGTCGGAGGTGTCGAATGGCGCCGAGATGAAGGTGTGGGGCGTGGAAACATCGTTGTCGGTCTTTCCGATTCAGCAGACGAACTTCTCGTGGAATACGCGCCTCAATTGGGGAATGAATCGAAGCGAGATCACCAGCTTGCCGGTCGCGCCGTTCTTGTTAGGCGCCTTCCAGGTGGGCGCGGTGCGCATCGAGAAGGGCAAGTCGGCCACGCAGATCATCGGGAACGACACGTTGCCAAAGTCGCCGCGAACGCTGGTCCCGCAAGGGGTGCTGATGGGTGACGGAAACCCCAAGTGGAATGGTGGATGGGGGAACGAGGTGCGGTTCCATCGGTTCTCGGCTTTCGCCCTGCTCGACCGTCAACAGGGCGGGATGTTGGCCAACGGCACGTGGCGCCACTACGATCTGGGCCAGAATTCGCGCGACTTCGATGCGCCGGGCCCTGTGGCCGGTCAGTCGCTGGGAAATTTCCGGCGCAGCACCTATCTCGTCGTCACGCGCATCTACTACCAAGAGGCGACGTACACCAAGTTGCGCGAGGTCACGTTAGGCTACGACGTGCCGACCTCAATTGTCCAGAAACTGTGGGGACGGGCGCAGAGCGCGCGCCTCCAGCTGTCGGGGCGCAATTTGTTCTGGTGGACGAACTTCCGAGGCGGTGACCCGGAAGCGCAGAACTTCGGCGCGGGCAACGTTCCCGACGCCATCCAACGCAACCGCGAACTCGCCGCCTATCCGTCCAGCCGAACGTACTGGCTCAACTTCAACGTGGAGTTCTAACCCATGCGCACACTCCATGTCGCCGCCCTGCGGCGCGTGCTCGCCCTGAGCCTGCTGAGCGCCACGGCCATCATGAGCGCCTGCAGCGAGGTCACCGTACCGAACTACAACTCGCCTAACGTCGATGGTCTGCTCAACAAGCCCGATGCTGCCACCGTCAACACCACCGTCCTGGGCCTGCTGGTGGGGTCCCGCTCGGTGGTGGGAACCTATGGACAAACGCTCGGCATCTTTGGACGGGAGATGTACAACCTGGATCAGGCCGACGCGCGATTCGTATTGTCGTGGCTGCTCGAACCGTTGACGCCCGGTGGCTTCGGCGTCGACATCGGCTGGTCGGCGACGTACCGGCAGATTCTCACCGGACAGACAATCCTCGATATCGTCGACAAGGTGCCTGACTATTCCACCGCGCAGAAGGAAGGGGTCAAGGGATTCGCCAAGACGTTCATCGCGCTGGCAATGGTGGAGCAACTTCGGGTGCGCGACACATTCGGCATCGTGCTCGAAGTCGATCCCACGGCGGCGAAGCTGGGCCCCTTTGTGACGAGGGAAGAAGGGTTCACCCGCGCCGCAGCGCTGCTCGACGAAGCCAAGGTGCATCTCGCGGCGGCCGGCCCATCGTTCCCGTTTGCCCTGACGTCGGGATTCGCGGGCTTCAACACGCCGGCCAACTTCCTGCGCGTGAATCGCGGTCTCAAGGCGCGGCTCGAGACCTATCGTTCGCGCTGGCAGGATGCGCTCACAGCGTTAGGCGAGAGTTTCATCGCCACCACGCCGGCCACTGCGGCGACACTGGCGACCGGGGTCTATCACGTCTTCACCACCTCCTCGGGCGACGCGGTGAATCCCATGTTCGACCCGGCGCCACGCCAACTCGTGGCGCATCCGTCGTTCCTGCAGGATGCACAGCGGCGCACGGACGGTACTCCCGACCTCCGCACGGGAAAGATTGCCGTCAGCACCACGACGCTCACCAGCCAGGGCATAAGCTCAAATCAACGGCTCAATCTAGCCACCACCAACGTCTCATCCATTGCGCTCATCCGGGTCGAGGAGCTGGTGTTGATGCGCGCCGAAGCCAATGTTGCGTTAGGCAACAGGGGCCCGGCCATTCAGGACCTGAATGTGATTCGCACGATCGCCGGAGGCTTGGCGCCGCTGGCCTCCGACTTCGGGGGCAACCTGCTGGATGAATTGCTCTACAATCGGCGCTACTCGCTGTTTGGGGAGTACGGGCATCGCTGGGTAGATTTGCGACGATATGGCCGCCTCGGAACGCTTCCTAGGTTCACACCGGCACACCGCATCTATCCCATCGTTCCCCTTCCGGCGGACGAGTGCAACCAGCGCAAGCCGGAGCCCAGAGGGTGCGTGCAGGTGAGTGGCATTTAGTCGGTTGCGCGCTCCGGGTGCGCTCGTTCCCGGTGTACTGCTCACCGGCGCGCTCGGTGTGGTGGCATGGTGGGGGGCGCAGGTTCTGGCGGCCGCGTTCCCATACGCCGCCGTTGACGCCGTCGTCCTGGCCATCGTCGGTGGCATGCTGGTGAGGGGGTGGTGGATGCCGGGGGCGCGAACCGTCCCCGGCATTTCATTTGCAGCCAGGGAGATGCTCGAAGTCGCAATCGTGCTGCTCGGCGTGTCGACCGATGTGCGATGGATGGCGACGGCTGGTGCGACGCTGGCGGCATCGATCGCGACTGTTACCACAGTGGCGTTAGGCGCCGGCGTGCTGTGGGGACGGGTGTTCGGGCTCCCCCGGACGCACGCACTGCTGGTGGCGTCGGGCAACGCCATCTGCGGCAACTCGGCGATCGCCGCCGTGGCGTCGGTCACTGGCGCCAAGCGCGAGGAAACGGCGTCAGCCGTGGCGTACACGGCGGTGCTGAGTCTTGGGCTGGTGCTCGCCCTGCCGTACGTCCGAACAGAGTGGGCATTAAGTGATATGCGCTATGGAATTGTGACCGGGTTGACCGTGTACGCGGTGCCACAGGTGCTAGCCGCTGCCTATCCCGTCAGCGTACAGGCCGGACAGGTAGGCACTATCGTCAAGCTGGTCCGGGTTCTGATGCTGATTCCTCTTGTGCTCCTGTTGTCATTGCGACGGCATCGCGAGCGGGAGGTGGGGTGGCAATCCGTCTCGGTGATTCGTCTCGTTCCGTGGTATGTGCTGGGATTTCTCGTGGCCACCGCCTTCCGATCGACCGGAGTCGTGGATGACTCGGTGGCGATGGCCGCGCAGTTGACGTCGCACTGGCTCACGATCATCTCCATGGCGGCGTTGGGATTGGGGGTGGAAATGGAGCTGCTGCGCCGCGTGGGCTGGCGAACGGCGGCGACCGCAACACTTTCTCTCCTCACGTTGTGTGGTCTCGCGGGTGCGCTCGTCGTATGGTTGCCGGCGTCTTGAGTACCGTGTACGATGGTGCTGGAGTAACGACCTTCTGGAGGGGTACATGAACGGAGCAACGCCTGGCACCGGTCAGCCGGTGCCTAACGAAGAGGCGAACGGAGTGCGAGACGCGGCGGTGTCGCGACGATCGCTCCTGGCCGGTGCGGCCGGGGTGGTTGGCGGTGCGCTCGTCGCGTCGATGCCGGGGGTGGTCACGGGGCAGGGGGCCGGAGCCTCCGCTTCAGTGGCGCCCGTTCCTGCCGCCGACCCAACCTCGATGCTCGGCCTGCCGACATCGGCGGTGGGAGCGCGCGCGCCGTTCGAATCTCCGGCCCGTACTCCGGTGGGCCAGGTGACGGGCAGCTCACGCTCGCCGCTGGGCGAACTCACCGGC
>Ga0163151_10009145_pt1 | contig 10875 bp, 10 predicted proteins | sample OliLakLV19MP5IB2_FD_145596 | JGI IMG/M metagenome (GOLD analysis project Ga0163151, IMG submission 145596) | Freshwater microbial mat bacterial communities from Lake Vanda, McMurdo Dry Valleys, Antarctica - Oligotrophic Lake LV.19.MP5.IB-2 | ecosystem: Environmental > Aquatic > Freshwater >...
TAGGAAGTGAAAAGTGAAAAGTGAAAAGCCCGTAGGCCGGGTTAGCGCCGATAACCCGCCACCCACGCCCAACAAGGCAAAACCCCCATCCGGGGCATCGGCGCGTAACCCGGCGTGCAAGGCAAAGGGCAAGTGAAAAGTGAAAAGTGAAAAGCCCGTAGGCCGGGTTAGCGCCGATAACCCGCCACCCACGCCCAACAAGGCAACCCCCCCATCCGGGGCATCGGCGCGTAACCCGGCGTGCAAGGCAAAAGCGTGCAAGGCAAAAGGAAAAGGGCAAAAGGAAAAGGGAAAAGTGAGGGTTTCTGGGGTATATCTCGTACTCGAGATCATCCCTACCCGATCGCTTCCGGAGCGTTGACGTTGCGAAGCGCCTCCGCATCTATCCTTACCTTCACAATCTCCAGCTGATCGAGCAGGCCCTGGAGTGCTAGTTCGCCGAGGGCGAGTCGGGCCTCGATGCGGGCGAGGCAGCGGCGGTGGTAGAGGCCGAGGACGGGTGTGGCGAGGCCTTCCGCGTTCACAGCGATGACCGCGTCGTAGTCGGCCGTGCGGGCCTTGAGGAGCTTTTTTAACGAGTTGGTATCGAGGAACGGCATGTCGCACGGGGCGACGAGCAGCCACTCCGCCGGCGAGGCGAGGAGGCCGGCGTGGATGCCGGCGAGGGGGCCGCGGCCTGGGTAGCGGTCCACGATATGCCGGGCCGGGAGGTCGTAAGTAGTGTGGGATTCTCCGACGCTGACGAACACCGGATCAGCCAGCGCCGCCACCGCATGGTACACGCGCTGGATCATCGGCCGGCCGTCGACGAGCGCCAGCGCTTTGTCGGACCCGAAGCGGGTGCTGCGGCCGCCGGCGAGGACGAGGCCGGCGGGCGGGGGCAAGGAGGGGGGAACGCGGTGTTGCATGTGCCTGAGTGGGATGTTGGATGGCCTAAGAATGCACGACAGGCGCATTTGGGTCCGTATTGCGATAGGCCGTGTCGGAAATGTACCTCCTCTCTTCACCTACGCCCACACCAGGGCAGCCCCATTGGGATTGCCGCGGGCAGCAGGCTTGGTGTATATTGGTGTTAGAACTTCCCGTCTTACTACATCGGACAGTTTTCGCAGCGGAAACGTGCCGGACTACCAGGCCCTTCCTCGGATCGAGAGCCTGCCCCGTACTTGATACGGGGATGGGGAGGAGCGAATCGATACCGGGCAGAGGGTCTAAAGACGTCCCCAGGCGCTGCCTTAATTTTTCAAACTCGGCTCTCAGGTCGAGTTGTAAAAAATGATCCACGTTGACGTTGGGCATAACTCCTCCCCGTTCTGACTTCGATAAATCGACGTCAGAACTCGCCCCTCCTCGGATCGAGGAGGGGCCTGATTATTTTTCAGAGCAACCCGCTGCGTACTAAACTGTCCGAAGTATTACCTCTACAAACCCGTGCCTGTCATGCGTGTGCTGCCGTTGCTTTTCCTCCTCGTCGCCCTACCCGGATGCGGCGCCATTGCGGATGACGAGTGTTTTAATCCTCCGAGCAGCCGGCCAGCCGCCACCCGCGCTCATCCCGAATCGCCGGCGCTCGCCACGATGACGCTCGATGACGAACTGGTCGCCATCGTGGAGACGGTGCCCGGGTTTGGCGGGTTCTACTTTGGCGGGCTGAACGGCACGGGTAACCTGCACATCTACCTGCTCGAGCCCGATCAACAGGCCGCCGAAGCGGCGCGTGGGTTGCTGGCCGGCATCTTTGATAGCGCGGTATTTACAAACGCGCGGGTCGTTCCCGTCCAGGGACAATACGATTATCGCCAGCTGTATGACTGGCGCGACATCGTGTCCGGCCTTGCGACGCCACACGGGGGATGGACGACGCGCGACATCGACGAGTCGCAGAACCGTCTCATTTTTGGCGTAGAGACCCAGGCGGCGCTCGACGCGCTCAAGTCCCAGATTGAAGCGTCATCCGTGCCGATTGACGCCGTCTTGCTGGAAATCACCGGACCGATTACAAATTATCTCGGGTCGGAGTGCACCCGATTTGAAGGATGACTCGGCTTGCGATCTGTGTCGTGACGTGCATCTGGTGTGTCTCGCCGGCCCGGGCGCAGCCGGCTATTGTGCACGGGTTTGTGAAGGCAGAGAGGAGTTAGCCGTCGGATGGGGTTTTTATTTTAACACAGAGTTGCATTTAGATGGGGTGGGTAAATTGACGTGTTAGTCTTTGTAATGTAATCTGTTTAGCTATGAAACGCCTGCGCTCCATTTTAATTTCGAGTCTGTTGATTCTGGGGGTGTTGAGTCTCAGTGGTTGCGATACCGACGAGCCCGACGCCACAAACCTCGCCGACATTGATGTGCGCATCCTCACGCCGGCGCCCGACGACACGGTGGACGGCACAACGCGCGTAACGTTCTCCTGGGAATTGTCCGAAGAACCAAACGGGCAGTTCGGCTATTTCCATCAGCTGTCTCGAAGCGCCACGTTTCATGAAGACAGTACCCGAAATGCTGCATCGAATGGTTTCCAAGGTGACTTGAAACTCTCGCATATAACCACCCTTCAGACCAGCCCCAGCGCGCCGGCGTCGGAGGTGTGGTACTGGCGGATTCAGATGTCGGCCGACGGCTATGTATCCCCGTGGGTGGAGCGCAGGTTTTTTGCGGAGGGGAGCCTCGCGGCTGAGTAAGGGTCGCCAGGTAATGGGACAGTGTAACCCAATAAATCGGCAGCAACAAACGGTGTGCGGACGGCGTCGCAGCAGGCAAGCGATTCGTTTATCATACCCTCTCGAGGATGCGAAACCCTACGCGATGGGCTACAGGCGCTGATCTGGCTGTTTGTTGGGTCTTTTTGTTCCTCCTGGTGGACCCGCTGTCGGTATCAACTGCCCAAGCGCAACCGGCCATTGTACAGGGCTTTGTGGAAGACGCTACCTCCGGCGAGCGCCTGGCCTTTGCGACCCTTACGGACTCCTCAACCGGGCGCGGCGCGGTTGCCAATCGGTTTGGCTATTTTTCGATTCGCACCCCAGGCGATCGGGTGACGCTTTTTATCCGCCACGTCGGATACCTGCCGGCAGTTGCACGCCTCGACACGCGTGACGGATCGGCGATCGTCATCGCTCTCTCGCCCGAGCCGATCGTCCTGGAGGAAGTGCTCGTCGCGGCGGATTCGCTGACATCGCCCCCGGTTTTGGGCCTCCACACGCTGCCCATCGCGGAGATCCGCGCCCTGCCGGCGCTGCTGGGGGAGGCCGATGCCTTGAAGGCGCTTCAGCTCCTGCCGGGGGTGTCCTCCGGTTCCGAAGGCTCTGCCGGACTCTTCGTCCGGGGCGGCGGCAACGACCAGAACAGTGTCCTCCTCGATGGCGCTCCCATCTACAACGCCAGCCATATCCTCGGCTTTTTGTCCGTCTTTAACACGGACGTGCTCCAGGAAGTGCGGATGATCAAAGGCGGATACCCGGCGCGGTACGGCGGCCGGCTCTCCTCCGTGGTCGACATCGACACCCGCGAGGGAAACCTCAACCAGCTGGCGCTCCGCGGCTCGGTAAGCCCCATCGCCTCCAGCGTGGTCGTCGATGGCCCCATCGAAAAAGGAAAAAGCGCCTACCTGATCGGCGCGCGTCGAACCTATCTCGATGCGCTGTTCAAACAACAACTCAAAAACGAAACGACCGACCTCGGCTTTTACTTTTATGATGTCAACGCCAAGGTCAACCGCATCCTGTCGGACAAGTCGCGCCTTTTTCTGAGCGCCTACAGTGGCAAGGATCGCTACTTCAACAACCAGGAGGAGCGCTTTCGGGATACGGACCCCGTCCTCGTCGAATCCAATCGCGAGGGGATGAGCTGGCGCAACGCGACGACGTCCCTGCGGCTCACCTCGCTGCTGTCGGACCGGCTGTTTCTCGCCGTCATGGGCCTCGCCAGCCGCTACCGGCTCCTGACCCACCTCGAAGAAGCGGTCGCGCTCGGGGCCAACGAAGAACGCGAGGGCGTCCGGTACCGCTCGGGCATTGACGACCAGAGCCTGCGGGCCGATCTCGATTTCTCCGTGAGTCCGCGGCACCTGCTGCGCGGCGGACTTTCCCTCAGCCGGCACGTCTACAATCCCGGAGCCATGCAGTACCTGAGCGAGACGGCCGGCGGGGATGAGACCCCCGTCCCCACCCGCCGGGCCACGGCGGCGGCCTGGGAGGGGTATGTGGAGGACACCTTCACCGGGCTCGGCCGCTGGAGCGGCAATCTGGGGGTACACACCTCCGCGTTTCGGGTCGAAGGCACCACCTTCTGGTCGGTTCAGCCCCGGCTGGCCCTGCAATTTGCTCTCGCGCCGGCGCACGCGCTGCAGGGTTCGTTTACCCGCATGCGCCAGTATGTGCACCTGCTGGCGCCGTCCGGTCTGGGACTGCCAACCGATCTCTGGCTGCCCTCGACCCGGCGCGTCGGGCCCGAGGAAGCCACCCAGGCGACGTTGGGGTATAGCTACAACCGCGGCGGGCTTTCGGTGACGGTGGAGGGCTATGTGAAAGAGATGACGGGATTGCTCGAATACCGCGAGGGGGCATCGTTTCTGGGTATCGACAGCGACTGGCAGGAGAAGGTGACGATCGGGGAGGGGACCTCGCGGGGTGTCGAGCTCTCGGTGATGAAGCGGCGCGGGGTCACGACCGGGTCGCTGGCGTACACGCTCTCGCGTACCGATCGGCGCTTCGCGGACATCAATGACGGGGCGTCGTTTCCGTACCGGTACGATCGCCGGCACATGGTTACGGTATCCTTCAATCGCCAGCTGACCGAGCGCCGAGCGATTTCAGGCGTCTGGGTGTACGGCAGCGGCGAGGCGATCACGATCCCCGAGGGGTGGTATACCGATCGGTTCTTCTCGGAAGTGTATACCTTCTACGGGAAGCGCGGCAATTTCCGGACGCCGGCGCACCATCGGCTGGACGTGGCCTACCGGATCGCCTACACCCATAAACGCAGCAAGGGCGAGCTCAGCCTCGGAGCCTACAATCTGTACAACCGAAAAAACCCGTTTTACATCTACGCCGAACGGCCCGATGGCGCCGATCCCCACACAGCGATTGAACCGCTTGCGATTCGTCAACTCAGCCTTTTTCCCGTGATCCCCTCCGTGGCGTACCGTATTGTTTTCTGATCCCATGGCGACATACAGACCCCATATAATCCGCGGATGCCTGCCGGGAGCATGGATCGCCGGGATCCTCACACTGCTCGTCCTGGGCGGATGTGAGCGGGTGTTGGATCTCGATCCGCCCGAGCACCAGAGTCAGCTGGTGGTGATAGCGGTGTTTGATCCGGACTCGCCGTGGCAGGTGGAGGTGCGCCACACGAATCCACTGAGCACCGGAGGCCGGAAGGACAGCACGGCCGTCGAGGATGCGGTGGTGTCGGTCTACCGGGGCGATACGCTGGTGGCGACGCTGGATTATACTCCGGAGCGTGAACGCCTCGCCGGCATCTACACCGCCGAGGGCGTGTTTCCCGAACCTGGAGTGGTTTATACCGTGCGCGTGTCGGCGCCCGGGTTCGAGGACGCGGAGGGTGCCGGCCATATTCCGCTTGTCCGGACGACGCCGGAGGTGACGTTTGTCGACTCGCTTCGTTACGACCCCTCGAGGCGGCGATGGCTGGCCGAGCTGCGCATCCGGGATCAGGACCCGGCCGAGGAGCAGAACTTTTACCTGCTCGAAATGATGCGGGATATTGGCGATGGACTGTTCAGGACCACCTACGAGACGCAGGATCCGATCTTGCAGGATACCCCGCTGATTCAGCTCGCGGGGGAATCCTCCACGCTCGACCGGGTGTTTGGCGATGGGGCGATCAATGGGCGCGTTTTTGAGGTATCCGGTACGATTACCGGGTCGAAGCCAATGCCTTTGGGGCCAGCCTGGTGCACTTGAGCGAGGCGTATTACCGCTACCTGGTCTCGCTCAGAGAACAAACAGCCAACGACCGCAGCCCGTTCGCCGGGCCGACGAGGCCCTTCTCCAACGTACGTGGAGGCCAGGGGGTGGTGGCCGGCTTCTGGCGTCGCCCGGGCGAGGTAACGCGGTTGGATGAAATCACCCTGGAGCGTATTGCCGGGGAATACGAGAGTTTGGGAATTCTCGCGGGGCCTCAGGGTGAGCGTGTAACGATGTTACCATCACTGGCAAACATCACCCTGAACCTATTGCCCGATGGAAGCGTGACCGGTCGCTTTTTCGTCCAGAAAGGGGCCGACCCGACGGACCCAACCTTCGAGATTGATACCGCGCTGAATGGTACCTTCACCTACGACGGGCTGCGCGTTCGCTTTTTCCTGGAGCCGTCTGTGTTTATCAACGAGATGGCCTGGAAGTATCGGAGAGGCTTTTTGCGCCCGGAAACAACGGATGGGCGGTATGTGACGACCTTGTGGCGTCCCATCACCCAGCCGCCGCGGTAAGGTATGTGTTCTCAGAACTAATACTTCGGAGACTTTTTGTAGCTGGACCGTTCCTGACGATCAGGCCCCTCCTCGCATTGAGGAGGGGCAAATCCCGTCGGCGCGTAGCGGTGTCGGGATGGGGAGGAGCAAATCCCAAGCAGGCTTGGATCTGGAATATGAACATACCATTCGGAAACGCCCCCCTTTATCCGGGCCGCGTGTGCAGGGTTTTTAATGCGATGGCCCTACTGTGTGTCGGGTTATCTGTTGGCCGTTGCTCAATTTTTCCCGAGGATCCTGTTTGGGATACGTCGATCCCTGAAAGTGCGGCCATCGATGCCAACCTCGGGACGTGGGACCCGACGGGTACGCGCATTTATTTTCAGTATTCCGATATGGCCAGTGATGGCAGTGGTCCGCGCGACTTCTTGTGGGCCGTTGATCTGCAAGAGAATCGCCTCACGAGTGTATTTGATGCTCCAGTATTAAATATTGATGTGAGTCCGGACGGAAGACATATTCTGTTCCATTCCCCCACACTGCCCCAGTATTTATACACCTATGACCAGGTAGATCATAGTTTGATTAGGCTGTCCGGAGAATCTTCGAGTAATTTAGAATTGGAAAACACCGTAGCTGGACGTTGGAGTCCCACGGGTAGCTCAATTTTATTTACTATTGAAGCAGGCGAGCCAAGAGGAGTTGCTGTTATGAATCGGGATGGCACCGGCGCTCGAATTATTGTGCCTTATGGGGTAAACGCATCCTGGTATCCTGATGGCCAGAAGATTGTGTATGTCAACTGGGATTTGACGGAGCGGGATGAGACCAGAAGTAGGCAGATCTATGTTTGTAATCCTGATGGGACAGGCATTCAGCGGCTTACGTATCTGGATAATTCCGATGCGATCTCAGTTCCAACAGTATCGCCAGATGGAAACCGTATCGCCTTTGTTCATTTGAAAAACGGGGAGAGCCTTGAACTGTACCTCATGAACATCGATGGGACGGACATCCGGCAGATCACGGAGGGCCCGGGATACGTGGATCGACCCGAATGGCACCCCGACGGCTCGCGCCTCCTGTTCACGCGCGTTATTCCGAACGTGTCCAACAGGATGTATGTGGTGGAAGCCACGAGTTATGAGGTCGAACCTGTTTTTCCGCTAGACTGAGTCGTAACCAAGCCCACCGCCATGCCCCGCCTCCTCGTGTTGCTCCTCCTCGCCGGCTGCGCCGGCCTCAAGCCAGGCGAAGCCCCCATCGGCACCGTCTACGACGACGTTAACGCCTTCATCCGCGTCCTCGCCGGCGAGGGCATCCAGGCCCGCGACACCGGGCGCGCCGGCGGCGGGCTGCTTGCGGCCGACAACAGCGCTCGCCTCACGCTCAACGCCCGCGATCAGGCCGATGTCTACTTCTTCACCCGCGAAGCCGACGCCCGCACCCAGGCGAGTCTGGTAGACTACCGCGCCTACGATGTCTATCAGGAAGGCAACATCGTGCTCATCCACTACATCAAGCGCGACCCGACGCTGGCGATTTCGCTGCAGAATTTGTTCGGGATACCAAGGTGAGGGGGGTGCTAGACTTTGGGAGGTCTCTCCGCTTTGGCCCGATGACAGTGTGAGTTGGGAGGTCTCTCCGCTTCGGCCCGATGAATCGGGCCTTTGGTCGAGATGACAGTGTGAGTTGGGAGGTCTCTCCGCTTCGGCCCGATGAATCGGGCCTTTGGTCGAGATGACAGGGTGAGTTGGGAGGTCTCTCCGCTCCGGCCCGATGAATCGGGCCTTTGGTCGAGATGACAGGGTGAGTTGGGAGGTCTCTCCGCTTCGGCCCGATAAATCGGGCCTTCGGTCGAGATGACAGGGTGAGTTGGGAGGTCTCTCCGCTTCGGCCCGATGAATCGGGCCTTTGGTCGAGATGACAAAAAAATAAAATGTCATCTCGACCGGAGTCGCCGGCTAGCCGGCGACGCAGCGGAGAGACCTCCATCAGTAAACGTATTCATGCCATTCACCTCGGCCGCGACGAATAACCCTCCTTCAGCCGAACACTTCGTTTCCTCCACAGGGTATGCCGAAGGGCGATTTTTCGTCTAGAAAGGGAAACCCCTTTTTATATGGATCGCACCTACTCGGTCTACATCCTTTCCAACCGACACAGGACGGTGTTTTACACGGGTGTCACTGGAGATCTGGAGCGTCGTCTCTGGCAGCACAGAAATCGTCAGGGCGGTGCGTTTACGTCGAAATATCAGTGTCGCGACCTGCTTTATGTAGAAGAGCACGCATTTGTGTTGGATGCGATCGATCGCGAAAAACAGATCAAACGGTGGGGGAGGCCGAAAAAACTGGCGTTGATTCGGAGTATCAACCCGGAGATGGTGGATTTGAGTGAGGAGGGGTAGTGTGATTCGTCGGGAAGTCTCTCCGCTTCGGCCTGATGACAGTATGATTTGGGAGGTCTCTCCGCTTCGGCCCGATGAATCGGGCCTTCGGTCGAGATGACATTTTATTTTATATTAAAATAAAATGTCATCTCGACCGTAGTCGCCGGCTTGCCGGCGACGCAGCGGAGAGACCTCCTTACCAATGCCTGTCATCTCGACCAAAGTCGCCGGCTTGCCGGCGACGCAGCGGAGAGACCTCCTTACCAATGCCTGTCATCTCGACCGTAGTCGCCGGCCCTCCGGCGACGCAGCGGAGAGACCTCCCCCAGACTGGCACCACTCAAAGAGCCCATGTCCCTCATCGCCCTCCTCCTCGTCCTGCTGATTGCCACCCCGGCGCTTGCCCAGCCCTACACCCCCGCGCCGGACCGGGTCCTCACCCGGCTGGCGGACCGCGACCTGCCGCAGGACCAGGGGGCCGCCGGCCTCTACCAGCGCCTCCTCAAGCTGCGCACGACGGCCAGCGCGATGCATACGACGGCGCACCCGGATGATGAACACGCCGGCCTCCTATCCCTCCTCAGCCGCGGACAGGGCGTCCGGCTCGCGCTGGCGACGCTCAACCGCGGCGAAGCCGGCGCCAACGCCATCGGGCCGGAGCTGTTCGACGCGCTCGGCCTCATCCGCACCGAGGAGCTGTTGCTATCGGGCCGGTACTACGGGCTCGACGATCAGTATTTTACCTCGCTCACCGACTACGGCTACTCCAAAACCCTCGACGAGTCGATCGCCAACTGGGGGCGCGAGACGGTCCTCGAAGAGCTGGTGCGCATCATCCGCATCAACCGGCCGCTCGTCGTCATCTCCCGCTTCCACGGATCCGAGCGCGACGGCCACGGCAACCACCAGGCCGCCGGCGGCATCACGCCGGACGCCGTTCGCCTCGCCGGCGACCCTACGGCGTTTCCCGAGCAGATCTCACAAGAAGGCCTCCGGCCATGGACGGTCCGCAAACTCTACCGCGGCGGCATTCGGGAGTCCGAGCGGTGGAACGTAACGGTGGACCCCGGCGCCGTCAGCCCGTGGCTCGGGGAGACGTACAACAACTTCGGCTACCACGGCCTCAGCCTCCAGAAATCGCAGACGAGCGGGCGATCGCGCGTATCGTTTGGCCCCGCATTGAGCTACTACGAGCGCCTCGACGCCCCGGCCGCCGGCGCGGAAGCGGGATTTTTCGATGGACTCGATGTCACCCTCTCCGGCCTGTTCGACCTCACGGGTGAGCCGGCCGAAGACGGCGCGCGGGACGCCCTCCGCGCCGCCGCCGGCCGCATCGACGAGGCTGTCCGGCGCTTCAACGTCGCCGATCCTTCCGGTGTGGTTGAGCCCCTGGCGCAGGCGGCGCGTACGATCCGCCAGCTCATCGCCAACCTGGACGACGACTCCGAGGCCGCGTTTATGCTCCGTATCAAGGCACGGCAGATCGAGGACGCTGTCCAGGCCGCGCTGGGCCTCCGGTTGGAGGCCATCGCGATGCCGGCGGCGACGCAGGTCTCCGCCAGCCCCTGGGCGCCTCTTCCCACGATGGGCGCCGCGGTGCCCGGGCAGGCGCTCCGGGTGGATGTCCAGCTGGTCAATCCCACCACAATCCCCGTTCGCCTCCATACCCTGTCGCTCGACGGCGGCCCCGGCTGGCAGGCCGAGGCCCCGGATGCCGCCGGCGCCGCGCTGGTTGGCAACAAGCCGGTGGCGCAGACCTTCACGACCACCGTCCCGCCCGACGGCGCGGTCTCCCGGCCCTATTTCGCCCGCCCCTCGATCGCCCAGAACCGATACAGCGTTACCGAAACCCCCGACAGGACGCTTCCAGCGTCGCGATCCGCCCTCCTGGTCGTCGCCGCCTACGAGGTGTTCGGCGTGCCCTTCCGCCTCGTCGAAACCGTAAGCACGCGCGAGTCGCGGCTGCCGGAAGGGTATGTGATGCGGGAGTTGAGCGTCGTGCCGACGTTTTCGGTCCAGTCGGCCCCCGCCAGCCGGATGGTGCCGCTGA
>Ga0163151_10009152_pt1 | contig 10868 bp, 11 predicted proteins | sample OliLakLV19MP5IB2_FD_145596 | JGI IMG/M metagenome (GOLD analysis project Ga0163151, IMG submission 145596) | Freshwater microbial mat bacterial communities from Lake Vanda, McMurdo Dry Valleys, Antarctica - Oligotrophic Lake LV.19.MP5.IB-2 | ecosystem: Environmental > Aquatic > Freshwater >...
GTGTTCACCGGTCTGCACGACGACTTCGTGCTCGCGCTTTCGTTCTCACCCGACGGTGCGCTGCTCGCCGCCGCCGACCGCAGCGGCGTGGTGAAGCTGTGGGAGACCGACGGCGGCCGGCTCGGCGAGACGTTGACCGGTCACCGCGGCGCCGTGCACGCGCTCGCGTTCGCACGCGACGGCCGGATGCTGGTCACCGCCGGCGCCGACGGCACCGTGCGCGCATGGGATGCAGGTGCGGGCAAGGAGACCTGGATGCGCGCGGCGCACGCGGGCGAAGCGTTCGCGGTGGCACTCGGCGAGGGCGGCATGGTGGCGAGCGGCGGCAGCGACGGCCGCATCAAGCTGCACTCGCGCGCCGGCAAGGAACTCGCCACGTCGCCCGTGATCGGCGATTGGCTCTACGCAGTGGCGTTCGGCAGTGGCAAGGACGTCGTGTTCGCCGGTGACTGGCAGGGGCGCGTGTATCGCTTCGACGTGAAGAGCAAGAGCAAGCAGATGGCGGTGACGGTGCCGCTGTCGGCTGCGCAGTAGGGTGGCGGCCCCGGCCTTCGCCCGCGGTCCAAGCTCGACTACTCTTGGACCTCACCTACTCCAGTCTGCATGAAACAAGTCACGGTCACCGAGCTGAAGAACAAGCTCAGCCAGTACCTGCGACTCGTCAAGCGTGGCGAGACCGTGGAAGTCCTCCATCACTCGGTCCCGATCGCGCGGCTCACAGGCATCGTCAAGGACGCATCCAGCGACGATGCGCTGCTGGAGCGCTTGGTGCGCGACGGCATCGTCACGCGCCCGAAGCGGAAACCCAGCAGGGCATGGCTGAAGCTGCAGCCGATCCCCTGCAAGGGTGACGCGGTCCGCACGCTGGTCGAGCAACGCGGGGATCGAAGGAGTGCTCGGACTCCTCGGCACTGATCGATTCCTCGGCGTGCCGCCAGCGGCGCGCAACGAGTGCACAGAGATGGCGGGCTAACGCCTCGGCTCGAGCGGTGGCGGCTCACCCTGTGGCACGGCGATGCGCGTCATTGCGTCCAGGCGGCGCAGGTCGTCGCGCCACTTCATCTCGGTGGTCGTGCGCGTGCCGTCGGCATGCACGTACCAATCGATGCCGAGGTCCGAGCGTTCGATCCGTTCGATCGGACTCCACGGCCGCGCGCCCCAGCACTTGCCGAGCGACAAGGCGCCGGTGGCGCCGTTCAACGTCGGCACGAACGTGCCGTCGGGCAGTTCGAGTTGGCGATCCCGCGCTTGCGGATCGCGGGCGGCCGCCACCGGCACGACGGTGATCGGCACGACCGTGATCGGCGCGGCAGCAGCCGGGGGTGCTGGCGCCGCAGCGACGCTCGGCGGCACCGGCGAGACGCTTTCGGCACCGTCACCGCGGCGCAGGGCCACGGTGACGAGGCACGCCGCGACCACTGCGGCACCGGCCGCGAACACGATCCCCTTGTGCATCAGAGGAACGTCGCCTGCGCGTTCGTGAAGGCGGCGCCGCCGGTGAGCGGATCGACGACCGCGGCCTGGAAGCAGAGCGAGATGCCGACGAACGCCGGGCTGATCGCGCCGGGCGTGAACAGCGGGAAGTCGAGCGCGCCGCCGCTCAGCGTGCCAAAACCGAGGATCGACGTGAGGGACAAGTCGAGATGGAACTGCCCGGACAGGCCGGGGAACGGCACCGGGATGGGCCCGAAGACGAGCGAGCCGGCGACGAACGCGAGGCCCTGCGTGGCGACGTTGTCCTGGATGCGCAGGTTGAGCCCGTCGGCGCGCGGCAGGCCGCTGACGTCGGGGAACAGTCCGCCGAGCGCGATGTTGGCCTGCGTCGACGGCAGCCCGAGGCCCTGCCGGCTGTTGGTCGGATCGAGGCCGCCGACGTGCAGCGTCGGTCCATCGACGCGTACGCCGAGGATGTTCGACCAGCCGTTGGCGAAGAACGTGCCGATCGGCCGCACGGCCCAATTGGCGCGCGGCGAGCCGGCGCGCGGATTCTCGCCGAAGGTGGCGGGCGAGACGCCGGCGATGTCGGCGCTCCACAGCGAGTGCCCGTCGGTGGTCGGCCAGGCGGGATTGGCTGGGAAGTCGATGCCCATGAACCAGCTCTGCGTGCACGGCACGGCGACCGGCGTGGCGAAGAAGTCGTTCATGACGAAGCTGCCGCGCGGCCCGCCGGGTGCTGTCGGCGTGGTGAGGCCACTGACGCGCAGGATCTCGCCCGACACCAGCGGATCGATCACGCCAGTCGGGTCGGCGCTGCGCAGGATGATCCCGTACGTCTCCGCCGTGGCGATGTTCTCGTCGGCGGCCCAGTGGAAGAAGCCGCGCACCATGCAGGTCCCGGTCTCGTCGCCGATGCCGCGGAACCAGGATGCCGCGAGTTCCTGGAAGCCCTCGGCCTGCAGGTTCCAGTCGGGACGGCGCACGTACGACGCGCTGGTGATGGTCTGACGTTCGGGATCCTGGGGGAAGAAGACGAACGGGTTGTTGCCCTGGGCGATCAGGCTCGTCGCGGGAAGTCCGAGCAGCAGCAGGAAGTGGTGGATGTTCATGGTGATTGCTTCTCGCAGGTGGATCGTGAGCGGGGGAGCATAACCACGGCGCGGCAGAGGGAAGTGCCGGGGCCGTTCTCGGGAATGTCTCCGGAGGTTGTCGTTGGCCCGGTGCCGCGGCCCGGCGCGGGACCTACGATGCTGCGGATGCGCGCCATCCTGACCGTGACGTCCCTCGCCAGCAGTAGCGGCGCACACTGCGTCCTCGCGGGTAGAGTGCCGTGATGGTGCTCACCCGCCGCGACTTCCTCGCCGCCGCCGCGATCGCGCCGTTCGTCCGCACGCAGGATCCGGTCGCCAAGGAGCAACCGCCGATGCCGTTGCGCAAGCTCGGCCGCACGAGCCTCGAGCTGCCGATCCTCGGCCTCGGCACGGCACCGCTCGGCACGCTGCCCGACGACCAGGAGGACGCCGCGGTCGCGCTGATCGCCCGCGCCTTCGCGCTCGGCGTGCGCTACTTCGACACCGCGCCGTCGTACGACGACCACCGTGCCGAACGCCGGCTCGGCAAGGCGCTCGTGGGCAAGCGCGACCAGGTCGTGCTGGCGACGAAGTCGTTCCTGCTGCCGAAAGCGAACGCGCTCGCCGAACTCGAGGCGAGCCTGCGCGCGCTCGGCACCGACCACGTCGACGTGTTCCAGATCCACGCCATCGGCGACGACGAGGACCGCAAGCGCAAGCTCGACCCGGAGAAGGGCGTGCTGGCGGCGGCGCTGCAGGCGCGGAAGGACGGCAAGTGCCGCTTCCTCGGCGTGACCGGCCACGCCGAACCCGAAGTGCTCGCGCGTTGCCTCGACGACTTCCCGTTCGACACGATCCTCGTGCCGATCAACTGCGCCGACCCGCTGTGGGTGTCGTTCGTGCAGGGGGTGCTGCCGAAGGCCAGGGCCTTGGGCACGGCCGTCGTCGCGATGAAGGTGTTTGCGGCCGGCAAGCTCGTCGCGACGGGCAAGGTCAGTGCGGCCGAGTGCCTGCGCTGGTCGCTGTCACAGGACGTCGCGGTTGCAGTACCCGGTTGCCGCACGCTCGCCGAGCTCGAAGTCGATGCTGCGGCAGTGCGGCCGTTCGTGCCGATGGACGGCCCGGCGCAGGCGGCCATCGTGCAGAAGCTCGGCACGCATCCGGGCAACGCCCTCGAGTGGTACAAGAAGGACCGCGCCGGTGCGAAGAAGTAGGCGAAGGGGTAGGAACGGTTGCGGCGCCCCTCACCGCGCACCTCGATTCGCACTCAGCTGCCGAGCAGCTTCTTGATCGCGGCCTCGACGCCCTCGCGCGTCTGCTTGTGACCCGACTCGGACCAGACCTTCTTCTTGTCCTGGTCGACGATCACCATGCCGTGCAGATCGAGGCCGTAGTCGGCGATCCGTTTCGGGTTGTCGCCCTGGTCGTACGGCACGACCTCGAACTTCATCTTGCCGGTGTAGTCCTTGGCGAGTCCATGCACGATGGGCTCGACTTTCCCGCACAGGAATCAACCAGGCATCGTGAAGTAGGTCAGCGTCAGTTCGCGTTTCGCCGCCGCGGGCTTTGCTGGCGCGACGTCGAGAACCGGCGGCGCCACCGGCACGGGGACAGGGGCGGGGGAGATGGTGTCTTTCGTGCAGCCGAGCCAAGGCAGCGCTGCGGCAGCCAACAACAACAGGGACGGGAAACGCATGGCGGGACGGTAGCCGCCGCGTCGCGTTGCGGCTACGACATCCGCCACGCGTTCCAGAACGAGCACGCGCGCCGCTGCAGCCAGGCGCCGAGCACTTCGACGCGCGCTGGCAACAGCACGCGCGCGGTGAGGCCCGAGCCCTGTGCCTGCATCGGCACCGCGTCGACTTCGAGCACTACGTGCAGGTACGGCTGGTCGGCCAGCGTGCCGCCCGCGTCGGCGCGCACGTAGACTTCGCCGCCGCCGAGCATCGTCAGCGCGAGCGGGATCTCGGCGCGCGAGGCCGAGGCGCGGATCTCGCGCACGATCGCCCGGACGGTCTGGTCTGGCGCGCAGGTGAAACGCACCTTCGCTGCGGTGCCGATCTCGAGCCGCGCGCGCGACACCGCTTCGTCGGTGAGCACCATGCGCAGGAAGCGGTGTTCGGACTGGATCTGGAACAGTTCTTCGCCTTGCTGCAGGAAGCGGCCGTCGAGGTCGATGTCGAGCGAGCTCGTGACCGTGCCCTCGACGTGGGCGATCAGGGACATCGCCCTGAGGCGCTTGTCGATCTCCGTGACGCCGGCCTCGAGGTGGGCGAGCCGCGCGCGGTGCATCGCCGCCTGCGTCGTGTCGTCGAGTTCGACCGTGTCGAGGCTGATTCTTTCGGCCTCGAGTTCGCCCTGCAGCTGGACCAGGCGCATCTCGAGTTCGGGGTTGCGCAGCACGCAGAGCGGCTCGTTGGCCCGCACGCGCACACCGTTGCCGGCGGACAGGGCGTCGACGAAGCCGTTGGCCGGGGCGCGCACCGATTCGCGCGTGCGCGGATCGAGGATGCCGGGCGCGGTGACGTTCCACGAGATCGGCAGGAACGCGACCGTGAACGGCACGAGCACGAGCAGGCCGATCGCGACGAGCCGACCGCGCGTGCGCAGGGCAGGTTGTTCCTGCGCGCTCCACAGGTGACGCACGAGCCGCAGGATCGGCTGCACCATCAGCAACCAGGCGAACACGATGCCGAGGAACAGGCCGGCACCGGGCCACTGCATCATCACGAGGCCGGTGATGCCGAACGCGAGCACGACGCGGTAGATGATCGTGGCCGGGCCGTAGACGAGGTAGAGCCAGCATTCGCCGCGCGTGAAGGCGTGGCGCGGCCGGCCCGTGCCGAGCCCGAGGTGCGATGCCCAGGCGCTCAGGTGCGACGTCGCACGTTGCTGCAGGTTGAACACGCCGGCGAGGTCGCTGAACAGGTAGTAGCCGTCGTACTTCATCAACGGGTTGAGGTTGAAGAGCACGGTGACGAGGCTGGCGAGCGCGACGAGGTTGAAGGCGATGTCGTGAGCGAAGCCGGGTTGCGTGCCGGCCCAGACGAGCGCGGCGATGCCGGCGACGAACGACTCGACGTACATGCCGGCCAGCGCCACCACCACGCGCTGCCGGCGCCGCATCAGCTTCCACGAAGCACTCGCGTCGACGTAGGCGCACGGCGTCATCATCACGAGCACGATGCCCATCTCGGGCACCGGCGCGCCGAACTTGCGGCAGGCGTAGGCGTGGACGAACTCGTGGATGGCCTTCAAGGCGACGAGCGCGAGCCACAGGATCGGCAGGTTGTGGATGGCGAGCATCTCCGCCGACTCCGCGAACAGCTCGTCGAACCGGCCGAGGCACTTCCATGCCACAGTGGCCATCAACGCGGACCACAGCAGCAGCCCAGGCGTGGCGAACAACCAGCCGCACCAGCGCAGCGAGCGGCGCAGGAAACCGTCGGGGTTGCCGAGCGGGATCTTGTAGCTCATCAGCGCCTGGTGCCAGCGCGGCCGGCGCACCGCCTGCTTCTTGCGATGGCGTTCGAACAGCAGGTCGCCGTTGCCGATCGGCAGGTGCAGCAGGCCCGTGCCGTGCAGCCAGAGCACGAACTTGTAGAAGCCCTGCTTGTCCTCGTCGTTGTCCTCGAGCTGGCCGCGCTTCACCAGTTCGGCGAACGTGTCGGCGAGCGTGCGCTGGCGCACGATGGCGACGAGGATCTGGTAGTCCTCGATCGAGAACGAGTGGTTCTGGAAGCTGACCGGGTCGTGCACGAGGTAGCGCGGCCCGCCGCGCGTGTGCTGCCGCGTGACGTGCAGGTCGCTGCGCAAGCCGACCTTGAGGGGGCCCAGCACGCGTTCGTTGCGACTGGTCTCGGCCATGGTCAGAGCCAGAAGCTCATGTGCAGCCAGTCGGTCACGCGGTGCGTGAGCACCCAGAACGCCGGCCGCGGCCCGGCGTCGATGTGGGCCGTGCCCTCCATGCCGGGCGGCATCTGGCCGAGGTCGATCGGCACGATCGCTTCGCCGAGGAACACGTTGTGGCCGTCGATCACGCTGCACGCCGGGGCGATGCGCAGCGCTTCGAGCACGTACGACGTGTCGGGTTGCGCGGCCGGCGCGAACAGCGCCTCACGGCAGTCGTTCGCCGCGAGCACCAGTTTCTCGGGGATGCGCAGTACGACCGCGGCGCGGTCGTAGCGCGCCAGTTCGAACATCGGCACGCCCATCTCGACCCGCCCGCCGAGCCGTTCGCGCAGATCGCCATCGAGGATCAGGCCGTCCTGCGGTGCCTTGATCTGCGCCTGGCCGATCGCGGCGTCGACGATCGCCAGCTGGGCGATCAGGCTGCGCTTCTTCGCTTCGTGCGTGCGCCGTGGTCCCGATTCGCGCTGCGCCACCGCCTGGTCGATCAGCGCGTCGAGCGAGTCGATCTCGGCGCTCAGTTCGGAACGACGCAGGAAGTCGTCGCTCGCGTCGAGCGACGCGAGCAGCTGGCCCTGGCGCACGCGGTCGCCCGGACGCACGAACAGTTCGGCGAGCACACCGCTGCGCGGACATGCGATCGTGCGGCGGTCGGTGGCCTTCACCACGCACGGCACGGTGAAGGTGTGGTCGAGGTGGCCGAACGCGAGCCAGATGCCGCCGACGATCGCCAGCACGGCGAAGACGAAGTTCCTGCGCCGGCCGCGCGCGCACCAGCGCTGCCAGGCCGAGCGCAGTGAGTCGCGCGCGTGGGCCCACAGGCTGCGCGTCGCGCAGCGCGACAGCGGCACGAGCGGGCCGTAGCCGGACAGTTCCTCGGCGATGATCTGCACCTGTTCGAGCGACAGCTTCGTGCCGGCACCCTGGCTCATCGACACGACGGCGACCGTCCGGTCGAGGCAGACGAGCGGGAACGAAGCGACCGGATTGCCGTGCGCCGAGGCGCTCCATTGCGCGTGCAGCCGGCAGTCGTCGTGATCCTCGGTCGCGTCGCGGCCCGCGTAGACGATCGGCGCGCCGCGGTCGACGCACTCTTCCATCGCCGCGCGCAGCGTGCCGACGCCCGGATTGGCCGGCCGGAGGTCGTCGAGGCCGCTGATCGCGGCGACTTCGACCTCGTGGCCGTCGACGAAACCGACCGCGGTCAGGTCGAAGCCGTAGCGGTTCTCGAGTTCGCCGACGATCGCGTAGGCACCGGATGGTCGGCAGCACCGTGCGGCTCGATCTGGCGGCGTTCGGCGATGCGCTGAGAGGTGCTGGCACCGCCGATCAACAGCGACAGGTAGCCGAGCACGCCTTCGAGCTGCGCCAGCACCTGCATCACGCGGGCCCGTTCGCAATCGTGCAGCACCAGCGCAGCACCGCCCGACGGCTCGATGTCCGAGTCGTACATGACGGCCGTGACGATCACCGAACGTTCGGTGCCCTCGATCCTCGTGCAGCGGGCCTCTTCGGCCGAGATCGCCTCCCAGAGGACGGTGTTGACCTGCTCGCGTGTCTCGCTGCCGACGTCGGCACCTTGCTGCTGCCACTCCTCGGACAGCAGGTGCACGCCGAGCCGGGCGTGGACGACCGCGTACGCCGCGCCGAGGTGGTTGCCGACGCGCTGCAGCACTTCGGCCAGCGCGCGGTTGGTCGGCTTGTTTGCGAACAGCGCGCGCAGCTCGCACTGCAACGCCGTGAGGCTCAGCGCACCGGTGCCCTGCCCGGCCTGCTTCTTCGGCGCTTCGCTCGCGGTCGTCACGGCTCAGCTGCTCTGGTCCGGCGCGACGGCCGGCACGTCGACTTCCTGCACGAACTTGAACCGCACCTCGAACGCCGCGTCGTTCTGCATCGAGCAGCGATCGCAGATCGCGAGCACCGGTGCGACGTCCAGCTGTTCGCGCGCGAACGCGAGGTGGAACACGCTGCCGACCGCGACCGGCTCGGGGCACAGGCACGACAGGCCCTGCCGCCGCAGTTCGACGGTGATGGCGGCGATGGCCGAGGTCTTGCGCGCGATCACGTCCGCCGGCCGGATCGTCACGGCGACCTTGCGCCGCACCGCGGTCTGGCCGCGCGCGGCCGAGGCGCCGGTGTGGCAGCGCAGTTCCAGATCGTCGAGCAGGTCGTCGACCTGGTCGTCTGCGAGCGAGGCCTGCTGGCCGAATGGATGTGCCACGATGGTTCCTACTTGCCGGGTTTGGCTGGGACGGTGGGATCGGCGGGCCGCTGGATCAGCATCTTGAGGCCGGTCTTCCAGGTCCGGTCCGGATTCGGCACGGCGGCGCGAACCAGGAACGTGTGGCTCGAAGCATTGGCCTTGTCGGACACGTGGACGACGGTGGCCTTGCGCAGCTCGTCGTATTGGGCCGGCCGCACGTCGACCTCGCTGCCCAGGGCGAACAGCTGCCTCTCCGTCACCGGACAGTCGAACTCGATCCACAGCGGGTCGAGGCACATCACCTCGATCACCGGCACGAACTTCTCGATCGACTCGCCCTCGCTCTTCATGCGTTGCGTGACGACGCCATCGAACGGGCTGCGCACGGTGCGCTGGGCGAGGCGTTCGATCGCCTGGGCGAGCTCGTTCTTGGCCTGCTCCTGCTCCATGCCGGCCTGCTGCATGCGCAGCTTCGCGACCGCGACCTCGAACTCCTGTGCTTCCAGATCGCTGCCGCTCGAGATCTGCTTGTCGCGCAGGTCGCGCACGCGGCCCTCCTGCTGCTCGGCGCGGCGCAGGCTCTCCAGCGCGCGCAGCTTGATCAGGTCCGATTCGGCGAGCGGTCGCAGCCGTTCGACCTCGAGCTCCTCGAGGCGCGAGTTCAACTCGAACAGCACGTCGTCCTTCTTGACGAGATCGCCGTCGATCACCGGCACGACGCGGATCTTGCCCGCCTGCTCGGGCGCCACCGCCGCGACCTTGCTCGGCACGCTGACGCCGATCAGCGGGGGCTCCATCACGAGATCGCAGGCAGCGCTCCGTGACGGCATCCACGCCGCGGCGATCGCCGTGGCGAAGCCGAGGAAGCCATAGGCAGTTCTCCTCATACGTTCCCCCTGTGTCGGACCATTGCGTGATTGATCGGCATTACCTGGCAGTCCGGCTGAGGCGCCCCGTAGGTGGTGCGGAACGACTCATGCCAGCGAGTGATCGGGCGCTGATCGCGGCGGCCCGATCAGTTCTTCTGCCGGCCCTGACTCATGCCGGTGAACCACGCCAGCGCGCAGATAGCGCCCGCTGCCGGCCGTTCAGCCGCGGCTCTGCTCGGCGCGGCGCAGCTCGGCGAGCCGCAGTGCGAAGCGCGACAGGCCGCGGTGCACGAGGTTGCGCACCGCCCCTTCGCTGCGCTCCATGCGCACGGCGATCGCGCCGTAGTCCATGCCGCACAGCCGCTGCAGCGAGATCGCTTCCTGGTAGTCCTCCGGCAGCTCCGCGAACGCGCGTTCGATGCGCTGCAGCTCCTCCTGGCTCGCCACCTCGCCGCTGGGTGTCGCCAGCGTCGCATAGCAAGCCCCCAGGCCATTGCCCGACGCGCCCTGCAGATCGCGCTCGCGCGCCGGGTCGCGCCGTTCGGCCTGTATGAAGCGGGCCTTGTCGACGAGCTTACGCTCGGCCTGCAAGTAGAGCCAGTGACGGAACGCCGCCTCGCCGCGCCATTCGAAGGTGCCGAGATCGGCGAGCACTTCGCGCGCCAGCGACTGCACGAGGTCCTCGGGCGTCTCCCGGGCCCGCAGCGCCGCCCCCATCCGCAGGCGCAACCAGCCGCGCAAGCCGTCGAGGTGCCGCACCAGCAGCTGTTCGATGGCCGCACGATCCTGGCCCTGGGCCTTGGTCACGAGAGGGAGGCTCGTCTCGTTCATCGCGGCACGCACAGTAGCCGGAACCCGGTGCACGCACAGCCGGCCAACCTGCGTTCCCAAGCTACTGCGGGTGGCGCGGTGCTACCGACGTTCCTACGCTTGAGCCCGCGCGCAACGGCCACGAATGCCGCGCCTGGCGCACTTTCGTGATTCCGGAGTGACACGCGGACCGCCGCGGCACTCCTGGGACTCACCCGGTAGTCCTGTCCAGCCTTGAACGCCCCCGATCTTCCCGCCGCGCCCGACGATCCCCTGGAGGAGGCGCTCGCCCAGGCCCTCGACCTGCTGGAGACCGACGGCGAGCCGGCGTTGGAACGGTTCCTTGCCGACCGCCCCGACCACGCGCCTCGCCTGCGCGAAGCGTTGGCCGAACTGCGACACGCGGCGCTGCTGCATGGACCCGGGGACTCCGCGGTGCCGGGGCAACTCGGGGACTTCCGGCTCGGCCCGCAGCTCGCTGCGGGCGGCATGGGCATCGTCTACACCGCCGAACAGGTCTCGCTGGGCCGGCAGGTGGCGCTCAAGGTGGTGCGGCCAGCAGCTTCACCA
>Ga0163151_10009153_pt1 | contig 10867 bp, 8 predicted proteins | sample OliLakLV19MP5IB2_FD_145596 | JGI IMG/M metagenome (GOLD analysis project Ga0163151, IMG submission 145596) | Freshwater microbial mat bacterial communities from Lake Vanda, McMurdo Dry Valleys, Antarctica - Oligotrophic Lake LV.19.MP5.IB-2 | ecosystem: Environmental > Aquatic > Freshwater > Lake...
GGCTTTGACCGTGCGAGCGTGAACAGTTCGTAGATGTCGGCTTCGCGGTCTCCAACGCTGACGACCATGGTTTGGGGACAGGCCGCCGGCACTGCGACGGTCGCTTCGTAGCTGCGCAGCCATTTGGCGCTCTCCTTGGATTCGATCGAACGTGTCTTGCTCTTTTGACCGTGCAGATCAGGGTCACGCGCCCATGCCTGCACGTCGATCAGTCCGAGTGGCAGGCCCTCAACAGTGAAGGCCATCGTGTCGTGCATGATGATCCCCTGAGGCCCTTCGGCTGTCGTTCCGATTGGGCCCAGCCCATCCGAGGCGGACAACCCGCTGTAGTTGAAGCTCGTTGTGTCCTGGGCAGCGAGCACCACCTTCTCCTTCGAGATGCGGCGCGTGGTGGACTCATGATGCGGCTCGAGAACTGCCTGAAGGTTGATCATGGGATGCGCGAGCCAGCGGTAGGCCGCTTTGATTCGTGACAGGGAGCCGCACGCTTGCGGGATGCTGGCCTGCGGACGAGCATAGAAGTCGCGGCCCAACTCGACCAAGCGTTTGCTGAGGCGCTTGTCGCCGAGGTCTGCTCCACCGAATTCCTCTCTCAGTGGTCGGAGTCACCCGGATGCGTGCCCCGCACGCAGCGAACCCATGCCCTTGAGGAGCCGGATGCGTGAGTTGCGCACGTCCGGATCTGTGGGAGGCCAGGGCCGGAAACGGCCCTGGTCCACCCAATGACACCGAGGGCAGCACAAAACGTTCTCTAAAAAAAGGCTCTCCTGACTCTTTAGGGATGCCGTAGAGGGCCTGCAAAGGCCGGTGTGACGTACACGCCGCCGCAGCAGAGGTAGACCATGGCCATGAGCGAATAGGCGGAGTGGAAGCCAAAGGACCTCTTCGTAATGGTTCGAATCTTGCCATTAAGTCCTTCAGTCCTGGCATTCGTGAATCGCGTCCTCACGTACTCGAGGATACCATCGAGGTGACGCTCGATGGTATTGGCCGTTCGTGCGAAGTGGCGTAGTCCGCTCTCGCGGGCTTCCCCGATCCACTTCACAAGCAAGCGCTCACAGACATTCACCTGGCGGCGGTCCATGATTCCTACGAATACCTCCTTGAGGAGATACGCGGTGTAGAGCGGCGAGTTGGTTTCACGTAGCTGCTCAATCGTCTGATGGTCCGCGTCGCTGAGATTCCAGGGATTCGCCTGCAGCTGGTACTTCGTTCCTTTGAGCGCTACTCGCTCGTCCTTGGTCGCGGCGTCGTTCACCTCGTCCCGGCGGGTCTGGTCGAGCGCCTCCTGGACCAGCCGTTGAACATGGAACCGGTCAAAGACGATCTGGGCGTTCGGCGCGCACTCCTCGACAGCACTGATGAAGGCTCCTGACATGTCGATGGTCGCGGATTCGAGCTTCGCGGCTCTCTCCGGCCCCAGGGCCTTGAAGAACGCCTTCAGGGTCTCGGCGCTCTTGCCCTTCCCCATCCACACGACCACCCCACGCTCGTGGTCCACTACGGTCGTGATGTACTCGTGGTGGCGGCGGTAGCTCAGTTCGTCGATCCCGATGTGCCGCAGTCCGTCGAGTCGAGTACTGAGTGGACCGAGCTTCTTCGCGACGACCCGACCAACGATTTGACCCACGGATCTCCAAGCGATGCGAAGCGTTTCAGAGACGAAGGTCTTGTTAGCGTGCTGAGCGAAGAAAGCGCAGCGCTCCTCGAAAGCGCTCGTGAATCCGCTGTCAGACGATGCCCAAGGAACAGCCTCAGTCTTTACGGCGCTGCAATGCCAGCAAAACACCCGGCGGATCGTGTACTCCAAGAAGACCTTCATGCCTGCGACATCGAGGTGCCGCCATCGTCGCTTCCGTCGGTCGTGCACGCGGCGGCACCTGCCTCCGCAGGTCGAACACCGCGCCACCCTCGTGTCTGGCCGGACCTCGACGACGATCCCCTCTTCCTGGAAATAGAACCCCGTGACGAACAGGTGCTGGATGGCAAGGATGATGCGGAGTACGGTAGTAGCGCGCATGGAGTGGGTGGCTGGATGGCCTAGACACCCCCAGCATGACGCTCACGCCATGCGCACTCACGCACCTCTCCAGAAACTTCGAGGATGGCCTCCAATCGCCAAATCCCGCTAGATCCCGCCTACGGGGCACCCCCCTAAAGAGTCAGGAGAGCCGGAAATCGTGTAGTTCAACTCTCCGTGGAACTTGTGCGGGACTATTCGTACTCGAGCAAGTTCCTCATCGCTCACCTTGATTCCCATCTCATACTGGTGCGTGTCTACGGCAGCTCTTACAACCAGTCCTGCTTGGGTCGTAGTAGCGGCGATCAGGTTAACGACGGTCTGCCGCGTAACAAGGGGGCGGCCTCGCCAGTTCTGCGTGACAAAGCTGAAGAGGCGATGCTCGATCTTGTTCCACTTGCTGGTCCCAGGTGGGAAGTGGCAAATAACCAATCGAAGTCCGATCTTATCTGCGAGGACCTGTAGGGAGGTCTTCCAGAGTCTGGAGCGAGAGCTGTTACTGCCACCTCCATCAGCGGTGATCAACAGCTTCTTCGCGTTTGGGAATCGGCGCCGGCCCATTTTCTTCCACCACTGGAGGATCGAATTGGTGGCAAACTGCGCAGTGTCGTGATCAATTCCGACGCTCACCCATCCTTGGCTGTTAAGAATGTCGTAGACGCCATAAAGCACCACTTTTCCAAGCGCATCATCTTGGAAGTCGTGGACACGGACTTCCACGGGCTGCCCACGGAGGTGCCACTCTTCACCGGCATTCTTGAAATCGCCAACCAACTCCTTCTTCTTCGTGTCCACCGAGATCGCAGGTTCTCGTCGCTTCAAGAATCCATCCACCTCGGCATTGATATGCTCGAACTGTGCATTGCGATCAGGATGATTTGTACCCTCCCGCGTTTTGCGGTTGGCTTGAAGGCTATACCCTGCACTGTGTAGGAGCGACGCGACCGTGCGTGGAGAAACAGCGTGTCGCTGGCGGGTCAACTCGGTCGCAAGCCGTTGCGTGCTCTTGCACGTCCAGCGCAATGTCGATTCAGGATCGCCTCGTGTTGCCGGCTCGATTAGCTGTTCAAGCGAAGCCAGTAGCCCCGGGTCGGATTCGACAAGGGAGCGGCGGCCGCCACCTGGCCGGCGCACCCGGGTCGACTCCTCCATTCGCTGCTCTGGCGGTAGCGCAAGCTCCTTGAGCCCTGCTGTAATCGTTGTGCGGGATAGTCCGGTTGCACGGGCAACCGCGGTCACGCCACCTCTACCCAAATCCCGCGCCTCCGCTGCCGCCCACTGGCGCCGATTGCGCTCGTCCATTTCGGGTAGCAGAGCGAGGAACTTGCGTCGAATGCGATCGACATTAGGGGTTTCATCCACATCCTTTTCATCGGCACGACAGGCAAAGAGGCGGACACCAATCGTCGAGGTTATTTTTGCGCGGGCCCTTAGCAGGCTGTCGCCGTCGACGGACGCCTGCGGCGTTGTAGCACTGATCGAAGCCTCCCGACGAGGTCTTCATGATCCGACTCTCTTCGTCCGTGAAGTTGATCTGGTCGGTCGGCGCCGGCTTCGACTCCGGCGCCGAGGGGTCGTCGCCTCGCTGCTCTGCTTCGGCCTGCTTGCGCTCCTCGAGGCGGGCCTTTGCCGCACGGATCTTCGCGAGGCGCTCTTCGCGGCGCTGCAACTCAGCGGGGAGCTCGTCTCCCCTGAAATTCGGACCGAACTCGCCATCCTCAAGGGCGTCCTTCTCCGCAGCCGCCTTGATGATCGCGGCAATCTCGGCCTTCAGGCGCGTCTCCTCCTCCGCCATCTGCCCGTAGCTCATGGCCTTGTGCTTGCTCGCGTTCGCCTTGACCTTGGTTCCATCGATCGCGACCGTCCCCAACGCCGTCAAACCAGTTTCGCCGGCGAGCTGCACCACCTGTAGGAAGACCGCCCCGAACCGCTCGATGTGATCCTGCCGGAAACGTGCGATGGTCCGATGAGAGGGGCGATGACCCGCGGCGAGCACGCGGAAGGCAATGTTCTCATCGATGTGGGTCGCGATCCGCCGCGACGAGAACACACCTGTTGCGTACCCGTAGACCAGCAACTTGAGCATCAAGCGAGGGTTGTAGGCGACGTTGCCGCTTCCCTCCGCGCGGTATGCGCGCTCGAAATCCCGTACGTCGAGGTTGTCTACTGCGTCCGAGACAAAGTGCACCAGGTGACCCTCGGGCAACCAGTCCTGGAGGGCCGGCGGGAGAAGGAGGAGCTGGTGCGGGTCGTACGGCGCGAACATGTCAGTACATACGAGTGTCCGCTGCCGAGTGTGGGCGCGAATCAGCGAATTGCCTGCACCAACGGTTCTGTGGCGCAGGCTCCTAGAGGAACGGGCAGTGAAGATCGATGAGTTGCGAGAAGACGTGCGGCCTCAGGAATGATGGTTCAGCTCCCTCCCGTCTGGTCACTTGCGGGCTCACGTGTACCCGCAGCTTTGTCATAACCAACCGTTCGTAAAGCCCGCGCGTCGCAGTCCCGTGACCACATAGCGGCACCCGCGCATCAGGCGCCAGGGCAAACCCGATCGGTGGTTCTCGCACATCAGCACCACCGGACCAAGGTTGATCCCGAAGTGGTAGGGCGACGTCCAGCCGGCGTCGGCCTCGTTCGGAAAGCTGAGATTGAAGCTGCACCGGAAGCAGTACTCGCCGGTGATTCGCGGATACACGTCCTGAAAATTGCGGACGGTCGGCAGCACGATCTCCGGCGCGAACGGCAGCGACGCCACCACGGCCCACGGCGCGACCGTCCCGTCATCGGGACCATACGGTGCCCCGCGCGCGACATAGTCGAAGAACAGTCGTTCGACACCGTGGAGTCTGCGCGTCGTCCAGCCGGGGCCATCGCTCGCGGTCAATCCCCAGAAGTGCTCCCCGTAGCCTGCGAATTCGAGCGGGTTTCGGATCGCGTACTCTTGCTGGATATAGGTCGCGCGGCGGCTGTTCTCGAAATAGTCGATACCCTTATTGCGCACGAATGCATCCTGGATCCCGCGGAAGTCCACCCAGACATGTGAGTACTGATGGACGAAGAGCGGACCGCCGTAGATGAATTCGTGGCCGTATATCGACTTCCATTGGTAGGTGGATGCCCAGGCCGCGTAGCTCTCCGGCGGTAAGGGGTGTGTCGGTGAGCCAAGCGCGAGGACGTACAGGAGCACCGCCTCGTCGTAGCCTTCCCAGCGGTAGGGCAGAAAGCCGCTCTCCGGGGTCCAGCCGTGGGTGAGCGTGGCGCCGCCATTGCACGCCCACGGCCAATCAGCGCGCCTGTAGAGCGCGTCCGCCAACGTCCGGATCTCGCGCTCCTCTTCACCGTCTTGATCGAAGAACATCGCGGCGGCGAGCATGCCAGCGAACAGGAAACCGGTATCGACAGTGGACAACTCGCAAAAGCCGGCGCGCCGTCCCGTGGTCATGTCGAGAAAGTGGTAGTAGAAGCCGCGGTGCCCGGTTGCGTCTGCCGCCGAGCCCTGCGTGCTGGTCGAGAAGAACCGCAACACCGCCAGCGTGCGTGCGATCGCGTCCGTGCGCGTCATCCAGGCGCGCGCGACGCCGACCGGGTAGGCCGCCAGTGCGAAGCCCACGGCCGCGCAACTGGCCGAAGCGCCCGGCAGCGACTTGTCCGCGACAAGACCATTCGAGGGGTTGGTCTCGCGCAGGAAATACTCAAAGGCGTGATGCTGCAACACATCCAGGCTCGCCTCGCTAAAGCCCGCTAGGTGAGCATGTTCCGGCCGATGCTCGGCATTGACTCTCATGTCGCACCTCGACCAAAGTGAGTCATTCCCCAGGCTCCTCCGCGTCCGCGAAGCCAGTTTTTCCGGTGGTCCGGAGCCTTGATCATCGGAGGAAAACGGTGTTGAGCACTCGGTTGGCAGTTGGGCGTTGAGCTTCCGCCTCCGCGCACTCGGGGGCTGCTGTAAGTGACAGCGCGCTCGCTGCTTTGCGCTGGACAAGCAGACTGTGGCAACACAATATCCTCCTGCCTCGGATTTCCACGAGGCCACGTGCGGTTGCTATTTGCATCGAGAAACGTCAAGTTTTCTCTTTGTCCAGGGAGCCGCAAGGACCCCGTAAGCCTCCACGCAAGGTGTATTGCAGCACCCTGCGTAGGGTGCCGAATATCCAGGTCTCGTTCTTCGTGAGCATTGAAGGGCTCTTGACGAGAATCGCAACACACTAGCGATGCTCGCGTAGCCGCTCCACCGTGGTCTCGAGGGAGTTCTTCAACTTGTCTGCCGCACCGGCGACAGCCTGGGCCAGGGTCGCCGCCTCGCAAGTCACCGCGGTGGGCTGACGCCCCTCGAGGCGGGCTTCCATTATGCACCGCTTGTCGTTCTGGCCATTCTTGTCGCCGTTTTCGTCGCTCACATGAACTTCCACGCGCGTGATGTGACTGCTGAAGTGGCTTAACGCTTTAGTGACAGTAGCCTCTATTTGGGCCACGAGTGCCGCGTGTCCTTCAATGTTTTTGTCGGTGTTAACTTGAATTTGCATGAGTCTTGCTTCCTTGTTGCTTTGGGTCAGTATCGAAATATTGCGGCTGACCCTTTGCGCGTGGGCATGCTCGCCGCTGGAATGACGAAGACCTCGCCACCCAGCTTGCCAACCAACTCGCCCAAGTCATCGAGCATGTCATCGACTCGCGGGTTGTCCAGCGCGCCGCCGACGACCTTCCCGGTCCGTTCATCGAGGTGACCAGCGATCGGACGATCAGCCTCGATGAATAGCGTGGCGACGCGCCCTGAGGCGGCAGCTTCGGCGATCTCCCGCAGGTTGTCGCTGCCGCGCCCGGCTGCTCTGGCTTGCTCGAAGTCCATCTTCAGCTTGGCGAGCCGCGCTTGGTAATGCGGCTGGACAACCTGCCAAGCGAGCGTGCGCAGGGCATCGTTCGTCACGGCATCAGGATTGACCTTGATCCCCTCGTTCAGCAGAAATGGGTTCTGACTGACGCTGCGGAAACGATGGTGATGTTCCGGGAGCGCCGCCAAGATCAGAGGCAGTCCCGTGGGACGCGAGTGGTGCTCCAGCACTGCGCGATCAATCGAGCGGAAGAACCCATCCGCGTCGCTGTCCACTTGGTCGGCCTTTCCGCCGTGGCCGTGGTGCATCGCGTTGCTCGCCCCACCCACTCCCCCGTAGGATGCGACTGTCTGGTGCGGCTCGGTAAGCTCCGAGCCGAGCGCGTCGGTGATCGTGCGAGGCACCCCGGCCGCCAGCTCTACCTCTTCCAGGGCGTCGCGATCGCCTTCGAACAGTTGAATCTTGTCGAAACTCAATTCGAGTACTTGATAGCGGTCGATCGACTGGAGGAATTGCCACAACGGCTTAATGTGAAGGCTGTCCGCCACGACAACCAATTCGCTGACCGGACGCGGCAGACGGAACACTCGAAAGAGGCCCGCCGCGCCCAGTACCGCGAGTCCGTCTAGCGTGTGGTTCCAGAAGTCGAGGTCGTTCGCGAGAGCGTCGAATGGCTTCAGAAGCAATTGAGTCTCGCCCGCAGGATAGGCCTGGAGGAGAGATGCTTCTAGCTCCGTCACGAGGTTTCGAAACCGGATAGGGTCCTGCTGGTTCCCTGGATGCCGTCGATGTGTCGGCTGGTACAGTGACAGACACGGTGCCGGGTGAGGGCCCACGAGCTCCGTCAGGGATTCTTTCGTGAGAGAGGTCATCGCTTCTCCTTTGGTAATCGTACTTGTCGGGTCATTCGGGCATCCTGGCTCCGGCCGATCGACAGCCCAGTTCTCCAGCGATGCATCCCCCGCGTCCGTCGCCGCAGCCTATCCACAGCAGCTTCCGGGCTTGCCTTGCGGCTTGGTCCCGACTGGCGCGGAGACAAACTTGTCTCGGCACTGGTCACTGCAAAAGTAGAAGTGCGCTCCGTCGCGTTCGACGTGCAGGGAGTTTTTGGGGTCCACGGTCATTCCGCAGATCGGGTCCTTGGTCGTGGATGTCGAGGCATTCATGGTCTGTGTCTTTTCTAGGTTGTCGTGGTTGCTGGTTTAGGTATTCGTGTTGTGTGCGAAGCGCGCGACGATTCTTGTCGCTGGACCTCCGCGCCTGGCGATGTCTCGAGCCTCAGAAGTCGGGCGTTGACGGCGACGATGACCGTGCTCGCCGACATCAGCACCGCGCCCAAGGCGGGAGTCAGCAGCACGCCCCAAGCGTAGAGCGCTCCGGCGGCTAGCGGGATCGCTACGACATTGTAGCCGGTGGCCCAGACGAGGTTCTGAATCATCTTCCGATACGTGGCTCGAGAGAGCTTCAGAATGGCGACGACATCCAGTGGATTGCTTCGCACCAGAATTACGTGGGCGGTTTCGACAGCCACATCGGACCCGGCCCCGATAGCGATGCCCAAATCAGCCTGCGCGAGCGCCGGTGCATCGTTCACGCCGTCGCCGGTCATCGCGACGAGCACGCCGCGCGCTTGGACCTCTTTGACTTTCGCTGCCTTGTCCTGAGGGAGAACTTCGGCGAAGTACTCGTCCAGGCCGACTTGGTCGGAGACCCACTTGGCCGTCGCTTTGTTGTCGCCGGTGAGCATCAGACAGCGGATATCGAGCGCCTTGAGCGCATCGATTGCCATCTTGGCTTCGGGTCGAATGATGTCGGCCAGCGCAATCGCTCCCTTCAACTCGCCGTCCACGAGAACGAACACGACCGTCTTACCCTGGGCCTGCAGGGGCTCCACGCGAATATCTGTGAGCACAATGTTCTGGTCGCGCAGGTAGCCAGGGCTCACAACCTTCACGTCCTTGCCGTCGACCCGCCCCTCGGCACCCTTGCCCGTGATGCTCTTGAAGCCTTCGACGGGCAGTTTGTCCTCCGAGGCCGCGGCGATGGCCTTGGCGATGGGGTGTTCGGAGTTGGCATCCACGGATGCGGCGTACGTGCGCAGCGTTTCTTCGGTGATGTCTTCGCCCAGCACCAGGGTTTCGGTTACCCCGAATCGGCCCTCCGTGAGCGTGCCGGTCTTGTCGAAGATGATGGCGCGCAGCTTTCGGGCGCCCTCGAAAGCGACGCGGCTGCGAATGAGCAGGCCGTTCTTCGCGGCCAAGGCTGTGGAGACAGCCACCACCAGGGGTACAGCGAGCCCCAGCGCATGCGGGCAGGCGATCACCATCACGGTCACGGTACGTTCGATGGCAAACGCGAACTCCTTGCCCACGAGAAGTTTCCAGATCAAGAAGGTGACGACACCTCCTCCAAGAGCAACGACGGTGAGCCACATCGCTGCGGAGTTGGCGAGGTCCTGGGTCTTGGATTTGCTCTGCTGCGCCTCTTTGACTAGATCGACGACCTGAGACAGAAACGAATCCTTGCCGGTGCCCTTGACCTCGATGGTGAGCGAGCCTTCCCCGTTGATGGCGCCCCCAATCACCTTGCCGCCCGTCTTCTTGGCGACCGGGGTTGATTCGCCGGTCAGCATGGCTTCATCGACGGAGCTCTCGCCACCGACGACCACACCGTCGGCCGGGATCTTCTCACCGGGCTTGATCAGGACCTTGTCATCGACCGAAAGCTCGCTGAGCGGCACGTCCGTCACAGTGCCATCGGGCATGAGCTTGTGCGCGTCGGAGGGCATGAGTTTGGCCAGCGCCTCTAACGCCCGCGAGGCGCCCATCACAGACTTCATTTCGATCCAATGCCCGAGCAGCATGATGTCGATGAGGGAAGCGAGTTCCCAGAAGAACATCTTGCCGGCCAGGCCGAACACGACAGCGCTGCTGTAGATATATGCCGTCGCGATGGCGACAGAGATGAGCACCCGCATCCCGGGCTGGCGCGCCTTGATCTCCTCGACGAATCCCTCGAGAAACGGCCAGCCGCCATACCAGAAGACCGCGGAGGCAAGGGCGAACAGCACATAGATATCGCCAGGGAAACCGATGGCTTCGCGGAGCCCCACCAGCGATTGAAGCATCGGCGACAGCGCGAGAATCGGCAACGTCACGACCAGCGAGATCCAGAACCGCTTCCGGAAATCCGCCGCCATGTGGGCATGATGGTCGGGTATGGCGGGAGGCAGTTGCCCTTCGGCCTCGATGGCCTTGGTGTCGGCGACGGGGTGCTCGTGCTTCTTCATTGGGGACCTCATTGCGCAAGCTGGCCGTTGCAGGCCTCGTAGGCGAAGACGATGCTCCGATCGGGCTGGACCAGGCTGTCATCTTTATCCGCGTAGTGAAGGCGCCCAAGAATATCTTTGATCACATTGATGCGCGCCAAGCGTTTGTCGTCCGCGCGCACCAGCGTCCACGGCGCGACGGGGTTGTGGGTGCGCGCCAGCATCTCGTTGCGAGCTGCGCTGTACGCATCCCAGTACGCAACAGCCTGATCGTCGATGGGACTGCGTTTCCACTGCTTGAGCGGATCCGATTTGCGATCATCCAGGCGTTGTTCCTGCTCAGATTTACTTATGTCGAGGTAGTACTTGAAAAGCTTGATACCTGAGCGAACCAGCATGTTCTCGAAGTCTGGTACCGAACCTATGAATTCTTCATACTCGGCGTCGGTACAGAACCCCATTACTCGCTCGACACCAGCGCGGTTGTACCAACTGCGGTTGAAGAGCACGAGCTCCTGGGCCGCAGGCAGGTGCGATACATAGCGCTGGAAGTACCACGACGTTCGATCACGATCGGAGGGCTTGCCGAGGGCGACGACGCGGGTTTCGCGCGGACTCAAATGCTGGACAATGCGCTTGATCGTGCCATCCTTGCCCGCGGCGTCCCGGCCTTCCATGATGATCAGGATCTTATCATCGCATTTGATGAAGTGCCGTTGCAGCTTGACGAGCTCGACCTGAAGCTTGTGC
>Ga0163151_10009160_pt1 | contig 10862 bp, 10 predicted proteins | sample OliLakLV19MP5IB2_FD_145596 | JGI IMG/M metagenome (GOLD analysis project Ga0163151, IMG submission 145596) | Freshwater microbial mat bacterial communities from Lake Vanda, McMurdo Dry Valleys, Antarctica - Oligotrophic Lake LV.19.MP5.IB-2 | ecosystem: Environmental > Aquatic > Freshwater >...
CGCCGCGCTGTTCGAGCAACTGCACCGGTTCGGCTGGGCACGCATCTGTCTCGAATTGGCGCGCGAGCACTTTGACGCGGCGGGGGATCTGAACTGGGTGCAGACGGCGTCGCAGAGCCTCGCGCGGCTGGAAGGACTGCGCCGCGTGGCGGAGTTCGATCCGACGTGGAATTGAGCGCGTGTAGGAACTCTCGCTCCGGTCGCTGACGCTCCCGGCTCGCCTTTAGTCCTCTTCCGGCCGCGGGCGGTTGGCCCAGTGGCCGGTGGGATCTTCGCCCCGGACGACGACGCCCTTCTGGTTCCAGTCCAGATGGGCGCGCACGTCGGCCGCGGCGTAGCGCAGCGTCAATCCGCAGCGGCGGCGATTCGACACGTTCGCCTCCGAACCATGCAGCAGCAGGTCGGAATGAATCGAGAACTCGCCGGCGAGCAGTTCGTCGTCCACGAAATGGCCGTACCGCTCGACATCGTCGATCGTCTGGTTGAGCACGTTGTGCTCGTTGGGATCGCTGGGCCGGAACGTCATCGCCCCGTGGTGATGCGACCCCGCGACGAACCGCATGCAGGCGTTTTCCACGTCGGCGTCGTCAATCGCTAGCCAGACCGTCACCGCCTTCGACGGCGACAGTGGCCAGTAGCTCGCATCCTGATGCCACGCCACGGCCTTGCCGTCGCCGGGCATCTTGCAGAAGAAGTGCGACCCCCAGCCGATGACGTTCTCGCCGAGCAGGTCGGAAACGGCGTCGACGATCCGCGGCTCGCACAGGATGTCCCACACCGGGCCGTACTTCAGATGAGCCGAGCTGATCGAGTAACTATCGCCGCCCGAGGCGACCACGCGCGCCAGGAGATCGTCGAAGTAGCCGCGGACGCCGGCGACTTCCCCGGCGGGAAACGCGCGCAGACCCTTGATGAAGCCGTAGGTGTTGAAGTGGACGATCTGGTCGCCGGTCAGGACTTCGGGTTCGCGGTTGGTGACCGCGTGGAACCGGAGATCGCGGGGGATCTGGTTCAGATCCTGGTCATCGAGGACGGCTTTGAACTCGGTGCGGAGCGCAGCGACCATGATGCAGTTCCCGGAGGAAGAGTTGCCCGTCCCTGAGGTGAGGCCGACGTGATGCCGTCGATTATGGCGAATCTTCGCGCCGCGGTCGAGGATTCTCCGGGCGGATTGATTGCGGCGGGTGGCCGGGGCTGGACCGACCAACGGGAGGGAAGCCCCGGTGAGCGCGACGCCGAAGACCGGGGCTTCGCCGAAGCGGCTCCAGCCCCGGCCACCCGATCAATCACGCAACGCCGTCGCCATCGCCGTCTGGAACCTTGCCAGCGCCATCAGCGGGAAATAGATGCGGTAGTAGTGGTAGCGCAGGTAGAACACGCGCGGGAAGCCGGTGCCGGTGAACTCGGTTTCGTGCCAGCCGCCGTCGGGTTGCTGGGTGTCAATGAGGAACTGCACGCCCCGCGCTGCTGCGGCGGAGTCCGCCCGGCCGGCGGCGATCAGGCCCAGCAAGGCCCATGCGGTTTGCGAGGCCGTCGGTGTGCCCGTGCCGCGCAATTGCGGATCGTCATAGCTCGCCGGGGTCTCGCCCCAGCCGCCGTTCGGTTGTTGCTTCTCAATCAGCCAGTCCGCGGCGGACTGCAAGCGGGGATGTTCCGCGGCGATGCCGTACCGCGTGAGTCCCTGAATCACCTGCCACGTGCCGTAGAGATAATTGACGCCCCAGCGACCGAACCATGCGCTGTCGGGGCATTGGTCGTTCCAGACGAAGTCCAGCGCGCCCTGCAACCAGTCGTGGGCGTTGGACGACGTCAGATTCAGGCCGCCGAACGCTTCGAGAATGCGGGCGGTGATGTCCGCCGTGCTGGGATCGATCATCGCGTTGTGGTCGGCGAACGGGACTTTGGTGAAGACTTCGCGGGTGTTGTCGGCGTCGAACGCGCCCCAGCCGCCGTTCCGGCTTTGCAGCGCCTTCAGCCAGCCGACGCCGCGACGCACGGCGTCGAGCAGCGGCTGCAAGTGCTCCAACTCGCGAATGGCCGCCCCGGCCGACGACGAGCGTCCCGACAATGCCAACTGGCTGCCGCCGCGACCGTCGCTCAGCCATTCCAGCGACCAGGCGGCCCCCTGGCCGTCGGGCAACAGCCGGCTGAACGCGATCAGCACCATCGCGGTGTCGTCGACGTCGGGATAGAACGCGTTGCGGTACTCGAAGAACCAGCCCCCCGGCTCGGTCTCCGGCCGGTAGCGCGACCAGTCCCCCTTCACCCGCACCTCTTTACTCAGCAGCCAGTCGCGGGCGCGAATGATCGCCGGATCGGTCCGCGGCACACCGGCGTCGCGGAGCGCGATGAGCGCAATCGCCGTGTCCCACACCGGGGACATGCACGGCTGCAAGCGGACGAGTTCGTTTTCGCGGATGACCAGTTTTTCCAGTTCGTTCAGTTGATCCTGAATGATCGGCGAATCGTCGGGATAGCCGAGGCACCGCAGCCCGATGATCGTCCAGATGATCGGCGGGAAGATCGCCCCCAGGCCGTCGCTGTCCGGCAGGCGGTCGAGAACCCACTGCTCAGCGAGCTTGAGCGCCCGCTTCCTCGCCGGCTTGATCCCCTTTCCCTCACACCACTTGATCGCCCCGTCGACGCGCTGAAAAAACGCCGCCCAGTCGAACCAGCCGGTCGCACCCTCGGCGTTGACGCCGCGGAACTTGGCCGGCAGCGTTTTTTTCGGCGTGGCGTACAGTTCGTCGATGCCGTGCTCCGGCGGCAACGGCGTCACCGGCTGGCAGGCCCACAGCAAACTAAGCGGGACGATGATCGTCCGCGACCACGCCGACATCTCGTAGATGTTGAACGGCGCCCAGTCCGGAATCAGCATCAATTCCGGCGGCACCGCGGGGCAGAGGCGATACGGGATGAGGCCCAGCATCGCCAGATAGAACCGTGTGAAGCTGTTGATCGTCTCGACGCCGCCGTTCGCGAGAGCGGCGTCCCGGGCGCGGACCATGTACTCCGCGGCGGGATCGTGGCCCGTGATCTTGAGCGCGAGGTACGCCTTGACCGACGCGCTGATCTCGACCGGTCCGCCGGGATACAGCGCCCAGCCGCCGTGGTCGCACTGCTGGGTCAGCATGTACGCGGCGGCTTCCCGCGCGCGTTCGGTTTGCGCCCGACCGAGGAACGCCAGCAGCAGAATGTATTCGGATTCGAGGATCGTGTCCCCCTGCAACTCGGCGCACCAGTGGCCGTCCGGGTGTTGCCGCTGCAGGAGAAAATCGCGGGTGCGGCCGATGGCGGTCTGCAACGCCGGGGCGTCGACGTCGGTGGCGTTGGTGGGTCGTCCGTTGACCCCGCCGTCGCGCAGGGAGAAGTCGCGCGAGGCACCCGAGAATCCGGCACTCATCGGGGCAGTATCCTTCCTGAAAGTCCATATCGTCTTCGAGCGCGCCGCCGTGAAAAACCGGCTGCAGATTGCGGGCGAATCCTACGCCGTTGACTTAATCGCCGCAATTGCGATTTGGGGAAGACCGCGAAACCGCAAGCGTGGGTTGAGTGCGGTCATCGCCCTCGTCCCCGCTTTACCTGACGCCTGATACCTGACACCTGATGCCTACCGCGCATACCACACGCACAACTTTGACAGATCGCCGCTCTCCGCGAGGAACCGCACGCGGCGGCGGCTTTGGTGCTGGCCCAGCGCCGCGGAATAGCCGTGGTGATGGTCCGCGATGGCGAGGGCCTGCTCGACGTCGGCCAGCTTGATGCGGTCGCGGTTGTCCGAGGCGGCCTTCCATCGCGCGAGCCACAGCGTGACCGGCAGGATGAGGATCAGGCTGTGATACCCTTCGACGAACGGGATGCCGTAAAACGCCGGGCCGCAGAAATGCAGGCCCTGCACCTTCACCCGCAGGTAGCGCGTGAAGAGTTCGTCCACACCCTCCGGTAACCCGCCGAACGGTTGTTCGAGTCGTGTAAACGGCACCGGTTGGAAGCCCGCTTGCAACGGCGGCACATCGCCGGTGCCGCGCGAGAACCGCAGCACGGCGCGGAACAGTTTCCACCGGCCGCGGAGGCCGCTCGACAGGTCGGCGACGGTGTCTTTCCGGGCGTACTGCGCCGCCGATAATCGAAAGTACAACCGACCGACGCGCGACGGCTCCTCCATCGGCTCTGGCAGCTTCGCGAACTCGACGCAGACCGCCGTCGTCACGAGGTCGAGAAACTCCCGCAACTGGGCCGCCGTCAATCCCGCGAACCGCGATTGGCTGATGAGGTTCACCCAGGCGAGTGTCTGCATAATCCGCACGAGCAGCGGAGTCCGCGATTCGGCGAGCATGCCGTCCAGCCGTTCGACGATCCGCAGAAACTCCGGCCACGCGATGCGCTCGCGCGCCGTCAACCGCGGCGGCGGCATGCGGTCGGCGTGTTCGGGGACAATCAGCGATTCAATCGCCCGCAAGTCCCCCTGCTGTTGCCCGACCGGCTTCCCCTTGTTCGCAATCACCGACGGGCAACTGAACCGCAGGCTGACCGCGATCTGTTTGCCGTGCGGATGCAACGCATACGGATACACCCGGCACGCCAAAGGCTTCGCCGGCTCGCCGAACTTGGCATGAATGCGGCACAGCCCGCGGTCGTCGAGAAACACGCAGCCGCCGTCGGGACGATGCGCCAGCCGATACCGTTTCTTCCACGGCGGCCCGGCGAACCAGACGAGCGGCGGTTGCGTCACGCCGTCGGCCGCGGTCCAGTTTTGGGCGAGAATCCGTTGCCGTTCTTCCTCAGTGATCTCGATGAGATGCTGCGTGCAGCAGCCGCCGCAGTTGTGGCAACTCCAGTTCTGAATCGTGGGCAGCGACAGGGGTAACAGAGCCATGAAGACAGCGTAACGTAGGAGCCGGGGCGTGTCGCCCCGGTCTTCTCTTCGACGAGAAGACAGAAGACCGGGGCGACACGCCCCGGCTCTCACGACTACGCCGCATCCACCGCTTCGTAGACCTTCCCGTGGCTGCGAAGCCACACGACATCCCCTTGCTCAGCTCGTTCGGCGACTTCGCGGAGGAACTGGACTGTCTCCGGCTCGAAGCAGGGTTCGCCGGGGTCATCGTCGGGGATGACAGCGTCCACCTCGACAGCGACGACGAATCGCGGCGTCTGCACCAGCCGGGTGCGTCGGACTCGCTTGCCAGGAATCTGCATCAGAAACCCTCGTCGAAGAAGTGAACCGTCACCAGTTTATGATAGCAAGATTCACGTCGTTAACAGCGTTGCCGTTCGCGACGGCGATCGGGTGTGCAACTCGATTCTGGGTTGAGCGCGCGGTCCAATTGCCGAATTTCAGCCGCGGAGCGGCGACAGATCGTAGCCCCAGGCGTGAGCCTGGGGGAACATCGCCGTGACGTCGTGAAGCCCCGAAGGGGCGGCAGAAGGTTGATCGCGCGACGAACTTCTGTCGCCGCTTCGCGGCTGGTGCTGTTGGCTCCGACTGGTCCCCCAGGCTCACGCCTGGGGCTACGATCTGTCGCCCCGCTGGGGCTGAAGACCAGTCCCGACCGACAATCCATGTTGATTCTGCCGGTCGCGACGGCGAACGCACTCCGTCCCGCACACTGCCGCTTTGGCGACGTTCGCGCTACAATCGCCGCCCATGTTGCGAACGCCGCTGCTTCGGATGACGTCGGCCGGGCTGTACTGCGAAGCCGGGGGGTTCCACATCGATCCCTGCGAGCCGGTGGCGAAGGCCATCATCACGCACGGCCACGCCGATCATCTGACGCGCCGCTGCAAGCAGTACCTGACCGCGGTGGACGGCCACGAAATTGTGGCCGGACGGTTGGGGCCGACCGCCGATGTCGCCACCGCGAACTACGGCGAGACGCTGTCGTTTGCGGGGACAACGGTCTCGCTGCATCCGGCGGGGCATATTCTCGGCTCGGCGCAGGTCCGCATCGAGCACCGCGGCGAAGTCTGGGTGGTGACCGGCGACTACAAGACCACACCCGACGTCACCTGCGCGCCGTTCGAGCCGGTCCGCTGTCACACGCTGATCACCGAGTCCACGTTCGGTCACCCGTTCTTCGCCTGGCCCGACGTGGAAGGCGTGGTTGGCGAACTGCACGACTGGTGGCGAACCAACCAGGCGGCCGGCAAGGCGTGCTTTCTGTACGTCTACGCGCTCGGCAAGGCGCAGCGCGTGCTGGCTGCGCTCGATCCGGCCGTCGGACCGATTTACGTGCATCCCGACATCGCCGCGATCAATGCGATCTATGCCCGGCAAGGCGCGCAGTTCCCCACGCATCACTCGCTGGACGTCGCGACGCTGTCGGAGGACTGGACGCGGTCGCTGTTCCTGTTTCCGCCGTCGGCCCGCTGGCACCAGCCCTGCGAGTTTCACGGCCACTTCGCGACGGGCTTCGTGTCAGGTTGGATGCTGCTCGCCGACGGCCCGCAGCGCCGCCGCGTGCAGACGGGGTTCGCCGTCTCGGACCACGCCGATTACAGCGAGATTCTGGCGGCCATCGACCATTGCGGGGCGGAGCGGGTGGGCGTGATGCACGGCTATGTCGACGTGCTGGTCGCCGACCTGCAGGAGCGCGGCCGCGACGCCTTCCCGTTCCGCAGCCCGCGCTGCAAAGACCCGCCGGTGGTGCGGCGCGAGTAGAGGATACCCACATTCACGACGGAAGCGGTTTCGGTTTGCGTCGACGGGGTTTGGGAGCGCCGGCAGAGGACTGCAGCGCTCGGTCAATCTTGTCGACGGTCGGGATGCTCGGCATGGTTTGACCGGATTCCAGCCGACAGAGTGTTTCCACACGAATTCCGGCCCGTTTAGCCAGTTCCCGCTGCGTCAAACCCAATTCCGCCCGGGCAGTGATAATCTTTCGGGCCAGTCCGATCCGGATGAACTCCTCGGCGGGATAGCGGCCGTGCTTGTTCTTCGGTGGCAGCGGGGGCAGTTCCGCCACCTTCGCCTTCAATTGAAGCTGCTCAAATTCGTCGCGAGGGACGACAACGTAGGCTTTGCCTTCGAGTTGAATGGTTTGCGGTGCCATCTCAATCACTCTTCGTAGAATCCGTCGCGGTGGCCGATCTTCTCGACGACGACGACCTCACCCTTGAGGTGAAATTGCACCCGGTAATCACCCGTCCGCAGCCGAAAACTGCCTGCCAGATTGCCCCGCAGCGGTTTGACCCCGCTGACATTCGGCCATTCCTTGAGCCGCAGAATCAGCTTGCCCATCCGCAGGTAAATCTTCGGTGGCAGGCTCAGCATCTGTTCGGATGCGTCATCGGTCAGTTCGACGTCCATGCGATTCTACCCCACGTTGACTTCCACGCCAATGCGTCTTCGCTGATTGACTTCGTACAGATTCTATTCATCATCGAGATCGTCAAGAAAATCGGTGGTCGATTGCGAGCGATTTCAGGCAATCTAATGCAGCGAACAGTGAGTTTTGTTGTCCACGCATGACGACGCATGACGACGCATGGCTACGCATGCCGACAAGCCAGATGACTCTTTTTGTTTTACAATTCAGGCGTTCCCAATTCGTGAGCAAGACGATCCGCGACATTTGGTTTTCAAGAATGTCGGCCAGTTTAGGTTTAGCTTGAATGCGAAATCACAGGAAAATGTCCTTGGCTGATTGGTGGTTGTGGCATTTTCTGGTAAACCATACCCACCATCCAGCGGTGCTCCACCGGGGGCGGTGCGCGGTCGGCGTGGCCGGGCTGCCTGGCGGTGATGACGGAATCTCTGTTCGAGCGGCGATAACAAGGAATCGACGATGAGCGTGGCGATTGCGGGCGTCAGGGCCCGCGAAATCCTGGACAGCCGGGGCAACCCGACCGTCGAAGTGGACATCGAACTGGAAGACGGCACCATCGGCCGGGCGGCGGTTCCCTCCGGAGCCAGCACCGGGGCGCACGAAGCCTGCGAACTCCGCGACACCGACGACAAGAAGCGGTTCCTCGGCAAGGGGGTCCGCAAGGCCGTCGAGAACGTCAACGAACATCTCGCCGACGTGCTGATCGACCTCAACGTCACCGATCAGGCCGCCATCGACCAGACGATGATCGAGGCCGACGGCACGCCGAACAAATCGCGGCTCGGGGCGAATGCGATCCTGGCCTGCTCGCTGGCCGCTGCGCATGCCGCGGCGCGGGTGAGCTTCCTGCCGCTGTTCCGATATCTCGGCGGCGTCGGGGCGAACACGCTGCCGGTGCCGTTGATGAACATCATCAACGGGGGTGCCCATGCCGACAACGGCCTGGACATGCAGGAGTTCATGATCGTCCCGGTCGGCTTCAGCACGTTCAGCGACGGCCTGCGGGCCGGCGTGGAAATCTTCCACAATCTCAAGAAGGTGCTCAGCGACAAAAAGCTGGCCACTGCGGTCGGCGATGAAGGCGGGTTCGCCCCGGCTTTGGAGACGAATGAGGCGGCGCTCGGCGTCATCATGACCGCCATCGAGAAAGCCGGTTATAAGCCGGGCGAGCAGATCCGCATCGCGCTCGACTGTGCCGCGACCGAGTATTTCGACACCAAGACGAACCTGTACGACCTCGACGGCAAGAAGATCGACGGCGACGGCGTGGTCAAAATCCTGTCGCAGTGGGTCGCCAAGTATCCCATTTGCTCGATCGAAGATGGCTGCTCCGAGGACGATTGGGCGACCTGGAAGACGCTGACGGACGCCATCGGCAGCAAGTGCCAGCTCGTCGGCGACGACCTGTTCGTCACCAACACCAAGCGGCTGAAGGACGGCATCAAGCAGGGAGTCGGCAACAGCATTCTGGTGAAGGTCAACCAGATCGGCACGCTGACGGAGACCATCGACGCCGTGCAGACCGCGTACCGCCACGGCTACACGGCGATCATGAGCCACCGCTCGGGCGAAACGGAAGACACCACCATCGCCGACCTCGCCGTGGCCCTCAACACCGGGCAGATCAAGACCGGCTCGGCCAGCCGGACCGACCGCATCTGCAAGTACAACCAGTTGCTGCGGATCGAGGAAATCCTCGGCAGCGAAGCCAAGTACGGCGGCACGTTGAAGTAGTTCAGCAGGCGAGCCGCGCGGCGTCAGCCCGCGGTGTTTCGGCGGAGCCAGGGGCCAAGTGTCGGGCACAAGGGGATGAGTTGATGGACCTGCTGTCGCGCCTCCAGAAGTGGTACGCGACGCAATGTGATGGCGAATGGGAACATCAATCCGGCATTCAGATCCAGACGCTCGACAATCCCGGTTGGATGATCACGATCAATCTCGTCGGAACCGAGTTGCACGCTCGACCATTCCAGGGAATTTCAGAAGGGGTTGACAAGGGCAATCATCCTGTCCGACCTCGCTGGATTCACTGTTCGCTACAGAACGGCGTGTGGCAAGGTGCCAGCGATGAAACCCAACTGACCCGGCTCCTGGAAGTCTTCCTCAATTGGGCTGAATGCCGGGAGTAGTCCATCTGTGGATGCCGCGGTGGCTGCCGTCCTCGATGACGACGACGCCCTGATGCTCGCCCTGCAGGGGGGCGAGCGGACGGCGTTCGACCGGCTCGTGGAACGGCATCAGCATGCGCTGGTCGGGTTCTTCATCCGGCATCTGCGGGACGTGCAGCTCGCCGAGGATCTGACGCAGGAGACGCTGCTGCGGGTCTACAACCAGTCGTGGGATTACCTCCCCCGCGGCACGTTCCGCGGCTGGCTATTCCGCATCGCGCGGAACTTGCTGATCGACAGCACGCGGCGGCGCTCGCACGACGCCATCCTGCGGGCCGTCCGCACCCGCAGCGGCGACGGCGACGACGGCTTGTCGCGCGTCACGGGGGACGAATCCGCTCCGGACGATCTGGCCCGGCAGGCGGAAGTCGCCCGCGCGGTGGACGCCTGCCTGCCGCTGTTGCCCGAGGATCAGCGGATCACGTTCATTCTGTACCATTTCGCCAGCCTCAGCCTGCCGGAAATCGCCGACGCGATGGAGTCCAACCTCCCGACGACGAAAAGCCGGCTCCGCCTGGCCAGGGAAAAACTGCGAGACAAACTCAAAGACCGCGGCATCCACGATCCGTGGGAGGAGGACCGGGAGTGATTCTTTCCAGTCCCCTCGCCCACGGCTCTGCGTGGGAGAGGGTTAGGGTGAGGGTGCCTTTTGCCTTTCTTCCTACATTGAACACGCTCAATACCGAACACGCCCAATACAGAAGCAGAAAGCACCCTCACCCTAACCCTCTCCCAGCGAAGCGCTGGGCGAGGGGACTGGAATCACGCAAGTCCTGCTTGACCACTGACCCATTCCCATCCACAGGAAATTCACCACGAATCATGATCCCATCGCCCCGCCCGTGCGTTGACCCCTAGTCGCGAGCCACGGGCCGGAAATTCCACAGCGGTTCGACCGGACCGGGGAGAGACCAGACATGAGTTATTTCAGCCGCCTGACCGACATCGTCACCTGCAACCTGTCCGAACTGCTGGCCCATGCCGCCGACCAGAAGATGGCCATCGAGCAGATCATCGCCGAGATGGAAGAGGGGCTGGCGGGGGCGAAGCGGAGCGTCGCGACGGCGACCGCCTCGGAAGACCGGCTGTACGGAGAAATCCACGGCCACCGCGAGCAGTGGGCCGGTTGGGCGGCCAAGGCGAAGGAACACCTCCTCGCCGGCCGCGAAGCCGAGGCCCGGCAATGCCTGGTCCGCAAACGGGAGATCGAAGACCTGATCGCCGGGTTGGAACAGCAGCACCACGCGGCGATGGCGACTCGGAAACACCTGTCCACAATCCATCGCGCCCTCGAAGCCCGGTTGGCGGAAGCGATCCGTCGCCGGGCTGCGATCCAGGCGGGCGTCGCGCACGACGACCACCAGAC
>Ga0163151_10009164_pt1 | contig 10858 bp, 8 predicted proteins | sample OliLakLV19MP5IB2_FD_145596 | JGI IMG/M metagenome (GOLD analysis project Ga0163151, IMG submission 145596) | Freshwater microbial mat bacterial communities from Lake Vanda, McMurdo Dry Valleys, Antarctica - Oligotrophic Lake LV.19.MP5.IB-2 | ecosystem: Environmental > Aquatic > Freshwater > Lake...
AAATTACCCACCCCCCGTGAACGGTTACCGGGCGTTAGCGTAAAACTTCCAACTCCAACCCATTGGTATGTTTTAGGAAAAGAATTTACCACTGAGAACACCGAGCCCACTGAGAAAAGTGAAAAGAGCCAATAAAATGAGCCTTTCTCAGTGGGCCCGGTGTTCTCAGTGGTGAAAATAATTCTTACGCCCTATTCAGCCAAATTCTAAGTTGCCCCTGCTCTTCCTCACTGGTACACTAAACACATGAAACGTACAAATCTTGTGCTTGACGAAAACCTTTTGGAGTCAGCTTTCTCGCTCTTCGGATCAAAGACATATTCCGAGGCGGTCAATGAGGCACTGAAGGAGGCGATTAAGTTAAGAAAAATTCGCAACATCCCCGCGTTCTTCGGGCGAGGATTGTGGGAGGGAGATCTAGCTGAGATGCGTCGTGATAAACCAGCACACACAAAACGGGCCGCCGCCAAGTGAGTTTGATTCTTGTTGACTCCTCAGTTTGGATCGACTGGTTGCGCAGCAAGTCACCCAGTAAAGGGCAGCAGCTCCGAAAATTATCCGATAACGATCTCGCCCGCTTTGCTATCTGTCCCCCGATTGTCCAGGAGATCCTCCAGGGACTAAAACCAGGCGGTGATGCTGATCACTTTAAAGACCGATTCCTTGCACTCCCCAGCCTCAGCCCCGAGGTACACCTGAGTTTGTTTCTTGAAGCTGCCGAGCTTTACGCTCATGCCCGGCGCAAGGGCAAGACGATTCGTTCCGGCGTTGATTGTCTAATCGCAGCGATCGCCATATTCAATCGAGTACCGGTGCTCCATAAAGATCGGGACTTCGATGTTTTAAGCCAGTGTTCGCGGCTTGAGACTGTAACTCTTAAGGATCTATAGGGGGGTTCCCTGTACCAATCTAAACTCGATACTGCTAGAATTCCGACTTAAATCAACCCCCTTCGTAGGACCCGTTATGAACTCTTCAGCAAACTCTCCAGGCCAGCTACAACCTGACGCCTCCTCCCACGACCGCCTCTACAAAATTCGGCATTCACTAGCACATGTCTTAGCCCAGGCCGTGCTCCAGATTCGCCCCGACTCCAAACTCGCCTTCGGTCCCCCAATTGATAACGGCTGCTACTACGATTTCCTCTTTGAAACTCCACTTAGTCCTGATGACTTCTCCGACATCGAGAAGCGTATGCGTAAGATCATCGCTGAGCGCCAACAGTTTGTTGGTTCGGCCCGACCGGCGCACGATGCGATCACCCATCTAAAGAATTTAGGCCAGGGTTTTAAGGCTGAGTACTGCGAGGAGCTTGTAACCAAGGGCGAAACAGAGATCGGCTTTTACGTAAACGGCCCCTTCGAGGATATGTGCGCCGGGCCGCATATGGCGCATACCGGTGAGATTCCACCGGACTGCTTCAAGCTTGATTCGCTAGCAGGCGCCTACTGGCGCGGCAGCGAGAAGAACCCACAGCTAACTCGGATATATTGCTTAGCCTTTGAAAACAAGCAGAATCTGGAAAGCTACGTTGAGCAGCGCAAGCTCGCCCTAGAGCGCGATCACAGAAAACTCGGCAAGGAGCTTGAGCTATTCGTAATCTCTGAAAAGGTTGGACCAGGTCTAGCGCTATGGACCCCTAATGGCACCGCAATCCGTGAATCGTTAGAGAACTTCGCTAAAGAGACCGAGATGCTTGCTGGCTATGTTCGCGTAGCGACACCACACCTTGCAAAGTCCGATCTTTATGAAACATCCGGTCACCTAGCGATGTACCGCGAGAGCATGTACCCACCGATGAAGTTGGATGGTGATAATGACTATTACCTAAAGCCGATGAACTGCCCGCATCATCACCAGATCTTCAATGCCCGACCGCGTAGCTATCGCGAGATGCCTTTGAGATACGCTGAGTACGCCGCAGTTTATCGATATGAAGCATCGGGAACCCTGTCCGGCCTGTTGCGCGTGCGATCAATCTGCCAGAACGATGCCCATATCTATTGCAGACTGGATCAATTGAAGGACGAGCTACGCGCGACCTTTAATATGTGCCTCGATTATTACCACAAGTTCCGTTTTCAGAACGTCGTGGCGCGATATTCGACCCATTCCCTCGATAAGCCTGAGAAGTTCGCCAATAATCCTGAGATGTGGGATTTCTCAGAGAAGATAGTCCTGGAGGTTCTAAAGGAATCCGGCGTCCGCTACGACGAGGGTATCGGGGAGGGCGCGTTCTATGGCCCCAAGATCGATTTCCAAGCAACTTCAGTTACAGGGCGCGAGGAGAGCATCAGCACTACGCAGCTCGATTTTGCCCAGCCGATTAGCTTTGAACTGAACTATATCGGCGAGGATGGTAAGGAGCACCGCCCCTTTATCGTCCACCGCGCGCCGTTAGGTTCACACGAACGCTTTATCGCCTTCCTAATCGAGCACTTCGGCGGTGCCTTCCCAACCTGGATGGCCCCAACTCAGGTACGGATTATTCCGGTTAAACCGGGCTTAGAGAGCTATTGCAAGGAGCTGCGCGCAACCCTGCACTCAAAGTTTATGCGAGTAGACCTCGATGAGTCCGATAATTCGTTCAATAAAAAGATCCGCGAAGCCGTCACCCACAAGATCCCCAACATGGTGATTATCGGCGAAAATGAAGCCCGAGATCGTACTGTTACCTTGCGGCGCTACTGCGTGAAGGAGCAGTTAACGATGGGCGTAGATACGTTTGTGGCGCGCATTGAGCGGGTTGTGAAGGAGAGGGTGATGGATAATTTTGGGGATGTGGAGGTGGGGTAGGCTGTAGGGCCTTCTCCCTCATCGCGCTGAAAGGTTATCGGTCCGATCTCTTCCGATTGGCTCTCCAAAACACCTAATTCCAGGGGGTTAGCTATTCTTTATAGAAAGATTCACTCCCCGACTATGCTTAGATTCACAAACCTGATACGACATCTTAAGGGTTAGTGAATTGTTAGCGAAGTATTTAGGTAAAGTAGATTCGGAGATTTAGGATGTCCCATACTCAATCCGCCCGCCAAGTTCCACTCTCGGCCAAGTTCCACTCTCGGACTCTGGGTCTCGAACTGCCAGAGCGCTCTTTGCTGCCTCAGATACGTTTTCCAGTCGATATGACCCAGCAATTATAAATACTCATCTTTTTCAAGACTCCTTCCCAGCGGTACCAATTGGCGAGCGCCGACCAAATGCGGTTGGTGGTTCCGCAAATGCGGTTGGTGGTTCCGCCACGGTGCACGCCCAACAATGTGCCTTACTGGGACCAAGGAGCGTTATGGTTGCTCCGGCATCAGACCCATCGGCTACCGTTGCAAGTATCCCCTTTCCGGCTGTAGCCCATCCTTTTTACGGACCTACTGCTAGCAATCAAGATGGCTGGTATGATCCACAACATTTTGAAAGATTACTAGACGAGGTTTTCGCAAAAATCGTTCGCCCATCTGATGTGTTTTATGGGCATATGCCGATCAGTGGCGAGATGGGCCTTGCTGTTAAAGATGACAAGGGTGTCCCGCTGCTCTATATCCCACATGCGCTAGAGATTCTATCGTTAGCAATGTTCGGTGAGCGCGCACCAAGGCCACTCAGGATCCTCTCTGAGTTTCGCATCGCTGACCGCGCCGATGCAATTATTACAAATACCGAGTGGGAGCGCAGATTTCTAGCCAAAATGTATTCCCGGTTGCCAACCGCCGAGGATCTCCTCGCCATTAATTCGAACATTCCATCGGACAACCTCAGGATTTTTGTTAAATCCATGGAAGAGGTCCAAGGTGAAATTAATTCGGGTAGAATTCGGTTGCGTTCCTCCGAAGAGTTACTTGCAAAAACGCATGCCAATCCTCTGGGAGTCGATGTTGAGTATTTTTCTCCAGAGCTACGCGCCGCCAATCGTGCGCTGTTACGAGATCCCTTTCTAGATCAACACAACATCCCCAAAAATGATCCGGTTTTAATCGGTTCATTGGGAAGAATTCATCCACAGAAAGATCCTATCGCTGGTCTGCGGATTTTTCAGATGACTTGGCGCGCGCTCAATTGTCCTGAGAATCTGTACTGTGTGCTTGCTGGCACATTTCCAATCGGAACGGCGAATGAGCCTGTAGGTTATTATGCTGAGGTTCTAGAACATCTGACACCTACTGGGCGATTTGCTGATATTCGTGACCGCGTAATTTTTACCGGGACAGGACGCCCAGAGGAGATTAACGCCATACTTGATGTTAGAATAGACACAGCACGATTTGAAACCTGGGGAATCTCAAAGCATGAAGCTCTTGGAATGGGTTTGCCCTCAGTGGCACTCTTCAACGCGGTGTATCAGGAGATTTGGGGGGAACAAGGCATACGACTTGCAAGATCTGATGAAGAGATGCGCGATGAGCTAATCAGATTGATAACTGACAAGCAGGCTGCGCAGGAGTACGGGGCGGTATGTCAACAGGCCGCTGCAACTTATTACTTCCAGCGCTCTGTTGATGGCTTGCTTAAGGTGGCTAACCATTTTGGATTCCCAAGTGCATAAGCTATGGACACAGGTATAAAATATGAGCCAGCCAGCTCATCAGTCATCAGCTACAGCACCGCTGCCTTTCAAAACTGGATTGCACGCGAACGCACGACGATCGCCGCGCCACTAGTTTGTAGCTTTGATTTCGACGGCACACTTACACCTCGCTTCGCTGATGATAGCGCCCATTTTGACTCAATAGAAGCAGATGGTCGAGTGATTCATGATCAGATGCGCCGTTTAGGCGGAGCCTTCGGAATCTGCACATCACGTTCCTTGAATGAAGTCGCAAGAATCATCACACAGGGCTTTAATACACCCCTTGGTGAGAGCTGTTTCGGCTTTTCTGCGGCAGAAACCGGCGCGGCGCTATTCTGTCCAAAATTGGCTCCAACTGTGGCGAGTTGGTTGGCGGCAGAGATAGGTGCAAAGGTAGTTTCAATCCCAGGTTTTGATTCCTGGACTACATTCTCCCTTTCGCGAATTTCCGTAGATGATCTGCGAGAGAAAGTTATTATCGAAGCTGCTCGCGCAAGTGGAATTGTTGCAAGCCGGTGGAGCTCTAGTGTTCACGAATTTGATAGTGACCCACAGGCGCTGGTCCGACTCACTAATCTTTCGCGTCACGTATCTGCACAACAAACACTTGACTCATGCACACGGCTTGGAACTGCGTACGTCAAGATCTCAGGTACGGAGCATGATTCGGTCGCTCAGGGCTTCGTTAGTTCTCTAATCGCGCTTGCTACTTACCTTGGTGCTTCAGCTCTAGTAACCCGTCCAATGCCCGAACATCCAGTATGGACCGTCGACTTCGGAAGTGGCGTAACCAAAGCCGACGCGCTATCGGCGGTTGCAAAGGCCTACAGCAAGTTACTCAGGCGAGGCGAGGCGGATCTGCATATCGCATACTTTGGTGACGGAGAGAACGATATTCCAGCCTTTAGGTACCTTGCGGCCCGCTCACGACCGGCGATAAGTACCGCTTATCTTGTTGATCGACCAGGCGGTAATATGGCTCTAGCAAATCAGCTTCCCCCGAATGTGTACTACCTACAGCGCCATGCTGATCTTTCCGGTGTTCTAGCCGGGCTGACAAGGATTCAACGATAAACGGTCTAAACTGGACCGAAATGCCCCGGAGTGTATAATCACCCGCTTAGCGCCACTATGTAACCACTACTGCTACGGACCAGGCACCCATGGCTCGATTGATTGAAAGCACTGATTGTTGGGACCTAGTTCAACGTTCCTTCAGTGCGGAGGATAATCGTAAGATTGAAGGGTTGTTTACGATAGGCAGTGGATATCTCCACATCCGAGGCTCGATCGAGGAGCATTTTCACAATTGCCCGCAAAATATCGAGTACATGCGCATGCCCGCGAATGTAACTGCGGAGGAGTTCAAGAAACCTACTGCCAAGTGGGGTACGTATATCCCGGGGATCTACGGCAAGCATCCGTACCTAAATAACGAAATGATTAATCTCCCGTGGTTTTTAGGTATTGCTCCAATAATTGATGGAGAACGCTTCGACCTAACCGCTTCGACATACTCAGATCTCAAGCGCTGGTTGGACCTTCGAACCGGTACCATACGGCGAAGCTTGTCGTGGAGAACCACTTCAGGGGTGAGTGCGCAATTGCATTTTGAGTCATTCGCTGACGCTAATCTAACGGATCAAGTGTGCCAGCGCCTATCAATTGCTGTTGACAAGTCCTGTACAGCGATTATTCAGATTGCCATTGATGGGGATATAAGAACAAACGGATTTGACCATTTGCGTTCCCTAGCCTTTTCTGGAGAGAGCGCTCGCGAGCTATCATGCGATATAACAACGGATGGTGGCGATTCTGTACGGGTGGTCTCGCGGCTATACGGCGAGGGAGAATGGACCGTAACCTCAGGCAGCAATTCGCCAAAAGAGATCCGTGCGATTACGGGCGAGCTAAAGTTATCTCTGGCAGCCGGTACAACAACAGATTTTGAAAAGTGTACTTTAGTTTCATCAAGTCGTGACCAACAGAAGCTCTCTCCGTCAAATGAAAGGCAACGGTTAGCTGATTTTTCATTCGATACTTCCAAGACCACGCATGATCAAACTTGGGCCATGCGATGGGAATCGTCGGATGTAGTTATCGAAGGTGATGATCACGCCCAGTTGGCAGTCCGGGCAGCAATCTATCATCTGTTGCGCTGCCATGTTCCAGGCGACTGTCGCGTTGCGATTGACGCCAAGGGCTACGCTGGTGAGGGCTATTTCGGTCGCTTCTTCTGGGATACTGAAATGTATCTACTGCCGTTCTTTGCTTATACCGAACCAAGTAAGGCGCGCGATCTAGTTAATTTTCGAATTGCCTCGTTGGAAGGGGCTAAACGCAACGCTACGGCGTCGGGATACGCTGGCGCGCGTTATGCATGGGAATCAGATTCAAATGGTGATGAATGTTGTGCAATGTGGCAGTACCGCGATCACGAGATTCACATTAGCGCAGATGTTGTATATGCGTTCAAGCACTATGCTGCCGCTGCTAACGACCCAAAATTCATAACCCAAGATGCTCGTGAAACTGTTCTAGAGATTGCTCGCTACTGGTCAGAGCGCGTAACTGTTACCTCCGATGGTTCTGTAAGTTTACTGGGAGTTATGGGACCGGATGAGTATGCGCCAATAACAAATAATAACGGATATACAAATCGATTAGTCCGCTTTGCCCTTGAGACAGCCGCAACGCTACTTTCAGACGATGAGTCACTACGTAAGCACTACCGCTGTTTAGCCAGGCGACTCGACGCTCCCAGAACTGAGGAGGGCCTTTACCTGCAATGTGATGGCTTTGATCGTTTGGCCCCTCCGGCATTTGAACAGCGCTGGAAAAATAGAGCGAAGCCTTACGCCTCTAACGTGCCTCAGGAGCTTCTCTATCGTTCGCAAAATCTGAAACAGGCCGACACATTAATGATGATGTTCCTGTTTTCCGAGGAGTTCTCTGAGCGCGAATTACAGATGGCCTTTGATTACTATCTGCCGCGAACTACCCATGATTCATCTTTATCCTGCGCTATTCATGCAATTCTTGCTGCGCGAATGGGCGACCCGAATTCTGCGCTTGAGCTATTTAAGCGCGGTGCTTTTATCGATCTAGATCTTCAAGGTGATGGGGCTGCCGAGGGTATTCACATAGCAAACTGTGGCGGAAATTGGATGGTTCCCCTTTATGGCTTCCTGGGGTTTAGGTCGGCGCTCTCCAATGGTCCACTATCTCTTGCACCGATACTTCCTTCTGGCTGGTCGAAGATCAGCTATAAGATATCCTGGAAGGGTTCTAGGCTCGCGATCTCCGCAACATATGCATCTACTTCAGTACACAACCTCTCCGCCGAAACTGTTGCGATCTCATGTTATGGGACGCAATATGCTATCAGTGGCGGCCAAAAGCTAGAGATTGCTAATGAGAGTGCCAAAGCTAATCGTGTCGCAGCCGTTATCTTTGACCTAGATGGTGTAATTACGGATACAGCTGAACTGCATTATCAGGCATGGCTTCGATTGGCCCAGGAGCGTGGTTGGCGATTCGATCGTGATTTTAACGAGCGCTTAAAGGGCGTAAGTAGACTTGATTCTCTACGCCTTATTCTCAATCATAATGCGGTAGCGATCTCTGAGGGCGATCTGAATGCTCTTACAGATCTTAAGAATGGCTACTACCTTGATGGTCTGAAAAGTCTATCGATGAAAGATGTTTTGCCTGGTATCCAGGCTCTATTAGAGTCACTTAGGAATGCCGGGATAAAGACTGCGATCGCCTCAGCTAGTCGAAATGCTCCCGAGGTTCTAGAACGAATTGGAATGGCAATGTATTTCGATTACGTGGTCGACGCTGGATCGGTTAAATCAGGCAAACCAGCTCCGGATCTGTTTTTAGCGGCATCCGAGAAGTTGGGTGTGCCACCAAGTCGGTGTGTTGGGATTGAGGATGCTACTGTCGGAATTAAGAGCATTAAGGCGGCTGGAATGTATGCGATCGCTGTTGGAAGTGGCGACGTCGTCACATTTGCCGATACTGCTGTATCTACCACAACTCAGTTGACGGTAGATTTTATAAAGAGATCGGCGGAGAGTCTCTGTTGGTAGTATTTTAATGCATCACCTAGTCCTGTCCACCTCCCCCTCCTCCCACGCCCGCGCCACCGAGTTCACCACCCGCAACGGCACTACTATTCAAACTCCGATCTTCATGCCGGTCGCAACCCAGGCGGCGCTCCGCGGGGTTGATCTGCCAGTAGTCGCAGCGCTCGATTATCAGGTCTTACTCGCCAACACCTATCACCTGATGTTGCGGCCCGGGATTGAGATCTTTCGTAAGTTTGGGGGTATCCACAAGTTTATGAATTGGCCGCGAGCGGTGCTGACTGACTCGGGGGGATTTCAGATCTTTTCACTTTCAAAGCAGTTAAAGATCACCGAAGAGGGTGCGCTGTGTAAAAGTTACGTTGATAGATCGCAGTTTCTGCTCTCGCCCGAGCGCAGCATCGAGATGCAACAGGCGATCGGCAGCGACATAATGATGGTGCTCGATCACTGTATCTCTTCAACCTCAAGTCGTGAAGAAACTCGCGCCGCGCTGGAGCTTACTTCACGCTGGGCTGCGCGCTGCCTTGTCGCGCGGGGTGAATCTACTCAAGCACTATTTGGAATCGTTCAGGGGGCAAGTTTTGAGGATCTGCGACGCGAGAGTGCGGCGCAGATCTGTGCGCTACCCTTCGATGGATTTGCAATTGGTGGCTTGGCAGTAGGCGAAACTAAATCTGCGCGCGAGGATCTAGTCGAGCTTACAGCCCCCCTACTGCCAGCCGATAAGCCGCGCTACCTGATGGGCGTCGGCACACCGATCGATCTACTCGAAGCGGTTAAACGTGGCGTTGATATGTTTGATTGCATCCTGCCGACCTCCTTTGCGCAACAGGGAGTAGCATTTACATCACGTGGCAAGGTCGACCTGCGGCGTGGTGTATATCGTGACTCGACTTCCCAGCTTGATGCACAGTGTAGCTGCGCAACCTGCGCGCGCTACACCCGCGCCTACCTACACCATATATTTAACGCCGGAGAATTTATCGGCGCGCAGCTAGTCAGTATTCATAATCTGACATTCTACCGGGAGTTAATGCGAGCCATGCGCGAAAGTATACTAGCTGGGCAGTTTGATACCTTCTACTCCGATCAACGTGAACCTCTTGCGGCAATGGATCTGGACAACCCGACAACACCACCCAAGAAGCGCGCGCCGCATCATCGAATGACTAGTGGTGACTACGAGATTATTGCAAGCCCGGCTGGTTACGGCAGCATCAGGCAGATCTCATCAGGTGAAACGATGCACTCAGTTGTTGACCCAATGATTGAGGCAAAGCGCCTGTATGTTGATCAGTCCAGTATCGTTTCACGAGCTGCGAGCGCAATCGCTCCACTAACGATCTGGGATGTAGGTCTTGGGGCTGCAACTAACGCTATGGTCTGCATTCGCGAACTAGAATCGCAGGCCCAACTTCCGCACCCGATTCTGATTCAGAGCTTCGAGAATGATCTAGACTCCCTGCGCTTGGCGTTATCTCAACCCGGTCTATTTAAACATCTGCATCATCCTGCGCCACATAAGTTGCTAGAATCTCGCTACTGGGAACGGGCGCAGATTCAATGGGAATTAATCGAGGGAGATTTTGCAATCACCCTCGAATCGGCGAAGGTCCCCGAGATCATCTGGTTTGATCCCTTCTCTGCCAAGGTCGATACCCAACTTTGGAGCTTGGATACCTTCAAGCGCATCGCCGTACACTGTCAAGATCATGCAACGACGCTCTACACCTACTCTGCGTCAACTGCGGTGCGGGCTGTAATGTTAGCTGCTGGTTGGTACGTCGGTGCTGGAGTTGGCACGGGACCAAAGGAGGAAACGACCGTGGCATACTCGCCCATGGCGCTGCGTCAGTTCCGGCCCGAAAATCTACTTGGCGTGGAGTGGCTAACGCGCTGGAGTAAAAGTGCTGCGCGCGGGCCGTTGGTTGCGGCGAATTTGCGGATCGATGAGCTGGTTCAGGGGCATCCGCAATTTGACTATAGCGATTATCAAAAGTCGGTGCCAATAAAATTGGCAAGCCTTTTGGTAAGCGTTCACGGGGGGTGCAAGAATCATCGCTAACTAATAAATTGGGTGCATTTTTATCCGCTGGAAGCGGCCCCCGGATGGGCGGGCATCCGCGCGCAGCGCAATAGGCCCGAAATTGCTGACGCGAGCTAGCGAGTGTCTGACCATATGTTTAACCGTTCACAAAAA
>Ga0163151_10009165_pt1 | contig 10855 bp, 8 predicted proteins | sample OliLakLV19MP5IB2_FD_145596 | JGI IMG/M metagenome (GOLD analysis project Ga0163151, IMG submission 145596) | Freshwater microbial mat bacterial communities from Lake Vanda, McMurdo Dry Valleys, Antarctica - Oligotrophic Lake LV.19.MP5.IB-2 | ecosystem: Environmental > Aquatic > Freshwater > Lake...
GAATCACGATCGGGAGGCGGTCGAACGCCGCGAGTCCGAGCCAAGCACCAGAGTTTTCCACGGTACCGACGCCAAAGGGCTGCATGGTGTCTTGTGCAGAGGTTCCCTAGGCGAAATCAGAGGTTGCGGCGCTGGTGTGCCAACGAGAATATGGTTGCTCGATGCGAGGCGTTCCTTCATCTCAGTTTCGGGGGGTCCGATGAAATCGTCTGCGATACGCAGGGCCGTTCTGGCGGTGCTAGTGTTGGGCAATATGGTGGCAGCTGGCGTGTGGGTTAAGCAAGCACAAGCGGAACAGAAAGCCAACTTGCCTTGTAGGAACGATTCCCACAATCCGAGCGAGCATTGTAAGTGCAATTGGGGCACCGGTTATTGCACCCACAACGGTCTGCCTTTCGAGAAACCTTGCGACACTGCCGGCGCGCTGTGTCCCGTCGAGTAGGCTGCCCGGATAGTTAGAACCCAGTGATGCGGGGTTTCGTGATGATTCGAGAATGAGTCGGAGCACTGGCGCTATCCTCGTCCTAACAGTGCTCCTTGGGCTGCAAACAACGTCGTGGTTTCGGGAGCGAGTCACGTCGCAGTTTGTGAGGGTCCCAGTGACCGGTGGGCTGTTGCCCAGCGTACCGGTGGTGCTGGGCGAAGGGGGGGCACCCGTTCAGCTTGCTGCGCTTCTTGCAGGGGCGGGCGGGTGCTCGTTGGTTGTGGCGGCCAGCGTAGATTGCCCCTACTGCAGAGCGATGCGCTTGGATTGGGGTAGTCGCGTCCGAGGATGGGCCGACTCGGTCGACACGCCGGTTGCCTCCTTTTGGATGTTTGAAGACGAGTGGGCAGAGATTCGCACATTTTGGGCAGGGTATGACATGGATCCCAGTCAACCTGTTTTCGCCGATAGGCGCGTAGGCCCAGGGTTTGACCCGCTCGGGATCTTTGGCACTCCAATCACTTACCTGGTTGACGCCGCCGGGAGACTTCGGTACGGCACCGCGGGCGATCTGCTTCCCCCGGTGGCGGTGGGATCTCGAGTCTGCAAAGAGCGGCCATGACTTGCCGCCGTCGACTTGGATGCCTGCTCGCTGCGACCGTCGCGAGTGCATGTAGCCAGTCACGGGACATCGGAACTAGTGCGATCCCCGCGGATGCGCGCCCGTTGGCAGTCCTGTCTCGTATCGAAACGACCGTTGGGTTTCGACCCTCTGGCGCAACCGTACCCCCCGATTGCCGGGTATTGCTGGTCGGAGGCGACGCTGGAACCATCGTGCGCCTGTCAGCGCTCGGGGAGGTGGACGGTCTGTCTGGGGTGGTGCCAGGCCAACGCCAGCGGTCGCGCCTCGAGATCACCCGGAGCGGTCGCGCGATGTTGTGGACGAACGCGGTACCGTATTTTGGTGTGGTCAACGAGCGACTCGCTGCGGACAGCATCCTTCTTCCGCCTGCGATAGGGGGAGAGCGGCTAGCTGGGCCCTTCGTCGAGATGGACTCTGGCTTGGCGATCTTGATAGCTGGTGACCCGGCGACCCCCATCCGCTCGACACCCGCAAGTGATGATGCGGCATTGCCGATAGCGATTCTCTACAACCCCGACAGTCAGGAGGTTACCCCGGTCGGAACCCAACGGCGGCATGCCGGTGCGTTCCTTCAGTGGTTGTATGGACGCGCTGCGATCGGAGCGATCGGGGATACGATCATCGTTCTCGGGTTGATCGAGGCGCGGGTATCTGGCTGGGCTCCTCCCTACCTCGAGCCGGCGTGGGAGACAACGCTCGCGGCTGCATTCGAGTGGCCGACGCCCAAGGAGCATGTAACGAAGCACCCGTGGGTGGACGAAGGGGGCGATGTCATCGACCTTGAATACATGGCGCGGCTGGCAAGTGGTGCTATTGTGGATGACGGTACTTTGGTGACGGTCACCAACCTTGGCGCATCTTGGCAACCCAGGCTGATTGGGCCTAGGGATCGGGGGCAGTGGTTCCCAAGTGCTCAGGCAATTGAACTCCATAGCCCGCGGGGGGTTCTCCTCAAACGATTCGCTCTTCCCACCGCTGAACCCGTCAAGTGGCTTGCCAAGGGGAGTCATGGGTTGGTGCTCCTTGGATACGAGAATCAGATACTTATCGTCAACCCATTGGATCTTCCAAGGCCGTGCTCTGGTTGGCCGGTGCGCGTTCAGGTCCGTTCGCTGGATCAGGCAGGAGGCGACTCCGCGGGTGCCGGGTAGGAGGTTGGTTGTTCCTTCGGCCGGGATGGTGTTGTCACTCACCTCCCAAAGCCGGGCTCGGCGGCGTCGCAAGGTGGATTCCGAGTACCCCGGGTGAGGATGCGCACCACAGCAGGCGGTCGAACCATGCTTCCTCGTCGACGGAGGGTAGAATATTGCGGTGTACCTTGGTGCGGGGCGGACGGTTGGGTGCCTTCGTGAACTACAGCACTGGAGGCTCACGTTGCCGTCAGCCTTCTTGTCCCAGAGTCCAGACCCTCAGTGTGGTCGCCTGCTTGGGGCAGCTGATATCAGCCTGCCATTCCCCAGGTGCTTCTTCAGCTGTCGTGTCGCGGGATAGTGCTGGTATTGAGGTCGTCGAGAATAGTCCCGAGGGCACCATCGAGATCCCCGTGAAGTCGGCGATCAGCGGCCAAGTGGTCCTTCCCACGGGTGAGCTGACGGGCGTACGGGCAGTCCTCCCCCTCGATTCCTCCACGCTCATGATTGCGCAGGTGGGGGCGCCCGCCATACTCCTCATCCGGCCCGGAGGCGAGAGCGGCGTGCCAGCCGGTCGAGGTGGCCATGGACCGGGTGAGTATAGCGGGGTGCGGGGGCTCTTCGCCTGCGCAACGGATACGGTCGTGGTCCACAGCAACAGTGCCCGGCTGTCGTTTCTGGCTGCCCAAGGAAGGTTCGTTCGGATGCTCGAACGCCCGAGTTATCGGGGGGATGTTCTAGGAATCAGCCAGGATTGTGCTGCGAGCGTGAGGGTGGATCTCCGCCCTACCGCACCGCCAGGTCAGATGAGGGTGCCCGGGTTGGAATACGTCTTGTCCTGGTACGCCGGAGCGGCAGACTCAGCGGTGATGGTCGCAGTGATTCCAGGTCCAGAACTCGGAGTGGCTACGCTGTACGGTCGTCCAACTCCGGTACCCCTTCCGTTTGGGCGAATGCCATCGATCACCTCCTTCGGCGACCTGGTCTATGTCGGCGCAGGCACCGCCCCTGAGGTGCAGGTCTATCGGCGTGGGATTGGGTTGGTACGGATAATTCGGTGGGAGGCAGAGCCGGACCCGGTCACCCAGGACGATCGAATACGGCACGATCAGATTATTACGGAGATTGCACGGATTTATGGCACGGAAGGAACTGCGGATTACCCCCCCACACGTGCCTTCAGTATCCCCGCAACGAAGCCCCTTTTCTCTCGGATGCTTGTGTCGCGGAATGGGGATTTGTGGGTTCAGCGCTATCCCGACGTCTGGGAAGGCTTTGAGCGCACATTCGGGCGCCAATTCATGACCACCGATGGGCTCTGGTGGGTGTTTGACCCAGCGGGAGAACTGCGGGGACTCTATCGCACCCCACGGGACTTGTTCGTGCGCGCGGTGTTAGGTGACGCCCTTTTCGGAGTCCGGACTGACGAGGACGGTTTCGATGCCCTCGTCAGGGCCACGCTTGTGCCGGAACTCGTCTCTGGAGCTGTCCCCTTAGCGGGTATGGCAACCCCGAGATGAACGTGAGGGCCTCCGATATTTCGGCCCAGCCTCGCCAGCACCGTGCAATAGGAAGTGTTGTGCGCAGCCGCGTCATTTCACTGCTCTCAGCCGCCCTCACCCTGTCGGGAGCAGCTCAGGCGGTGGGGCAAGTCGCTCCGTCGATTAGCGGGAGGGTACTTGAGCTCGACGGCCGTCCGCTCGCGGGAGTTGAGCTCCTCCTTTCGCGTGGGGCACGGACCGCGGTAACCAATGCGTCTGGTGCCTTCGAGTTTGCAAACCTTCCCAGCGGGGATTACGCGCTGACGGCCAGAATGATCGGCTATGTTCCGAACCGGATGACCGTCTCTCTTCAGGCGGATGCGTCGGTCGAATTGGAGATTCGGTTGGAACCGCGGATGCAGGAGTTGGAAACCGTCATAGTGGAGGGGACTCGGAGGGGGCTCTATGGGGTGGTGTCAGACTCAACGATGAAGGCCATTTCCGGTGTACGGCTTGATCTCCACGGCGGCGGGGCACGCCAGGTATCGGACAGTGCGGGGCGCTTCGCGTTTCCCGGTGCGCGCCCAGGTGCCTATCTGCTGGTGGCCACAGCACCAGGGCTAGTGGCCCCTCCTCTTCATCTGACTGTGCCAAGCAAGGGGGCGCGGGAGGTGTCCTTGACGATGCGGGCGCCGTTGCCCGGCCGCGCCGACCCGCCGGGGATGTATTGGGTCTACCATGATCTCGGGGTGCGGTTCATTCGGTACCCGTCATCGAAGCGGATGGACATCGACGAGCTGCGCCCGTTCTCTGGTCGGCCGCTGTGCGATGTCGCCCGTATCCGTGCAGTCGTTGGGGGAGACGTTGCCACGGTTGTCCTGAACGGAAACCGGGTCCTCTCTGCGTGGTCGCTCTGCGAGTTCAGCGTCGACGAGGTCGGACTGGTGGAATGGACGGCGTGTGTGTCTTTGGGGCGAGCGGTTACTTCGCCGGGAGTGTTACGTTTGCGGACGGGCAGCCAACGCGGGCAGGCTAGCTGCCTGATGATCTGGTTGCGGTAGGTTCGGCTCGAGGCTAGCCGGTGTCTGACCGTCCCAGGTCTGAGAGGGGGCGAGTCCGCTTCGGAGAGCGGTTCCCCCGCCCGCCGCCTACACCTCCCTCGGCGATCGATCCCATGTCGGCGGTGCGGAATGAGTAATTGAGGTGGTGGAGAGGGGGGCCTCAGGGCTTGAACAAGCCCTGACAGTTGTTCCTGCCCAGCTGCCCCCCGCCCCCTCAGTTTAGCCGCACCCGCAGCCGCAGCCACCGGTGCAACCGCAATCAGTTGGCATGAGTCGTCTCATCATGGTGAAGGGTGATGGGACACGGACTTGGCCGGTCCGCCTGCCCGGCCCGCCGTGGCAAAGCTGCAGGCGCCGAATCCATTCGGCCCCTGTAAGCCGGCCTCATCGAGGCAGGATCGATTCGAGCGCCGCCACCAATCGATCGACGTCGGCCCGATCATTGTAGACATGCGGCGTAATCCGCAGCGCCGAGCCGCGCTGCGACACGTAGACCTGTTCGGCGGCCAGCCTGGATAGCAGATCGAGGCGGAGGGGGGTCGCCGAACGAAGCCCGAGGTAGTGTGGGGCGCGCCGGTTGGCTGCGACGGTCCCGAGGCCAAGTGGCATCGTGTCGCGGGCGATCTGCTCCGTCAGCGTCTTGATGGTAGTCGAGATGGCCGGGACGCCCCATTCCAGCAACTGCGTCAGCGCCGCGATGGCCATTGGCACCAGGATAAAGTTGCACGCTTCCCCGGAATCGAAGCGCCGTGCGCCGGGCTGGTAGCCGGTGCCGTACCGCGTCAGCCCCGCAAAATCCTCCGATCCTTCGCGTCCAATCCATGTCTGCTCCAGGGGGCGCCCGTCCTGCCGGTGCGGGGCCACATATAGATAGCCAAGCCCGTAAGGGCCCATCAGCCACTTGTAACCGGCGGCCACGAGGTAGTCGGGTTGCACCGCCGCCAGGTCCAGCGGGAGGGCGCCGAGCGACTGGGTCGCGTCCACGACCAGGGCGGCACCTACGGCCCGGAGCCTGGACCCGATGGCGACCAGGTCCAGGAGCCCGCCATCGGTCCAATGGCAGTGGGGCAGGCAGGCCACCGCAGTCCGGTCGGTTATCCGCTCCTGGACTGCACCGGTCCAATCATCGTCGTTTGGGCGGGGAACGACGATCAGGGTGGCACCGACCCGGCTGGCAGCGTCCTGCCAGGGGTAGACCATGGAGGGGAATCCTTCGTCGAGGACCAGCACCTCCTGTCCCGGGGCCATGGGCAGGTTTGCCACCGCGGTGCCCACCCCATAGCTCACCGATGGAACGAGGGCGATGTCCTCGGCGGTGGCTCCGAGCAGCTGGCCAAAGAGCCCGCGGAGGGTGCCGGGCCCGTCAAAAAAATCTCGCGGGTGGATCGTCCAGGGGTGCTGCTTCTGCCGGACACCCTCCTCCCCGGCCATCACCACGGCCCGCAGGAGAGGAGACATGTAGGCGCAGTTCAGGTAGGAGACGCCATCTGGGATAGTGAAGCGTTCGCGCTGTGATTGGATTGGCATAAAGCTTCACCTCTCAGGTGCTAACCTGATGAACGATATGATGTTTTGTGGTTTCCCACAGTCGAGACCACCTGTATTGGCTTTGCGGCTTGTCTCATCCTGGGGATCGCCGGAAGAGCCATTGCTTCGCTCCACGCGACGCAACATTTGTGGATAACTGTGTCCCGCAGGGTGCGGCAACCTCCCGGCTGCCCCGGCTCCTGGGGAACTTGCCAATCGAGGGGGGGCCTACCAAGGCAACCTGCCACGCTGCCCCCGCGAGGTGACATGCACGGTCCAGTTTCCTGTGAGTGCGCTCCGACACGTGGAGGAATATGTCAGTACTCAGGGAATCTGGTGCTCCCCCCGAGGGGGGAGGTGGATGCCTTCAGCGAATCTCGTTTCGCTACTCGATGACCGTCACCCGGTTGCGGCCCTCGCGCTTGGACTGGTACAGGCCGGTGTCGGCCCTGGCCAGCCAGTCTTGGACCGCCTCGCCCTGGTGGCCCATCGTGGCGCCGACGGAAACCGTGACTTGCAGGTCACCCTCCTCTCGCAGCAACCTTGAGTTGGCCACCAGGGCCCGGAGGGTTTCCGCCTTCTGGGCCAGCGCCGCCCTGTCGATAGCCTGCAACAGGATGATGAACTCCTCCCCGCCAACGCGGGCCACGGCATCCTCCTCCCTGAGATTGCTGGCCAGGGTGCGACCGAGCATCTGCAGGACCGCATCGCCCACCGCGTGGCCGCAGGTGTCATTGACCTGCTTGAAGTGGTCGATGTCGAAGAACAGCGCTCCACACGAGATACCCGCATCCAGCTCGCTGAGGCAGTTGGCAGCCTTGGCCTCCAGGTAGCGTCGATTGCCAAGCCCGGTGAGCGGGTCCGTCAAGGCGGTACGCTGGAGCTCCGCGAGGTGTCGCTCAGTCCTGACCGATTGGGTCCGGTCGCTGAACGATTCGACGGCGCCCACGATGCTCCCGTCCTGGTCCCGCACCGCCATGACCCGGACCTGCACCGGCACCCGGTGTCCCTCGCGATGCCGCAGGAAGACCTGACTCTCCTGGATCGTGCCGGTGGAAATTGCCGCCGTGAGGGGGCAGCCCTTGACGCACAGCTGGCAGCCGGCATGGTCGACATGGTTCAGGAGGTTGTCGGCGCAACAGTGGCCGAGCACCTCAGCGCTGGTGTACCCGCTGATCTGTTCGGCGCCATTGTTCCAGTAGGTGATGCGGCGGTGGCGGTCCACGAAGTAGACCCCATCGCGGACATGGTCGAGCACGCTGCGGAGAAAGGCGACGTCGGTGGAATCTTCAGTGGGTGGGTGAAGACCAAGCTCGGTTGGCATCAGCTTCCCCTTGCGGGTTACGGCGAGCGCCGTTCCTGGGTACGGGAGCAATCTCCACGCCGTGCAGGGGGAAAACGAGGTTCGGACGGGCACCTTCACGGGCTCTTCACCCCAGATTCAGCGCCACTTCCTGATCCGGGGACAGGAGCCTCCCCCTGGGAGCGCGGTGCCCTGTCGGGGCAGTGCCCGGTTGCGGGTGGCGAGGTGCGGCGGGACTGCCAGGCTTCAGGCCGCCGGTGCCGGGGCTCCGGGCCCGCCGCGTCCGGCGAGGCTCTCCCGGACCGTGGTCAGCAGTTCCCCGGCAGTGAACGGCTTGGTCAGGATGCTCGAGACCTTCAGCCCTCCCAGGAGCGCCACGTTTCCCTCCGCCTGGAGTCCGCTGGCCCCGATGATCCGGAGATCCCGGCTGTGGTCCCTCAAGTGGCGGATCAGGGTCGCTCCGTCCATTCCCGGCATTCGCATGTCGGTCAGGACCAGGGCAATGTCGGCGGGGCGGGACCGGAACAGTTCCAGGGCATCCTCGCCGTTCGCGGCACTGATCACCCGGTATCCGAAGCGCTCCAGCACCCGGCTGGTGATCTGCCGGATCGCGGATTCATCGTCCACCACCAGCACCAGCTCCCCTTGGCCGCGCGGCAGCGCCTCGCCGTGACTCTCCGACGGGATGGCCGACGCGACGCCATCGGTGGGGAGGTAGACGCGGAAGGTGGATCCCTTGCCGGGCACGGAATCGACCGTGATGAAACCCCCGTGGCTCTCGATGATGGCCAGGGAAGTGGAGAGGCCGAGGCCGGTGCCCTTGGTGACCTCCTTGGTGGAGAAGAAGGGGTCGAAGATCCGGTCGAGATCGTCGGCCGAAATGCCGGTGCCAGTGTCCGCCACCTCCACGAGGATGAATGGACCGGGAGGCACCTTTCCGCGGCGCGGCGCGGGGATATTGTTCACCCAGGTGTTCCGTGCCGCGAGACGGAGCGTCCCCCCAGCGGGCATGGCATCCCGGGCATTGACGCAAAGGTTCATGAGGACCTGGTGCAACTGGGTGGCGTCACCGGTCACGGCGAACAGGTCGGGCGCCACCTGGGTCTCCAGCTGAATCCGCTTGAGGAAGGTCTCGTTGACCACCTTGCCAATCTCGACCAACAGGCGACCCAACGACACTTCGGCCCGCGTCCCCTCGACCCCGCGCGCAAAGGAAAGGACCTGGCGGACCATGTCGGCGCCCCGACGCGCGCTCAACTCGATATCGGACAATGCGCCAAGGCGGTCGGCGTCCCGCTCCCCCGCGCGGAGCAAGTCGATCGAGAGGAGGATCGGCGCCAGGACGTTGTTGAGGTCATGCGCGATCCCTCCCGCCAGGATGCCGATGCTTTCCAGTCTCTGGGCCCGCAGGAACTGCCGTTCCAGCCGCTTGCGCTCGGTGATGTCGGAATCGATGGCCATGACGGAGTGGCGGCTGCCGCCTTCCTCGTGCAGCTGGCTCAATCGCGCAAACACCGAGATCGGAGCCCCCGAGCGGTGGCACTTTTCCAACTCGCCGGACCACTCGCCCTGCTCCTGCACCACACGGAGGGCGCCCTGCAGCTGGGCACTGTTCGCACAGAGCAACTCGCCCACGGGTCGGCCGATCGCCTCTGCCGCCGTCCAGCCGTAGATCCGCTCGGCGCCGTGATTCCAGTAGGTGATGATTCCTTCCGGATCGCGGACCATGATGGCGTCCTGGGCCTGGTCCAGCAGCGACGCTTGCTGCCGCAGCAGGTGCGCGTCCTCACGACTGCCAGCCCAGCCCATCACCAGGGCGACAATGTTCGCCACCGATACGGCAAACGACTGCTCGTCGGGCGTCCATTCCCGGGGAGCGCCAACCTGTTCGTTGCAGAGGACGCCCACGAGCGAGCCACCCACTCGCACCGGCGCATCGAGCATCGAGGTGATCCCCAGCGGGACCAGGTAATCAGGGGTGAACTCGGCGGTACGCGGGTCGGTCCGGGCATCCGGGGCCGCAATCACCTCACTGGTGGCCAGGGCGGCGAAGTATCCGGGGTACTGGCGCTCTGTCAACATGATTCCAGTGCTGTAACGCCGGGGGCTGGCTTCGAACAGTACGTCGCAGGCGATCGCCGTGCGGTCCGGGGTGTACAGCCAGATGCTGACCCGCTCCACCTGGAGGGTCTCGGCTGCCTTGGCCGTGATCACCTTGAGGACCGCGTCCAGGTCCTGCCCCTCGATGAGTGCGCGCCGGGTCAGGCAGGTGAGCGCCGCATGGAAATCCTCGTGCCGTTGCCGGCTGGCGTCGAGCAGTCTGGCGGTCCGGTGGCTTTCGGTGATGTCGGTCATTCCCCCAATCGCACGAACCGGCCTGCCATCGGGCGAGCGGATGAAATAGCCATGGTCGCGCACCGTCGCGTAGCTGCCGTCGATCCGGGCAAAGCGGTACACTGCGTCCCACCGCTCGCGGCCGTCGGCCATGGTGGCCTGAAATCCCGCCACGACCTCGTCCCGCTCGTCCGGGTGGAGGCGGTCTGACCAATCGGTTGTCGTCGGCTCGCCGGGCCCCGAGCGGAGTCCAAACAGGGTTTCGAAGCTGGCACTCCGCCAGACCGTCCTGGTGACGAGGTCCCAATCCCAGATCGCGTCGCTGGTGGCGTGGGACAGGAGCCGGAAGCGCTCCTCGCTCTGGCGCAACTCCGCGGTGGCCTCCTGCAGCGCGGTGACATCGGTGGCCATCACCATCTCGGCCCGGTGTCCCTGGAACTCGAGTGTATGGGTCGCGATTTGCACCTGGATGATCCGGCCGTCCCTCAACCGGTGCCGCCAGGGCCCCGGTTCCGCATAGCCCTCGGTCTCCCCGCGCAGGTAGGTACGCAGCCGCCGCCCCTCCTCAGGTGACCGCAGGTCCAGCAGGGTCATCGCGAGGAATTCCTCGCGGGTGTATCCATACTTCGCGACCGTGGCGCCGTTGACCGCCAGGAATCGCAGGGAATCCCGGTCAAAGACATAGAGCGGAGTCGGGTTGGCCTCGAACAGGATCCGGTAGGTGTCCTCGCCCGCCGAGGGGAGGGGAGCGGTGTCGGCCTCGTGGAGGTCGGGCGGCGCACCCAGGTCAAGCGACATGTGACAGGTCACCGTGGTGCCCGGTGATTCGCTCCGCACCGGAGGTCCCGTAGGTGATCCGCCGGGTCCGGTCGACAAAATAGACCCCATCCTGCAGGTGATCGAGGACGCGTTGCAGGAACGCCGAGTCGCGTGGGAGGGGGAGGGTGGGGAC
>Ga0163151_10009166_pt1 | contig 10854 bp, 3 predicted proteins | sample OliLakLV19MP5IB2_FD_145596 | JGI IMG/M metagenome (GOLD analysis project Ga0163151, IMG submission 145596) | Freshwater microbial mat bacterial communities from Lake Vanda, McMurdo Dry Valleys, Antarctica - Oligotrophic Lake LV.19.MP5.IB-2 | ecosystem: Environmental > Aquatic > Freshwater > Lake...
AGCTTGGGGCCTAACGTGGCCCAGTCACGCTGCAGGATGTACGAGAGGTCGAAATTGTCGCGCCAGAATCGGGCGGTGACAGGATCGATCTTCCCGGTCTCCCGGTCCCAGATACGTCGGGGATACCCGTCCGCGCCGAGGGGGGAATACACACTCTCCCACACGTCGGACTGTTCCCCCGAGCGTCCCTTGGTGCCTAACAAGACTTCGTAGCGATTCATTTCTTCGATGGTCGCGTCTACGTGGCCGAGATAGTTCCGGTGTCCCGGGCGCGGTGTCTTTTTCCAACGGGATGCGATGTAGTAGGCGTTGGTATCGCTGTAGATGTTGACCGTCTCGAAGTGACGGAAGTCGATGGGATCGGGACAGGCAATCCAGGCGCCATTGTACTCCTCGGGATAGAACATCTGCACGGCCATCGACTCCCACCCACCGGTGGAGCCGCCATACACGAAGCGCGCCCAGCCCTGCCCTAACCCGCGAAAGCGTTTTTCTATCTCGGGAATCAGCTCGTACTGGATGGCGTCGCCGTATGGGCCATTGTTGGCCGAGTTGACGGCGTACGAGTCGTCGTAGAACGGGGTGGCGTGCTGGATCTGCACCAGGAGCACGCGCGGAAAGCCGGGCCCCGTCCAGTCTTTGTAGAACTGGTGGGAATATTCCTCGACAATGCGGTTGTATCCGGCGAGAGAGAAGCGCTCGCTGTAGTCGGGCACCAGCGTGGGATCGGGAGGGGTCTCGCGCCAATTGTCCGGCGTGGTGGAGAAGTGCCCGTGATTGATCACGAGCGGATAGCGCGACTGCGGGTGCGTCTCGAAGCCGTCGGGGAGGGTGACAAACGCCGCAATGAATGTATCGCGTCCCCAGAACCTGGAGAGTCGCTCGCTGCGGATTTTCACGTGCTTCACGAACTTCGTCTCCGAGAAGCCGGGAATGGGCGGAATCTCCTGGTCGATGGCGACCGTTATGGTCCCGTTCTTCGTGACGTCGACGTCGGTGAGACGCGGCGCGGAGTACAAGTTGCCCGGTTTGCTGTTCCAGTGTTGTCCCTCACCCCGGTCCGGCGGAAGGGTGAGTGTCACGCCATCGCCCCGGATAAAGGTCTCGTACCGGTTGAGCACGGCCTGCACCCGATACTGGCCGCGCGGGAGTGCGCCTAACGACTTTAGCGGGAATCCGAAAGCCGTCGCGTCGATCATGCGCGTCTCGCCAGGCTTCCACCCCTCGACGTCAATGGCGAAGGCGGGCGGTGTTTTCGCCCCGTAGCTCACCTGAAAGCGCGGTTCCCCGACGGTGTCGGATGCGAGGATCAGCATCAGGCGGCCGCGTACGCCGGCGGTGGCTACGTGGCCGGCGGTGGCCCCGTGTACTCCCGTTCTCGCGTCAATTGCCACCAAGTCACGCGGGAGGGTGATGGCAAAGCGCAGGCGAGCGGCTTGCCCGCGGGCCTCGGCGGGTGACACGAGCGCGAGGAGCGACAGAGTCAAGTACAATGCAGCACGAAATCGCATGACAATTCTCGGTAGGGGATGGGCGGCGCGGCCAATGCTGCACTTGAGTACAACGCAGGTCAAATTCGCCGCGTTGTTCGTGTCGAGACGTCTCTTCCTCCGCCTTTCGATTTCCAGCATGCTTCGTTTCGTCCGTCCTGTCATGTCGCGGGTGCGTCCTTCCCTCTCGATTATTGTTGTCGGCGCTGCCGTCGTTCTCGCGCGCCCGCTCGCGTCACAACAAACCCCGGCGCCGCTCGCGAAGAGTGCTCGTCGAGAGGGGCGAACGGGGAGTGCGCATGTGGTCCGCACCGCTCCGACGGCGAAGCGCTGTACATCGGGGCCTGGATGTACGACCGGGAGCCGCACGGAATCGTGATCGGCGAGAAGGTGCGCGACGTGTTGCTGACCAACAGCGACTACTTCGCCATCATTCTCGACACGTATCTCGATCGCCAGAACGGTTTTGTCTTTGCCACCACTCCCGCCGGGGTTGAATACGACGGACAGGTGGTGCGAGAGGGAGAGGGTGGAGCCCTCACGCAGGCGGGGCAGACCCGTGCACAGACGGGCTCCATGGGCGGATTCAATCTCAACTGGGACGGCAGCTGGACGGTGGCCACGTCGACCGACTCGTTAGGGTGGTACGCCGAGTTCCGCATTCCGTTTTCCACCCTGCGCTACGGGGGTGGCGCCATTCAGACGTGGGGCATGAACATGTCGAGGAGCATCCGGCGCAAGAACGAGGAATCGCTCTGGTCGTTTGTTCCGCGCCAGTTCTCGCTCTACCGGTTGTCGCGCGCCGGTAGGCTGGGCGGGTTGCAGGTGCCCGTGCGCCGCGTTGCCACGCTCACGCCCTACGCGCTCAGTGCGAACTCGCGCAATTTTTCGGTGGACTCCAAGTACCGCCACCCCATGGAATTCGGCGCCGATGTGAAGTACGGATTGACGCCGAGCCTCACGCTCGACCTCACGTACAACACCGACTTCGCGCAGGTCGAAGTGGATGAGCAGCGCACCAACCTCACGCGCTTCCCGCTCTTTTTCCCGGAGAAGCGCCCCTTCTTCCTTGAGAATGCCGGCATCTTCTCGGCGGGCACTCCGCAGGCGGCCGACCTGTTCTTCACCCGGCGCATCGGCATCGACACGTTAGGCAATCCGGTGCCGATTCGCGGCGGGGGACGAGTGACGGGACGCGTGGGAGGGCTCACGGTGGGACTGCTGCAGATTTTCACCGAGGAGCGGAGCGGCGCGCAGCCAGGCAATTCGTACTCGGTGGCCCGGGTGACGAAGGAAGTGGGACGTCGGTCGCGGGTTGGCCTGATCGGTGTGCAGCGGCTGGCCGTCGGACATTCTGACGACTATAACCGCACCTACGGCGTGGACGGGCGGCTCGGCGTGAGCGACGCCTTCACGGTCGATGTGTGGGGCGGGAAGACGGAGACGCCAAATCGCGGCAGCGACAACCTCGCGTATAGCGCCCTGGCCACGTATCAAACGCGCGACTGGAGCAACACCGTGCGCGTGCTTCAGGCGGGCAGCGACTTCAATCCCGAAGTAGGCTTTCTCAACCGCCTGGGCGGCTATCGCTACCTCGAAACGACCGTCATGCGCCTGGTCCGTCGCCCCGAATGGACCCGTGTGCGGCAGTGGAATCCACACGCGTCGTTTCGCGGCTTCTTCGGGCTCGACGACTTCTACCAAAGCGGTCAGGTCCACGTCGACATGACCGAGGTGACGTTCGCCAACGGCGGCCGCTTCGGGCCGGAGCTCAACGTCTACCACGAAGGATTGCAGCGACCATTCCGGATCGCGCCCAAGGTCACGCTCCCGGCGGGCTCGTACAACTATTCGGCCATCGGCCTCGATTGGGACACCGATCCCAGTGCCACACTCTCGATGAGCTTTCGCGGTGACTTCGGCCCCTTTTACAACGGAGTTCGCAACGGCGGTCGCGCGACCTTCACCTACCGGCGCGGTGCAGCCATCACGTCGTCCTTCGTCCTCGACTATAACGACGTACACCTGGACCAGGGAAATTTTGTCCGCAAGCTGATCGGAACTCGCATCGGCTACAACTTCACGCCGCGTGTCTTCGTGAATTCGCTCGTGCAATACAACAACCAGGCGCGCGCGTGGGCCGCGAATGCCCGTCTGGGCTGGTTGAACACGGCGGGAACAGGGCTCTTCATCGTGTACAACGAAGGGCAGGACGCGGACGGGTTTTTCCAGTGGGTGCGGCCGCAGTCGCGGTCGCTGGTGGTCAAGTACACGCGGCAGATCGGCACCGGGACGTAGCACGATCGACACCCCGTGATGTGAGACAGGTCACGCGGTCCAGCCGCCGGTTGCGGCCGACGAGTCACGTCCCCGGTACGTAGCCCCCGAGCGCCGGACGCCCCCGCTGCAGACTCCCATGCATGGGGCCGACACTTCTATAGAGCCACGTGCCAGAATCGCCAGCGCGAGTTCTCGAAATGTCGACAGTCCCGTGAGGGGTCTCCACAACACATCAGCGCCCCCGCTTCCTCGCGATCTCTTCGCGAGGGAGCAATCGGTGATGCATGACGAGTGGCATCGGCGAGCGATCGCCACGCGGCTGCTGCTGGTCTCTATCGGAATTGTGCTGGGGCTGGCCGACTGGGCCATCGACTTTCTCCCGGGGCGCTGGCAAGTGCTGCTGGGCAACTCGCTGATAGTGCTCCTGATCAACGAGTTGGCGTCACGTGTGCGACGGCGCGGTGCCGCTGCCCGCTGGCACATCTGGGCGCTTCAGGTCCTCGATACCTTGATGATCGGCATCCTGGTGCTGAGCTTCGGTGTGCAGGGATACCTCGGCATTCCATTCTTTCTTTTCGCGGCGGGAGGCTACGCTCTTGGCTCGCTCCAGGCGGCCAAGTCGCAGCTCGCCATGGGCTGCGTCGTGTATCCGGTCGCTCGCACGATAGGCCTGCACGCATTGGACGGTGGAGCGTCGTTCGCCCTTGTCGCGGCCGAGACACTGTGCCTAACGGTGATCGGCTGGCTCTCGATGCAAGGGCCAATTCACTACTTGCGCCGCATCCGGCGTACACGCCTCGCGTTAGGCGCCCTCGAGCGCGGCGACTTCTCGGCCCGCCTGCCCACGCGGGCGCTGGACGATGTAGGCTTTCTCGGTGTCAGTTTCAACGTGACCGCCGAAGCCCTTGGCAACGCCGTCCGCCGCCTCGAAGACGAAATCGAGGAACGTTCGCGCGTGGAGGCCGCGTTGCGCGACGCGCAGCGCGACTCGAACCGGATGGCAGACCGGATGGCGACCGTGGCCGATGCGGCGGCGGGGGTCTTGGCTGCAGACTCTGCCGGTTCGCTGCGCGACGTGCTGTCCGACGCGTGCGAACACGTGCTCGGACTGCGCGAGTTCGCCATCGCCCTGTGCGATCCGAGCGGAGGGCCGCTGCGCTTTCTGAATGACGGTGCCACGGACGATGAGACCAGCGCGATACGCTCCGACAGCGGGATCCGGCGGGTGATCGCCGAGCGACACACACTCGTGAGTAGTGATGCCACGGTCGGCGGGACCGGGGACGCGACGCGCGAAGGCACGCTCATGCGCACCCCGGTCATTGTGGGCAACGACGTGCTGGCCGTGATGGCAGTGCGCAGTGATTTGCCGAACGCCTACGGAGCAGCCGACATTGCGGTGTTCGAAGCGCTTGCGGCACTCGGCGCTACAGCGCTTCGCAACATCCTGCTCGTGGATGCGCTTCGCTCATCCAAGGAATCGCTCTCGCACCAGGCCAATCACGACGGATTGACCGGGTTGGCCAATCGGCGCCGCTTTCGCGACCGCGCCGTGCAATCCTTCTACGACCTCGCCCCCGAGCACGTGGCAGTGCTCGCGCTCGACCTCGACGGTTTCAAGGCCGTGAACGACGCGCTGGGTCACGCGGCGGGCGATCGGCTGCTGCAGCAGGTGGCGGAACGACTCCTCAGCGCGACCCGCGGCTCCGACCTCGTGGCTCGACTCGGGGGCGATGAGTTTGCGATTCTCCTTGAGCATGTGCCTGACCAGAAACATGCCATCGTGGTGGCCGAGCGCGTGATTCGTTCGCTCGGCGCACCCTTCGCGCTGCGTGAGCGCACCGTCAACATCGGGGCGACCGTCGGCATCGCAGTCGGGCGCGCTCGTGACGGTGAATCGGACGGGTCGCACCCGGGTTTCGTGGCCAGTGGCGACCGCTCGCGCGACCCGGTGGACACCCTGCTGCACGAGGCCGATGTGGCGCTGTACCGCGCCAAGACGGCCGGTAAAGCGCGCTGGATTCTGTTTGAGGCGTCGATGCACGACGAGGCGCGCACGCGTGCACTGCTCGAAGCGGATCTTCGGAACGCGATGGCCAACCACGAACTGCAGCTACTCTTCCAGCCGATCATCTCGCTCAACGGGGGTCGGTTGGATGCGGTGGAAGCGCTGCTGCGGTGGACGCATCCTGTGCGTGGCCCCATTGCGCCCGCCGAGTTCGTCCCGTTGGCCGAGGAGTCGGGCTTCATTCTGGACCTTGGACGCTGGGTCATGCAGCAGGCGTGCAAGGCGGCCGGCGAATGGCAGGCGTGGCAGCGTGCACATACGCCCGACGACGCCCCCTTGGCCATTGCCGTCAACGTATCTGGCCGCCAGCTGCACGATCCGGGCTTCGTGACGGATGTTCTCCGCTTCGCGCGAGACGCGGGAGTCGATCCCGCGTCGCTCATGCTCGAATTCAGCGAAGCATCGCTGGTGGCGGCTTCCGAAACGTCGCGCGCGGCATTGCGCCGCTTGCGCGAGGCGCGCGTGCGCATCGCCATCGACGATTTCGGCACCGGACACAGTTCGCTAGGCTACCTGCAAGGCCTCCCCATCGATGTGCTCAAGATCGACCGCGCCTTCGTACAAGGGGTTGCACGTGGTGGCGCGCAGGCGGTGCTTGCCCGGACTATTCTTGCGCTAGGCAGCGCGCTCGACCTGCAGACGGTGGCCAAGGGAGTGGAGGATGAGCAGCAGTGGGTGAGCCTGCGCGAAATGGGGTGCGAGTTGGCACAGGGCTTTCACTTCGCGCGCCCGATGCCGGCGGCCGATATCTCGCAGTTGCTGGTGACGAACGACGTCGCGGTGGAAGCGCTGTAGCTCGCCTACGGAAAGGGGCGGGCCACGTGCGTGACCCGCCCCCCGTCAAGGCAGACGACCCGTCCTACTCGTTCGACGCCACCTTCGCATCCTTCAGCGGCTTCTTCTCTCCCTGCTTTACGTATACGTCGAGCCAGGCCGTCCAACGCGCCCACTGATCGAGCAACGTCTCCTTCGTGGCGGGGCCGTGATCCTCGTACGGATACATGTAGAGCGACGCCGTCTTGCCCAACCCCTCGAGCGCGTGCAGCATGCGCTCCGACGAGAGCGGGGCGGTTCCCACGTTCTGGTCGTCGATGGAGTGATACATGAGCAATGCACCGGTCAATTTGTCGGCCTGGAAGAATGGCGACATTTCCAGATAGGTCTGCTGTCCCTCCCAGAAGTCGCGCCGCTCGCTCTGGAAGCCGGTGGGGGTGAGCGTCCGGTTGTACATGCCGTCGCCGGCAATCCCCGCTTTGAAGTATGGCGTGTGTACCATCGCGTTCACGGTGGTGAAGGCGCCGTAGCTATGCCCACCAATGGCGAGCTTGGTCCGGTCGATGAATGCCTGTCTGTCCAGTTCATCGATGACCGCGCTCAGGTTTTTCTGCAGGTCGGTCACATAGTTGTCGTTCATCCGTCCTGCGGCACCGATAACCGGCGGCGAGAAGTTGGCCACCATGTACCCCTGCGTCACGAGATATTCGATGGTGCGTGGCCCCGCCTGCGGAAAACGGTTGATGTTTTCGGTGCGTAGCGTGCGGTCGTACCCCGCCTGCTCCGTGTACTCGTACGGATACAGCCAGAGCATGCCCGGGAGTCGAGTACCCGCCTTGTAGTCCGGCGGCAGGGTCACGTTCACCACGAACTTGATGCCGTCGGCGCGCGTCACTTCCACGCGCCGGCGGATAGCGTTGGTGAACTCCGGGGTGAGGTCGGTGTTTTTGGAGAGCGGGGTCACCTGCGCGCTGCCCACATCGCGGAGGTAGGTGTTGGGAATCATGGTCGGCGATTCTCGCGCGACAATCACCTTGGTAAAGTCGTCGTCGAGCGACGCGGTCACCGACTCGAAGGTGTCGGCCGCCCCTTCGAAGAGGCGCGACTTCTTACCCGTGCGGATCTCCACCTTGTCGACGAATCCTCGCGGTGCCTGGGTCTGCCACTCCTTGAAGTAGCGCGTGCCCTCGAGGAACGCATGCAGGCCGTCGCTGCTGATCATCGCGACCTCGCCACCGAGGCGCCCGCGCCGAGTCATGAGGTCGCCGGGATTCTGATAGAAGGTGACCGAATCGTCGAGCGCACCACCGCGACCACCGCCGCCAAATCCACGTGGCCCACGCCCGACGTTGGCGGTGATGCCTCGAAAGCGCCACAGCGAATACCGCTTGCCGGGCTCGTCGAAATACGCGGCGTACACCTGGCCCATTCCATTCGTGTTCTCCGCAATGAAGGCCATCTTCGCATTCTCGGCGAAGAGCACACCCCCCATCCGGTTGTCGCTCTCGAACAGGACCTTTCCCGTGTTCGGCGCGAAGGGTGCAGCCCACGCGTAGAGACGATCCCGGCGACGGACCGCGCCCGGCCCGCGCGGGGCATCGGCGGTATCGGCGTCGACTGCGCGCGCGGGAGCCGGTTCCTGCTTGAGAAAGTACAATCCTTCCCCGTTAGGCAGCCAGCCGAAGTTCCGGCGCACCGTATCGGCACCGGCCCGCGCGGCGCCAGGTGCCGCGTCATCTCCGAACGGAGTATCACCCTCGCGCGTGGGGCGTGTGGCAAGGGTAGCGACAAGCCTTCCGCCGGCATCCCAGAGTTCATCACGCTGGGCGAAGGCCGGGTACTGCACGGTGTAGGAAAACGGCTTCTGAACCGTCGTCACGCGATAGTAGTTCCCGTCGGGCGACGCGTCGACCGCGAAAATCATGGCGGGCGACCCAATCGTGCGCAGCGAGCCGCTCTTCACATCGACCGAGGCCAACTGCCCGGTGATGTGAAATTCCAGTAGCTCCATTTCGAATGGATCGCGAAGCAGTGAGGCGTACATGCGCGTCGTGTTCTTCGCCGCGTCGGTAATGCGCACCAACGGTCCGCTCTCGACTGCGGGGCGCTTCGGTTCAACCTTTCGTGCATCGGGAACGAAGACCGCCACCAGCCGCGAACCGTCGGCCGTCCAATCGATTGTCGTCACAAGGGTGGCCAGGAGAGGCGCCACGCCCACCTGCCGCGCCTTGCCGGTTGCCACGTCGGCAACAAAGAGTTTGGTGGCATCAACATAGCTGGCGATGAAGGCCACTTTCGATCCGTCGGGGGACCAGTTCGGCGACGAAATGGTCGCTGCCTTGGGCGCGTCGATTGTGAGCGATTGCCCGGTTGTCGCATTCACCAACGCCATTCCCGTTGCCCCGCGCGTGGTGAGCGCCCGGGCGCGATTGGCCTTGAAGTCCACCTGCAAGCCCGCCAGGTAGATGTGCGGCTTCCCGAACGCCTGCACCGAGGGGAGTCCGTCGCTCAGTGGCTTGAGGAAGAACCTGCGATCGGGACTCAGGTCGGCCAGCGGGGACTGGTTCTGCCGCGGAGCGGTGACCAGTCGCTCGATGCTCGCCGCCGGCGTTACGTAGGTCTCCTTGGCCAACACCTCGCGGGGCTGCCAAGGCGTGACGCCGTTCTGCTGGGCGTAAAGCGCGGGAGCGAAGGCCACCGTGAGAGCGGCGGCCACAATCCGCGAGCGGGCGAGCGAACAGAGAGTACGACGCATCGGAACTCCGGTGGAATGTTTCACGCGCAAAGCATGCGCGCACCATGCAGCACGCGCCACAGGCTCACTTCGTGGAAGCGCTTCGCCGCCCGCCCGATAGGCGATTCCCGCTCCATGATGTTGATTTCATCGTTGATAGCTTTCGCTGGCCGGAAAGTCGGCACCGTACACTTCGGATACTTCGCAGTCGTTCATATAGTCTTTGCATGAGATGACGGATTCTTTGCTGGAAGGCGCCGCGGCGCCAAGTGCCGATAGCGCCGACATGTGGCGCGCGCTCGTCGCCGAGGTGGCGCGTCGTCGAACATTCGCGATCATCAGTCACCCGGACGCCGGAAAAACGACCCTTACCGAGAAGCTCCTGCTGTATGGTGGGGCGATTCACCTCGCGGGAGCGGTCAAGGGGCGGCGCTCGCAGCGGCACGCCACATCCGATTGGATGGCGCTCGAGCAGGAACGCGGAATCTCGGTCACGTCGAGCGTGATGCAGTTCGACTATCTGGGGTGCCGGGTGAACCTGCTCGACACTCCGGGCCACCAGGACTTCGGCGAGGACACGTATCGGGTCCTTGTAGCGGCCGACAGCGCGGTTATGCTCCTGGACAATCGCAAAGGGGTGGAAGAACGTACGCGCCAGTTGTTCGACGTTTGCCGCCGTCGCCGGATGCCGATTTTCACCTTTGTGAACAAGTGCGATCGGGAGGGGGAAGATCCCCTCAAGCTCATCAGCGACGTCGAAGCGGAGCTCGGGATCACCTGCTACGCCGCCAACTGGCCCATACGCACGGACGACCGTTTCGTCGGCGTGTACGATCGCCGCCGCAGCGTGGTACACGTCTTTGCCCGCACGACGGACCACGGCGCCTCTAAGAGCGACGTTGCCACCGGGTCGTTGGACGATCCGCACATCGTCGCATTGTTAGGCGCCGACGTGATCGAACGGCTGCGTGGAGAGATTCAACTGCTGGACGAAGCGGGCCATCCCTTCGACGCCGAGGCGGTGCGGGCCGGTGACCAGTCTCCCGTGTACTTCGGGAGCGCGCTGACCAACTTCGGTGTGGAGCCGTTTTTCGAGGACTTTCTCGAGCACGCGCCGCCGCCGCAGCCTCGCATGGCGGCCAGCCGCCAGGTGAATCCTACGGAAACGCGCTTTTCCGGCTTTGTCTTCAAGATTCAGGCGAACATGGACCCTCGGCATCGCGATCGCGTGGCGTTCTTGCGGGTCTGTTCGGGTCGCTTCCAGGAAGGAACCGACGCCCAGCTCACGCGCACGGGCAAGCGCTTCCGCCTCTCGGCGCCGCAGCAGTTCCTGGCTCGCGAGCGGGTGGCGGTGGACGAAGCTTGGCCGGGAGACGTGGTCGGGGTGATCGATCGCGGCTCGTTGCGCATCGGCGATACGCTGAGCGAGGAAGGGGGGCTCGAGTTCGCCGAGATTCCCCGCTTCGCCCCCGAACATTTCTCGCGCATCACGGTGGTCGATCCCCTGC